>Ga0180432_10007077_pt1 | contig 14379 bp, 16 predicted proteins | sample SS_ome_10_FD_132414 | JGI IMG/M metagenome (GOLD analysis project Ga0180432, IMG submission 132414) | Hypersaline lake sediment archaeal communities from the Salton Sea, California, USA - SS_1_MS_2 metaG | ecosystem: Environmental > Aquatic > Non-marine Saline and Alkaline > Hypersaline >... | reverse complement strand
TGTGAAATCAGGGTGAAAACCATATCAGAAGAATCAATACACAGACACGATGTTATCGCGGAAGGATCGTGCTTATCTTGAACTGAATTTTATGATTTGAATTCTATTAAATTGATAACAAATTGATAAAAAATGAGTTACAGGGATATAAACAAAAGCCGGGACCGGGGCCCGAGGGAGTTTAAATCACATGTTGTTGAAAAAAAAGGTAATATTATGTTGGTTGCAAAAAGGGATGTAATAAGCACACACCCCATGAACTCCATCAAGAATGTTGCTAAACTCATGAAGGAAAACGACTTCCGGCGGATTCCGATAGTTGATGCTGGAACAAACCAACTTAAGGGGTTGGGTGTGGCCATAGACATACTTGACTTTTTGGGGGGTGGGGAGAAATACAATATCATATTAAAGGACTACAACGGGAACTTCCTCTCAGCCATAAACTGTCCCATAAACAAGATAATGGCTGATGCCATGTTCGTGGAACAGAAAAGTGAAGTAGAGGATGCGCTGGAGATAATGATGGAGAAAAACACCAGCGCAATACCGGTGGTGGACGATGTTGAGAACAAAAAAGTCGTCGCCATAGTAACAGAGAGAGATATTCTCCCTGCCGGAGAGGAGTTTGGTATTTCCGTCAGTGAAGTTATGCAAACAGAGTGTATAACATCCAGCCTGGGGATGCGTTTGTTGGATGTTTCACGGGTAATGGTCAGGAACAGACTACGAAGGCTTCCGGTAATCAGAGAGGATAAGTTGATTGGCATCGTTACCGTCTTTGACGTGCTCAAGTTCGTTGGATACGGTAAATTCCATAAACTAAAGGATTCTGTTGATGTGGATAAGACACTAAGTGAGAGAGTTGAGAACATAATGGCAGAGGAAGTAGTTACCGTGAAAAAAGACCAGGATATTGCAGAGGTCTGTAACCTGATAAAGGAAACAGGATTCGGTGGATTCCCCGTAGTTGAAGACGACAAACTAGAGGGTATAATAACAACCAGTGACATAATACGGAAGATATACAGTGAATAAAACCCCCGCTTATCTTCCGGTGTTCCGTATAATATTAACGCATCCAAGAAACAATGTTCATCGAAGACATTAAGACAACCAAGGATATTGAACTTCCCTCCCGGCCGATAGATCGAATCATAGGACAGGATAATGCGATAGGTAAGGTCAAGAGCGCTATAAACCAGAGAAGACATCTTCTTCTAGTAGGCCCCCCAGGCATAGGTAAATCAATGCTCGCAAGAGCTATGGCATTGGAGCTTCCGAACCCCACCCAAGAGATACGAGTTAAACACAATCCAAAAAACCCTGAGAGACCGCTTCTGGAGATTCTGTCAAGGGATAGCATTGAGGGAGAGAAACAGATTAGTTCAGTGGAGAGGGATGTTGTATCCCCAAAAGAGGTGCCATCATTTATTGCAGAGCAATTAGGTTTCAGGTGCAGTAGCTGTGGAGAGATAAGCAAGAGCAGCGAGAAGGTCTGCCCCAGTTGCGGTAACAACAAATACTTTCGTAAGGTCTGGAACCGCAGGACCTCACCATTTGGCGATATCATAACAGAAGTGTTTGAGATGAACACAGGGAAACCTGAAAACGAGGTTCAGACCACACAGATTGGTGTTGATGGAGAGGAGAGTATAATAGTCTATAGGAGAGAGGGTGATGATAAGATCTCTGTTATGGACCAGGGTGCTTTGGAAAAGGAGAGAGTTAACGATAAGAAGCAATATAAGGTTCTAGCTCCAATAGACCGGATTACTTTCATCCACGCAACAGGAGCCTCAGAGACCGAACTACTTGGTGACGTTAAACACGACCCCTACGGCAGCCACCCGGAGATTGGTACACCAGACTACAGTAGGGTTGTTGCAGGGGCCATACACGAGTCACATGAGGGTGTTTTGTTTATAGACGAGCTTCCTCATATGAGGTATCTCCAGAATTTTATTCTCACCGCCATGCAGGAAAAGAAATTCTCCATAATAGGTAGGAACCCACACTCTGCCGGAGCATCGGTTAAGGTGGAGGATGTGCCCTGTGATTTCATCTTCGTGGGGGCTTGTAACATACGTGATCTGGATGAGGTTCTGCCGCCGCTGCGGTCAAGGGTTTTAGGTAATGGATACGAGATACTTTTGGAAACTGTCATGCCCGATAATGAGAAAAACAGAGGTGATATGGCTCGGTTTGTTGCGCAGGAGATTATAGAGGATGGAAGGATTCCACATGCCACGGGGGAGGCGGTAGCGCTTTTGGTGGAGGAAGCAAGGAAGCGTGCTTTTTTTGTTGATGGTGTAAAGAATTCGCTGTCCCTGAGGTTAAGGGAGCTTGGTGGCCTGGTACGGCACGCAGGTGATCGGGCTATACTCGAGGAGTCGGAGTTTATAGAGAGAAGGCATGTGCTCAAAAGCGTGGATGAGGTTAAGCCCATAGAACATCAGATAAGAGACAGATATGGTTCCATGTGGGAGGGATATAACAAAGACGCCAGCTCTGGTGTTTACAGGGATGACGGTAGGGGATATAGATAGAGAGGGGGGTCACTTCCTGTATTCTGTTTTTTTTTTGTTTCACCTAGGGTTTGATTTATGAGAAAAGCTAGTTCTTTTTGATTTAGAAAAAGGGAGGGTTAAACACCATTCTATTGGATTAGAAAGTTAGGCACTACAATCAATCCATATGGGAGCAATACTAGTCTCACAAAGCATATGTTTTTCTTTTGATAGACTGTAGGTTTTCTTTTTCCCCGCAAGAAAAGCTTAGAAAGTTAGGCACTACATTCACTGCTGTTCTTATCCAGTGTCCCCGAGGAAATATAGAAGCCCCTTCAGGTTCTCTTTTGTGATATTTCCATCGGATGCGCTCTTCAACACCTTCTTGGCATTGAAGGCAATCCCTAAGCCGGCATTCTGTATCATAATCTGATCATTAGCTCCATCACCGATAGCCACAACCTCATCCAAAGATATGTTCTCACTTCTAGCTATCTCATTCACTATATCCGCCTTCCTATTGGAATCAATAATCTCCCCCTCCAGCTCACCAGTCAGTTGACCGTCTTTCACCACCAGCTTATTACCATACGCGTAATCAAATCCAAGCCTCTCCCTGAACGCATCCGTGAAATACGTGAATCCTCCACTAATAAGCGCCAGCCTATAACCCGCACCCTTCAGGGTCTTAATCAACTCCTCACACTCGGGGGTGAGCTTCAGGTGTTTCCTGATATCCTCTAGGACTTCAACAGGCAAACCCTCAAGAAGCCGGACTCTCTCCCTCAGGCCCTTAGTGAAGTCTATCTCACCCCGCATACCCTTCGCTGTTATCTGTGCTACCTCCTTCCCAACACCCGCGGCCTTACCAAGCTCATCTATAACCTCCTGTTCTATGATTGTCCCATCCATATCAAAAACAACCAACCGCTTCCTGAGATGAGAGTGATTCTCTGGCTGCATAACAACATCCATCCCCAACAGCTCACCCTCCTCCTTTATCTTCTCTCTGAGGTTTCTGGGAGAGTCTGTACCAGCAGCATCAACAACAATATCAGTCACCAGCAGATCCCCCCTAGCTATCATCTTTATACGCTCTATGTTCGCCTTGTTTTCATATATGGTCTGGGAGAACCCGGCCACAATACCGGGCTTGTCCTTTCCTAAAAGAGTTATTTTCCACAAATCCTTCTCCTTAACACCACCCTCACCATGATACTTTACATAGGGTGTTACATCAATTTTTACATCAAGCCTGTTTGCTATAGTAAAAAGAGAGTTACGCAGTTTCTGGTCATCTGCTGTGGACTGAGAAATATCAACTAACATGAACATGGAAAAGAGACCCTGGATTACTGACTGCTCTATGTCAACTATGTTAATATCATATTGCGCTAGTTTACCTGTGATCTCAGCAACCAGACCTACACGATCCCTTCCCAATACATTTATAATCAGGAGGTCTTCGCTCATTTCAGGTATTGAAGAAGAGCTCACTCTTTCACTTCTAGTTTACCGAATTTACCTGTGCTGATTTGTGTTTCACCCCTATATTCCTTAGCCCACCCGTTTTCTATGACTATGGTGTCCCCTTCCTTAACCTTATCCACGTCGTCGTTCCAGAGGGTTATCTTTATCTCTCCCGTTTTGTCTTTTCCTTTGCCGTTAGCAACCATACCCTGACCCCTAAAGTTGGTGAACTCCCTTGGTTCATCCATCTCGATTACCTCCAACTCCAGAAGATCAAAGGATGTGTTCGGCTTTATGTCCTTAACTTCCATAAATATCACCTCAATATATTAGGTATTTCTTATGTAGAATGAAGGTTTAAAAATAATGAGTGAGTGAAGGAAAAATAATGTAGTGCCTAACCTCTTGTTTTTTATTCAGGATTTTGAATATTGTTTTGTTGTTTTCCCTTCAATGTTTGCTAGAGCGCAGGAAGATAGAAATGTAGTGCCTAACTTTTTCTAGGTTCCTATCTCAACCACATCCGAAATCCTCTTCAACAAAGCAACAACAGAAAGCGCTGCTAGATAACTAGTCTTGGGATTATGAGGTGAGGGTTTATTGACATTACTAACACGCATCTCTCCGAAATCACCTGAGATAATTATCTCATGCATGTTATCCCTAACCCCCGGATCCGCTACAACCCTCACGATGGTTTTATCAAATCCAGCGGCTAAACCCAGCGTAGCAGCGACATTAACATTTACCGGGAACCTGATGATCCCCTCCCTCACCGAACCCTCATAGAGGATTGTTCTCTCATTCACCTCAGAGCCAAGGCTTTCAGGGTTTTTTGTCGTAACCAACATGACCTTATCAACATTATCCAAGCAGGCGGCTCTCAAAGCATCAACACCCCCAACCCCCCCTGAGGGGATGTAAACTCTCACCTCATTTACTCTAGCAGCTCTTATCATCCGCTTAAGAAGCATCTCATCACATAACGCCCCCGTGCTCATCACAACCAGAGCCCTACCACTCTCAAGAACCCGCACACCATAACCCCTTACCGCTGAAATCGAGGCAGCCTCCACAACAAGATCCACATTCTCCAGAAGCGAGTCAATATCCCTACACACAATCAATTCCTCATCAAACCGCCTGCGGAACCCATCAGCCTTCTGTAAGTCAGAGTCGAAGACCGAGGTCACCTCACAATCTAACCCCTCCCTCTTAATCAACCCCATTACGATGGTCGCAATATTCCCCGTTCCGATAAAACCAACCCTCATTTCCCCCTGAAACGAATCTTTGTTAAAATATAAGCTAGTACCACAGCAAATATTAGAAATAAACCACTATAAATCGGGGTTTTTCTCATTGATACCAGAGAATGCATTGATATCTCATATCCCCCCTCTAATTTCTTCAGATAGTCTTTAATCCCCTGCCTATGGCCCGCGCCAACCACGGCAATAATCTGTGAATCTGGGTTTTTCTTCCTGAAAGAATCCAACTGTAAAGCCATGTACCTATCTCTCTCATCCACCAGGGCAGCATAGAGCCCGGGCGTGTTCCTCTTAAGTGAGTCCATAACCTTCACAAGCACCCCCTCCTCCAAGAGGTTTTCCAGATTACTTCCCATCAAACCAACCATCACCTCAAGATCCTCATCTCTTGAGGTGAACAACGCAATCTTCTCCCTTAAGGGTATAGCCAACAGGTGGTTGATTGTCACCTCAATATCGCGGTCAATTAACAGAATCCTACCCCCAACCTCCCTGGCGGCTAATACAGCAGCACACATATCCGCACCAGGTTTAATACCATACCTTTTTCCCAACTCCCTTTGCACCCCACCAAGCAGCGATTGAATGAATACAGGAAGTGACCCCCCTCTCAATACCTTCACTAAAAGAGAACGGAAATCAACATCACCCTCCTGGAACTCCATGGAAAAACCCTGCGCAGCCAACCCCCTGAAGCGGGAGTCGTCCAATTCTAAAGCAACAACATCAGGACCCAAACGTTGTATGGACTCTCTAACCTCCCTAACACTTTTCTCAAATATATGTCCAGTGCCTATTATCTCAATACTCATTCTTATTTTTATACTTGGCGTTAAATACTTAACATTAAATGGTATTTGATGGATAAACACCACAGCATTCAATATCAACCGAGGTAAAAAATGAGCAAACGGCTTTCAGAATTATATGGGATGGACATCTTCACAGAAAAGGCAGAGTATGTAGGTCAGGTCGGTGATGTGATACTGAACCTCAATAAGGGTGAAGTGATGCAGTTAAGTCTGAAGCCATTCCGGTCCGGTAATCTGGTGGGAGCAGACATAAGAAAGGTACTGCAGGAAGAAAGCATACCCTTCGATGAAATAACCCGGATTGGGGACATAATCCTCTGCAGGAAAAACCCGAGAACAGAGAAAAAGAAGAAATAACCGCCTTTTCTCTAATAAACCCTAATTCTGTATCACAGCAAAAATGAGAATCTCCAGAGTGGGCATTATCTCAAACCCACAACTTGATCCCGAAAAAATAAAAACCGTAGTAGAGTGCCTGGATTCAGGTAATGTCAGCATCTACTTCGATCCGCATACCGCAGAGAAAATAAACCAGAAACCAACCGACGCATGTAATATGGATGTCGATGCGGCGGTATTGGTTGGTGGGGACGGTACCTTCCTTTGGGCTGCCAGCAAGCTGAAACCCGATACGCTACTGCTCCCAATAAATGCTGGGGATGTGGGATACCTATCGGAGATAACCCTTGATAAGGCATGTGATGGCATAAAAAAAATGCTTGAGGGTGGTTTCCACATAGAAAAAAGAATGAGGCTTTCCGTAGGGGGAAGATATGAGATACTTAATGAGGCCATAATCTCCACAACACTTCCAGCGACTCTTTTAGAGTTTAATTTAATACTGGATGGTTCAGAGACCATCAACCTGAAAGGCGATGGAATTCTGGTTTCAACCCCCACCGGATCAACAGCATATTCCTTCTCCCTAGGTAACCCGGTAATACACCCAAATACACAAGCATATATCGTCTCTCCAATCTCCCCCCTGAGAAGGGATCAGGCAGCCATAATAGTTCCCTCAAAAACCGTTCTGACGGTGGAGCTTGTGGCAAAGGAGGGTGATGCAAACCTTATTCTTGACGGCCAGTGCAGTGAGAAGCTTCCTGCAGCAACCTCTCTGGAATTCAGGGAGAGCGAAAACACAGCTGATTTCGTTCGATTCAACGAAAACTTCAGCCACCATTACGCAAACATCTGGAGACGGAGGGGTTGGAATGGATGATAAAAGAAAAAGGCTTCTTGATTTGATAAAAGAGAGTGCACTATCTATCGGAGAGATAACCCTGTCCTCCGGCAAGAAAAGCAGCTATTATATAGACTGCCGAAGAATCACCCTAGATCCTGAGGGCGCGTATCTGGTGGCAAAGATTCTTCTGGATATTTTCAAAGAGGAGGGTATTGATGCCGTGGGCGGGCTCACCTTAGGCGCTGACCCCATTCTGGGGGCGTTGGCTGCTGTTAGTTTCATTGAGGGTGAACCGATATCAACCTTTATCGTTAGGAAGAAGTCAAAAAAACACGGTACCAAAAAAGAAATCGAAGGAAGCCTTAAACCCGGCTCCAGAGTTGCTGTGGTTGATGATGTGGCAACAACCGGGAACTCTTTGATGCATGTTATTGATGTTGTGGAAAAAAGGGATTGTGAGGTCAGAAAGGTTGTTGTTATCGTGGATCGAGAGGAGGGCGCCAAGGAAACCATAGCTGAGCGCGGATATGCACTGGAGTCTATCTTTTCTAGAAGAGAGTTGGGCGTTTAGCTACCCTCCTTAAAAACAAAAACTTTAATATCCATTATCTCCTATTTATTAAACAATGGACACCAGAGATAAAGCTCAAGCAATGATGGAATATATGATATTGATGAGTCTAGCTCTGTTGTTGCTTTCCATAATACTTTATACTCTTGTTTCACAAATGTCGAGCGCCTCAATAGAGATGAATGTTGACTCGGCTCAAAAGACAATTACCCAACTTAAGGATAAGTCAAATTTCATATACGTTTTAGGTTATCCATCCAGGACGGAGACCCGAATCAACATCCCCTCCAACGTGGAAGAATTCATTGCATCAGATGATTTGATACTGATGCGGGTTTCCATAGGTTCTTTAGCCGGCGAATCCCACACCGACGTTTATGGTGTGGTGAGAGGCAATCTATCATCTGATTTCCACACCATATGCTCTCCTGATTGCTCACCAGGAAATTATATTATGGTGATAGAACACAGCCCACCACCCAACAATGCCATAAACCTGACCGTCAAATAACCCACCAAAAAATGAATAATTCAAAATCACAGGTGAGTGTGGAATTTCTAGTCACAATATCTCTTGTATTAATCATATCTATAGTGATGGGGGCTCTATTTCATAACAAGATAATATTAACCTCAAACTTCAAAAAAGAGATTGTGGTACGGGAGATGGTAAGGGAACTAGCTGAGAACATAAACACTATCTGTATGGTAGGTCACGGGCACGCCCATTATGTTACTCTGCCCACGAGCACCCTGGGGGATAGGAGCTATGAACTATCCTTACACCATGGTGAAGCAAGCGTTTTCATAGATATGGGAGAAATCAACAAATTCGCCCCCATATTCACCCAACGGATAGAGTGTACCATGAACGATTGCTGGACCAACGAAACAGCAGATAAGACCTTTCTGGAAGTTAGGAAGCCCACAAGGCTTAGAATCGCATCCCTCCTGGATTCAATATGCCTGCAGGATGATTTATCCTACAACCTAATGCAGGGGGGTAATACCTGGAGGGTAACCCCCTTCAAAGGTAACCGGGTGACTGACTTTCCAAAAGTTGTAGAGAACTCAACTGATTTACTGATGTATCTGTACTTAAACGAGGATACTGGAACAACAACCCTCATCTTCAAATTCCATGAACCCAATATAATACCTGGATCAATAATAAACCTCCTATTCGGCTACGATGAACATAACCGACCAACCGAACTCTTTGCTGTAGCCGATAATGCAGACACCGCCGGCCCTGATATGGACTGGGCTAAATGGGAGTATACCACCGGGCTTGTTGGGGGTGGGTTGGAGTTCAATCCCGCATGCAGTTACATAGAGATTACACCAAGAACCATACCCGCAGGGCATGGGTGGGTTTGGGTTAACTCCAGAGGGGAGAGCATAAACTTAAATCCAAACGACCCGGTTACGATAATATATCCCTGAAAATGACTTTAGGTAAGAAATCACAGGCGTTTACAACAGACTTTACAACATCAGTTCTTATTTTCATCATGGTCTTGGTCTTGATTGTATTCATCTGGGATCAGACCACATACGACATACTCAAAAAAGAACAGCTAGATAATCTGAGATGGGTTGTGGCATCTGCTATGCAGCAGCTTGTCAGAACACCCGGAACCCCAATAACTTGGATTGATGACCCTTCAAGCGTCGTGTTAATCGGGCTTACAGAAAACCACCCGCTTAAAACAACCAAAAGGCCGGGTGGTGAGCTAACCTATTTCATCCAAGACCGCCTAGTTGATGCAGACAAGCTTTTCTATTTAATGTATCTATCCGGGAACAGCTACTCTCTAACCTCATCCAAGCTTCTAAGGTTAGGTGACTGCTACTATTTCCTTGAGTTGGAGTGTCTAAACAGCACAGGCCTTAAAAGCTGTTTTGGAGGCCAGTTCTTTGACAAAATAGAGAGTGGATCAATTAAATGTGCGAACAAGCCCGACAGCAATCTCAGAATACGAGATCAAAGGTTTGTTTACGCTGATTATCCCCCCTCTCTTGTAAGCCTTTGGATGTTGGATGAGGACTATGGCAGGATGGCTTATGATCTGTCTGAAAAAAACGACGGCTCAATTGAGGGAGCATCGTATGTGGACGCTTACCTTGGTAGTGCATTAAACTTTGATGGTGTAGATGATTACGTTGACTGCGGAAGCGATAGCTCACTTTATCCCTCAACTGATGGATTAAGCATAGAGGCCTGGGTTAAGACAGACGATAGGGGGGGTGTTATCGTAGAAAAAGCCAGCACGACAGATTTCTTATATCGCCTTAGTTTAACCAACGCCCGTAGGTTGGAAGGGACGGTTAGAAATAATTTGGCCCCGCCGAGTTATAGTGTCAAATCCACCACAATACTGGACCCAGGAGTCTGGTATCATGTGGTCTATACCATAAGCAACAACAAACAAGAGATTTATGTTAACGGGATGCGTGAGGATATAAGGGCCCGAGCAATAACCTTTCCCTTAGACACGAATTTCCCGGTTAAGATAGGAGCTGGCTTTAATGGGTCCATAGACCATGTAGCAGTATACAATACCGCATTATCCGCGTATAACATAAGCAGGTTATTTATTGAAGAAAACGATACAATAGATAGGTGTGTTGTTGGATTCTATCCCTATGATAACCCCCTAACCGAACCGCATTTATCGGAGGTTGTGCCCCATGAAGCCACCGTGACCTTAAGCAAACCCCTTGACTTAGAGCAGCTTTCTGTAATGAACGCCCTGCTTAAGCCCACTGTCCGGTTGAGGCTTGTTGTTTGGACCAGCGATGCCCCACTTGATACACCCTCAGGCAGCATTCACAGAATAATATCAGCCTAATAGTGGCCTATGCTCCCGCACCCCCCATAATCATACCCTCAAAAATCATAGATATAACTGTTTTAAGCAAAAGAAAAACACCTATTGAGAGCACCACCATTACGGGAACAAGAAGTATGTTCCCGCTTGTTAATACCTTACCCGAGCGCAGTAAACCAATAACTATTGCTCCGAAGAAGGACAGGATAAACAAGATGATAATAGCGTAGTTAAAGAACTCATTGATGTTTATGCTCATACCGCTAGTTGAAATAAAACTCATCGAGGATGAGAAACCTGACTGGCTGGTTTCGAAACCAGCGGAATGCACTTCTTCAGAGATTAATGAGAACAGGCTAATGAATTGTATTGATACAGCGAAAAGAAGAGGGGCCCCGCAGATTACACCAACTAGTATAAAACCGGATTGGGCGCCGGTTTCACCAACCATCCTCTTCATTAGTCCTTGCTCCCTTTGAAGGTCCCTTGATATCTCTTGTAGAACTCGCGGTAGTTTACCCCCTGATTTAAGCCCGCCTATAACCAGTCGTATGACCCGATCCACTTTCTCTGATCTGATTCTGTTGGTCATTTTCAATAGAGCCGCTTCCATAGGCACACCCGAAAGCATATCCCTGGATACCTTGTATATCTCCTCAGCTAAGGGTCCGAACTCTGGTCTGGCAGAGGATTTCATGGCATCGTATGTTGTCATGCCTGCAGCTATGTTCTGAGACATCAGGGATAGGAAATCAGGAAGCACCTCCTCAACACTCCGGGATCGTCTCTCCACCACAAGAGCTGTGGCCACATAAGACATAATCAAACCGGAAAAAAAGACCACCACACCAACAATCAAAGTCAGATATGTCTCCAGACCAATCAAGTAACCTGCTATGATAAAAACCAAAGCCGCTACAACACAGTATGTCATAACATATCCAAGAAACGTTTCGGTTTCCTCTTCCACCCCCCCATATCTCATCATATCATCCCATTGTTGCTTTGTGTTTTTTGGGACCGCGGTTCCTATGCGTGGGGGTACGCTTGGTATGAATTTTGATATGAACTTCAGAAAACGGGATAACATACCTAGAATAATCAGGAGTATGCTCAGCATTATCTCTATAATGTATACTATGCCATCTATTATGTTTTCGAATACCCTGCCTAGGGGATTGAAGCTCATTTTGTTTATATAACCGGCCTCCGACTTCTTATGATTGATATGAAAAACATCTCTAAACCCACCACCAAGAGAGCGCTACCATATAGGTGTTGGGATGTGACGGTTATACCGAAAAAATTAGATAATATAATAAAAAGGGTTACTCCCATGGATGGCATGACTATTATCAAAACCATATACATCAATCCAACGATAGCAAGCTCTTGGCCGTATTGCGCTATCCTATTCTCTCTGTCTAACTGTATGCTCCAGCCGATAATGTCCAGTGCAGAGCTTAAATCTGAGCCGGTCTTTAATGCGTTCGCAATCTGGCCCAGTATCCTTCTCATGTAATCTGATGGCGATATCAGGCCGTAGTCGTTTAATGCGTCAGTCATGCTCATGCCTGATTCAATGGCATCAACTATTTCATCAGCCATCTTCGAGCATTCACCATAGCCTCACACTGAGATATTCTCCAGAACATAAAATAAGGGTATTCCAGCGCTTAATTTCACGCTCATGTCTCTGAGCATGTATCCAAGATCTTTATCTATGAGGGCTTCGTTTTTGTTTATTATCCTGTTTGGTGTGAAAAAGAAATAGAAAAAGAAATAGAACGCAACAAGAAGCGGTATGCCAAAAACAAGAAACGGCTCGAATTTACCAACAACCACCGCAAAAAGAGGGAGCATAACCACTAATGAGGCACAGAAAGCCGATATTGGGACAGCAAGCACTATAGCAAGATATTCCTCGGGTGTGATGTCTATTCTGGCTTTCCTAAGTTTCCATTCCAGTTCAGGGAAAAGAACCAAAAGCCTTTTTGTGCGGGGAGTTAAACTTTTAGTTGGTTTAACGAATTTCTCAAACAAGGTCATTTTAGCTGATTTTTTTATTATACGCCCTCTGTTCAATTATACTAATTCTCTTTTATATTATTTATTCTTTCTTTTTTTTTTCTAACAAATTTAAGTCAGGTTTACCTATATCTCATAAAATGAAATCACATAGAAAGGGTTACTTATATTCTATTATTACTGTAATGTTTTTGTCACTGCTCTTTTTTCTAATCGTATTCTATAGCTCTGAAACCGGGGTGGGGTTGGGGAGCACAATAAACAAGATAACAACAGATGAGCTGCACTACTTCATAGCTGGTGTTAAAAACGACCTACACCGGGCAGCTCATATAACCGGGAAACGGGCTATCCAGTATTCTGTAGCACATATCCTGTCCTCTGGGGAGAACTTCAGCAATTATGGAATGTATAACTGCACGCCGTTCAAATACCCCCTAAACGGCACTCAGGCTGCCATATCTGAGATGATGCTTTGCGGAACACTCGATGGTGTTGAATTATCTTTCATGGAGAACAACACGCTACTCGACTGGGTTGATAGAATAAACAACACAGGCAGGCGGGCTGATATAGTCTTTGATAGGTTGGCGGTTTCGGATATGGAGATTGCAATGTATGATGCATTCTATGTGGGTGTTATCCTATACCTTGATCTTGAGTTAAGGGATGAGAAAAACACAAGCTTTTACAGGGGTTACCATATTCCAACAAACACGGCAGTTATTAATATAAACGACACCGAAGACCCGCTTTATTATATTTATGCTAAAAGGGATCTGAGCAACCCATCTGATGTGGGCGGGGCTGCTGCTTTGATGAGGTACTTTCATAAATGCGATGTTGAAAGGTTTAATGGAACAGCAATTGATGAGCTTCTTAATATCTCTGTTGATGAAAACTACAGGTGTTATTTCGAAAGCAACGTATCACTTTATGGTTCCACAACGGATTACTTAAGCGGCCCGTCTTTCTTCGATCGCTTTGAGGCTAGATTAAATCTTTCTTCTGCATACTCTGAGCAATCCAAGAGGTTGTTTGATGCTGATTTTATCGGCTTGGAGGGCTTTGTTAATCTGCGGGATTTATGGGATCATGGGGTAACCGTCCAATATACAAATAATTATTCGTGGGTGGATTATGTTTACTGGCGGGGTGAGGTGAATTCAGGGGGCTGTTGTGTTAACAACACCTGCATGGATTCCCAGAATTGGACTTTCAGGATTGATGAACCACATGTGAAGAGTTATGGGATAGAGGGATACAACTGCACTCTCTTATCTAACTGCATTCATCCCCCGTGCTAACTATGATAGTTGATGAATGCTTTTATTCCATGACATTTAATATTATCTCCGATGAAAAGAATTATCTTAACAGCAGCAATCCTCATACTCTCCCTGAATGCAGCAGGCCAGTTAATCAGGGTGCCTGGGGTCAATGGATCCGTTTACAATGCCAGCAGAAATCCAGTGGGTGCTGGTGTGCTGGTTAACCTAACAGCCAAGAGTTACAACTCCACAGGCGGGCTTAACTACTCGGACTCATCAACGGCTTTTACCAGCGCACCTCCAAGCAATAACTACTATGAATTCATATCCCCTGCCAACACCCCCTCTGGGTATCCTTCCCTAAGAAACACAATAGGTGTTGCTAGCTATCTGGGATATCAGGTTGGCGTGAACATAAGCAAATAC
>Ga0180432_10007076_pt1 | contig 14382 bp, 11 predicted proteins | sample SS_ome_10_FD_132414 | JGI IMG/M metagenome (GOLD analysis project Ga0180432, IMG submission 132414) | Hypersaline lake sediment archaeal communities from the Salton Sea, California, USA - SS_1_MS_2 metaG | ecosystem: Environmental > Aquatic > Non-marine Saline and Alkaline > Hypersaline >... | reverse complement strand
TTCAAGTTGGGCCGACCTTCGGCGCCTTCCACATCCACCGAGTAACTTGTCAGACCGGCTCTGCCGGACTCTTGAATTGTATCCGTGTGACCTTCTCTTCGTTCATCGGGACGCCGAGAGGGCCTCGCCTGAAAGCAGGCTCGCTGAGATCGCTGACGCGCTCAAAAAAGCGCGTTCTAGGATCGACCTTCCCCCCGCGGTCTGTGTCGTTCCCGTGCGGATGCAGGAAGCGTGGTTGTTGTTTGATGTTCAAGCCATAAGGAAGGCTGCAGGCAACCCGAACGGGAGAGCTGTTCTGAACCTCCCGAGGGTTGGAGACTTGGAGACGAAGCCGAACCCCAAGAAGCTACTGAATGAACTGCTATGTCGTGCGAGTGAATTGAAAGGGCGCCACTTGAAGCGGTTCAAGCGAAGTATCGCCCCCGCCCGTGTTGCGGAGTTCATCGACGACTTCGGACCATTGCGCGATCTGTGTGCCTTCAAGAAACTCGAAGACGACATCAAAGAAATCGTCGCGTCTGGCGGGTGGTAGGGTTCCTCGGGCCCCGGTTTCTCACGAGACACCTGCGGTCGCCCACGCCCGGACGTCCGTCGACGGAGAAGGTCATGGACGAGTCCCTGACCAAGAAGAAGGCTGTTGGATGGGTGTTCGCAACGGTTCTTGCGCCGCTCTTGATCGCTTACGTGTTGTCCGTCCCTTGCATTAGCTTCTGGTACTACCAGACCGGACACCAGGGCCAACCGCCCGGTGACGTCATCATGAGGGTATTCATGGACGTGGCCGCGCCGGCGTTGTGGGCCACGATCGCCCTGTGGTGGCTGATCCACCGGAAGACGTCTTCGTTTGCAGAGCTCTTCGCGACCCGCACGGGCTCGTTCGTGAGAGACCTGCCGATAGGCCTTGGGCTTGGCGCGTTGTGGGTGGTCATCTACGGGCTTTGGGTCGTTCCCTTTGGTGAGATGTTCGTGATCGATCTGGCCAAGCTCAGGTCCATTCCCGCGTCTTTGAGTGCCGGGTTCTGCGAGGAATTCCTGTTCAGGGGCTTTGTGTTCTTGGTGATCGCTCGGGCCGGCGGCGGCTGGAAATCGCAAGTCGTCTATTCGTCCCTTGCTTTCGGCGCGGCGCACCTCACGTGGGGGCCTTGGGGGATGGCTTGGACGGTCGTCTTGGGATTCACGTTCGGCGCGGCAAGACTGTGGTGCGGCAACGTCTGGCCCGCTGTGGTCGCACACACCCTACTCGATCTCTGCATCGAGCCCGGATTGATCGAGAAGGCAGCGACGATGAGTCGGTCGTTCGGGTAGATCGTCTGCCCTGCTCTGCCCGCTACGACAAGCGGCGGAGCACGAAACCCACGCCGAGGACCAGCAGGGCCATGCCGGCGAACGGCTCGATCCCGCCGCCGCCGCACTTGCACGAGGCCTTGACCAGGTAGTCGCCGTCCATCGTTAGGTACAGCACCTCGTTGGCGTCGGTGACGATCTGGTAGAGTGGGTCGTCCGACTGATTCGGTCCCTTGATGGTCCACTTCTTGAAGGTCTTGTTGCCGCACGGCACGACGGCACCCAGAGCGAGGGCCGTCCCGTTCGTATACCGCCGCAGCACGCTGGCGTCGACCGGCGGGTCATAGTAGTTGGGGTCCCCGATGTGGTTGGGGTCCGTGTACGCCTCGTTCGGATCGTCGAACAAGTCGGGATCGACGGTCAGCTCACAGCAATCCTTCATCTTCAACGTGAGTGCGCGCGAGACGTTGGTGAAGGCGCCGGTTCTGGCCTCGATCTCGTCGAAGGCGACGTCGGCCGGGAACCCCGCCTCCCATATGTTGTCGGTCCATGTCCCGATCGCCGTCGATCCCTTGCTCGGGTACTTGTTGGGATCGCAGGAGGCGTTGGGGTCATGAAGGGTGTTCGGCTCCCCAAGGTTACAGCTCAACATCCAGTTGCCGTCCCAGTCGAACTTGCCGCCGTTCCAGCAGACGGCCCGAAGCCACTTGCCGTTTGGATCGTTGAGTACGCCGTCGGTCTCCCACTGGAACGCCATCCAGAACCCGTCTTGCTCGTCCAGATGGTTGATGTGGTCCAGCCTGGCGTTCTTCCAATCGATCCCGTTGACCAGCGCGATGCCGATGAGGGCCTGGCCACCGATGTCCTTGAACCCGTACTGGAACTCATAGCCCAGCCAGGTGTAATGGTCGGAGTTGAGGAACAACAGACATCTGCCTCGGTTGGGGTCCGACTCCTCGTTGGTGTTCTTCGCGCGGGCCACGATGTAGTGGGGCGTGGCGTCGTCCCAATAGTCCGGGCTGGTGTTGGGGTCGAAGTTCCAGGTGCTGGGGGTCCCGGTCACGATGGCGATCGGCAAGAACCCACCCCAAGTCGTCCAGAGGCGGACCCATCCATCCTCGACCGTCACGTCCCAGGGGTGGCCGAGTGGCTCGTAGAATACCCAACACGGATCATCGATGTCGAATATATTGGGGTCCTCGCCAGGACCGAAGTCCCCGTCGTAGAAACTGTCGTACCAGTCTGCCATAAGCGTCGGCGGACCGATCACACAGACCGCGGACACCACTGCCAACACGAAAACGCTCTCCTTTCTCATGACCCGCCTCCTCATCATTGGAATTGGCCCGGCCCCCTTTGGCTTCGCAAGGATCGACCGATTCATGACGTGACACCCCGATGGGAGATAAGGCATCTCGAAGAGATGCCAGCGGAAGGGATGGCTGCCTCCCCCCGCGCGGCTTCCCACTTCCACCTCCCAGCTCCCTACCGGTAATCCTATCACCATGAGGTGCAAGCTGCAACGTAAAATCTCTACAAGACGCAAATTTCGAGGTTGTGCGTTGCTTGGCTTCGGTGTGGTCGTGTAGAATGGTTGAAGGAGGATTCCGTGCCGGGCCCGTGGTGTCGTTTCGAGCCATCCTCATGGGGTGGCATGGCCTGGGGAGACACTGAGCGTCACTTCGAGTACCGGGCAAGCTGGGCTTCGACGGACATCGTCGTGATCGTCCCGCCAGCAGAAACGTTGGGGTCCGACCGGGACGCGAGTCATGTCGAGACAGGCAGCCGCGTTGGCGCGAGGGCGTAGGGGTTTTACGCTCATCGAGTTGTTGGTGGTCGTAGCCATCATCGCGTTGCTGCTGGCCATTTTGCTGCCGTCGCTGAGCAAGGCCCGCGCCCAGGCACGAACGACGTTGTGTATGACCCGCATCAGCGGGATGGCCAGGGCGTTCATCACGTACGCCGAAGACTACGCCGAGACGCCTCCTTTCATCGCCGTGATGGGCAAGTTCGAGGACGAGTGTCGGCCGGACCCGGCGGAGGACTGGCTTGCGAACTCGGAAGAGCTCGAGGTCATCCACCACCGCCGCGAGGAGGAGTGGGAAGGGGCGCTCGGGAAGCCCATGATGATCCCGCGCAGCGGGACGCTCTTTCCTTACACACGCTTCGTGGACCTCTACAAATGCCCCGAGTTTGAGCGGATCACCGACCCGCGTAAGACCCAGAACGTCTTCAACTACACGCGGTCGGTGTGGGGTCGATACTGGCAGCACCCGTTGGAAGGCGTGTTCGAGTCCTACTGGGGCAACCTCAAGCGCATCATGAAGCTCAGCCAGGTGCACAACCCGGCCGTGCTGTCGATCGTCCATGATGAACAATGGGACCGCCACGTGGCCACTGCTGGCGAGCTGGGGGACAGTAACTCGGGCTACAATTGCACCGACTGCCTGTTCTCTCCCGAGAACGTGCTGGCCATCGCTCACGGCCAACCGGTCAGGAGCGAGTTCCACGAGTTCGACTACGACCCCCAGGGCTACTACACGCCCTTCTTGTGGCGGCGAGGGGGGGTCGGCTATTACGACGGACATGCGGAGTTGATTCGTGACCCCTGGCCAACCTTCCGGCTTGGGAACAGGGTGAATACCGGGCCGTGGCGTATGAGGTTCCAGCAACGATGTGTCTTCGACGAGTACCGGGCCATCAATGAGTTCATGAAGGTGATCATGTATGCACAGCGCGGGTTCAGCACGGACCAAACGTATGTCCTGAAATCTCCCTGGCAGAAGTAGTGGGCGGACGGGTTGCCGTCGCCACCCGCAAGACGGCAGTGCTGCTGCATTCTGGACGCCCTGATGACGTCGAACACCGTGTTCCCCCAAATCCCGAACGCCGACGAAGCGCTCTTGGCCGAATGTGATCTCCAGACGTTTTGCGCCAGCGGGCCGGGTGGGCAGAACGTCAACCGGCGGCGGATGGCGGTGCGGCTTCGGCACCGTCCTACGGGAATCGTCGTGGTCTGTCAGCAGGAGCGCAGCCAGGTCCGCAACCGGCGGATCGCGTTGGCGCACCTGCGGCGGAAACTTCAGGACCGCTTCCGACGCCACCGCGCCCGCATCCCGACACGCGTGCCGCAGCGCGTCCGAGACAGGATCCTCGAGCAGAAGCGGCGCCACGCCCTGAAGAAGCGCTTGCGAAGGGGCCCCACCGGACAGGACGGGTGAACCGGTCAGTCGGACGGTCTCGCGCCCGAAGGGGTGCGTGCCGCGGAGACGGCCGGGGAAACGCGCTGACAGAGCGCACCGCTACTGGCGACGGGTCAGCTCGACGATCCGGTCGAACAGGCCCCTGCGATGTCTGTCCATCAATGCGTGCGACGGCCCGGGCGGTCGCCGGAGCGTTCTGGCGTGGGCGCGGTCCTCCTGCGCCGGCCCGTCGGGGGGGTCGCGGGCCTCGGACAGCTCGCGTCGGACCGTTTCGAGCGTTCGCTTGGCCTTGTCGACGGCCTCAGTGTCGTCGCGCCGGCGCTCGACCAGGCGCGTCAGGAGTTGGGCATACTCGTAGTCGTTGGCGCCCTCACGAATGGCCAGCAGCCGCAGCGTCGGGGCGGGGCGATTGCGAAACGGCATCAGCAGGGCCTCGGTCGGAGAAACGCCCTCGAACGGCGAGTAGGGAAGGGCGCGGCGGTGGACCTGGGCGGTCCACAGGCCGTCCAGCTTGCTCATCCACAGCCTGAATCCCGCCGAGAAGCGTCCGGCCGACGGATCGAACAGCTCGACGTCGAGCTTGGGCCAGCGCGCACGCAGGCGCTCGGCCATCGACAGCGGCGCGACGACGCGGTCAAGGTTGCCGATGACCTTGATCAGCCCGTCTTGACCGGCGCCGAAGACGTCTCCGTCCTGATCCAGATCACCGGTGTGGTACATCACGCCCAGGGCCCGCCAGCCCGCCTGCCGGAGCAACCGGGCCAGCTCGAGGGTTTCCTCGGCCGTGAGTGGATTCACCCCGTCTCGAGCATCCAGCCCCGTTGCGAGCAGGGCCGTGACACGCACGCCCACGCGGTTCAGGTCGGTGCGGAGCCCCCTGAGCGTCGCCGCGGCCACGTCGAGTAGGCGCGGGCCTGGTCCGCGTCGCCACTGGGGATGCGTCGTGAGATTGCTGAAATCGATCCAGCCGGGCGTGTGGCTGCACAGTCCGGCCCGCGCTGCCATTCGGGCCAGGAGCAGCGCGCGCGACACGCGCATCCTGGGTACCTCATAAGACCCACCCAGCCAAACGCCGTGGATCGTCGTGGCCCCCAGGCCGTGGCTTCTCAGCACGCCGAAGTCATCGTGGATCAACTCACCCGTGATCGAGTCGTGGACCCCGATGAGGTCCGGCAGGTAACCGCTGTGCCAGTTGCGGGGATAGATCACGCCGCGACAGACCTGATCCAACCCCGGGAGAGTTGGCGCGAGCGAGACGCGAACGTTGACCTTGAGCGCAGGTCGCTTGGCCGCCGCAATCCGGAGCCGGACGGCCAGCTCCTTGCCCTTGGCTTTTCTCGGGATCCCGATCTCCAGGAGGTACCAGGCGACGCGACCGGTCCTTACCGGGCGCGGCGTGGCCTCGTCCAGCCAGGACGGGACGGCCAATCGCACCGGCCGCCGCCACATGACGGGAAACGGTCGGATTTCCATCGCCCGAACAGCCGCCCCGCGCGATCGGCTCAGTTGGACCTCCACCCCGTCCAGGTCTTCCAACGACAAGACCCCCACTGCCGTCGTGACGGTCTGGCCGGCCAGGCCGAACAACCCCAGCCCGTCACGGATCACGTCCGTCGGTTTGGGGATGAATTCCCCCTCGGGGAGTTGCAACGGGCTGGCCTTCAGGAGCACCAGGCCGCTCTTCTGTTCTGCCTCGGTGGGTTCGTCGGGCGGCCCCGGCAGCGTCGGTTGGATGCACGCGTAGACCTGCTGGGCGAAATACGCCCTTCGACGTTCGACCAGCCGGTCCACATGCGCCCGAAAGGCCTTGTGATGCGCCTTCGGGTAGACGATCAGACCGGCGAGATACATACCGAACGACTCGAAGGTGATCCGGCCGGCGTTGGCGCTAGCCGAGAAGGGCAGTGCCAGAAACGTCGGATCGACCCACAGCTCGCGTACCGCCTCGGCGCCGAGGTCGCGCGCGTCGCGTCCGGCGAAGAGGCCGTCCTCCGTGAGCATCCGCTCCGTCGGCCAGCGCCGTGCCGTCAACGGCTGCCCGTTGCACGTCAGCTCGTGCTCGGCCCGCTTGAGACCGTACCGTGTGATCGGGGCCGCGAAGATCAGACCCTCGTATCGGCCCGGGCGAAGTCGTAGCGACAGAGCGAAGTCCATCTGGTGCCTGTCCAACGAACCCGCCCCGAGGACCTCGCGCATGATCGGGTCGGGCCAGTCGAGGCCACTGATTTGAGGGAGGCGCTCCGTGTGCCACTCCCATTGCCCCTCGCCGAGCCTGACGGCTGTCGGATCGATCAGCTCGAAGCCGGGCCAGACCGTCTTCCGGCTGCGCGCGAAGTTGAACGCCCCGCCGAGCCCGGGCGGCAGCGCCGGCGGACGGTCGCGAACCAGCCGCACCGCATCGAGGTGCAGCACCGTCTTGGGACCCAGCGTGGCGAGCTGGAACTCGACGCGGACGTCCCCGCCGGCCCGATCGCCAACGAGCTCGGCGAGCAGGAGTTGGCCCACCCAGGGCGAGCGGTCGATCACCGTGCCGGATCGGGCGAAGGCGTTCTCGTGGCCAGACGCGTAAAAAGCCGTCTCGACCAGCACGCCCTGGGCCGGCGCGCCGACGACGTCATACTCGAGCCAATCGTGGTCGGCCAGGTCCTCGCCCGACAGGGCAACCGCGAGCGGGGCAGGCTCGTCGGGTGTCAGGTCGATCTTGAGGCATCCTCGGCCTCGGGTGGCCTGGGGTGCGTCCGAATCGAGTTGGACGCGATCGTCTTCGATGATAACGTCGTCTTCGTCAGGGCGTTCGAAGTCGGCCACGAGCGTCTCGTGGCAGTCCGGGGCGACCTTGGCCCTGTCACGACGTGGGGCCCGCGCGGCGGGCAGAGCCATCGGACAGCCCAACACACACACCAACGCCAGGCCGAGACACCGTCCGCACGACGTTCGACGACTCGCCAGGCGCCCAGACGACGCCCGTAGCAACGGCGATGGTGAGGGGCCCGATCTGCTCGATCGCGTCGACATGGTCGGGGTTGGGAATCGCGCAGGAGCGGCACGACAACCCGTTCCTACCTAATCCGTCGGCCCAGAGGCCAGCACCTGGCGGAAATCCTCAATGGTGCGTGCCAGACCGGTGCGGCGGTCAATGGTGGGCTGCCATCCCAGCACCTCCCGCGCCCGCGTAATGTCGGGCCGGCGGAGCTTGGGATCGTCTTCGGGCAGCGGGCGGAATTCGATCTGCGATCGGCTGGACGTCAGCTCGATGACCTCGTCAGCCACCTGACGGACGGTCACCTCATCGGAATTGCCCAGGTTGACGGGCTCGACGAAGTCGCTCTTAAGCGCGAGCCGAACCAGCCCGTCGACCAGGTCGTCGACGTAGCAGAAGCTCCGCGTCTGTTCGCCCTGTCCGTAGACGGTCAACGCCCTGTGCTCGAGGGCCTGACAGATGAAGTTCGGCAGCACCCGCCCGTCGTCGATCCGCATGCCGGGGCCGTACGTGTTGAAGATCCGCGCGATCCGCGTGCCAAGCCCGTACTGGCGGTGGTAGCCCATCGTCAGGGCCTCGGCGAATCGCTTGCCTTCGTCGTAGACGCTACGAATCCCGATCGTGCTGACGTTGCCCCGGTACGTCTCGGGCTGGGGATTGACCTCCGGATCGCCGTAGCACTCGCTGGTGCTGGCCTGGAGGAAGACGGCCTGATGCGCTCGGGCCAGCTCGAGCAACCGCCGAACGCCCTCGCTGCACGTTCGCATGATCTCAAGGGCCTTGGGACGGAAATCCACCGGTGAGGCAGGGCAGGCCATGTTGAAAACCGCATCGATGGGCCCGTCCAGGTCCAGCGGCCCGACGATGTCATGCTCGATCCACGTGACGTCGGGCCGGTCGCGCAATGCGTTGGCGTGTCGGTCTTGGCCCGTGGTCATGCTGTCCACGGCGACGACGGCATGCCCGTCGCCCAGCAACCGTCTGGCCAGATGATACCCGACCAGCCCCGCCGCGCCAGTGACCACCACGCGCATTGCCGTCTCGCTGCCCGCCCGTGTGTCAGTCGAAGAATTTGAACCGCAGGATCGTCCAGACGGCCTGGACGGCGTCCTTGACCCCGATTTTCTTGCCCTCGGCGTAGTCCCGGCCCGAGTAGCTGATGCCCACCTCGTAGATCCGCCACCTGCCCTTGGCGACCTTGGCGGTGATCTCCGGCTCGAAATCGAACCGGTCGGACTTGATCGTAATCGTCTTGAGCACCTCGGCGCGGAACACCTTGTAGCACGTCTCCATGTCGGTCAGGTTCAGATTGGTCAGGGCGTTGCTTAGGAGCGTCAGGAACCGGTTGCCGATCATGTGCCAGAAGAACAGCACGCGATGCTCCTCGCCGCCGACGAACCTGGAGCCGTACACCACGTCGGCCCGGCCGTCGAGGATGGGGTTGAGCAGCCGGTCATAGTCCTTCGGGTCGTATTCCAGGTCGGCGTCCTGCACCAGCACGATGTCGCCCGTGGTGTGGGCAAATCCGGTCCGCAGGGCCGCGCCCTTCCCTTGGTTCCGCTCGTGCAGGTAGATCTGGATCATCCCGTCGGGATGGTCCGCGCGGATCTTGTCGTACAGATCGCGCGTGCCGTCGGTGGACCCGTCGTCGACGAGGATGATCTCCTTGGCCATGCCCACGTCGACGGCGACGACCCTCCGGATGATCTCCTCGATGGTGGCCTTCTCGTCGTAGACCGGCATCACGATCGATAGCTTCATGCCGTTTCCCTTACGCTAAGCTTGAGACGAAAAGCCTACGGACTGCCTATCCCCTGTCAACTCCTATTCGGGAACGGACCGCGTGACCAGGAATCGCGGTGGGGGCGTCGTCGTGGTTGCCGGGTCGGGGCGCACCGGCTATTCTGTCGAAGCCTGGTCAAGCTGCGGGTCAAAAGGTGTCTCATGTCGTCCGACCGATACGAAAAAGTCAGCGTGGTGATGCCGGTGTACAACGAGCCCAATACGCTCGAGCCCATCATCGAGCGGGTGTTGGCCGCGCCGGTCGACCTGGACATCGAGCTGGTCATTGTCGATGACGGCAGCACCGATCGAACGCCGCAGATCACGGCGGAACTGGCCGGGCGCGATCCCCGCATCGCCCTATGCCGTCACGAGCGCAATCGGGGCAAGGGCGCGGCGGTCCGCACGGGTCTCGAGCGGGCCGGCGGCCAGATCGTCATCATCCAGGACGCCGACCTGGAATACGATCCGACCGACTACGCCGTCCTGATCGAACCGATTCTGGCCGGTCAGGCCGACGCCGTCTACGGCAGCCGGTTCGCTTCCCAACGCAGGCGGGTCCTGTATTTCTGGCATCAGCTCGGCAACAAGTTCCTCACGTGGCTGTCCAACATGGTCAACGATCTGAACCTGACGGACATGTTGACGTGCTACAAGGCCGTCCGCCGCGACGTGATCGATCAACTGCTGCTCAAGAGCAACCGGTTCGGGCTCGAGGCCGAGATCACCGCCAAGCTCGTCGCATGGGGCGCGCGGATCTACGAGGTGCCCGTCAGCTACCACGGCCGGAGCTACGCCGAAAACAGAAAGACCTCGTGGCGAGACGGACTCAAGATGATCGGCACCATCCTGCGATACCGTTACCTCGACCATGCGTTCTGCCGTGACCCGGGCTTTGTGGTCCTTCAGTCGATCCATCGGGCGCGGCGTTTCAACCGGTGGCTGTTCTCGCGGATCCGCCCGCATCTGGGACGGCGCGTCTTCGAGGCGGGCTCCGGCATCGGGAGCTTCACGGAGTTCATGCTCGATCGTGACCGGCTGATCGCCGGTGAGATCGAGACCAAATACGTGGAGCTGCTGTCGGACCGCTACGGACACCTCCGCAACCTGCGGCTCGTGCCCTTCGATCTGACCGACGAGTCCGCCTACGCGCAGTTGAGCGACGAACGGATCGATACGGTCGTTTGCCTGAACGTGCTCGAGCACCTGCCAGACGACGCTGCCGTGCTGGAACGATTCCACAACCTGTTGGAGCCGGGCGGTCGTGCGATCATCCTCGTGCCGGCCTGCGGATGGCTGTTCGCCCCTCTCGACGTCGACCTCGGTCACCATCGCCGGTACGAGCGCAGGCAGCTCGAGGACAGGATGCGTCAGGCCGGCTTCGAGGTCGTCGTGACCTACAAGTTCAACAAGTTCGGGTTCTTGACGTGGCTGCTGATGGCCAAGCTCCTTCGCCGAAGGAGCATCTCGCCCCGACAAATGCGCATCTACAACCTCATCACGCCGCTCGCACGCGCGTTCGACGCCGTCGCCCCGTTGCCGGGCCTGTCGCTGATCTGCGTCGGGCGCCGGCCCGCTTGCTAGCCTCGGGCCGGATGCATAGAATCGCTCCTTAGTTCCTTGCCCCGTCGACACGCGGTCGACAGGGCCGACACGTGCTGTCAGGCAGGATGGTATCATGCGCATCACGGTGGTCGGCACGGGATACGTCGGACTGGTCAGCGCGACCTGTCTGGCGGATACGGGCAATCACGTGGTCGGGCTGGACATCGATGCGGGCAAGGTCGAGCAGCTCTCCGAGGGAATCTGCACGATCTACGAGCCCGGGTTGAACGACCTGTTGGCCGACAACCTCCGGGCGAAACGGCTTCGGTTTACCACCGACTTCGACGACGCGGTCGCCCACGGCGAGGTGATCTTCATCACCGTCGGCACGCCGCCGAAGGACGACGGCTCGGCGGACACGTCCGCCATCGAGCAGATCGGCCGGCAGATCGCCGAGACGATGGCCGAGCCCAAGACCGTCGTCATCAAGTCCACCGTGCCCGTGGGAACGTGCGACCGGCTCGAAGCCGAGATGCTCACGCGGACCCGGCATCCCCTGCACGTGGCGAGCAACCCGGAGTTTTTGAAGGAGGGCACCGCCGTCGATGACTTTCTCCGACCGGACCGGATCGTCATCGGCGCCGAGGATGACGAGGCGGCTGCCACCATCCGCGAGCTGTATCTCCCCTTCGTTCGGAACCAGAAGCCCATCCTGATCATGTCCCGCGCCGCGGCGGAGATGACCAAGTACGCCGCCAACAGCTTCCTGGCCGCTAGAATCAGCTTCATCAACGAGATCGCCAACATCTGCGAGCGGTGCGGCGTCGACGTCGATCAGGTCCGCCTCGGCATCGGGAACGATTCGCGGATCGGGTTTCATTTTCTCTATCCCGGCGCGGGCTACGGCGGGAGCTGTTTCCCCAAGGACGTCCAGGCCCTGGGGTATCTGGCCAAGTCCCTCGACTACGATTCCGAGATGCTCGCCGCCGTGCACCAGGTCAACCAGCGCCAGCGCGAGCGACTGTTCACCAAGATCGCCCAGCGGTTCGGCGATGCGCTGAGCGGACGGACGTTCGCGGTCTGGGGCGTGACCTTCAAGGCGAAGACCGACGACCTGCGCGAGGCACCGGCCATTCACATCATTGATCGCCTGCTGGAGGCCGGTGCGGCCGTCCGCGCGCACGATCCGCGCGGCCTGGACAACCTCCGGAGGCACTACGGCGATCGGGTGGCCTACTTCGACGACGCCTACGACGCCCTCGAGGCCGCCGACGCCCTCGTCGTCGTGACCGAGTGGAACGAGTTTCGCAGCCCCGACTTCGACCGCATGCGGGTGTTGATGAACGAACCGATCGTCTTCGATGGTCGGAACCTCTACGAGCCCACAGCCATGCTGCGCCGCCGGTTCGAGTATCACTCGATCGGCCGACCGACCGTCAACGGCCCGGCACCCGCTGACTAGGTGCGGGTGCCCGGACCAGGTGTGACGGCGAGCAACCATGCCCCGCGCCAAACCAGCATCGAGGACACGCCCGTCGCTCCGCGTGTTGCTGAGCTGCATCGGCCGACGGGTCGAGCTGGCCCGGGCGTTCCACGCCGCCGGCAAACGGCTGAAGGTCCGTCTGGAGCTCCACGGTGCCGACAGCAGCCCACTCGCCCCCGCCATGCACGTCGTCGACCGGGCCCACCGGGTCACCCCCATCGCCCGACGACGCTACATCCCCGAGCTGCTCGACCTCGTCGAGCGGCACCGGATCGACCTGCTCGTGCCCACGATCGACACGGAGCTACCGAAGCTCGCCGCCGCACGCGACCGGTTCGCCGAGCGCGGCTGCACGGCCGTGATCTCCTCGCCCGACGTCATCGCCGTCGGTCGGGACAAGATGCTCACGTACGTCGCCCTGACCGCCGCCGGCATCGACACGCCCGCCACCTGGCCGGCCAAGCAGGTGCTGAAACGCAGGCGGCATCGCTTCCCCTACCAGATCAAGCCCCGTCACGGGTCGGCCGGCCTGGGCAACTACCGCGTCGACGACGTCGAGGCCCTCCGTTTCTGGGCCAAGCGCGTCCCCGACGCCGTCGTCCAGGAGTTCGTGCCGGGTGTCGAGTTCACGCTCGACGTCTACGCCGGCCTGGACGGGCGGGTCCGATGCGTCGTGCCCCGCCAGCGGCTCGAGGTCCGCAGCGGCGAGGTCCAAAAGGCCCGGATCGTCAAGGACCCCCGCCTCATCGAGATCGGCCGGCGCGTCGTCGAGTCGATCACCGGGTGCATTGGTGTGATCACGGTCCAGTGCATCCGCACGCCCCGAAAGCGGATCCGCGTCATCGAGATCAACCCCCGCTTCGGCGGCGGCGTGCCGCTGGCCATCCACGCTGGCGCTGATTTCCCCCGCTGGCTGATGGCCGAGCACCTAGGCCGACGTATCCGCTTCGCCCCCAACGCCTACCGCGACGGCGTCCACATGCTCCGATACGACCAGTCCCTGTTTACCGAATGAACGAGCCCTGCGAGGCCCGCGGTGCGGACCGTTTCCGGCTTAGTGGTCCGCACGGCCGACCCCACAAGGCTCTTTGGCAGCGCGAGCCCTGCGGCACTCGAAAAAAAGTCACGAATTCTTTCCCGCAGGGCGTCATGCACTGGGATTTTTCGGAGGTAATATTATGGTGAGCGCGATGAAAGACGTCACCTCTGGTTCTGAGGGGGCCCGACGGCTGCTTGAGCAGCTCCTTGCTGGCGATCGCCAGGCGTTTGATCCGCTCTTTGCCCACTACCGGGCCTCTCTGCGCCAGATCGTGGAACTGCGGCTGGATCGGCACCTTCGCTCGCGGGTGGACGCCTCCGACGTGGTGCAGGAAGCGCAGCTCGACGCGCTCGGGCGGTTGGATGATTACCTTGAGCGACGGCCCATGCCGTTTGGTTTGTGGTTGCGAAAGACGACTCACGAACGGCTCCTCAAGATTCGACGTCAACACGTCGAAACGGCGCGGCGGGCTTTGGGTCGAGAGATACCGCTTCCGGACCGTTCTTCGCTGCAGCTCGCCCAGCAATTGTTGGCCAGCGGCTCCACACCCAGCCAACAGGTTGCCCGGCGCGAGCTAGCCTCCCGAGTGCGTCAAGCCGTGGCGAAATTGCCTGATACCGATCGCGAGATCCTGCTCATGCGCAACTTCGAGGGGCTCTCAAACCAAGAAGTGGCAGATGTCCTGGACATTGCCCCTGCGACGGTGAGCACGCGTCTGGGGCGCGCCCTTCTAAGACTACGAGGGCTGTTGCTCGACAGTGGTCTAACGGAGTCGCAGCTATGAACGATGCCCACGCATTGGAAAAGACCTCGATGGAATCACTTGTCGGTCAAGTAGCCGACGAGTTCATCGAACGGCTGAACCGCGGGGAGCAGCCTGAGATCGAGGAGTATACGGAACGATACCCGCAAATCGCGACCGTCCTCCGTGATGTGCTGCGTCCGCTCCGGGTCATGCGGACGCTCGGCGCGGAACCCACGTCCGGTGTGGGGGTCGCATCGTCGGCCGGACCGCCGGACGAGGGATCGGAGGTTGTCGGTCGTCTGGGGGACTTCCGCATCGTCC
>Ga0180432_10007073_pt1 | contig 14384 bp, 10 predicted proteins | sample SS_ome_10_FD_132414 | JGI IMG/M metagenome (GOLD analysis project Ga0180432, IMG submission 132414) | Hypersaline lake sediment archaeal communities from the Salton Sea, California, USA - SS_1_MS_2 metaG | ecosystem: Environmental > Aquatic > Non-marine Saline and Alkaline > Hypersaline >... | reverse complement strand
TGCCGGAAAACTTGACTCATTCGTGACGACTTCTGGATTTCAAGGACACTTGTCAAGCGGCCCATGTTGGCCGGCGTTCTATCTTCCGGTTCGGACGGCGATGTTGGCGCGGGGGACGCCGGAGTGGCGGCAGATGGACATGACGTTGGCGAGGTAGAGGTGTTTCGAGTTCTGGTCGCAGCGGATGAGGACCTTGGCATCGGGGCGTTTTTCGACTTCGCCGGTCAACCACTTGGCGACCTCCTCCTCGGTGCGTTGTTTGCCCATGAGGATGTAGGCGCCGTTTTCGCGGATGTTGATCTTGACGAGGGCGCCGGCGGACTGGGTGAGGGACTGGTTGCGGGCGTCGGTGGGGAGGTTGACGAGGTGGTCGATCTCTTCCTCCTTGAAGGTGGTGGTGACGAGGAAGAAGATGATGAGGATGAACATGACGTCGATCATGCTCGATATGTTGATGACCTCGTTGGTGTCGGTGGTGGAGGTCTTGATGCGCATGGCGGGTCAGGGAGGGATTCAGGCGCGGGCGGGGGCGGTCTCGCCGCGGGAGGCCTCGTCGAGGGATTCCTCGGGGTGTTCGTGCAGGTCGGGCGGGGTGAGGCGGGCGTGCTGGATGACGAAGGCGGTGCCGACTTCGTCGATGTGGTCCACGAGGGCGTCGGCGCGGGAGAGGAGGTATTGATAGACGAGCATGACGGGGATGGCGATGGTGAGGCCGGCCGCGGTGGTGACGAGCGCTTCGTAGATGCCGGTGGCGAGGTCGGCGGTCTTGGCGGCGCCGCCGCTGGCGGCGGTGGTCTGGAAGGCGTCGATCATGCCGTAGACGGTTCCGAGGAGGCCGAGGAGGGGGGAGACGGTGGCGATGGCGGAGAGGGGGCGGAGGCTGCGTTTCATGCGGTCGGCCTCGCGGGAGCCGGCGTCCTCGATGGCCTTGCTGACGGCCTCGTATCCTTCGCGGCGCCACTGGATGCCTGCCTTGAAGACGTGTCCGGCGGCGCCCCCGGAGCGGTCGCAGTATTCTTCGGCGAGCTGACCGGAGGGGTCCTGCTCCCATACTTGTCCGAGGCCGTCGAGGAAGCCGGCGGGGAGGACGCGCTGGCGGCGCAGTGAGATGAAGCGCTCGATGGCGATGGCGAGGGCGAGGACGGAGGCGATGGCGAGCGGGAACATGACCCAGCCGCCCTTCTTGATCAGGGTGAACATGGTTTCCTGTTCGACGCCGGCGCCCTCGCCGGCTTCCGCGCCCATCGCCGCGGCGGCGAAGGCGAGCAGGAGAATGCACACGAGGGAGGCTGGGCGCCTCCATGGGCGCGGGCAGGAATGGACGGGATTTCCTGAATTCAGCATACTGAGATCTACCGAGTCGAGGGTTGCGAAGATTGTATCAAGTGATGATCGATGACGGGTGAAGAAGCGTTACCTCGAGCGGAGTTCGTCGAGATACTGCTTGGCGACGACGGCGGCCTTTTGTTTTGCGTATCGCTGGATGACGTCCTTGAACCGTTGGGCGGCCTGTTCGGGCTTATCCTGGGCGAGGAGGACGCGGCCGATTTCGAGGACGGCCTTGGCCTGCCATGCGGGGTATTGCTTGTAAGCGACCTCGAGGCCGACGAATTCGGTGATGGCCTTGTCGTATTGCTTGAGGTTGAAGTAGCACTCGCCGGTCTGGAAGCGGGCCCGGACCGTCCAGAGGTCGATCTTTTTTTCGTCGAGGAGTTTCTTGTATTCGGCGAGGGCGCTTTCGGAGTTGCCGCCGTTTTCCATGGCGAAGGCGAGTCCGAACCGGGCGTTGCGGCGCCAGCGGCTTTTTTCGAAGCGGTCGAGGAAGGTCTGGTAGGTTTCGGCGGCTTCGTCGTGCCGGCCGGTGAGGGCCAGGGTCTCGGCGAGGCGCATCGTGATCGATTCGGCGAGGGGCTCGGCGCTGCCGGGGACCTTGGAGGCGGCGGCGAAATGCTCGCAGGCGGGCTCGGTCTCCTTGAGCTTGAAGCGGGACTCCCCGGCCTGGAAGAGCATGGAGGCGAGCAGCTTGGACTCCGGGTAATCCTCAATCAGCTCCTCGAATTGTCCGGCGGCGGTTTCGAAGTCGCCCTTGCGGAAGTGGGCGTTGGCGAGCTGGTATCGCATTTCCTCGCGGAGGCTCTTGCCGGCGGCCTTTTCGAGGGCCTCGGTGAGCCGTTTGATGACCATGTCCTGGTTGCCGCTTTCGAGGTTGAGTTCGGCGAGTTCGCTCTGCACCTTGACGACGAGGGGGCTATCGGGGTGGTTGGCGAGCAATTGCTCGTAGAGCTTGGCGGCCTCCGGCTTGCGATTGGCGGCGCGCTCGCACCATGCCCGCTCGTAGAGGGCCTGGTCGGCGAACTGGGACTCGGGGAAGGACTCCGTGATGCGTTTGAAGTATGAGGCGGCCTCGGTCCACTGTTTCTGGCGGGCGAGGGCGAGGCCGGAATAGTAGACGAGGCGGGCGAGCTTGTCGTGTTCGGGATATCGTTTCAGGACCTCGGGGAAGTGTTTGGCGGCGGCCTCGTAATTGCCGCTGTTGACCCATGCGATGCCCTGTTGGAGGGCGGCGTCCGGGGCGAGGTTGGGGTGGTCGCCGAGCTTGACGACTTGGCCGAAGTGCTGCGCGGCGGATTCGTGTTTATCTTGGGCGGCGTCGACCCAGCCGAGATAGTAGTGGACGCGGGCGCGCTGGGCGCGGGCGTGTTTGCTGAAGGGTTCCTGATTTTCGGCGTCCAGTTCGAGGAAGCGTTCGAGCGCCTTGCGAGCGAGCTTGAGGTTGCCGGCCTGGTATGCGAGGCGTCCCTGTTCGGCGAGGGCGAGAGGGAGTTGCGGGGTGGGCCTTTCGTAATGGTTGACGAGGGTGTTGAGGTGTTTGAGGGCCTGCTCGGGCTTTCCGGTGCGGTCGTAGGCCACCGCGATCTGCGCGAGGGCGGTATCGAGATTGGGGGCGGCGGTCACGGCCGGTTTGCCGTCCTCGCCGGCGGTAACGTGCCGCGAGACGAATTCGCGCAGGGGCGGGAGGGCCTCGGACCATTTCTCCTGCCGGAAATAGCAGTCGCCGATCATCATGGGGAGGGGGGCGTAGAGGCGTCCCTTCGGCTTCGACTCGAGGAGGGGAGCGGCCGCGGCGAGGCAGTCGTCCCAGCGGCGCTGGTCGTGGGCGATCTGGGCGACGCGGAAGGTGGCGGCGGTCCGGTTTGGGTGGTCGCTGTCGGTGGCGAGGTATTCCTTGTAGGCCTTGGCGGCCTCGTCGAGGCGGTCGAGGAGGAAGAGGTTCTCGGCCTGCATGAAGCGCGCATCGCCGGCGAGGTCGTGACCGGAGTGACTTGCGAGGAACCGTTGGTTGGCGGCGAGGCTCTCCTCGAATTTTTCCAGCTTGTGGAGGCAGATGGCCCGTTGCGCGATGATTTCGGCCTTGTGGGGGAAGGTCTGGATTTCCCGCAGTTCATCGAGCAATGCGAGGGCGGCCACCCAGTCCGGCTTCGGGGTTCCCATGAGGGCATTGGCGAGGTCGAACCGGAGTTCGGCGCTTACCGGGGATTCGCTGAAGTCGGTGGCAGCCTTGCGGAGGATCTCGACGGCCTTGGAATAGTCCGGGGGGGTGCGGCTGGTGGCGGCGCGGGCCAGCCAGAGGTTGGCGCGGGCCGCGATGGCGTCCTCGCCGGTGCAGAGTGGTTCGAGGAGTTCCGCGGCGGCGTCGTGTTCGCCGTCTTCGAGGTGGCAGCGGGCGACGTAGAGGTTGGCGTTTTTGGCATGGGCGCCGTCGGCGGAGGCCTTGAGGTAAGCTTCGAGGTCCTGGCGGGCGTCTTCGTATTTGCCGAGGACGAAGCGTGTCAGACCGAGGCGGTATTGGCATTCGGCGGCTTCGGGTCCTTCGAGGCCGGGCAAGGCTGCCTCGAAGGCGGCTTCCGCCTGTTCGTATTTCTGCTGGAGGCTGTAGCACTCGCCGAGGAGGTAGGAGGCCCGGGTTCCCCATGCGGGGCCGGCTTCGAGAGGACCGATTTTGAGGAGGGATTTGATGGCGGCGTCGGGGGCGGCCGATTGGTAGTGGGCGTAGCCTTGCTGGTAGAGGGCGCGGGCGGCCTGGCCGGCATCGGGCTCGCCCGCCAGCAACCTTGCGCTCCATGTGATGACCTCGGCCCATGCGCCTTGGCCGAAGCTCAGATCGCACATGGCCGCCTCGGCGGAGGCGCGGTAGGACACGGACTGGAGGTTGTCGATTTCGCTGCCGAAGAGCTTTTTCGCCTCGTCCTTCCTGCCGGTCCGCAGGAGGCATTGGCCCTGGAGCATGATGAGGCGCTCGCGGCTGATGGCCTCGTCGAGTTCTTCGGCGGCGAGGAGGGCGGCGAAGTGGGGCATGGCTTCCTCGTACTGTTTCTGGGCGTAGAGGCTGAGGGCGAGGCCCCGTCGGGCGAGGGGCGCCTTGGAGTGCTCGGGATGGTTCGTGAGGAACTCCTCGAACTGGGTGACCGCCACTGGGTAGAGGCCGCGATTGTAGGCGGCGTTGGCGACATAATACTGTTCGGCGGGGGGTTCCGGTGCGGGGTCTTTCGTGGCGGGGGGAGGAGGGGGGGCGCTCTCCCCGGCGTCCTGTCCATGGACGGCGGGAATGGTGATCCCTGCGGCGGCTGAGGCCGCGAGGAAGGCGAAAATCTTGAGGCGGGTTTTCCGGGGGGGGATCGGATTTCTTCCCATGTTGAGGATACTTTGGATGTCCTGAGAGGCTTTCACATCGGGGCGGCTTCGGTCAGGCGAGGCGGTGTTTTGGACGGCTTCGCGGAGCATGGACAGCTGGCGCGACCGAGGCTGCGCTGAGGATGCGGGATTGAAGCACGGCACTGGCTTTGTCGCAAAGCGCAATCGGCGAGGGGAGCGCAAATCGTTCATCCGATGCGGGTGAGGACGCCGCGCTTGGTGGGATGGCGGACCGCGGCGATGAGTTTCGCAGCGGCGGGCGACCAGCGGCGGCGATCGGCTTCGGCGAGAGCGTCGCTGGTGGTGAGACCGCTCTGGAAAAGGAGAGCGTAGGCGGATTTGATCTCGTTGCGGTCGGCGGCTGCGAAGCCCGCGCGGCGGAGTCCGATGACGTTCAGGCCGGAGAGGGTGTTGCCGTGGCGAACGATGCAATAGGGCGGGACATCCTTCGAGGATCCCGCGAGGCCTTGGAACATGGCGTAGTCGCCCACCCGGATGAACTGGTGGAGGAGAGTGCCGCCGCTGAGGAAGACGGCCTCGCCGATGGTGACGAAGCCTGCGACCAAGGCGTTGTTGGCCAGGATGTTGCGGTTGCCGAGAACGACGTCATGCCCGAGGTGGACGCCGGTCATGAGGTAGTTGTCTTCGCCGATGAGGGTCGAGTTGCCGGGAGCGGTGGCACGGTGAATGGTCACGTATTCGCGAAGGACGTTTGAGGGACCGAGGCGGACGCCGGAGTCGATTGCGGGATCGAAGGAAAGATCCTGCGGGTCGGCCCCGATGATACTGCCGTATCCGATCGTGTTGCGGGGTCCGGCCTCGACGCGTCCATGGATCCAGACGTGGGCGCCGATTTTGGTGCCGGCCTCGATGACGGCCGGGCCGTCGATGATGCTGAAAGGGCCCACCGCGACGTCGCCGGCGAGGGAGGCTGCGTCAGAGACGAGGGCCGTGGGGTGGATGGAGGGCATGGGGGGAGTGTGAACGTCGAATGACGGATGGCGAAAGGCGGATTGCGAATGGCGGATTGCGAATGGGGAATGGGGAAAACCTGGCAAGGTCATTTTCATTCTTACAACATACCGGCCTCTTTGAAGGAGAAGTAGGGATCGTGGTGGGGGGAGGGGCAGCCGATGATGATGTGGTCGAGGAGGGTGACTTGGAGGAGGCCGGCGGCGGCGGCGAGGCGTTTCGTGAGGTCGCGGTCGGCACGACTGGGGCTGGGGTCGCCCGAAGGATGGTTGTGGACGAGGATGAAGCCGTAGGCCCGGTGGAGGATGACGGGCTGGAGGATGTCGCGGGGGTGGGCCACGGTTTCGTTGAGGGTGCCGTCGGAGACCGTGAGGCAGCGGGAGGCACGGAGGCGGGAATCGACGAGGGCAATGCGAAGGGATTCGCGGGCCAGATGACGCATCTGGGGGGCGAAGAGTTCGTATGCGGCGCCGGGGGAATCGAGGGCGACGCTGGTGGTTTGTTCGCGGGCGACGCGGGCTCCGAGTTCGAAGGCCGCGGCGAGTTGGGCGGCCTTGGCGAGGCCGAGGCCGCGCTCGGAGGCGAGATGGGCGAGGTCGAGGCGGCCAAGGGCGCCGAGAGAACCGTGGGTGGTGAGGAGGCGCTGGCCGACCTGGATGGCGCTCTCCCCCTTGACGCCGACGCGGAGGAAGATGGCGAGCAGTTCAGCGTTGCTGAGCGCCGCCGGGCCTTCGGTGGCCATCTTCTCCCTGGGGCGCTGTTGGTCGGGCAGGTCATTGATGCGGACGGGCATGCGGGGAGGGTGGCATGGGAAAGTGTTCCGGAGAACACTTTTTTTTTCGGGTTGGCGGTTTTCGGGTTGTTGGCTGGAGGTGGGGCGGGTGTGGGATGCGTGAGGAACCCTCGGGCGCCTCTGGAGGCGGCTTGTGGAAGGTTGCCGGAAGAATGAAGTCTCTGGCGAGGCAGGCCTCGGACCATGATGCAGGATTCAGGATGCAAGTTGCTGGGAACACGGGACTGCATCTTGGATCTTGCATCCTGCATCAGGCAGGGAAACCTTGCTGCCGGAAAACTTGACTCATCTGTGACTACTTCTGGATTTCAAGGATTCTGGCCTCATCCCGGCACACCGAAATCTGAGAATTTTTCTTAATCCTTGGCGGCCTTGGGGTCGAGGGCGTCGCGGAGGCCGTCGCCGAGGAAGTTGAAGGCGAAGAGGGTGGCGGAAAACACAAAAGCCGGAATAATGAGCATTTTGGTGTTGGATTCCAGGTAGTTGGCGCCTTCCTTGATCAGGACTCCCCACGAGGAATTCGGCGGTTCGATGCCGAGGCCGATGAAGGAGAGGGTGGCCTCGTAGAGGATGAAGCTGGGAATGGTCAGGGTGGCGTAGATGATGACGGGGCCGAGCATGTTGGGGAGGATGTGCCGGAAAAGGATGCGGCGGTGGGGGAGGCCGAGGGCGTGGGCGGCCTCGACGAACTCGGTGTGGACGAGGGCGGCGGTCTGGGTGCGGACGATCCGTGCCATGGTAAGCCAGCCGAAGGCCGCGATGGCAAGCAGGAGGGGGAAGATGTTCGAGAAGCGCAGGACGAAGTCCCGGCTCCAGCCCCAATCCTCGATGAGGAAGACGGAAGCCAGTTCGATCCAGCCGCTGATGAGTTCGCGGAAGAGGATGACCACGATGAGGAACGGCATGGCGAGGAGGCCGTCGACGATCCGCATCATGATGGCGTCGAGGCGGCCGCCGACGTATCCCGCGATGCCGCCGTAGAGGATGCCGAGGGTGACGGTGAGGAGGGTGGCGGCGACGGCGACCAGCAGGGAGATCTGGCCGCCGTCGAGGATGCGGGTGAGCAGATCGCGGCCGAGTTGGTCGGTTCCGAGCCAGTGGGTGGGGCCGGGGGGGGCGAATTCATTGCCCAGTTCGACCTCGTTGGGGTCGTGGGGCAGGATCCAGCGCAGCACGAAGCAGGCGAGGAAGATGAAGAGGACGACGGCGAGGCCCGCCATCGCGAGGCGGTTCTTGCGGAGGCGCCGGAAGGCATCCTGCCAGAGCGAGGCGCCTTTCTGGGCGGACGCTTGGGAGGGGGCTTGGGCGGCAGCGGTTGGCATCAGGCGTGTTCGCGGAGGCGCGGGTTCATGGCGGCGAGGACGATATCGACGAGGAGGTTGGCGCCGCCCATCAGGGTGCCGTAGAAGAGGACGAGTCCCTGGAGGAGGAAGTAGTCCTTGGTGGTCACGGCGGTGACGAAATGCTGGCCCATGCCGGGCACGGCGAAGATGGTTTCCACGACGAAGGAGCCGGTGATGACGGCGGCGAAGGCCGGGCCGAGGTAAGTGATGGCGGGGAGGAGGGCGGGGCGCAGGGCGTGGCGGGTGATGATCCGGAATGCCGGGAGGCCCTTGGCGCGAGCGGTCTGGATGTAGTCCTGGGCGAGGACGTCGAGCATTCCGCCCCGTGTGAGGCGGGCGACGTATGCCGCGACCACCAGCCCGAGGGTGAAGGAGGGCAGGATGATGTCGCTGGGCCGCTCCCAGCCGGCGACGTTGATCCACGGCAGGTTTCGCGCGACCCAGAGCTGGAGGAGGGGGCCGAGCACGAAGGTCGGGATGCAGATCCCGATCATGGCGAGAACCATCGAGGCATAGTCGATGAGGCGGTTGTGGCGCAGGGCGGCGACCACTCCGGAGGGAATGCCGATGAGGAGGGAGACGAGCATGGCGCCTGCACCGAGGGTCAGGGAAACGGGGAAGGCGGTGGCCATGATCTCGTTGACGGAACGGCCGAAGAGGCTGGTGGACATTCCGAAGTCGCCCTCGGTGAGGACGTTTTTCCAGAAGAGGACGAATTGTTTGCCCCAGCTTTCGTTCAGGCCGAAGGGTTCGGCGACGCGCTCGCGGAGGTGGGGCTGGATGGCCTTTTCGTCGGCGAACGGATTGCCCGGGATGAGGCGCACCGCGAAGAAGGTGAACGACACGAGGCAGAAGACGACCGCGATGGTCTGCAGGAGGCGCTGGACGACGGTGCGAAGCAAGGCGGCGGGTGCTGGTTATCGGTTGTTGTTTGCCGGTTGTTGGGGCGCCATCATCGGTCCCTGATCATGGCGTCACGGAGTCATCGAGTCATTGTCCGCCCGCGACAAGTTCGACGAACTTGTAAGGGTGGTGGTTGAGGAGGAGGGGGTGCCAGTTTCTGACTTCGGGGCGGACGAGGTAGTTGGTGGTGTACCAATAGACGGGGATGGCGGGCAGTTCATCGAGGAGGATGGTTTCGGCGTCCTTGAGGAGGGCGAGTTTTGCGGCGGGGTCGGCGGTGTGTTCGGCCTCCCGGAGTTTTGACTCGTAGGCGGGGCTCCACCAGCCGGTGTTGTTGTTGCCGTTGTTGCGGGTCCACATGTCGAGGAAGGTGGTGGGGTAGAGGAAGTCGCCGATCCATGCGGCGCCGGCGAGCTGGTAGTCGCCGTCGTATTGGCGCTGGAGGTAGGTGGTCCACTCGCGTTGTTCGATGCGGATGTGGATGCCGAGGTGTTCCTCCCACATGGACATGTATGCTTCGGCCATGCGGCGGGCGGTGTCGCGGTCGACGGTGAGGAACTTGAGTTCGGGGAAGCCGCGTCCGTTCGGGAAGCCGGCTTCGGCGAGGAGGCGCCTTGCGCGTTCGGGATCGTGGCCCACGCCTTGCGGGAGTTTGTATCCGCTGAATGGGGGGACGATACCGGAGGCGGGGGTTTGTCCGCCGCCGAGGACGTTTTCGACGAGGCGGCGGCGATCGATGGTGGCGGCGAGGGCATGGCGGACGCGGGGGTCGTCGAGCGGTTTGCGGCGGACGTTGACGCGGAGGAAGCGGGTTCCGATGTAGGGTTCCTGGCGGAGCATTTCGGGGATGTGGGTGCGGGCGTAGGGGATCATCTCCGGGGGCAGGGTGTAGGTGACGTGCAACTGGCCGTCGAGGAACATGCGGGCCTCGGTGTAGGCGTTCTGGACGGGGAGGAACCTGATGCCGTTGAGCGAGACGCGGCGGGCATCCCAGTAGTGGGGGTTGCGCTCGACTTCGATGTAGTGGTTGACGCGCCACTCCTTGAGGCGGAAGGGGCCGTTTCCGACGAGGTTGCCGGGATCGGTCCAATCGGTGAAGGGGAGGTCGATGTCGCCCCCGCTCCATTTGCGGATGACGTGCCGCGGCACGGGGAACCAGGTGTAGTGTTTGACGACCTCGGGGAGGAAGGGGACCGGTCCGCGCAGGGTGATCTCGAGGGTCCACTCGTCGAGGGCCCGGGCGCCGAGAGGCAAGACCGAGGCGAGCGATTCGTGAGTGCCGTCGTCGTGCTTGCGGGCGTATTCGAGGAGGAGTTCGAGGGCGCGCGTGCGCAGAGCGGGGGTGAAGCCGGCGGGCCACGCCACGAGGGCGGGTTCGCCGAGGACTGTTTCGAGGTCCCCGGGGCCGAGGCCGTCGAGGCCGGCCGCGCGAACCCGGCGGCGCCTTGCTTCGGCAGGCAGGGTGGCGAGCGGCCCGGAGGGCGCGGCGTCTCCGGCAGCATCGGGGTCGGGCTGGAACGGGGGGCGCTTGAGGGCCTCGGGGTCGATCGGGAGTCCGGGCAGATTCCCGAGGAGGACGAAGGAGCGGAGGTCCTTGTTGATCGTTTCCGCGTTCTCGACGAGGAACAGCATGTCGGCGTATTTGGCGGGCAAGTCGGGATCCAGCAGGCGGTGGTATGCGAAGACGAAGTCCTGCGCGGTGACGGGCACGTTGTCGGACCACCTTGCCTCGGGGTTGAGGTCGAAGGTCCAGACGGAGAAGTCGTCGTTTGGCGTCCAGCGGAGGGCGGCGCCTGGCAGGGCCACACCGTCTTTGGAGGGATGGTTCTTGCACAGCCCCTCGAAGAGCGCCGCGAGGATGTTGGATTCAAGGACCCCCGAAACGAGGTGGGGGTCGAGACCCTTGGGCTCCCCGGAGTTCCCCATGAGGAGGATGCCTTCCGCCGTGGCCTCCTCGACCATGGTGGGCGAATCGCAGGACACGACCAGCGCGCCGGCCACGAACAGGGCGGGAACGGTCAGGAAGCGCATCGCGGGAGAGGTTGCGGCAAAATCCTGAAAATGCAGGAATTTTTTTGGCGACGGCCGGGCGAAGCCGGACGAAGCTTGATTCGCCGGGGCGGGCGGCTAGAACGGCCCGTCCCCCTGATTCCGGGCGTGGTCATCGATGAAGGTATATTTTCTCCGGCGATTGCTTTTGGTGCCGCTGACGCTTTTGGGGATCACGCTGCTGGTGTTCATGATCATCCGTCTGGCGCCGGGGGGTCCGGTGCAGCGGGACCTGCAGCAGATGATGGGTGCGGCGGCGGGCGAGCAGGCGGGGGCGGCGGCGTTGCGCGAGACCGAGGGGGCGGCGCTTACTCCGCCGCAGTTGTTCGAGATCGAGGAGAAACACCGCCGGGACAAGGGGGTGGTGCGTTCCTATCTCGAATGGCTGGGCGTGCTGCCGAAAGACATCTTGCGCCATGGGGAGAGCTTCGGGGAAGAAAAAGACGCGGTCGAGATCCGCATCCCGGGACGAAACGAGACGGCCCGCGTGGTGCGTGACAAGGAAGGGGAGATCGAACCCGGCAACCCCGAGGTGCTGGTCCCCGGGGACTGGAAGCTCCGCGTGGTGGAGCCCTCCGAACTTGAGCGCCGCTGGCGGAAGCACACTCGGGGGATGGAAGCGCCGGGCGAGTTCCAACCGCGGGTGATTCTCTACCGGCCGGGCTTTGAGGGGCTGTTGCAGGGGAGTCTCGGCCGCTCGGACAAGTATGGGGACCCGGTGTGGAGGCTGGTGCGGCAGCGGATTCCGATCTCGTTGTTCTTCGGATTGAGTTCGATGGTGTTGATTTACGGGATTTGCCTGCCGCTCGGGGTGGTGAAGGCGATCAAGCACCGGACATGGCTGGACAACGTGAGTTCGGTGGTGGTGTTTGCGGGGTATGCGGTCCCCGGGTACGTTCTGGGCTCGTTTTTGATTGTCTTTCTCGGGGCGCGGCTGGGCTGGTTTCCGATCCAGGGGTTCGTGTCGGAGAACTTCGCGGAGTTGCCTCCGGGAGAGAAGGTGCTGGACCTGCTGCATCACGCCGCGATGCCGCTGGCGTGCTATCTGGTGGGGAGTTTTGCGTTCATGACGTTCATGATGAAGAACAACCTGATGGACAACCTTGCGGCGGACTATGTGCGGACCGCGACCGCGAAGGGGGTCCCGTATCGCAGCGCGGTGTTCCGGCACGCATTCCGCAACTCGATCATTCCGATCGCGACGACCCTTGGTCAGAACATCATGCTGCTGGTGAGCGGGAGTTTTCTGATCGAGAAGATCTTTGACATCAACGGTTTCGGGCTGCTGCAGTTCAACGCCGTTTTGGAGAAGGACGAGCAGGTGGTCCTCGGGGTCCTGACGATTTCGGCCACCCTCATGCTTCTGGGCAACATTCTTTCCGACCTGTGCGTGGCGCTGGTGGATCCGCGCATCCGATTCAGATAAGGCCGTGTATCGCGTTGTGGGAATCATTCTGGTATTGACCGGGCTGGGGGCGGCCGCGGGCGAGTGGGCGGGTCTCGAGTTGCCGTCGCTGCACTGGTTCTTCGGGTTCACGTCGGGCGAGGAGTCGTTGCGGGAGGCGTCGTGGCGGGAGAGGCACCAAGCGGCCGTGATCGGCTACGGGTCATGCGCGCTGCTGGTATTGGGCGGGGCGGCCTCGCTGGTCCGCAGCAGGCGTGAATTTCACTGGAACCCGCAGACGCTGCGGATGTTCCGGCGGTTCCGGTCACTCGGCCGGGGTTATGTTTCGCTGCTGCTGATCGTGGTGCTGATCGTGCTGGCTCTACTGGACCATGTGTTGGTGGGGAAGCGGGCCCTGCTGGTGAAGTATGAGGACAGGATTTACGCTCCCGCGATCTCGCAGAAGCGGTATTCGGAGCGCGATTTCGGCGGGGAGGCCCTGAGGGAAGCGGACTACCGGGAACTGCAGGCGCGCTTCCGCGGAGGCGAGGGTGACAACTGGGTGGTGATGCCGCCGGTCCCCTTCGATGCCACCTTTGATTCGGAGGACGAGCTGCGGGTGGGCCTTGTGAAGCGGGAGGGGCTCTATTACCGGGAAGGCAGGCGGAAGCCGTTTTCGGGGCTGGCTTACCGGTTTTACGCCGGCGACCCGGCCCGTCGGCACAGCATGGTCCGGTTCCGCGAAGGTCTGCAGCAAGGGCGCGAGGATCTCTACGAACGGAGCGGCGATCGCGTCGGGATCTACGTTTGGAAGGACGGGCGGCGCGAGAGCGAGCCGCGGATGGGCGGCGAGAAGGTGGCCGCGATCGAAGCGGCGCCGACAACTCCGTTGCTGGCGGTGACCTTTCCGCCGCTTCCGCCGGACGTTGGTTCGCGGCACTATCTTGGCACCGACTCGCGGGGGTGGGATGTGCTGGCGCAACTGTTCGGCGGTCTGCAGGTGGTCCTGCAGGCGGCGGTGATTTACCTTGCGGTGACTTATGCGGTGGGAGTGACGATCGGGTGTCTGATGGGGTATTTCGGCGGGGTTTTCGACATTGTGACGCAGCGATTCATCGAGATTCTGGCGAACGTGCCGTTTTTGTATGTGGTGATCATCATCGCGGACCGGATCGGGCGCGACAACATCACTTTGGTGACCATCCTGCTGGTGATCTGCATTTTTTCGTGGATTCACATCACCTACTACATGCGGACCGCGACCTACAAGGAGAAGGCGCGGGACTACGTGGCGGCGGCGCGGGTGATCGGGGCGGGCCCGGGCCGGGTGATCTTCCGGCACGTGCTGCCGAACGCGGTTTCGACGGTGGTGACGCTGTTGCCCTTCAGCGTGGCGGCCATCATCACTTCGCTGACGGCGCTGGATTTCATCGGGTTCGGGTTGCCGGACACCTATCCGAGCTGGGGGAGGCTGCTGAGCGACGGGGTGTCGCATCTTGATTCGCCATGGATCGTGGCGTCGGTGTTCGGAGGGATGGTGGCGGTGTTGCTGCTGGTGACCTTCGTGGGGGAGGCGGTCCGGGAGGCGGTTGACCCGAAAAAATTCACGACCTATCGTTGATCATGATGAGACCTGCCGCGTTTTTTGTGCTGCCGGTGGCGATGTTGCCGGGGGGGTGCGGCGAGCCGGACCGCTTCGAGCCCTATGACAACACCACGGAGGTGGCGCGGTTCTACGAGGGCTACAATGAGAAGGTTCTGAAGGAGCTGAAGGATGACCTCGAGGAACTCGCCGCGAAGTTGGCCGCGATGCCTGCGGAGGCGGAGGAACGGGAAGGCCTCGAGGAGGCCCTCGCCAACACGCGGCGGCGGTTGAAGTCGCCCGAGTTCTTCAGCTTCGCCTCGATGAGCGATCTCCCGGGCGGCCTCGAATGGAAGACCGGGATGGAGGAACCCGAAATCGGATCGCCGGAGGCGAGGAAGGGGGGGACCTTCAACACCTATTTTCCCAGCCTTGCCTTTCCGCCCACCATCCGCTCGATTGGAAAGAACGCCAACAACGGCTTTCGGGCGGAGCACTGGGACAACATCGAGATGGGGCTGGTCGGGCTGCACCCCAACACGATGCGCACCATTCCGGGGATCGCGGACCGCTGGGCGGTCGCCCCGGACGGGCGCACGGTCTATTTCCACATCGACGAGGAGGCGCGCTGGTCGGACCGCGCCCCGGTGACGGTGGAGGATTTCT
>Ga0180432_10007072_pt1 | contig 14386 bp, 30 predicted proteins | sample SS_ome_10_FD_132414 | JGI IMG/M metagenome (GOLD analysis project Ga0180432, IMG submission 132414) | Hypersaline lake sediment archaeal communities from the Salton Sea, California, USA - SS_1_MS_2 metaG | ecosystem: Environmental > Aquatic > Non-marine Saline and Alkaline > Hypersaline >... | reverse complement strand
GAAAACGCCCCAAAAGCGTCTCGAAGCACTCAGAGGCCACCGACTCTCCCCCCGCCTCCCGTGCCCACAACCGGCCACGCCCCGATCGTCCCCACATCGACCGGTATTCCGCCCGTAGGGCCTCGGGGTACCCCTCAGGAAGTTCCTTCCCAATCGCCTCCATCTCGCCCTGACTCAACCACCAGATGTACCGCATCGCTCCTCCTGAACTCGGTCATACGCCCTCTCCGCCTGCCCCACCGTCGTCTCAACCCCCTCACGAGCCTGCGTCGCCACGATCACACCAACCATCAACTCCCGCCGCAAGACCGGATCCGACAGAATCGCCCGTAAATCCACACGCTTAGACATACCGGACCTCCCGGCATAGCTTGACCCCCGCCGGTAGACCTCAACAACCCGCCCGTCTACTCGGCTCGGGTCCAACCCCTCGGAAACCCACCGATCTGCCGTCTGGCCAATGGTGTCAAGCAGCTCCAAGAACTCAGGGCTGCTGAGATCCTCCTCCGTCGCCCCAAGCCCACGCTCGATGGCACAAATCTGTTCAACCCAACTCATCACACGCCTCCCGGTACATCCGCCGAGCCTCCAAACATCCCCGCTCACCCGGGGAGAGTGCCGTCACGTCTGGATCCCCCCGAGGTACGGCGGCCTCCCATCCAACCCCCGACAGATGAGGTCGAACGTCGAGTGACCAAGGACGTTTCGACGACACCATCGCTCCCCCAATCGCTCGGCATCAGCCATCGTCAGCTCCGCCCAGATCTCCGTCTCCTGCAACGCCACACAGCACACCCCACACGTCCGACAATCAGGCTTGTCCCTCACAAAACACCCTCCAGGATGCGGTCGTACCGAGTCAATGCCCCCTCAACAGGCACCCGCCGATACACCGTCCCCCGCTCCGGATGACGCTCCACTCGGACTCGACCCTCCGCTACCAGCCGGTCCAACACCCCATCCACTTGCTGCATCGTCAACCGAATTGGAAGCCGGTTCCACACCCCACGTAGGTCGCCAGGCAATAGCCGCAAGACCTCAGCCTCCACCATCGCCCACCGCTCACCCAACCCGAAGGGTACAGGGTCGTCCGTGCTGAACCGTGGCCCACCCTCCGTCTCGATGTCCACAGACACAGCATCGTGAGGACCGAACTCCACACGATGACCCTCCCACGTCCAGTTAGGCATCACCCAACCGCAGCTCATCGACCACCAGGACCTCTTTGACCTCCAAAGGCCCGTCAGGGGATACGACCGACAGCATCCGCCTCGACGACTCACCTACATCGCCGGGCCAGTCCACCTCAACCCAACCGTCCTCAGGACATCCGCCCGTCAGGTCCAACGGATACTTCACCGAGTCCTCAGCCCACTTGCACGGCACCATCCCACTCGCCGCCGATGCTGGAGAATGGTCCCCTCGAATCCCCACCTTCACCCACACAAGGATGTCGGCAGCCCAGTGGCGCCCCTTCCGAACCATCACCTCCCACAACGGAACAGCCCTCGGAACAGCCCCGTCTGGAATGAACAACCGGTACTCACTTGGTCTCAGCTTCATGACTCTCTACCCACCTCTCCAGCTCCACTACCGCCTGCCGGATCTGATGCCCTTGCTCCGATGCCTCCGCCGCCAACGCCCGGTCCAACGCTGGAACCAACCGAGCCGCCCTCACCCGCATCTCTCGACTCGACCCCAGTACCAGGAAGGGCTCACAACCATCCTCCAGCCAAACCAGCCGCCAACGGTCCCCCACCTTCTTGAAGCCAAGGTTCGGGACCTCCTCCCCACACAAATACCCGCTCACACAGTGGCGCTTGAGGACCGCCTCCGCCCGCTCCAACACCTCGTTCAAGGCGTCCATCATCGTCCCCAACAGCTCATCGCTCATGACCACCCTCGAATTGAGTAATTCCGGAATTGAGTAATTCTGCTCGGGTCCGGAACGCTTCGGCTAGCTTGACCAGCTCGTCCTCTCGCCCGTCCCTGACAGCCGTGGCCATCTGAACCAGCTCGTCGTAGCCCAACGTCTCGACCAGGAGCCGGACACGGGACTCAACATACCCAGCGAACTCCGCCCGATACTTGAACAAAGTGGCGTCAATCCGCCGGTCGACCTCCTGCAGCGCAACAAGCCACTGACCCACGCTCAACCTCTTGCCCTTGGTCTCGCACTTCGCCCGGCCCTCGCTCCACCACGAAGTCAGGACCAAGATCAACGTGGCGTCATGCAAAGGCAAAGCCTCACGGGCCTGGTAGAACTCCTTGGGGACTCCCATCATCCGGCGACAACTCCGGCACGTCACCCCGTCAGGATGCGAAGCCATCTCAGCTCCCCTGCCAGCCTTCCCACAAAGGCTCCCCCGACCCACGCCCCAATGACCCCTCCCGATAGGCCCCTTGGGCCGCCACAATCGCCAGAACTTGCCCATCATGACCCTCGACGCCGGACACGAGCCAACCACCGTAGCTCCAACTGGCTGTAGTCCACAGGGACAATGGTTCGGCCATACCTAGCCCCGGCTGCCGCCCTAACGCCCGCTAGGGCCCCCCTGACGCCCTCTGAGCCCGCTGGACGGGTAGAGAGCTGCCTCACCACCGGACGGCCCTCAGAACGCCCTGTGAGCGCCCTAGCGGCCTCCCTGTAACCCTGGTAGGCGGCCTCCCCATCACGACCCTGCCTACACGGCTCGCACAGCTCCCCGTCCCCGGGAAGAACCTCCCCACAGTCAAAGCAACGGGCCCGACAAGGACGGTCCAACATCCCCTGCACCACCGCACTCAGCAGGAACATGAACACCGCCCAGATGATGGCGAGGCTAAGCGTCATCGAGCCAATCATCATCGTCACCCTCGCCGTCGTAGTGGGGTGTCGCCTCACGTAAAGGAGGTGGCACCGCCTGAGCACGGATCGTTTCCTCTACCACCCCCTCCAGCCGGAACCACTCCCCACGCTCCCGGTAGGGCTCAAACAGCTCGTGGTAGTGGGCCTCATCAAGCTGGTTCGTCGACAACAAACCCAGAAACCTCACCGGGTAAGGGGTACAGACCTGAAGGTCCTGGATGCGCCGAAACACGTCGCTCGCCCTCCCCACCTTCACGAACCCGGGGCACGTCTGGACAACGTAAACACCCTCCGTGAGATGTTCGGGGTAGGGAAACGCAGGGATGAACACCCCAGGGGTAAACACTTGAGAGGGCTCAGTTGTCATGGAATTAAACAGTCGATTGAGTAAAAAGGCCGACCTACCTGAATCCCCTTACACCGTCTGGACCCCCGGAAACCAAGCCCGCGATCGGGTCGACACGAATTTTTCAGCGAATCGAATAAATGCGGGGACTTAGCCGACTGGCCCAAAACGGTGGAGCTTTCGCTGCACCACTTTGGACCAGTAGGTGGTTGACCCGCATGTCGGGTTATGTGTTCCGGTGTGTGCTCTTGTGTGCAACCCCCCTCAAAAAGTAGGCCCCATTTCTGGGGCCTTTGAAAATCCCGGCTATGGTTCGTTGGGGCGGGTCCCAGCCGGGAGGTTGTCGCCCTGAACCGTGTGTCCCTACTACGACTCAGCTCTGAGAAAATGAAGAAGGCCCGGAGCGTCCTCCGAGCCTTCGGTGATGCCGCGGCACTCGCTCCGGGGCATCGTCCCCCTGCTGTCCCCCACCCAGGGCCGGGGCGCCCATGAGGGTGGTTGAATGGGTTAACATCTCCCTCTGCGCCTGAGCACGCCTCAGACCCAGAGGGAGATGCGAGAACCCGAGTACACGGCGGGCTGTCGCCCATCCCCCTTCGTCCCGTGAGACATGACGGAGTGCCGAGGCAGAGCCGCTCTATTGGGGATGGTGTGGCACCCAGGGCAGGAATCGAACCTGCCGACTTCCCCGAGCCTAAGCTCAGGCCCCGGCCTCTCTGATCTGCCGCCTGGCACTGGCGGGTTTCATCGTCGAGGGTGCCTCCGGGGGTCACCATCTGGGCTGTCGTTCTGGCCCTACTACGATTCAGCGCCCGAAAGATGAAGACGGAATTGAGTAAAAATCGGCCGAATTGAGTAATTCCTAATCGGTGACTTCTAGGATCCAGACACTTACGGGCGCCGGGCTCTTCATTTTCTCGGGGCTGAGTCGTAGTAGGGGCATGCCACAGCGAACCCTTCTGACTCAGGCCGCCCGCAAGGCTCTCCCCAAGCTCTACTCCCAGGACGGGAAGGGCGAGGCGGCGCTTTGCCAGGTCAAGTTCTTCACGCCCGATTCGAGCTGGACCTGGTACGCCAGCGAGTTCGATGGCGAGGACACCTTCTTCGGCCTCTGTGATGACGGCCGAGGTGGCGCCGAGCTGGGCTACTTTTCGCTCCGTGAGCTGCAGAGCGTCCGTGGGCCGATGGGGCTCAAGGTCGAGCGGGACAACTACTGGACGCCGAAGCCGCTCAGCGAGTGCCGTCAGTAGTAGGTCGGAGGTCGGTCGAAAACCCTCTTCATTTTCTCGGGCCTGAATCGTTGTAGGGTCATGAACACGACCCCCCTCGCAGCAGCCCCGGTCACCCGCCCCCGCATCACCTTCGTGCCCGTGAAGGCCGAGATGAACAAGGCCGTCCGCAAGCTGGTCGAGGACAAGGTCACCCAAGAGGTGCGGCGGGCCGTCAACGCCTGGCTCTACAGCCAGTAGCGCCCGGAACGGGCTGGAGAAAGGGTCGAGAAATCGGCCCTTTCGCTCTTCATTCTCACCGAGCTGAATCGTAGTAGGGGCAAGCGGACAGGGAACCAAGGGACTGGCCCTCGGGAGGACTGGACGGAGTAGGGACGCTTCGGGGGGATCCGTCCTGGGGGGAGGGGTCCCAGGACTTCATTTTTCTGCTGTAGAAACGTTGTAGTAGGACAATGCTGACGATGACCAACCCAGTGAACAAGGCTGCTGAGGCAGCGGCCGGCGTGACGATCGAGGTTCGGACGCCCTACGAGACGGTCCTGGCCAAGCTGGAGGGGCAGTACGTGTCCCTCCAGAAGCGGATGCCTGCCTATGACGACGCCTTCCGTTCAGCCTGGAAGTCGACCCGAGTGGCTACGCTCGATGAGGCTGGGTGGACGGAGCGAGACTTCTACGCTGAAATGGATGCCCGCCGGTCTTCATTTTCCCAGAGCTGAGACGTAGTAGGCCCATGGCACAAGCCAAGAAAATCCCGTCCCTCCCCCACCGCAACCGGTTCGTCGTTCCGATGAACAAGCGGAACCGCTCGACCAAGATGCGGCACCGGGCGGATCGACGGTCCAAGGACGCCCGCCGTAGCTGGCGTCGAGAGGAGTGGTAGGTCCATGGGTATGAGAGCCAGCGGAAGCGGCACGATCAGCTTCGGGATGGTCAGCATCCCGGTCAAGATGTACACGGCGCAGTCGAGCAAGGCTGTCCGTTTCAACCAGCTCACCCCGGCCGGGAACCGGACCAAGCAGTTCCTTCGAGACGCTGTGACCGGTGACGAGGTCGAGCGGAGCGAGCTTCTCAAGGGCTTCGAGGTCGCCAAGGGGCAGTACGCCAAGTTCACGCCCGCCGAGATTAAGGCCCTGGAGGTCGAGTCGGACAAGATCCTCGACATCAAGGAGTTCGTGGATCTGGCCAGCGTGGACTTGCTCGCCGTCGAGAAGACGTACTACCTCGCCCCCGACAAGGGCGGCGACAAGGGCTTCTCGCTTCTGAGCCGGGTCCTCAAGGACCAGGACAAGGCGGCTGTGGCCCAGTGGTGCGTCCGGGGCAAGGAGCACCTGGTCCTGCTCCGGGCCTACCGGGGTGGTCTGGTCCTGCACCAGATGTACTACGCCGACGAGGTTCGGGACTACGACGACGTCGATTTCGCCCGAGAGGTCGTCGTCAGCGATGTCGAGGTCGACCTGGCAGGCAAGCTCGTCGGGATGCTCGACTCCGGAGCGTTCGAGCCGGCCAAGTACGAGGACAGCTACCGGGCCCGGATCGAGCAAGCGGTCGAGCTGAAGATGGCAGGCCAAGAGGTCGTGGCTCCGGCCAGCAGCGCCGCGGCGCCCGTAGGGGGCCTCCTCAAGGCCCTGGAGGCGAGCTTGGCACCCTCGGGACCGCCCGCCAAGAAAGCCCCTCAGAAGGGCCGTAGGCGGGCCGCAAAGCGGGCCAAGAACTAGCCCGAAATCGGGGCGGAGGGTCTTCAGATTCTCCGCCCTGAATCGTAGTAGGGCTATCGGAGGTACGGAGCATGAGCTGGTTTGGACACACTTTCCTCGTCGTCGTTCAGGATGTCTGCATGGTAGAGGACCCGGACAGCCCGGAGCCCGAGGTCGACGCTCCGTCGACCGTAGCGGAGCTGGTGGCTCGATGTGCTCCCGTAGACCGGCAGGTCGCTAGCTACATCTCCGACAGGTACACGGACGAGACCCTTCCCGAGCTGTACGGCTGGGCTGGGCTCGTCCCCGAAGCGTAGGGTTGAGTTGGTTCGTCGTCCGGTTGGGCTGAGCAGCTCATGGCCATGGCCTGACCCTCCCTGAGCGGAACCCCACAGGGGGTACCGCTGTGGGTTGGGGTGCGCCTGCGGATCCCTGCGGGAACCGCTCGATAACAAAAGTTGCTTGACGGGGGACCCATATTTAGCACGTTCATCCCACACACGAACTTACATGGCCCGAAACCCCGAAACTGTGGATCTGCGGTGTAGAGGGTCCCGTGGACATCGGTGGGCAGCTTCCGGCTGGAGCTGCCGGCCAGCATGAGCGACATCAAGGCGGCCATCAGGGGCTGGTCCATGACGATGTTGAGCTGAGCGGCTGACCTTGATGGGACCCTGACCCTGTGGATTTTGAAATTTCCTACCCCGGTACTTTTCGGGCCGAAACCGGTGTAATTGCGGGAGGTACTTTGGTGTATCTTAGGAGTATGACGACGACCCGACGGACCTTCGTTGCTCTAACCGTTACCTCAGCCGCTGCTTTGGCCCTTCCTGCGGGGGCGGCGGGAAAGCGCCGGACTTTCCGGGGCATTTACACGGTTGAGCGGCCTTTCGACACGATGCATTACAACATCGAGGTCCGGGGGGGTGGAATCCCGATGTCGGCTGGGGCACGTCTACACGTTCGGGGGCCGGAAGCGTGATTTCGTGGTCGAGGGTCCGACGCCGTTGGCGGACACGGACGTGTTGGCGGCCGTCTTCGACCAGATCATTGGGCGTACTCGGTCTCATCCTGGGATCCTGGGGCAGATGGCAGCCCAGGGCCACAAGGGCAAGAGCTATCCGATGTGGCTTTTCCGAACGAGCGTGTTGGACTACCGGGTCACTTGTCGGTCACGGTTGGTGGGGGTGAACCACACTAGCGAGCAGTTCGACGTTCTCCTCCGGGCGGGGAAGATCGGGCCGGTGGTGTAGGGTGTACGACGCAGCGATAGTGGGCGAGGTGGACTGGGGGGAGCTTTCGGGCCTGGCCTCTGACCCTTTTGAGGCGGCTTTGTGGGCGAGGGCAGCGGGGTTTGAGTTTCGGGACACCGTTGCTGTGGTGGGTCCAGGTGGCTGGCAGCCGGTGATGTTGTTTCGATGGGGCTGTAGCGGACAACGTGCTCAGGCACGGGATAGGGGACTTTCAGCAGCCATCTGGCCGGTGGCCTCCGAACATGGTTCTCGTCCACGGGCGGGGTTGTCGTCGGGCGGGGGTCAAGCGTGTGAGGGGAAGCAATGTGTTTGGGAGCGGTCAAGACCCTGGCAACCGGGCTTGGTCAGAGGAGGGGGATGACCGCAGTCCCACGCCTCCACCGCCTGGGTGTCCGGTGGGGGAGTTGGACGGCCAGAGTTGAGCCTGGGGTCTCGTAGCCTCATCCTGGGACGGAGACGAACTCGAACTCGACGTTTTTGGGCGAGCGGAGCTACCACAGCGATGTGTATGCGGACTCGGGCGGGGCTTCTCGGTTCTTTCCTCAGGTTGATGAGCTGGTGGAGTGGTTGGAGCGGCTCATTTGTCCTGCGGGGGGTCGGGCGATAGTGACTCCAGGGGTCCGGTGAACTGGATGCCGTCTTGGGCGGTGACCTGGACGGGTCGAATCTTGAGGTGGTCGGCCAGGTGTTGTTTTCGCTCGATTTCCTCGTACTCTTCGGCCTCACGGACCCAGGTTTGGTAGAGGGTCTCGGCCTCAGTGCGCTCGGCGTAGATGCAGTAGCCGAACCCGTTGGTGGCGACTTCGTCAGGACCTTGGTTGGTGTCGATGAGGGCCCATCCCTTGACGGGGCCGAGGTCGAGCTGGTCGATGTTGTCGTTGAGGAGCTTGAGGGCTGGCAGGACCCTGGCGAGCAGGGTGGCTCGGTTGGCTCGTTCTTGGCTGTCGGGGGCTTTGATCGGGTTGTTCTCGAAGAGGTTGCACATACTGAGGTAGTGCATGGCGTTGCCGAGGACGTAGGTAGATCGTTGCAGCTCGGTTCGGTCGGGGTGTGAGGCGTGGGGGACCTCGGCGCTGTAGAACCCGTCGATGAGGTGCCAGCAGAGGGAGATCTTGTCCCAGGGGTTGAGGTTTTGGGTGTTGACCCGCAGCTTGTCGACGGGGATGAAGTTGTCGGCGGTCTTGTCCCAGGGGATGAAGCCTTCGAAGTCCCCGTGCTCGATGATGATCTGGGCCATTTCGGCGAGTTCCCGACCTGAGGCCCACCCTGAGTCGAAGCGGAAGATGTGATTGAGGCGGTCTTGGAGGGCGGACATGGCTCCGCAGCAGCCTCCGACGTAGTTCGAGCCATCGGACATGCAGCAGGAGAGCCATTCGACGGGTGACAGGGGGAGGAGTACCCGTTGGAAGACCTCGATGGGGTGGGGTTTTCGGTTGGGTCCGACCTCACCTCTCCACTCTTGGTCTTGGGTCCACTTGATGCCGTATTTGTCGAGGAGGGTGGATCGGTCTTGGAAGGTCATTGGAGGCGGTCTCCGAGGGCGAGGGCGACCCGGATGGTGAGGGTGGAGTGTCGGACGGGGGCGTCGGCTGGGACGTTGGCCTTGATGTAGGCGGCGGCTTCGTCGAGCTTTCCTTCGTTGATGAGGTCATCGGCGACTCTCCAGGGTTTGAGGTCGTCGGGTTCGTTGTCTCGGGAGTGGCTTTGGGCCACCGTCGTTGACGATGAGCTTGGTCACAGCTCTAGCCTCGTTTGAGGGTGACAGCGAGGTGCCAGTCTGGTGGTGGCCAGCCGAGCTTGTCGGCGGCCTTGTAGAGCCACTCCACCTCGGTTGGCTCTGACCAGGACCCGTCGTTGGGGCTGCGAGGTGGGTCTTCGGGCGGTGGGAAGGGGTCGAGCTTGATGATGGTGCTGGAGTCCCCATCGGCCCGTTGGACGGTGAGCCCACTGTAGATGAAGGGGACGGGGGAGGCGTAGGAGCCGGCGATTTCCAGCTCGATGCTGGGCAAGGGGTCCGGCAGACCTTGTTTCTCCCACCATTCGTCCTCGTTGAGGGCATCGTGGTCCTCTTCGTTGTCGGTGATGCCGTAGAACAGGGTGGCTTCGGTATCGAGTCCCATGGTCGTCTCCCTACACCGGTGTAGTGATCCGTTGTTGAGCGGGGTTTGATGTGGGGCGACGTCGGAAGTTCAAGATCGAGCTGGATCCTCGTGAGGAGGAGCGGGACGACTGCGTTCACTACCTGGAGTGTTTGACTACAGCGGCAAAGGTGGGTCGTGGTCGGGCGAGCTGTGTCCCGTGTGATGGGTGCGAGCGGTATGCGCCGAGTGAGCCAGAGGATCGATGTGCGTGGCGACAGCGTGGGGACTACAAGCCTGGAGGCGAGGGATGAGAGCTGTACGAGCCGAGGGGATGTGGGTCCGGTTGCTGGTGGACGCCTTGGTGGTCTACGCTTTGTGGACGGTGGGGGTAAGCTGGTGGCTGCTCACGGTCTTGGGCATGTTGGTGGCGGTGGCTGGCTACAAGGAGTGGCAGGCGAGAGTGGGTGAGGACGGCTGAGTCACCACCAGGTCTTGGCAGGCATCCCTTCGGGGGCTTTGAAGGCGGCAGCGAGGTTGTAGGGGACGAAGGAGCAGTCGAGGTCGTCGTAGAGGGCCGTCCAGGCTTTGGCGCTGGGGATGTAGAAAAAGCTGACAAGTCTCCAGGACTTACCCTCGGCCGTGTAGGGCTCGCCTTTGAGGGCAACGCCGAGCAGGCCCCGTTTCTGGTAGGAGGGTGGGAGCCTTGAGGCAGCGAATCGGATGGCTTGTTTGAGGCGGCCGGGAGTATCTCGGATCTCGTAGCTTGCTGCGACGATGCGGGCTCGGGGCTTGAGGGAGTCTTTGACGGTCTTCATCGTGGACCAGGTTCCCCGTCTCCTTTTGCGGGAGCGGGGGACGGGGTAGCCATCAGGCCAGAAGACCTTGGAGCCGGGGGGTCCTTCAAACAGGACGATCTCGCCCCATGAGCACTCGGTATAGAGGATCTTCATCAGAAGTCTGGGTTGAGGATGCGGTCCCAGCGTGTTCGGGGCCGGCGGTGTCTAGCTTTGGCGTGGGCCAGCTCACAGATGAGGGGTTCATCGTGGGGGTCACCGCAGAGCTGGCAGACCTCTTCGATCTCTTGGTAGCCGAAGCCCCCGGGTTCGTTGTGGTCATCTGGGAGGACGAGGTAGCCACCACGTTCGGGATGGTGGGAGACGATGGTGCCTCCGGCCAGCTCTGGGTAGCCGGGGAGGTTGACTCGGTCACCTGGTTTGAGGTTGGTTCCGGCCATTTCAGACTCGGGTGGCCTCTGGGTGTTTGGTGAGGCAGTCCTCGCAGGCGTAGGTTGGCAGCTCCAGGTGTGGGCAGTGGCCGGTGTGGAAGCCATCCTTGAAACTGTCGGACCAGGCTTGGTTGGCGGCTTTCTGCTCGTCGGTGAGCAGGGTGACCTTGACTGTGCCGATACCCTCACAGAAGGCGCAGTTGGGGTTGGGCCAGTGGGGGAGGGGCTCGACGAGGGTGAGCTGCATGGTGTTGGTCCAGCGGACATCACCATCTTTGTGTGGGCCTTCGTGAGGGTAGTCCAGCTCACAGGAGACGACGCCGTGGGAGACTCGGCAGCAGCAGGGGCATTTTCGGGCCTCGCCCCTGAGCTGTCGTAGCTCACGGAGCCATTCGGCGAGCCGTCGGTGCTCCTGGGCACAGTCGGCATCGGGGGCTGTGTCCTTGTAGGAGTCTGCGATCTCTTCGGCGTGTTGGATGGCTTGGTCGAGGGGAGTCATGAGAGGTACTCCAGGACGCCATCGAGCCGGTGTTGTTGGATGTCGAGGAGGCGAACGACGATGTCCCCATCGGATCCTCGGATCCCCAAGAGGAGCTGACGTGGGACGGTGAACAGGGCTGTGGGCTTGCCGATGGCATCGAGCTGGGCGTGGACCTCATCCCATTTGATGCGGAGCTTGTCGTCGAAGTCGAGGGGGAAGCTGAGGCCCTTGCTGCCGGGTGGTTGTTTGTCGAGCTTGCCGAGGAAGGCGAGGCCGAGTTCGGGCGCCCATTTGTCCTCGGCGAGTTGGTTGACCCCTTCCATGCTTCGAACGAGGTTTCCGAGCATGGTTCGGAGGACTGGGGCGGCGGCTGGGTGAGTCATGATGGTTTGACCAGGGTGGCTTCTTGGAAGTCGGCGAGGCACCAGATGGGTTCATCAGCGGGCTCTCTGGGGAAGACCCAGCGGTAGCCGGCGGGGGTCTTGGTGCAGCGGATGACCTCCCAGCAGTGTGGTGGGAGGTCCTTTTCGACCCTGGGGACGTGCCAGACCTCGCCGTCCTTTCGCCAGAACTGGCCAACGTCGATGGTGAAGGGCAGTGGGGAGGTCATGACCCTCCGACGGGTGGGTGCATCCGAACGTTCAGCTCGGGGTCGACGTACTGCCAAGTCGAGGCGAGGGCTTGGTCGAGGGTGGGCTTCATCTCGGAGAAGGCGCCACAGGAGTGCTCGATCCAGTAGGAGCCCGGACCCCCGCAGGGCATGAGGTCCGATCCACCGCACTCGGGGCACCGGTGGTCTTCGCCCCGGAAGGCTTGTCGATCCTGTTTACCCTGTTCTACGGCGGTCATGCCTTGATCAGCCCTTGCAGGTGGCGCATGAGGGTGTCTTGAGTGTTTTGGAGACACCGGTTGTGGGCTTCGATGGCTCGGACGACAGTGTTGGCCCCTTGTTCTGGGGTCATCTTGCCGTCTTTGACCTGTTGGAACAGGGCGAGGATGAGCCCTCGGGTTTTTTCGGTCATATCACCCACCCGTTGCTCCGTTGCTCTTCCATGTACGGGCTGGTGACCCGGCCTTCCCACTCGTGGCCACAGTCGCCGCACTTGAGGGTGGCGTTGGCGTTCATGTCGTGGGTGTCGGGGTTGTGGATCTTGACGGTCAGGACGTGGGTGGAGTTGCAGGACGGGCAGGTGGTGAGTCGTTCGCTCATGGCAGCTTCCCTTCGGAGAGGATTGCGGCGATCCGGGCTCGACCCCTAGCGGTCCTGAACCCGATGAGGGCCTCGGGGCGGTCTCCACCGTTGTCGAGGTGGTTCCACTCGGGGGTTTTGAGGCAGCGGTTGAGGTCGTCGGTGTGGATCTCCCAGGTCCACCAGTAGTAGTCGTCCCCCTGGATCTGCTCCATGTGGAAGCCGATGGTGCGGGCTCGTGGGGTGTCGACGCAGCGGACGGGCTCTCCGGTCTCTTCGACACCTTCGATGATGCTTTGGAGCATGGGGCCCAGCTCTTTCCAGGGGGGTCGGCAGACGCCTACCTCAGCGTCGTCTCCTCGTTCAAGTCGTGGTAGAGGACTCACGGTTGGTCCTCCTGTTGGGCGAGCTTGCGGAGATCCTCCGGAAGGCTGTCGACCGTCCGTTGCCAGAGGTCGTCAACGACGGCCTTGGGGCAGTGGCCAAACATGTGGTCGAAGTAGGATCGCCAGGTAGGGGTTTGTTCGTCGCTTGGGCCCCAGGTGCCGGAGACGCCCTCATCGGAGAGCCGGCCGTCGAGGACCATACCAAGAGTGCATTGGGCGAGGTTCTGGAGCCAGCCGGTGAAGTCTCCCAGCGCACCCCGTCGGAAGGCGAGCTTGCGGGAGGTTTTGAGCCAGATGGCGACTCCGGCATACTCCCCATGGCCGATCCACCAACCATCAGTGTTGGGGTCGTGTCTCAGCTCGATGGCGTGGAGACCGTCGACGAGGTCTTGAAGCGTAGCTGTGACCTTGTCGTTGTCGATGCGTTTGCGGGAGGTGACGAAGGCGTGGTTCATCGGTTGAGGATCTCGATGGCTTGCTCGACGTGCTCAGGGAGGAGTCCCCTTTCGGGGGTGGTGCAGATGTGGTGGTCACTCAAGGGACCCATGTCGTCGATGTCGTCGAGGATGCAGAAGGCTCCGGGTCTGGCGTGGTCGAGCCAGAGCTTGATTTCCTCCCATCGCTGGAAGGTTCGGCCTTCGGGGTCTCGGTAGAGTCTGGGGGTGTCGCCGATGATGAACCCTTTGAAGTTGGCGATCTTGAAGGTCTCCCGCAGGTGGTTGAGGGGCCGGCCCGTCCGCCATGAGGTTGATAGAACGACGACGGCGCCGGTTTTCTCGGCGATGTCGTTGAGGACGGCGATGTGAAAGGGGTCCAGCTCTTGGGTGTAGTATTCGGTGGAGCCGTATTCGAGATTTGGGAGGTGCTGGCCTGGGTGCTCGGTGGAGTTGAGCACCTCATCGCAGTCGACGAACAGGACTCTCATGTCTACCTCGCCACGATCAAGCGGTCGGAAGCTCGGGTCACGGCTGTGTACAGCCATCTACGAAAGTTCTCATCACTGACTGGTGCGGGCCTCTCGTGGAACACAAGCACTTCGGAGAACTGACTTCCTTGGGCTTTGTGGACCGTGATCCCATACCCAAAGTCGAACAAGGGCCCAACTTCGGACCAGGATTCTGGGTAGAAGGGGAGGTCGGAGAACCGGCTCAGGGGGTATTCCCGCATGAAGTGGTAGCGACTGATGGGGATCCTCAAGTCGACGGCTTCTTGGGGGAAGCGGATGTCACCTTCAAGCCAGTGTGGCCCGTGACTCTCCTGGCGCTGACCGCGGTAGGAGAATTGGTACTCGGTGATGACCTGGGGTTCGTTGGCGTAGAAGCCTCTGAACCCGTTGTAAATACCATGGTCCTTCAGGTTGCGGAGACACATCACGACATCTCCCACCACTGGGGTACGGGAGACCCCCTTCCCAAAGCGGATCTTCCGGGCGACCTGGTTGATTCTCTGGCGGGTCTTGTTCATGTACGACAAGACGGCCGTATCCAACAGGTCTTCGAGGGGTCTCCGGAACATCTCCCGGAAGAAGGGTGGGATGTCCCTTTTCGAGATGATCCTCACATGGTCACCGTCAGCGGTTCCAGGGTCAATCGTCCCCGAGCGACGGACCTCCGCAGACATTTGGATGATGGGGTTCCCCTCTGCTTGCCTGTGT
>Ga0180432_10007071_pt1 | contig 14386 bp, 9 predicted proteins | sample SS_ome_10_FD_132414 | JGI IMG/M metagenome (GOLD analysis project Ga0180432, IMG submission 132414) | Hypersaline lake sediment archaeal communities from the Salton Sea, California, USA - SS_1_MS_2 metaG | ecosystem: Environmental > Aquatic > Non-marine Saline and Alkaline > Hypersaline >... | reverse complement strand
TGCCCTGATATGGCGAGGTTATGTAGTTGAAAGCAGGAACAAGAGGTGAAGGGGCCGCCTTCGGAAAATGGAAATGCTGGCCTTTGGGTACCATGTTCTTGTCGGTTCTAAATAAACAGATTCACATTCCCCCGTTCCGCCTCGTCCAGGTACATCGCCACGCCGCCCTCCTCCACCCCGTCAATCAGCTCCTCCCGCTGGATCCCCATCAGCTCCATGCTCATCGTGCACGCCACCAGCCTCACCCCCGCCTGCCGTGCCGACGCGATCAGCCCCTCCAACGGCTCCACGTTCTTCTGCCGCATTACCCCCTTGATCATCGCCGTGCCCATCCCGCCCATGTGCATCTGCGACAGCTTGAGCCTGCCCGCCCCGCGAGGCATCATCCAGGCGAACATTCGCTCCACCAGCGTCTTGCGCACCGCCACCCGCTCAGGCCGCCTCAGCATATTCAGGCCCCAGAACGTAAAGAACATCGTCACTTCGCTGCCCATCGCCGCCGCCCCGTTCGCAATGATAAACGACGCCATCGCCTTGTCGAAATCCCCACTGAACACCACAATACTCTTACGCTTGCCCCGCCCTGCCCCCTCGCTCAAAGGCTCTACCCTCGCCGCCGCCTTGGCCCCTCCCTTGACCACCACCGCTCGGTACGCCCCTGCCTCGCTGGCCAGACTCGCCAGCCGATGCCCCGTACTATGGCACCACCCCTGCACATCCGTCGCAAACCCCCCATCCGCCGCCAGCACCGCTACCGCCTCCCCCTCACCCACCCGCTCTATCGCCTCCTTCAGCTGCATGATTGGCCCCGGACACTGCAACCCCCGCGCGTCGATCTCCGCCGCCACCGCCGCCTCCTGCTCCTCACTGTCCGGCTGACCCACGCACGCCCCGCACACTCCCTGCTCACCAGCGTCCTCTCGCATCTCCACCGTCATCGACATCTCCTCAGGCCGCATCCCCATCGCCGCCTTATACGTCTTGTAACCCCCCGTCAGATTCCGCACCTTGTAACCGTGTTGGCTCAACGTCCGTGCCGCCAGATAACCCCGCAGCCCCACCTGACAGAACACGAGCACCTCCTTCTCCTTCGACAGCTTCCCCAGCCGCTCCCGCAGCTCATCCACCGGTATGTGCACCGCCCCCGGTATCGTCCCCGCCTCCACCTCCGCCTCCGTCCGCACGTCCAGCAGCACCTGTCCCTCTTTCACCGCCGCCACATCCTCTACGTGACATATCCCCATATCCCCCGCCCGCACGTTGCTCGCCACAAACCCCGCGTAATTCACCGCGTCCTTGGCCGACCCGTAAGGCGGCGCGTAACACAACTCCAGCTCCGCCAGATCCTCCACCGTCATCCCCGCCCGCAACGCCGTCGCCAACACGTCGATCCGCTTGTCCACCCCGTCAGCCCCCACAGCCTGGGCCCCCAGCACCTTGCCCGTCGCCGGCTCGAACAACAACTTCACACTCAATGGCGACGCCCCCGGATAATACCCCGCGTGACTGGCCGGGTGCACATACACCTTCTCATAAGAGAGCCCCAACGCCTGGAGCTGCTTCTCGCTGAGCCCCGTCATCCCCACCGCCAAATCGAACACCTTGCAGATGGCCGTCCCCTGCGAACCGCGATACACGCTCGCCCGCCCGAAAATATTGTCCGCCGCAATCCGCCCCTGCCGATTCGCCGGCCCCGCCAAAGGCAACAACGCCGCCTCCCCGCTCACCACGTGCGTCACCTCCACCACGTCCCCCACCGCCCAGATGTGCTCGTCGCTCGTCCGCATCTGCTCGTCCACCGCCAGCCCGCCCAACGCCCCGATCGCCAAGCCCGCCTGCCGTGCCAGGCCCACCTCAGGCCGTACCCCCACCGCCAGAATAATCAGATCCGCCTCTGCTTCCTCACCCGTGCTTAGCCGTGCCCGCAGCTTAGCTCCCTCCCGTCGAATCCCCGTCACACTCGTCCCCAGGCGCAAGTCCACCCCATGCAGCGATAACTGCTGATGAATCGGAGCCACCATCTCCGCATCCGCCGCCACGAACACCTGATCCGCCAGCTCCACCAGCGTCGTCGCCAGAGACCGCTCCCGCAACGCCTCCGCCATCTCCAGCCCGATATACCCCCCGCCCACCACCAGCGCACTGGCCGCTCCCGCCGCCTCCGCCGCCGCCTTGATCCGGTCCATGTCCTCCAGATTCCGCAACGTATAGACCCCCTCCTGGTCCGCCCCCTCAAGCCCCGGCCGCACCGGATCCGCCCCGGGACTGAGCACCAGTGCGTCATACTCCTGCCGAAATACCTGCCCCGTCTCCAGGTCCTTCACCTCCACCGCCCGCGCCTCCCGGTCAATCGCCACCACCTCGCAACGCGTCCGCACCTCAATGCGGTGCCGTTGCCCCATTGCCTCAGCCGTCTGCACCAGAAGCCGCTCCCGCTCCTTTATCACTCCGCCGATGTGATAAGGCATCCCGCAATTGGCGAACGAGATATTCTCGCCCCGCTCGAACATCGTTATCCGGGCCGCCTCGCTCAACCGCCGCGCCCGCGCCGCACACGACGCCCCGCCCGCCACGCCGCCCACAATCACTATCCGTTTACCGTCACTCATATGTCCATCCTGCTATTCCCCCAACCCGACAAGCCGATACAACGTGTACACAATAAATGTCTTGCGCCTTTTCAGTCGCTTCATCTTGGACTGCTGCCGTCTGATTCCTCACGTTCGACGTCCGACGGCTCACTCTTAATGCCGCCGCAGCCCTTGCGAATGCAGTTCAAGAACATGGGCAGCCGCTCGCTCGCCAGCGCGTAGTAAATCGTCCGCCCTTGCCGCTGGGCCGACAAGAGCCCCCGCCCCTGCAACAGACGCAAATGCTCGCTCATCTGGTGCGGGGGCAGCTCGCACAACTCCGCCAGCTCATGCACCGCGTAACGGCCCTGCATCAAGATGTCCACCACCCGCAGCCGCACCGGGTGGGCCATCACCCGCATGCACTCAGCCGCTTCCGCCAGCCGCTCCAGGGGCATCAACTCCAGTTCCGTCGTCTGTTTCGTTTGTTTGCTCATGATTTACTCATTATACATCGTAACCTGTCGATCTGTCAACCTGTTTTTCGCCATTTTCACTCCTTCTGTATTGGGCATTTCTCCTCCCTGGCCGCATCTGCCCTCTGCCCCTCGGGCGCGATGTTGTCCTCGAACCGTTCGAGATATTGGTGTTAAGATGGGTAATCTGGGCAGACCCCGGGTGTGCGCACTCCTGGAAACCACCCCTCAAAAACACCCCCGAAACGCCTCAATTTGGCTCAAAAACGTGCAAGTTTGACCCCAAAATGGTTCAGTTTGGCCCAACTTTTTGCCACTTTTTGAAGGTCGCTGACCGAAATGCGCACAGCCTAACTTGCCCAGCTTGCCCAGCTTGCCACATTCTTGGCCTCTTCTGGCGACACAAATGCGCACAGCGACCCTGTTACAACCGCGCTCGCCGGCAGCTTATGCGGGACCATTCTTGCAGTGCTGCGTTACCCGCTCAGCCACCTGCCTGCCCATGGCGAAGGCGTTGTCCAGGTCTTCCTCCACGGGTCCAAAGCGTGCCTCGATCACCGGCTCGACCACCTCGAGCTTGAGAGTTGCCGCCCACTCCTGCAACGCCTTGACCGCCCCGCCGCTCCAGCCATAATTACCAAAAATACCCACCTGACGGTTCTTGATGGCCTTGCCCGCCAGCAGCCGGACCAAATCGTCCATCGGCGGGAACAGTCGGGTGTCGTAGGTGGGCGCGCCCAGAATCAACCCGCCATAGCGCCAGATATCCCGCAGAATAAACGAGCGGTGCACCTTCGAGACGTCGTGCATCACCAGCGTTTCGCCGCCGCCGGCCCGTACGCCCGCCGCCGCTGCCTCGGCCAGCCGTTCGGTATTGCCATACATTGAGGCGTAAGCCAGGACCACCCCAGGCTCGGCTACGTGTTGGCTCCACTTGTCGTAGAGCCCGATGATTCGGCCTGGATTCTTCCGCCAGATGGGCCCGTGCGTCGGGGCTACGACGGCTACGTCCTGGCCGGCCAGTTTGCCCAAGGCCTTTTGCACCATGGGGCAATACTTGCCCACGATGTTGGCGAAATAGCGTAGCGTTTCATCTTCGCGTTCGGCTGTGTCGAGCGTTTCGTCGAAAATGTCTCCGTCCAGCGTCCCGAATCCCCCGAACGCGTCGGCGCTGAAAAGCGTTTTGCTGCTCGCCTCGTAGGTCATCATCGTTTCGGGCCAGTGCACCATCGGCGTGGCCACGAAGTGCAGCGTGTGTTGGCCCAACGTGAGCGTATCGCCGTCTTTCACGACACGCACGTTGTCCGTAATGCCGTACAGCGCTTCGAGAAACTGGGCCATCTTGGCGGTGCCGACGATTTCCATTTGGGGATAAAGCTCGCGCAGCAGTCGGATGGAGCCTGAATGGTCCGGTTCCAGATGATGCGCGATGAGATAGTCGATGCCCCTCTCGTTGCCGAGCACCTGGCGTAATTTGTTGCGCAAGGCCCCGGCTGACTGGTCCTTGACGGTATCGAGCAGGGCGACCTTTTCGTCGTCGATGACATAGGCGTTGTAGGCCACACCCTTGGGCAGCGGCCAAAGGGACTCGAACAGTTCTGTTTGTCTATCGTTGACTCCGACCCAGGTGATGCCTTTGCTGACAGGGATTACGTTCTGCATAGTCTACCTTTGTTAATGTTGCAATGATTGTGAAATGTGCTGTTGCTGCCCTGCCTCGAGCCAATGCTCGGCAAGCGCTGCATAGTCGAGACAATTGACCATTCCATCAGGTCGTAATGGTTGACGGCGCCGGGATAGAGAAAGTCAGCCGACGATACAAACTGCCACGTAAGGCGAGGGTAATCGTAGCCGTCGATGGCGAGCTGCCAGTGGTCTTCGGAGCCGTTGCTATCGCCAACAAAATCCCAGCCGACAAAGCTGCTTTGCTGCTTCATGCTCGGGTCCGTTAAAGGTGTTCCCCAATCGTTATGCGGCCCCGCTGTATCTAGAAAATAACAATTGCTGATATAGTCCATGCCATCGTTGTGTCCACACAGGCCGCCGAGATACCAGGAATCGCCCTCGCCGGTAACAGAGCCGGTCGAACAACAATTGCTAACACTGCCGCGGTTATATCCGCACAGGCCGCCGAGAAGGGTGGAATCGGCCCCACCGGTTATATGTACGTTTTTCAGGCCCAGGTTTTTGACTTCCCCGGAGGGTCCTTCTATCTGGCCGAACAGGCCGAGATAATCGTTGCCCGCACCGGCGGTGTCAATGGTCAGATGGGAGACTATATGGCCGTTGCCGTCAAAAACACCGGCAAATGCAGTGCCTTGAAAACCGAGGGTGGAATCATCCGTATCCGGTGCGATTACAGCGGTGGTGAAGGTGTTGGGTTCGGCGAGGTTGAGGTTGATGTCGGCGGTTAGGATGAAGTGTTCGGACCAATCGTCAGGATTTTGGGACATTTCTATGAGGTCGTTGGGTTCGCCGATCCGGTAGGGATCTTCTGGTGAACCGTCCCCGCCACCATAGGGATACGCTGCTGTTGTGGCTGTTAATACCAAGACAAAGGCCAGGAAGATAGACAGGTTTTTCATCTTAGCCTCCGAAAAAGGGTGTGCCTTTCCCACGTCACAAGACGTGTTATTATAGCATATGTGCCACTGCGGGGCAACAAGAAAGGTATTCCTCAGAAGACGCGGTGTATTCTGGTGGAACGATGCGGATGAGAGTTGGCTACAAGACCAGGAATATAAGATAAGTAGTCTATGGGTCGGCGGTGTGTGATGATATTACGGGTGAATGGCGTCGCGTAAGACTTGGGCCAGCTCGTCGGCGGTGAGCGGGGTCGGGTTGGCCTTCATGCTGCTTGCCTGGAGCGACTTTTCCACGAGAGGTGCGATGGCTTGTTCGTCGATGCCGTAGTGGGCGAGTGTGGGGACGGCGAGGCCTTCGAGTCGCTGGTGCAGCCACGCCAGGGCGTCTTCGGCGTCTGCGGCCGGTTTGCCGGTGAGCATTTGGCCGACCTGGTCGTAGCGTGCCAGGGCCGGGCTATCGGGGTTTTTTTGGCGCAGGGCGGCGACGTTCGCTTTGATAACAGAGGGCAAGAGTCTGCCGCAGACTGCTCCGTGTGGGGCGGCGAACATACCGCCCAAAGGCCCGGTGATGCCGTGGACCGCTCCGAGGCCCGCGTTGGCCAGCGCCAGACCGCTGAGCAGGCTGGCCACCGCCATGTCCTTGCGAGCGGCTGCGTTGGTTCCGTCGTCGTAGGCGGCCTGGAGCGATCGGCCGACAAAGCGAATGCCTTCGCGACAGAAGCCGTCGGTGATGGGATTGGCTTTGAGGCAGACGTACGCTTCGACGAGTTGGGTCAGGGCGTCGAGCCCGGTCGAGGCCGTCACCGCGGGGGGCATGCTGTGTGTGAGCAGCGGGTCGACCAGAGCGACACGCGGCAGGCACCAGCGATGGCGCAGGCTTACCTTAACACGCTGTGTCGGCTCGGCAATAACGGCGTTGCGTGTTACTTCCGCTCCTGTTCCCGCGGTGGTGGGCACGGCGATGCACGGGGCGGGGCGTTTCTTGAGCGGCTGGCCCTTTCCGATGACTTCGAGGTAGTCGGTCAGGGCTCCCGGGTTGGTCAGCATGGCCGCCACGGCCTTGGCGGTGTCGATGACGCTGCCGCCGCCAATGGCCACTACCACCTTGGCTTTGGCTTTGCGGGCCGTTTGCAGGGCTTGTTTGACGGTGTTGGTGGTTGGTTCTTCGGTCACTCTGAAGATGGCCGTTTCGTCCAGGGCTCGGCTGAGATTGTCGAGAACGGTCTGCACTCGCTCGGGATGGCTGCCGGTGAGTATGAGGGCCCGTTTTCCGTAGCCCGACGCCATGCCTCCGAGTCGGTCGGAGCGGCCGGTGCCGAAGAGAATGCGGTGTGCCGATGCAAATTTGAATTCCATAGCTTACCTCACAGAGAATACTCTATTCAATGAGTTGTTTGAGGACGGGCAACAACGCCTCAGCGTGCCTTGCCATGCCCAGGTCGTTGGGATGGACACCGTCGACCGTGCCTTCAGCGTCGTCGCCGAGTAATGCCTTACCATCGAGAACATGAATATTTTTGATCCCCTGCTTTTTTAGTTTAGCGATACCCTTTCGCTGCTCCTTGGTCGCTTCGGTCGGGAAAGGCCCTTTGAAATGCGATTGCTCGACGAACAATATGGGCGTCTCAGGATAAGCCTTTCGCAACGTTTGGCCCATGGTCACCACCCGCTGCTCGACAAGGTTCTTATTGGGCACATTCCAGAGGCAGTCAATGACAAATACCGATGCGTCGATCTCGGTGAGAAGCTCAGCCATCACGGGCTCCATTTTGCCGCAACCGGAAAAACCCAGGTTAATCACGTTGCGTTCCAGACGTCGTTGCAGCATCGCCGTAAACGCCATGCCAGGCCGGGACGCGCAACCGCCTTGGGCAATTGATGTTCCATAATATACCACGGGTTTGGCGTTTGACTTGGGGCGTTGCGAGAATTGTTTTCCTTGGGCAACCCCTATGGCCATTGATTCTATGCCATTGTATAAGGGCAGATAGGCCATGTACTCTCGCATTTTCGATGAGTTGTTGCCCGTGTGGACCGACGAGGCGTTACTCTTGCCGCTCGGCCGGCCGTTTGATAGGAAGAACCAGTTTCCCTTGTCGTTTCTGTGATAGAGGTCGATGCCGCTGACACCCGTTGCGGGCATGTGAGCCATGGCGAGTTTGCCGGTAAGCGTCCAGCGAAATTGGATCGACGGCGAATCTGTCTCGAATACCACGGCCAGGCCCGCGCTATGAGTGCTCATGCGCCAGACTGAATCAGGGATGTTGTCCTTGGCGGCGTCGGGCAATCGGCGATAGGTGCCTATGCCTTGATCCCATCCCTTGCCGTCTATGACAAGGCCGGCGACATCATGCCAGACAGTATCGGCAAAGGCAGCGGGACCCAAGAAACAGCAACACAGGAACCAGCAACGGTATTTTCTCATGAGCAGACTCCAATTAGAAGGTGACGTTCTCATTTTGCTTACATTTTCAAGGACTATGCGGACTGGGGCGTGCCATGTGGGGTAGGCTATTGCCAGCCGGTCTCTTCGGGAAAGACGTTTGTGTATTTGATGGCCTCTCGCGGCCGGGCCATCATGGGGGCGACCGTCTCGCGCCATTTGAGGTAGTGGGCTGTTTCGCGATGGCGCAGTTGGTCATCGGCAGTGCGGTAGACCTCGACGAGCACGAACCGGGTGGCGTCGTCCTGTTGTTGGATGACGTCAAAGCGAGCGATGCCGGGCTCCTGGACGCTGTTACGGGCGTTGTCCAGGGTAGCAGCCTTGAATGTCTCGACGTCGTCGGGCTTGACCTGGACAAATACGTGCACGATGTGCATGGGGCCTCCTTTTCTGAAAGCCTCCGAGAGGCTCTCCGTCTCTATGCCTAGCTTAGCCCGGTAGGACCTTTTGGGCAAGTGGGTGTTGGGTGGTTGGGTCAATAAGTGCGGCAAAAAGTTGAGCCAGGCGGGGCTTGCAAGGAAAATGTCCTTTCGTGTGGTTTTTCTGGGGAGGTTTCCTGAAATACAGGCGGCGGGGGTGCGACTACGTGGGTGTGGCCGACGGTCGGTCGCTTGAGCGTGAGTCATCCTATGGTGTTTCGGGACAAGGAGTCTAAGGTCATGGCTAAGCGGTGGATAAAGACAGGATTGCTGGTGATGTGTGGCGGGTTACTTCTGGGGGCACTGGTGTTTGGGCAGGATTTGGCCAGTTACCTGCGTAGCGGCGCCAAATCGGTGCGGTCGGCGGTCAAGGAGAACGTGCCGACGGATTTCGAGCTGCGTCGGGCGCGGGACCTGCTCGACGAGATCATCCCGGAGATGCATGCGAATATCCGGCTGATCGCGCAGGAAGAAGTGGAGATCGCGGCGTTGCGTGAGGATATCGGACGTAGCGAAGAGGCCCTGGCGGCGGAGCAGCAGCGGGTGGCGAAGGTTCGGTTGCTGTTGGCCAATGAGCAGTTGGCGTCGTATCGGGTGGGTCAGTTGCGTTTTACGCGGGAGCAGCTGAAAGAGGACCTTTCGCGGCGGTTCGAGCAGTACAAGGAAGCGGAGATGGTGCTGGCGGGCAAGGAGCGTCTTTTAGCGACGCGGGAGAAGTCGCTGGCGGCGGCGGTGGGGATGCTGGAACAGACCAAGTCGCGTAAGTTGGTGCTGGCGCAGAAGATAGAGAGTCTGGAGAGTCAGTATCGGCTGGTGCAGGCGGCGTCGACGGGTTCGCGGATCGAGTTTGACAACAGCAAACTGGCCCGGACGGAGAAGCTCATCGGCCAAATCAAGAAGCGTCTCGACGTGGCGGAGCGTGTGCTGGCCCACGAGAGTCGGTTTGTCCAGCCGATCCCGATCGACACGATTGACGAGCAGGACCTGCTTGAGGAGGTGGACGCCTATTTCGAGGGGGCTGACGGGGCGACGCCGGGCGAGGCGGATCTGGTCGAAGGGCCCGTGGACGAGCCTGTTGCGGTCAGCTCGGCGGTGAGGGCGGCGCCGGTGCAGGATTAGGCGGGGTGGGCAGGATTCCAGGCGATCCCCCCTACTGACGTAGGGGGCTTCAATCGCGGGTAATGTGGCCATGCTCCTAGGAATCATGGTTGAGATGGGCGTGACACGGAAGACGCGGGCAAGATGGGCGTGACACGCAAGGGCGAGATGTTCGTGAGACGGCAGGTTTGCGGTGGAGAGGGGTTTTTGGTAGCATAATGGTACTGAAAACGCCCTTTGCCCGACGGGCTCTGGCGGGTGTAACAGGTCTTAGAGCGGAGCGGGACCGGTGCTGATCGTGACGTTGAAACAGATAGAGGCGGCGTTGGCGGCAGGTCGGCTTGACGAGGCGTACCAACGTGTGCAGTCGGCCGATGTGCGTGAGCACCAGCGGGGCCAAGAGTTGCTGGGGCAGGTGGCGTCGGCGCTGGCGGCGCGGGGGCGGGAGCACCTGGAGGCGTCTCGGCTGGACGAGGCCGGGGCGGACGCGGACAAGGCGGCTCGGCTGGCGGGTAACCAGGCGGAGGTGGCGGCTTTGCATGGCGAGGTGATGGCGGCGCTGGGCCGGCAGCGGCAGCGGCTGCTGGAGCAGGAAGAGGCGTTGGCGCAGGCTCGGCGGCGGGTGATGGCGGGGCAGTTGTCGACGGGCGAGGCGTTGGCGGCAGGGGCGGGCGGCGACCAGGGCCCGGCGGCAGGGGTGCTGGGTGAGGCGGCGCAGCGTCGGCGTGAGGCGGCCCAGGCGATGGACCAGGCGGAGCGGGCGTTGGAGCAGGGTGATTTTGGTCGGGCGGCGTCGGCGTTGACGGCGGCGCGGGGGCAGCATGGTTCGAGCGAACGGCTGGCGGAGCTGACGGAGCGGTTGTGTGCTCAGTCGGCTGTTTTTGTGCGCGCGGAGATGACGGCAGGTCGGCTGGATAGGGCGTCGGCGGTGCTGGGGGCGTTGGGTGAGTTGGGCCAGGGGCGGTTTGAGTTGGAGGAGTTGGGGCGGGCGCTGCGGCAGTGTGGGCAGGCGTTGGCGGCGATACGGCGGGGCGACGGGCGGGCGGCGTCGGAGAGCTTGCGGCGGGCGGAGGCGATGGTGGGTCGGGCGGCGTGGCTGAGGGAGGCTCTGGGGCAGGCAGAGCAGTTGGCGGCGAGTCTGGACGGTTTGCAGGCGGGGCCTTTGGGGTTGTTGGGGGCGATGAGTGGGGCGGGTGCGGCGGAGAATAGTCCAGCGGCTGGGGGTGCGGAACAGGAGGCGGAGCGGGGTGACAGGTTGGAGCCGGGGCGGGCAGCTGGTGCGGCGGGAGAGGTGATGATGGAGGCCAGGCAGGAGCGGCCGGGCAGACGGTTGATGTTGCAGGTGGATGGGGTGGGCAGCTATGCCGTGGTGACGGGTCGGCGGGTGACGGTGGGGTCGGTCAGTGCGTCGCGGGCTTGCGATGTGGGGTTGATTGCGGAGCCGAGCTTGCCGGTGGCGACGATCGAGCGGGTGGAGGAGGATTACTTTTTGCGGGGGCCGGGCCGGGTGGAGGTGAACGGCAAGGCTCTGACGAGCACGCTGCTTGATGATGGTGATCGGTTGGCGTTGTCGCGGCGGTGCCGATTGATGTTTCGAAGGCCTAACGCGGCGAGCGGCACGGCGCTGCTGGCGTTGTCGTCGGCGAGATTTCCGCGGCCTGACGTGCGGGCGGTGGTGTTGATGGATCGGGAGATCATCATTGGGCCGGGGCCGGGGGCGCACGTGCGGGTAGACGATTTGGAGAATCCTGTTATACTGTACGTGCAGGACGGGCGGTGGCGCTGTCGGGTGCAGGGGGCGGCTGGTGAGGGTGAGAGCGTGGCGTTGGAGAAGTCGGTGAGAATGGGCGGGTTGTCGTTTGTTTTGACGCGGTGGACATAGGAAGTGGGAAATTAAGAATGGAAGGTGGCAATTGAAGAGCAGCCGCTTCGCGGCTGGGATTTATCGCATGAGGGCACCAGCATGAGTTTGAAAAAGGGCGGCACCTGTCAGGGCAGTGCCCCATGCTGTACGCCGCTACCGAGGCGCTCGGGTCGCTTCCCAGCGTTGCCCTATCCTCCTCGATAGCAAGGGTATTATACCGGTGTGTAGGAAATGCGAAAGGTAGAATGCAGAATGCAAGACCGAGGTGTCGCCTGGGGCGACGGTTGTTTTAGGCGCGGGCAAGATGCCCGCGACACGTAAGATCATGGGCAAGATGCCCATGCCACGGGAAGAGCGCGGGCAAGATGCCCGCGACACGAGCAATCATAGCTAGGATGGGTTGGTGATGGGGCAGTTTACGTATCAGCGTGGTGATCGGCCTTTGGAGGGTTTTACGGTCGAGCGGGCTGCGGGGCGGGGCGGCTTTGGGGAGGTGTACTACGCGCTGAGCGACGGGGGGCGGCAGGTGGCGCTCAAGGCGATTACGAATTATGAGCATATCGAGTTGCGGGGCATCAGCCAGTGCATGAATCTCAAGAGCCCGCACCTGGTGACGGTTTTTGACGTCAAGCATAGCGTGGCGGGTAAGCCTTTCGTGGTGATGGAGTATGTGTCGGGGCCTTCGCTGCGGGAGCTGATCGAGGAGAGTCCCTCTGGGCTGGGCGAGCAGAAGGCGGCGTTCTTTTTGCGGGAGATCGCCAAGGGGTTGGCGTTTTTGCATGAGTGCGGGATCGTGCATCGGGATTTGAAGCCTAGCAATATCTTTTATGAGAACGGGTATGTCAAGATTGGCGATTATGGGCTGAGCAAGGCGATCAGTGCGAGTCGGCATAGCGGCCAAACGATTACGGTGGGGACGGTCAATTACATGGCGCCGGAGATCGGGCAGGGCTGTTACGATCGGAGCATTGATATTTACGCGCTGGGGGTGCTGCTTTACGAGATGTTGACGGGGCAGGTGCCGTTTTTCGGGTCGAGTCCGGGGGAGGTGCTGATGAAGCATCTGATGAACGAGCCGGATTTGACGGGGATCGGGGAGCCTTTTGCGCGGGTGATTCGCAAGGCGCTGGCGAAGGAGCCGGCGGAGCGGTATGCGACGGTGCAGGAGTTGGTGGAGGATGTGTTCGGAGCGGAGCATGTGCGTAACAGTGTGTCGCAGTTTTCGCCGGAGGGGCTTTCGGTGGTGAGCGAGCAGGTGGCGGCTAAGCTGCGGGCGGTGCAGGAGGGGGCGACGGGGACGGGTGGGGCTACGAGTGGAAACGCGGGCAGGATGCCCGCGACACATATGGGCGAGACGCCCGTGCCACGAGAAGAGCGCGGGCAAGATGCCCGCGACACACATGGGCAAGATGCCCATGCCACGGAAGACGCGGGCAAGATGCCCGCGACACGGGAAGAGCGCGGGCAAGACGGATGCGACACGGTAGCGGCTGATCCGATGGCGAAGCGACAGCGTTACTGGCTCGCGGCGATGACGGTGGTGAGCGTGTCGTGCGGCGTGGCGGTTTTTGGGGCGGGAAGGGAGCCAGCCATTGTAATAGGAGTGTTGACGGGATTCCTGATTGTAGGCGCTTCGTTGGGGATGTGGTCGGGGCTACATCGGCGGGGCTCTCAGCACGATACGCCGGCTAAACGGCGGGTGATGCTCAGCTTAATGGCGTGTGTGTGCATGCTAGGGTCGGGAATGTTGCCGATGCGGGGCATGATAAGAACAAGTTCACTGGACGCTTTGGTCGGGACCTTCTTGGCTCTAGCGATTACGGTGTTTCTAATTCCCTGGCAGGGGGTCTGTTCGCCGGATCGGCGGCAGCGGGTGTCGTTGCGGCATGCGTTGGGGGTAGGCGTGCTGGGGTTCGTGCTGGCGGGGGTGTTTGGTGGGATGCCGATTCTGGTATTGGGGGTGTTGGCGGGGATATCGCTGGTGGTGCAGATAGCGTTTCCGTATGAGCCTTCGGCGGGGGTGGGGCAGGCGGGTAAACAGGGTGGTGTGGGTGGACAACAGGGTGTTGCGGCAGGTGCTGGGGCAGGCGAGCAGCAAGGTGTGCAGGCTGGAGCGGGCAGATCTGCTGGGCCGACGTATGCACCGACGCGGACGGCTGCAGGTACGCAGGGAAGGTCGGCCGGTGGACAGCGATTGGTGCCGGGGTATGTACGGCTGTTGTGGCTGGCGGGGTTTGTGTTGTCGTTGGGGGTTGGTATGAGCGTGCTAATCTGGATGGACGTTGAATCACGACTCGGGGAGGATGAGAAATCCATAGCACTGTGGGTGGTGATCGCAGGGGGCCTGCTCAGTTGCTTGTGTCTGGCTCGTGGGTTGCGACGGCGGTTCAACGGGTGGTATCGGTATCTTATTAAGCCGTTGATTTTGTGTTTGCTGCCGGCCACGGCGGTGACGGCGTTAATGGCGCTGGTTGATTTCAATCTTCGCGGGGATGAGGAGCTGGCGGCCATTCTGCTGTTTGTCTTTCCGAGTATTCTGTTTGTGGTGGTGCTGTTGTTGCCGAGCAGGATGGTGGAGGATTTGCGGGGGCCGGTGGTGCGGCCGGCGGGGAGGCGTTTTGATGTGACGGGCCAGGCGGTGTCGCCGCATAAGCGGCTGGTGGCGTTGCTGTTTTCGCTTTTTGTGTGTTTGCCGGGGTTGCATCGGTTCTATGTGGGTAAGATCGGGACAGGCCTATTATGGTTTTTGACGGGGGGGCTTTTTGGGGTGGGTCAACTGGTGGATGTGGTGATGATTATCGCGGGGGGATTTCGGGATGGCCAGGGGCGGTTGTTGTTGAACTGGCACGACGAGGAGGTGTGGGAGGATGGCAGGGTAGCGGGTCGGTCGGGGGCGATGGGGCGGCAGGCGGTGGTGCAGGAGGCGGCAAG
>Ga0180432_10007070_pt1 | contig 14387 bp, 13 predicted proteins | sample SS_ome_10_FD_132414 | JGI IMG/M metagenome (GOLD analysis project Ga0180432, IMG submission 132414) | Hypersaline lake sediment archaeal communities from the Salton Sea, California, USA - SS_1_MS_2 metaG | ecosystem: Environmental > Aquatic > Non-marine Saline and Alkaline > Hypersaline >... | reverse complement strand
CCAACCGTCGTAACACCCTAAAATCCACCGGCCCGCGCACCCCCAAGGGAAAGGCCGCCGTCTCACAAAACGCCGTAAAACACGGCCTATCGGCCCGAAGCGCCGTTATCAGCTCAGAAAGCCAGGCTGACTTCGACCTCTACCGAGGCCGAATTCTCGACGAACTGGCGCCCACCAGCCCTATGGAATCTATGCTCGCCGAGCGCATTGTCAACCTCTCCTGGCGGCTAAAACGAGTCTGTAGCATCCAGAACCAGACCATTGACGCCCTCAGCGCTCCTGATACCTCCGGCCCGCTATCTAAGCTCACCCAATCACTGTTTTCCAAAGGCCAACAACGTCCGCAGGAGCATCCCTCCGAACCGTCTCCCGACCTGTCTCTCGGCCGTTTGGCAATAAAAGACTTCTCAGATGCAAGGGGCCTCGACCGCCTCTTAATGTATGAACGCCGAATAGAGCACAGTCTCTACAGAACAATAATCGAGCTTCAAAGACTGAATTTAATCAAAAAAATAAACACCGGCCAGGAAATGCCGTTCAGCCAATTAACCAATGAACCATTTAACCAGTTAATCAGTTAACCAATTATGACGAACAAAGAGCACTTCCCGATGAGTCCAGGCCATGCCCCAACTAAGCGCTTTACCTGTACGAGCGCACAAAAAGAATCAATTATGCAAAACAAACCCAATTTCCCTCGATTTTGCACCAAAAACGGCTATTTCCAAGAAAAACAAACCCAATCAAACCCAATTTTTCGCGTCTTTCTTCTTGCCCATCCTGCCTATTCACCCCAATCAAACCCAATTTGCCGGATTGGATGGTTTTTCGTTGACTTTACCCGCGAAATTAAATAGAATAATAATGTAAAATAATGGTGTATTTGTGCTATTCAGCCACATATAGGAGGTAAGGATGAAAATCCGAACAATACCATCCATAGTTCTGGTTCTTTTTGTGTTTCCTGCAATCGGCCTTGTGGCGGGGCAGGCATCTGCCGACCCAAACCTGATAGCACACTATATGTTTGACGACGGCACTGCCGACGACAACAGCGGCAACGAACATCACGGCACACTTGATATCGGCGATGTGAATACCAGCATCAGTATAGTTTATGACGCCGACAGGGACAGCAATGTGCTGGACGTAAATAACTCTGCCGGTGTTATCAACAGTGTTGTTAACTGCGGCGGAGCCGGCGACTGGGCGGACATAAGAGAGCAGATTACGATTGCAACATGGTTCACCTTAGAGTCGATTCACACCGGTAATATATATATGCTCACCAAGGGCAGCACTTATCAGGTAACCAGTAATGGCACATCAGATGGGATGCGGACATATATGGGTGCGCTGAGCAGTACTGTTCTGACTACCTCGACATCAGTAATGGATGGCAAATGGCACCACGTTACAGTCACATACGATTCGACTACATCGACAAGAATACTGTATATTGATGGTAAGGAGGCAAGTAGTGATACACCATCAGGTCTGCTTAACCTCCATACCGCTTCATTTGTAATTGGTGGAAGACTTGATGGCTCCTACAATATGAGGGGGTGGGATGGCCGACTCGATGATGTCCGACTGTATAACCGTATATTGTCGCCGGGTGAGATAGCAGAACTGGGCAGGATAAACCCAAATAAGGCATGGTTCCCATATCCGGAAGACGGCCAGGAAGATATTAGTGAAAGATCGCTCACTCTTACCTGGAGACCGGGAGACAATGTCGCTTCCACAGCCGGGCATAAGGTTTACTTCGGCACCGATGAATCTCTTGTTGATTCCAACGATGCCAGCGTTTTCCAGGCCATCCGCGATGTCAACAACTGGCCCACAGGATACCTCGACTTCAGCAAAACTTACTACTGGAAGGTTAATGAGGTCAATGGCGTCAGCGAGTGGCCAGGTGACATCTGGGAGTTTAAGACCAAAGACGCAAAAGCTGCGAATCCCCAACCTGTTGATGGTGCCATATACCTACCCCTTGAACCGGTGCTTAGCTGGTCGCCGGGATGTTCTGTGGCAGATTCCAATGGACACGATGTGTACTTAGGGACCGATTACGCCGCCGTGGCCGATGCCAACCATAACTCGGATGAGTTTTTAGGCAATTTCGATGTTAACTCCTGCAGTCCTGATTGCCTCAAGGCCAGCACAACCTACTACTGGGTCGTCGACGAGGTCAATGGCCCGAACACCTGGCCGGGTGATGTCTGGAGCTTTACCACCGGAACCGAAGGCTATTACTGCGACCTTTTTATAGATGCCGGAGCAAGCATATCAGACAGAGACCATCTGGCCGCAGCAGATTATTTAGGGCTGTCACAGGAGTTTATAACAGGCGACAACTGGTGGGACCAGAATTCGATAATGGTTCAAATGGACGATGGTGACTGGCAGGATGACAATGGAGTGCTTCTTTATCCCGATGGAGAGCCGAGATTTCACTGTATGTATGTAGGTGGTGGAAGTTCACCTGTCCACGGCGAATCTCTCGGTGAGGAGGGCAGGCAAACGGTAAGAGATTATTATCATAATGGGGGCTGTTACACCGGCTCCTGCGCAGGCGCGGCGATACCATTCTGGTCGATGGGCTCAGGAGATAACCGTCATGACGTTTATTTCTGGATTTTTCCGGTCCACGGTAATTTCACCGGTATATCCAGCTCTTTCACAGACTTTGAAATTCCTGACGGAGCGACTTCTTATCGCGGGATAGTGCTGCCGACTTCACCACTGCTTGACTATTTCGATTTTGGCGGTGATTACTACATTGAAAGTGTCAGACAAAACGGTGGGAATTATGCTATGCACGATGACACTACAGGTGTGTACTGGTTTGATAACGCTGAAGTTCTGGCAACCTATGTCGCAGAGGGGAAGAGTTGCGATGAAAGAGCAAGCGCCTGGTCATATAAAAAAGATGCCAACTCCGGCCGGCTCTGTCCCTGCGGCGGCCATCCGGAAAACATAGAATCCGGCGAACAGCGAGACCTCCAGGCAGCACTGCTGCAATATGCAATGGCTGGCAAGGGCTCGCCAAATGTAAAGGCAGCTTTGGAAAATGGTGTTACCCGTCTGATGAACGATAACAGTGCCGCCGGTCATGAAAAGGTCGGTGATAAACAGTACCATCATTTCACAATTCAGATACCTTCGGGGATGAAGTTGACCATTACTCTCGATGGGCTGGATGATGTTAACGACCTCGACCTTTTTGCCCGCAAAGATGATTTTGCCCTCAGGGGCGAGACAGGCCTTTACGAGGCGAGCAATACTTCAAATTCCGATGAGACGCTCACTATAAACGACCCTTGTGCCGGCACCTGGTACATAGGCGTTAAAGGCGCTAAAACGGTTACAAAAACCAAAGAAACCAATTATTACAGGTATACGGGCAACCTTGGCCTCCTTAACGGGGTTGCTTATACAATTACTGCCGAGTGGCATACGTTGGGAGACTTTGAGCCGGACGATGACGTGGACGCTGTAGATTTTTCTGTTTTGGCGCTGAGCTGGCAGAAGGCCCAGGGCCAGGGCGGATATAATCCTGACTGTGACATTAGTATCCCCGCTGATAATGTGATTAACGGAAAGGACCTTGATGTATTCAGCAATAATTGGCTGGCAGGTACTATGCCTTAAGGTTATCATCATTCAATAACATTTTGGGGGCAAAGGGGTACTTTTTACCAAATATCGGTGTCTAAATACCCGATAGTAGGAGGGGTGTAAATCCCAGTGAAAGCCGGGCCATACAATATGGTTCACAAATTTGCTGTGTCTTATAATTATGAAGAAAAATAAGCAAAACCACCAAAATAATGCTGGCTGCTCCTGCAGTGAAAGCAGCGACGGCGATGCTTGCCAGCTTGAGCAGATAACGCCGCTGGCCAGGCAGATAAACTGCCTCGACATCGAGCGGATAGCCAAAATTTGTGTTGAGAACATTCCGAAACTTGTCGGTGTGAGGTTCGCTTCGCTGTACGTACTTGATGAAACAAATAATATTTTGCATCTGCAGGAGTCGAATCATCCGTTTCTTATAAACAAAATAGTTTCGCTGAACCAGAATCCGCCGTCACCTATGGTTATGGCCGTCAGGAGCAGGGAGCTTATCCTGATTGGCGATATCGACACTCATAAACGGCCTATAATCAAAAAGTCGCAGCGCGCTTTCGCCGAGAATTATAAGACCAACAACTGTGCAATAGTGCCTCTTGTTTGCCAGGACAGGGTGGTAGGCGTGCTGAATTTATCGGACAAGATGGAAAGCGGCAGTTTGAGTTGTGAAGATATTGCTCTGGTAGAGCTTTTTAGCCAGTTGGTTGGTGCATCAATCGGCAATATAAAGCTGTTTGAGAAGATGCAGCGTCAGGCCGCGACGGACGGTTTGACTGGTCTTGCGAACCACAGGACGTTTTATGAGATTCTGGAGAGGGAGCTTTGGCGGTGCCGGCGGTACGGCGGACAAATATCGCTGATTATGATTGATATCGACAATCTTAAAAAAATCAACGATACTTACGGGCACAGGGTCGGCGATAAGGTGATAAAGGAAATCAGCAGGAAAGTAAGAGAGTGCATCCGGCAAATCGATACCGCGGCACGCTATGGAGGCGATGAATTTGCAGTCATTCTGCCTAATACCTCGCTCAGAGATGCGACGTTTGCGGCGAAACGTATGGTTGATGCGGTTGCAAATTTGCAGATAACCTGCCAAAACGAACAGGTAGAGCTGTCAATAAGTGTGGGACTGGGTCAGTATGATGCCGACAACAGCCCGGAAGATATTACGAGCCATTCCGATGAGGCACTGTATTCGGCTAAACAGGCGGGCAAGAATACGTTTAGAGTTTTTCAGGACAGCAAAAAATAGACAGACACAAGGCTAACGAACAATTTTAGACAGGATAACAGGATTGTACCCTTCCTGAGGACTCCGAAATAGATTTCACAGCTAAACGAAGCAGAAAGCCCTGGCAAAGCCAGGGCTTGTTTTTTTATTGCTTGCATTGCTGGGGGCAAAGGTTAAAATGGTGCGATAGTATTGAAGAAAGACGCATAACTTTTTTGGAGTTGTGAAAAATGGTTAGAAAAACACTGCTTTTAGTGTGCTTAATTTTTTTGCTGTTTTCTCTTGTCGGCTGCCAGACGGTCAAGGGTATCGGCAGCGATATTGAATGGGTCGGCGAAAAAGGGACCGAGGTCATAGAGAAATAGAACAGAGGGCGAACGTCGTCTTGTGCGACTTTTGCGTTAAAGTGTTCAGTTGGTTGATTACAGGATTATGAATTAGAATCTTTTGAGGGAGGTGTTCTATGAAGGACATTGAGACGGATGACGAAATTTTAGAGTTTGCAATTACCAGGGAACAACAGGCGAACGAATTTTTTCTTGCATTGGCGGAGATGGTTAAGAGCAAGCAGATGCGCAAAGTCTTTGAAGAGCTTGCTGAAGAAGAGCTTGAGCACAAAGCGAAACTCGAACTTGAGGCCATCAAAAAAGGTGTAGTGGTGAATACTGAAGAAAAGGGGGGCACCTTTGATATTTCGGATTATGTAATCAGCGATGAGCCGGAATTGGATATGGATTACAGGGACATGCTTCTGCTGGGGGTAGAGAAGGAAGATGCATCGTTTCGGCTTTATGTGGATTTGGTCCCGCATGCGAAAGACAAGGAATCAAAAGAAACGCTTCTGGCTTTGGCGCAGGAAGAGGTCAAGCATAAGCTGCGGTTTGAAATTGAGCTTGAAAATCTTTCAAAAGAAAAGTGAGCGGCCGGAGGTTTGTTGAAAAGTAACTGTATTTGGTTCACAGGGCTTTGAGAAAAGAGGGTCAGGTGTTTTTGGCGGGGTTGGATTCCACCACTTTGTTTCTTCCTTCGTTCTTTGCTTGGTAGAGAGCGGCGTCAGCCCGCTTTAAGATGGCTTGTGGAGTGTCGTCGTCTGAGCCGTTCCATTGAGCCAGGCCGCAACTTATCGTAATGGTGCGAAATTTTGGTATTGAGATGGTTCTGGCCTGGCGTCTGATTCTTTCGAGGATTCTTGCGGCATCGTGCATTTCTGTTTCCGGCATTAAGAGTACGAATTCGTCACCGCCGTAGCGAGTTACTATGTCTGTGGCACGGATGGTGTTGGTCATAATTTTTGCGAGTTTTTTTAGGGCTTTGTCGCCGGCTGCGTGTCCGGTTTGGTCGTTGATTTGCTTGAAGTTGTCTATGTCCACAATTGCGACGGAGAAGGCTCTGTTGTAGCGAGCAACTCTTGCGTATTCGACGGTGAGTACCTTATCGAGGACCCGGCGTGTGCCGACGCCTGTTAGTGGGTCTGTCTGGCTGTCACGTCTGGCCTGCTGGTAGTTCTGATATAGCTTTGCATTTGTCAGACCGGCACTTAGGACTTCGCTCAGGAGAGATGCCTTGTATAACTGGAGCTCTTCGGAGCCGAGGGATGATGCTTCGAGCCGGCACATACATAAAAAACCTGTGCTTTTTGGAATACCCTCCGGATGTTCTGCGGGCTGGTCGTGGATACTGATTGGAATTAGTATAGCGGGCGGCTGTGCATCAATGTCGGAGCAGTATTTGCAGATTTTGCCGTAGGAGACCTGCTCGTTTTTGGAGAATTGAGCGGGGCCGTCGGGCTGGAGTAAATAGTTTTCAGAGAGCGGGCAGGCTTTTCGGTGAATTATAGGATTTGATGTATCGTTTTGTGGAAGGCACAATACGGCCCAGCCGGCGTGAAAGGTTTGGGGCACCTGGTTTATTGCTAATTCGATAACGTCGTTAAAATCGAGACTTTTTAACTCGGTCGTGAGCATCGCAAGCTGTTCGGCAGCGTTTTTCATCGCTTCGTTGCTGCTGAGCCGGTAGGCGATTACATCGCGACTTGAGACCATGCCGATTGGAACACCATTTTCGACGATAGGGATATGGCGTATTTTGTGCTTGGCCATAAGCTGCTCGACGTCACTTATTACAGTATCAAGGGTGCAGGATATAGGATTGGCGGTCATAATGTCGGTGACGACGATATCGTCCGGAGACAGTGACTTTGTGAGGACATGGGCGAGCATATCGCGTTCAGTGATGACGCCGACAAATTTATCGTTCTCATCAAAGATGACGAGACAGCCGATGTGGTTTTCGGTCATTTTTTTGGCGGCTTCTGCGATGGTGGCGTTTACTTTGATTGCAAGGAGCCTGTCCAGTTGTTTTGCGATATTCTCAATGTTTTTAACCGTTGGGAACAACATTTTTTTGCCTTTCAGACGGCCGGTTTGGGCCAGTGGTTTTTATCGGATAAAAAATTGTCGTTAGTTACTGAAAAATTTCATCTGGAGCGGTTTTTTGAGGGAAATGGTGTGTAATCTGTGTTATTGCAAAGGTTTTCAGCGTCGCCACTCGGCCTTGCGTACCATTAGAGGGGGCATTTGATGGGGTTTGGGCCTGTTGCGGTTAGTATTGACGCAACTGTTAGTACTCGGATACCAGCGAACATTAAACAATTTTGTTTTCCCTGGTAACAGATTTTTTTTTGTTTTGTGGAGCATTGCCAAATCTCTTCAGTGTAGAACATAATATCCAAAAGAATTACTACCCTCCTATCGGCTGATTTGGGCGGAAACTTTTGGTAATTGTGCAAAAAGGATTTTTTGCGCAAATCTGTGGAGAGGCCAACAGGTACAGACAGGCGATTTACAGATTTACCGGTATTTGCTTCTGTGCCAGATACTCTTTCATCTGCTTTATAGTAAATGTGCCGTAATGTGCAATTGAAGCGACAAGTACTGCGTCTGCACCGGCTTCGACTATTGCCTGGTAAAGGTGTTCAAGTGTACCTGCGCCGCCGGAAGCAATTACGGGCAGATTGACTGCGTCGGCAATGGCTTTGGTCATTGGGATGTCGTATCCGGCCTGTGTGCCGTCGGCGTCCATACTGGTGGGTAGGATTGCGCCGGCTCCGGAATCCTCAACCTTTTTTGCCCATTCGACGGCGTCAATACCAGTTCCGGCGGTGCCGCCGGCTACCATAACTTCGAAGCCGGATGGCAATTGGGAGTTGCTGCTTGTGTCTATGGCGATAGTGATTTTATCGGAGCCGAATTCAGTTGCAGCTTCTTTGACAAAGTTGGGATTTTTTACGGCGGCGGTATTTATAGATATCTTCGATACGCCGATTCCCATCAATTCTTCAATGGTTTTGCAGTCGGTTATTCCACCGCCGACCGTCAGCGGGACTGAGGTTTTCTCGACAGTTCTTTTTACGGCATTGAGCAGGGTTTTTCTACCTTCAATGGTGGCGGTAATATCGAGAAATACTAATTCGTCGGCACCGGCATCGCTGTAGGCGGCGGCATTTTCAGCGGGGTCACCGACATCTTTTAATTGAACAAAATTAATGCCCTTGACGAGTCGGCCGTCTTTTACATCCAAGCAGGGAATTATTCTTCTGTAATCCATCGTTATTTCTCCTGAAGCAGTTAAAATTGATTAAAATTTTTATCCAGTATTCAGTGGCCGAGTATAACAGATTGTTTGGAGATGGTCGAGAAAATAAATTATCGGTTGGGATGTAACATTTGATTATTTGACGTAGTTCCAGTTGACCGATTGCATGTTGATTTGGAGGATTTCGGCACGGTTTATGAGCCAGTTTTTGTCGGGCTGTTTTTGCAGGTCAAATTTCATCTTTATCAGTATCGAGGGTCTGTACTGGTATGCGAAACTTTGTCTTTCGAAATACATCCGTGTTGTCAGGGTGACGGTTGCCTTTGGTGAAGCTTCTTGGATTCTCTGGTGAAGTTTTGTGCTGTCTGTGATGAGAGGTTGTGACATTATTGAGTTGCAATAGTTCATCAGTACTATTTTGGATTTGTGGTAAGAGTCGCGGTAGTTTGGGGCAATTAATCTGCTTAATGCGGAGCAGTCTTCGCTTTCGACGGCTTTTGAGGCGGTTTTTATGAGAGTTTTTATTTTTTCAATGTCGGTTTCGACGAGGCTGTCCAATCCGAAAGCGGCGAAGGCGATGAGTATCGGTATAAACCATTGCCACCAGTATCGTTTGTCGATTCTGATTTCGCTTATGATAAGGAATATGAGCAGGGTGGCGGCAGCAGCAATCAGGACAGTCTGCAGGCCGAACGTGGTTGTTTTGTTGATTTTCATCAAGTCATTTTTGATTAGAAAATTCAATATAAAAAAAAGACCGACGAGAAAGATTAGTAAATGCCATTGCCACCAGTATGTTTTCTCGGAGGTAAATGCACGGATTATGAGCAGAATGAGCAGGGCGATGACAGCTAGGATTAGCAGGCCGGCAGGATTGTCAAAAATGTTGAACATTTGCTTACCCCGTTTTGAGGCGGTCAGATTCCGAGTTCTTCTTTGGCCTCTTTAATTTTCTCGATGGCAAAATCCAAATCTTCCCTGCTGTGAGCTGCTGAAATCTGGGTTCGAATTCTTGCAGCGCCTTTAGGGACGACAGGGTAAGAAAAACCAATTACGTAAATGCCTTTTTCGAGGAGCTTTTCGGCCATTTTTTGTGCGAGTACGGCATCTTTGAGCATAATAGGGACAATGGGATGCTCACTGGGGATGACTTCAAGCCCAAGTTTAGCTATTTGCTCTCTAAAGTAGAGCGTGTTTTGGCGGAGCTTATCCTGTAATTCGGAGGAATCGGAGAGCATTTCCAGCACCTTCAGAGAAGCAGAGACGATAGCGGGTGCGAGAGTGTTCGAGAAGAGATATGGTCTTGAGCGCTGCCGTAAGTACTCAATTATTTCTTTTCTACCGCTGGTGAAGCCGCCGCTGGCGCCGCCGAGTGCTTTGCCGAGCGTGCTGGTGATAATGTCAACGCGTCCGATGACGTTGCGGTGCTCGTGAGTGCCACGTCCGGTTTTGCCAAGTATGCCGGTTGCATGTGAATCATCGACCATTACGAGAGCATCATATTTTTCGGCAAGGTCACAGATTTGGTCGAGCTTTGCGATTATTCCGTCCATTGAGAAGACGCCGTCGGTGGCGATGAGCCGAAAACGCGCGGATTCGGCCTGTTGTAATTTTTCCTCCAAATCGTTCATATCGGAGTTTTTGAATCGCAGCCGCTGAGCTTTGCAGAGTCGAACGCCGTCGATAATACTAGCGTGGTTGAGAGCGTCACTTATGATGGCATCTTCATCGGTTAGGAGCGTTTCAAAGAGTCCTGTGTTGGCGTCAAAGCAGCAGCTATACAGGATGGTATCTTCTGTGCCGAGGAATTCCGAGATTTTCTTTTCGAGTTTTTTGTGTATTTCCTGCGTCCCGCAGATGAAGCGCACAGACGAGAGGCCGTAACCCCACTTTTCATAACTTTCCTTTGCAGCTTTGAGAACTTCGGGATTATCGGAGAGTCCCAGGTAGTTGTTGGCGCAAAAATTGAGCACTTTTTTTCCGCTTTTGACCGTGATTGTGGCGTCCTGCGGACTGGTTATGATTCGTTCCGCTTTGTAAAGGCCGGCATCGTTTATTTGTTTTAGCTGTTGTGATATATGAGATTTCATCGCTTTAAACATATTTTATTCCTCGCTATTTTTACTCAGTTTGAGATTTTATTTTTCCGTCCAGTCTAAAATAACCTTTCCCGAATTGCCGGAGCGCATTACTTCAAAGGCCTTGAGGTAGTCTGTGTAGTCAAAGCGGTGAGTAATAAGCGGCGAGATATCAAGCCCTTTTTGAATGAGCATAGTTACTTTGTACCAGGTTTCAAACATTTCCCTGCCGTAGATACCTTTTATTGTGAGGCCGTTAAAGACGACACAGTCCCAGTCTATAGATGTTTGCGGCATTATGCCGAGCAGTGCAATTTTTCCACCGTGGAACATATTTTTTAGCATACTTTTGAAGGCGTCCGGGCTGCCGGACATTTCGAAGCCGACGTCAAAACCTTCTTTCATTCCGAGTTTTTTAACTGCATCTTCGATTTTATCAGTTCTGACATCCAGAGTTAGTGTTGCGCCCATTTTTTTTGCGAGTTCAAGACGATAAGGATTGATGTCTGTGACGACTACGTACCTTGCGCCGGCGTGTTTTGCGATTGCGGTGGCCATAGAGCCGATAGGCCCGGCACCGGTAATAAGGACGTCTTCACCGACGAGGTCGAAAGACAGTGCGGTATGGGCTGCGTTGCCCAAGGGGTCGAAGCAGCTAAGCACATCGGTTGGTATATCGGGGTTGCAATGCCAAATATTTGAGACGGGAATTGCCAGATATTCGGCGAATGCACCGTTACAGTCGATGCCAACGCCTTTTGGCTCTTTACAAAGATGTCTTCTTCCTGCACGGCAGTTTCTGCAGCGACCACAAACGATGTGTCCTTCGCCGCTGACCAGTTCACCCAGTTCGACGTCGTGTACGTTGCTGCCGATTTTATCGACAGTTCCGACGAATTCGTGACCTATGACGACAGGAGTTTTTATTGTCTTTTGTGCCCAGGAGTCCCAATTGAAGATATGCAGGTCAGTTCCACAAATCGAAGTTTTCCGGATTTTTATGAGTACATCGTTGATGCCGATTTGGGGTACGGGTACATCTTCCAGTGACAATCCGGATTGCGGACTTTCTTTAAGTAGAGCTTTCATTCCTTAAATTCTCCTGTTCTGTTCGGCGTTAAAAGTTATGCCATAGTTTTCTTCAAGGCACAGTTGTTTTATAACGCAATAGCCTTCCACTCTATTTTTTGTAGTTCTTTCGTTTTTTCGTGGTTTGTCATATCCGCAGCCAGGGCGGTAATCGTTATATAGCCCTGCTCGAGAGAAGTAGTATCGGTAGGGGCGTTGTCAATACGATGGAAGTCGCCGGTCAACTGAAAAACAGTTTGGCCCTGTTCATTTTTGTTGCGGATATAATACTCTTCAAATCCTTTGCTTGACTGTGGAACGACTCTTATGCCTTTCGGTCGGCCTTTCGATAACAGCGGTATGTTGATATTTATAACATCGCCGCTTTTGACGGGCATAAGATTTTTGAGGATTTCGATACAGTATTTCGCTGCCTGTTCGAAATCCATCTGTTCTTCTGCAGCACAACTCATCGCAACGGCCGGTATTTCCAGGAATGCACCCTCCATCGCTGCTGCAACGGTGCCGGAGTAATAAACGTTTATACCCGCATTTGCGCCGCTGTTTATGCCGGCGACGAGCAGGTCGATGGGGCCGGTGTGCAGTTGCATAACGGCGAGTTTAACGCAGTCAGCAGGTGAACCCTGGACGCTGAAACCTGTGAATTGGCCGTCAATATCGACTTTGTTGCACACCAGCGGCTGGGTGAATGTAACGCTGTGGCTTGCGCCCGACTGGCTTATAGCCGGTGCAACCACCATAACGTCTCCGATTTTGACGAGATCTTTATAAATAGCGGCTAGTCCCGGGGCAAAAATGCCATCGTCATTTGTCAGTAATATTTGCATAGCTTCGTCTCCAGTGATTAGTCGTTAGTGAATAGATTACTTTGCTTCGCTCGCAAGGATTAACGACTGACCGATGGGCATTTTAATTGTTTTATAAAGTGCTGTCAATTGACAGCTTTGTGGGGCCATGTATAATGTTTGATTATGAAGAAGTATCTGCCGGATGAAAAGAATATTGTGATGAGCAGGGACGAGGTTCGTGCGTTTGATTCTTGGGTGATAAATGAGGTTGGCCTGCCGGGGGTGGTGCTGATGGAAAACGCCGGTCGAAGCTGCGCCGAACTGATTAAGGAGAAACTTGCCGGGATTGAAAAAGCGGCGGTCTGCATATTCTGCGGGACAGGAAACAACGGCGGCGATGGGTACGTAATTGCCAGGCATCTATTAGGGGCCGGCTATACAGTTACGGTGGTTATCTGCGGCGACCGTAATAAAATCAAAGGGGACGCAAAAATCAACCTTGATGTTTTGGCAAAACTTGTCGGGCCTGTTGAACAACTGGATATGAAGGATGCCGATATTCCCGGCAGAGTTGAAGCTTTTGTCCGGGGTGCTGATATTGTCGTTGACGGGATTTTCGGCACGGGCCTGAAAGGACAACTAAAAGACGAGTATAAGATATTGATTGAAAGCATAAATGCGCTGAACTATCCTGTTTTGGCGGTGGATATACCTTCCGGTCTGGATTGCGATATAGGCAAAGTGCTTGGTGCAGCTATCAGGGCAGAGTGCACCGTAACTTTCGCAGCGGTTAAAAGAGGCTTTACATTTACAGAGTCGGTGAGTGAATATACGGGCGAGATTTTCGTTGCCTCGATTGGGGTCGAGCCGAATTTATAGCATATAGTGGATAAATTATTAGATTTCGTATCATTTGTTGGTCCCCCCATAAATAATGTTAACCGCACTGCTAATACGTGAGGTCAAAACCTGAATATATATTATTTTAGCTAGCGCTGAATACTTATTGGTTTTTCTTGACAAAAAGTGGCGGTTTTTCTATAGGATGCAAGTAGCAATGTTGCCTAATATAAAGGCATCCCTGGAAAAAAGCGTCACACGACGGATAAACAATGACAAAAAGAGCGGGTATGAAAAAATCAGCGGCAAACAGTATCATCACTAAGGAGCGAAAAAACTAGTGACCTGAGCGTTTTTTCGAGGAAGGTATGCAAGAGGCTTTGGGAAGGCACAGGTCAAAGCGTCAATACCAGCTTACACTCGACGGCGATTGTGAGGCACACCTTATTGCCATAGCTTGCAGCCAGCCACCTGAAAGTTATAAACGCTGGAAGCTGAGGCTCTTAGCTGACAGGATGGTTGCCCTTGAATATATTGATTCGTTGTGGTATCAGATGGTTAGGCGTACGCTTAAAAAAACGAATTTAAGCCTTGGCTGATTGAGCAGTGGTGTATTCCACCGAAGGACAACGCGGAATTTGTTTGCCAGATGGAAGAGGTCTTGGATGTATATGAACGGCAGTATGACGCAAATCGGCCACGGGTTTGTTTTGATGAGCGGTCCAAAAAGTTAATTGGAGAAGTACGCAAACCAATTCCGCCAATACAGGGCCGACAGACTCGCTATGACTATGAGTACAAGCGCAACGGTGGGTTAACTTGTTTATGGTGTTTGAACCTTTAGTAGGTAAAAGACATGTAAGAGTTACGGATAGTCGAACTAAAGAGATAACGATTCGTGGCCATGGGGCGCTTTCCATTACATATATTCTAATTCCTCTGTCATTTAATAATGATTTTATATAAATTTCCTTATGCTCAGATTTCACAAGAAAACAGTACTTGTGGGGCTGTTGAAAAAGTCCCGGTTTTATAGTATCTTATTTTTTACTCAGGCTGCTTTCGCTAATTTTGCTAAGAATGGTTTACTCCCACTTTTTGCTCTAACTTTCTTCCAAGGCGTTTGTG
>Ga0180432_10007069_pt1 | contig 14388 bp, 15 predicted proteins | sample SS_ome_10_FD_132414 | JGI IMG/M metagenome (GOLD analysis project Ga0180432, IMG submission 132414) | Hypersaline lake sediment archaeal communities from the Salton Sea, California, USA - SS_1_MS_2 metaG | ecosystem: Environmental > Aquatic > Non-marine Saline and Alkaline > Hypersaline >... | reverse complement strand
TGTGCAACGCGAGGATTTCCACATATCCAGCCCCAACGGGGCGATCCTATGATAGCCCAGGGTGCAACCCTGGGGACCGTGTGGCAATCAATCAACAAGCCCCAAGGGGGCGGCCCTAAGCTAGCCGCCGCACCATTTTAGGGCCGCCCCGTTGGGGCTTTCCGCTCTCGGTCGTACCCGCACCCAGGGCTGCGCCCTGGGCTGTCTTACCGCCGCCCCCTTGGGGCTTTTTGTTCCCCCAAACCTTATCACTGCCCATCCGCGATTTGCCCTTCTTTGGGTTGCGGAAGAAGCCCTTCATTGCAGACCACACGAAACGCAATGAATGTTGAGAACTGAATCCGCCCCGCTCGGCGCATAAAAGAAGGCCCCGGGAAACCTTTGCCGAGGCCTTCTTCTTCGCTGTCCTGTACGATTCTTCGGCGGCAACCTTGCCTATATGTCCTATTGCGACACAACCGCGTAGGCTGCCAACTCGGGGGTCATGCTGCCGGAGTCGGTCTCGATGCGGATCGTGCGGCTGACTTTGCCGGTGCCTTCGCCGGCAACGAACGTTACCGGAACCAAGTGGACCAGCTTCGCCGGGCCGTTGTTTTCATTGGGGGTCTTGAACTCGAAGGAATCGTCGTCGCAACTGATCGAGAGGATGCGGAACGGCTTCTTGCTCCGCACGACCAGTTGTCTGGTAACCTTTTTGCCAGGCTCGACCACACCCATGAACAGCGTGGCGGGGCTAACGACTATGCCCGAGAGCACTCGGCCTTCCACCAAAACCGGGAATTGCCGCGAATTGTAGTCGTTGGTCACCAACATCAGATGATCGTTGATCCGTCCCGGAGGGGCGTTTTCGTCTAGTTGGACACTAAGTTTATAGGCAACTTGTCCGCCGCGACGACTGGTTTCCGTCACTTTGGCTGAGATATGCGGGTTGGCACTTTTTACATCCAGTACTTTCCAGTCGCTACGACCGGCATGGCTGATCGAGACGATAGCGTTGGTGCCGTTTCCTTGGTCAATGTCGCCGAGGCGGACGCTGCCCGGGTTGACCACAACGTCGCTGCGGATGTAACCCTTCACGTGCAGTTGAACGATCGCCGGATAAGGCCTGTCGATCCTGACCGTCAACGTGGCTCCCTTCTGGCCGAGAAAGGTGTCGGTGTTGAACTTGGCTATGATCGAACCCTTTTCGTAGGTCTTCAGCGTGTTCTTCTCGATACGAGGGCTGGTACAGCCGCAACTCGAGCTGACCGAGGAGATGTGGATGTCTTCCATGTAGCCGTTCGTGAGTTCAAAGCGGAATTCGGCCTTCGCGCCGCGGGCGACCGAGCCGAAGTTGTGGTTCGTCGCGCTGAACATCTTGCGTGCCCACTCTTGAGCTTCCGCGCCGGAGACAGCCATGGCGGTGAGAATCAACGTCAGAACAACTTTTCGCAGCATGATGCAACTCTCTTTCTAGATGCCCCAGTTAAATAGTAGGTTGCCACTCCCCTTAACTAGAAGGGGGAAACAAGGTCCATCTCGTGTTGATAGGGGAATCACACCTATTCCTGCCCAAGAACGGGGGTGAACAACACACAACTTTAGACCATGGTTGCGAAGAGTCAAATACTGTCGTGGAAATATCTTACGACGAAGTCAGCGTCCCATTTAGCACGGCCCGGCTAACCCAATTTTCCGATTCAACAACCATAAATCCTCGGTCATTTCTCCTTTTTCAACACCAATGGCGGACCCTCTTCCGCTGCTCCGATGTCTTAACGGGGGAATTATACCATGTCGGACTCAATTTTTCCACGCGACTATACGCCTCGGAAGCATTGCCAGAGCGTGGCGGATTTGGTTATACTGTGGGATTGCGCCATCTCGGTTTGTCCATCGGTTCACCGATGGCGAGCGGATTGGCCTGTCGAGCGGCGTCAGGGAACCCCGCCAACAAGGGGGCGGGATCGCCGGGCGTCCACGCTTACAGCCTCCGAGCAAACCGGCCGATAAGACAGAGACACCGATAGCACAACAACACAACCAAGACCGTTTGCCGCCGCGCGCGATAACCTCGCAAGCAGAGCCCAATAGCCATGTTTGAATCACTACAGCAAAACCTGTCATCCGCGATGAAGACTCTTCGCGGCCGCGGAAAGCTTAGCGAATCGAACATGCGCGAAGGTCTGGGTCTGATCCGCACCGCGCTGCTGGAGGCCGACGTCAGTTTCTCGGTGGTCAAGAAGTTCATGGACCGCATCACCGAGCAGGCCGTCGGCGAAAAGGTGCTCGGTTCGCTGGATCCCTCGCAGCAACTCGTGGGCATCGTCCACCAGGAACTGATCGACCTGATGGGACCGGTCGACCATTCGCTGCACTTGGTCCCCGGCGTCAGTATCCTGATGCTGTGCGGTCTGCAAGGTTCCGGTAAAACGACTACCTGCGGTAAGCTCGGCAAGAACCTTCTGGCCAATGGAAAGAAGCCCTTGCTGGTGGCCGCCGACTTGCAGCGCCCCGCTGCTATCGACCAACTAGAGATACTCGGCAAGCAGATCGGGATCGACGTATTCGTCGACCGCGATACGCAAGACCCGGTGGGCGTATGCCGGGCGGCCGTGAAGCACGCCAAGAAGGCCGGCAACGACGTGATCGTGCTCGACACTGCCGGCCGCTTGCACGTCGACGACGAGTTGATGGAACAACTGGCGAAAATAGACCGCCAGGTGCAACCCCAGCAGGTCTATCTGGTCGTCGACGCCATGACCGGCCAGGACGCCGTCAACAGCGCCAAGGCGTTTAACGAAGCGCTTGAGCTCGACGGCGTGGTAATGACCAAGCTCGACGGCGACGCCCGTGGCGGTGCGGCGCTGTCGGTCAAGGAAGTCGCCCAGGTGCCGATCAAGTTCATCGGAACGGGCGAACACCTAGACGCGCTCGAGGAGTTCCACCCCGACCGCATGGCCGGGCGAATCCTGGGCATGGGCGATATCCTATCGCTCGTCGAGGACGCGCAGAAGAAGTTCGACGAAGAGGAGATGGCCAAGCAGCAAGAGGCGCTAGCCAAGGGCCAATTCACCCTCGACGATTTCAAGAAGATGCTCGGCCAGACCAAGAAGCTGGGCCCCATGAACAAGATCATGGGCATGATTCCCGGCATGGGCGCGGCGGCCGACATGATGGGCGACATGGACGCCGAGAAGGACATGCGCCGCTTGACCGGCATCATCGATTCGATGACGCCCGAGGAACGCCGCAACCCGAAGAAGACAATCGACCAGAGCCGCCGTCGCCGTATCGCCGACGGTGCCGGAGTGCAACCGCACGAAGTAAACGAATTGGTTAAGCAGTTCGAACCCATCGCCGACATGATGAAGCAGATGGCCGGCATGGGCATGCGGGATCGCATGAAGGCCATGCAACAACTTACCCAAGGCGGCATGCTCGATCCCGGCGGCCGACTGGCGAAGAAGAAGCAGGGCACCGGAAAGCGTCTTACGCCCAAGGAGAGGGCCAAACAGAAAAAACTACGAGAAAAGGAACTCCGCCGAAAGAAGCGAGAGTTGAAACGAAAAGGCAGAAAGTAAGTAACCCGATGCCGGCACGGAAAACCTTGCCCGACGGGAAGACACTTGAAACCAAAAAACGAGGAGAACAGCGTGGCAGTACGTATTCGGATGAAGAAACTGGGCCGGCGGCATCGACCCTTCTTTCGCATTTGTGCAATGGATAAGCGCACACCCCGCGACGGCCGAGCACTTGAGGAACTGGGAACTTACGATCCCATGATCGGCGACGTCGACGCCCGCGCCGTGCTCAACGGCGAGCGGATCGACTACTGGCTCGGCGTGGGAGCCCAGCCTTCGGAAAACGTCAAGGCTTTGATCAAGAAGTACGGTAGCAAGGGCACCCGGCTGGAAGAGCAGAAGACGGCCTTGGCCAAGTTGGCCGAGAGTCGCCGCCGCCCCGAACCGGTGCAAGCCGCGCCCGCCGAGAAGACCGAGGACGCACCGGCCGAAGCCGAAGCACCCGCCGCGGAAGCACCGGCTGTCGAGGCACCGGCTGTCGAAGCACCGGCCGAAGCGCCCGCCGAGGAAGAGAAGAGCGAATAAGACCATTATGCGATTCGACGTCTTGTCCCTGTTTCCCGACATTTTCCAGGGATACCTGGGACAAAGCCTGTTGAAGCGCGCCATCGACAACGGCTTGGTCGACGTGCGGTTGCATAACATTCGCCAATGGGCCAACGACAAGCACAATTGCGTGGACGATCGGCCCTTCGGCGGCGGGCCGGGAATGGTGCTCAAGCCCGAGCCGATTGTCGAGTGTGTCGAGGCGGTCCAGAACGAGGGCGAGCAAGCGGGACATTTGGTGATGCTCACGCCACAGGGCCAACCGCTTCATCAGAAGACGGTGGAAGAGTTGGCCCGGCGACCGCGGCTGTTGTTGTTGTGCGGTCGCTATGAAGGATTCGACGAAAGAATACGAACGATACTGAAACCCCAAGAGCTTTCCCTAGGCGACTTCATCCTCAACGGGGGCGAAGTTGCCGCCATGGCCGTGATCGACTCGGTAATGCGTTTGGTGCCCGGTGCCTTGGGCGATGAAGACAGCAGCGTCGACGACTCGTTCTCCGGCGAGACGCGTCTGTTGGAGTTCGCCCAGTACACGCGCCCCCGCGAGTACCGCGGCCTGGAAGTGCCCGAAGTTTTGCTCAGCGGCGACCACGGCCGGATCGCCCAATGGCGAGAGGAAAACAGCCGGCAGCGGACCAAAGAAAGACGAGCCGATTTGTTGGGATAGGGACTAGGGGACAGGGGTTAGGGACTAGAGAACCGAGTTGACAATACAGATTTGCATGCGGCGGCGCGAGCCTAATTGAGACTGACGAGGCGCTGCTCGAAAACTTGATTCATAGGCTGCAACTGCCAGCCACAAAGAAGACCTAGAAAGGTGAGACGGATGAGCGAGCAATTGATGAAACTGGTCGAGAAGGCCAACTTGAAGGAAGACGTTCCCTTCTTTGAAATCGGCGACACGGTCGACGTGCATTGTCGGATTCTCGAAGGCGAGAAGGAACGCATCCAGGTATTCTCCGGCGTGGTCATCGGCCGTAGCGGTTCCGGCACCCGCGAGATGTTCTCCGTGCGGCGGATCGTGCAAGGCCAGGGCGTCGAGCGAAAGTTCCCCCTGCAATCGCCCAGAATCGCCAAGATCGAAGTCAAGCGTTCCGGCATCGTTCGTCGCGCCAAGCTCTACTACCTTCGCGACCGCGTCGGCAAGGCGACCCGGCTTAAAGAACGCCGCGTCGACCCGAAGAAGCGCGAAGCGCAGGCCGCGAAAGAACTCGCCAAGAACAAGTAGGCTCCGGCGGATGGATGGGGCAAAGCTCGGCGATGCCCCAGTCACTCACCACCTGGGGCACCGCTGCGCTTTGCCCCAGCCACCCACGGTTTTCGACGGGCTTGCTCGACACAACCTTTCATGTTTTTCATCGACGCATTACGCACGCGGTTTCGCCGCCTGTTTCCAGAGAAACCTCTGGGCCAGCGCGGCGAGGCGGCGGCCGAGCGTTTTCTAAAGCGTCTTCGATACAAGATCGTCGCCCGCGGTGCCCGACCAACCGGGGGCGAGATAGATCTGATCGCTATCGATGGTCGCACGGTCGTCTTCGTCGAGGTGAAGACTCGCGCTACCCAAGAGTCGGGCCACCCGGTCGAAGCCGTCGACACCGACAAGCAACGTCGTCTCACGAAACTCGCGGTAACCTACCTAAAACGCCACGGGTTGCTGGAATATCCCGCCCGCTTCGACATCGTCGCCGTCACCTGGCCGGAAGACAGTCGGCGACCCCGGATCGAGCACTTCAAGAACGCCTTCGACGCTCTGGGGTACAACGAGTTCTATTCGTAGTTGCACTCATTGTCGCTCATACTACCCGCTTCGCCCATTGTCGCCTTTCGCTCCCGCGAAAGTAGCGCGCCTCGCGGAGGAGCGTGCTATCGGGATACGTCGAGAGTCATAACCCGTTGCCCCAGTCTTATCACCAAAGTGCGTCACTGCTTCACGGCAAAAGTTCTTGCCCGATCCGCTTCAAAGCACTGCTTCTTCGAAGCAGTGGCACATCACGACTTGAATGGTACATCATGATTCGAAACGAAATCTAATAAGGCAGCCGCCGTTTCCGGAAACCGACCGCCGCGAAGAATACACAGGCAGCAAGGCAAATGCCGGCTGGGATGTCGCCGTGGCGCAAGTACCAACTATCGCGATCATCGGTTCGCACGTCGGCGATGATTATTCCCTTGGCGTGGCGGGGGCCTTGTTCGATAATGCGACCATCGGCGTCGATCCAGGCCGAGAAGCCCGTGTTGGCAGCGATCAACATCGGCATGCGGCATTCTACCGCGCGAAACACGCCGCAGATCAAATGCAGGTCCAACTCGCTGGAACCGTAGTACCAGCCGTCGTTGGTTATGTTCACCAACACGTTGGGCTGCTGGCCCTCCGCGCGAAGTTCGTTGATCTGTCGGCGTATCACGCGCGAGAGCACGCTTTCATAACAGATGTTCGGGGCTATCCGCAGTTTGCCCAACTCGAAGACCTTCGCCTTCTCGCCGGCGGTGACGCTTATCGGCAGCGGCGTGAACCTTTGCAGCAGAGGAAAGGTCTTTGCCAGCGGCACGTACTCGCCGAACATAACCAGATGCCGCTTGTCGTAACGATCGGAAAACTCTCCGTTGGGCACGACCAACACGGCCGAGTTGAATATCTCCGTTGCGTCGGCGCTATAGAAGAACGTATTGACACCCAACAATGTAGGCGTGGCGAACATACCGGCCGTTTCCTCGGTAATCCGCCGCCGGCTAAACTCGGGCAAGGTCGCGAACTCCTCGTCGGAATAGGACAAGTAGTCCGGTTGCTTCGCGTCGGGTGAAAGATCGACCAACGGAGTGGGCAGCATCGACTCGGGCCATACTATGAGGTCGATGGTCTCCGGCGTTTGACCCTCCGTCCCAGCGTCCCTTAGAGCTTTCAACGACAAGTCGCGATACTCGCCGTATATTCTTTCGCGCATCTTCGGGTCGCCCTTGAGCTTCGAGTCGATGCAACCCTGGATAAGCGCTACCCGGGCGTCCGGCCGATCATCCGACTCCAGGTTCACGATCTCCCCGTCCATTATGCTCCAACAGCCATAGCCGATGACGATTGTCATCACCGCGGCGGCCGGCAACAAGGGCCACCAGGCTTTCGGCCGCTCGTCGCAAGGAAGCATTCTCCCAATGCAAGCGGCAACCATCATCACCACGAACCCCACGCCCAAGGCACCGACAAGATCGCTGATTTGAATAAGCGTGATCCAGCGATACTGAGTATGCCCCAAGCTGGCCATGGTCATTCCGGTCAGCACATACGCCCGGGCAAGTTCCAACCCCATCCACACCACCGGCGCGGCCACGATCACCGGCACTCGCAGCCGATGCACGGCTGTTCGCGATAAGGCCACGAACAGAGGAAGATAGAAAGCGAAGTACAGCGACAAGGCCAGCCAGCCGAAACTGGTGCTCCAATGCGGGAAGCATAGCCAATAGAGCGTGGCCAGCCAGAAGATCAGCCACACTAGCCACAAAGCTCGATATGGCCGGCGGCCGGGCAGTTCCTTCCGCCGAATCAGAATCACCCACCACGCGGGAGCAACCCACGCCAAGGGCCATATCCCCAGCGGCGGCAGCGCGGCCCAAAGCAGCACGGCGCCGACCATCGCGTGGCCGAAAGTCGAACGATACAGCGTCTTGAGTTTATCGATCATGGCCCCCATATTAAGAGGAACGGGCCGATTTGCCCAGGGCAAAAATGGGATGAACGGTTCGCGGCAGACGAGTGGAGTTTTCGCGTCTATCAGCGGGGCAGGCATTCTTGCCTGCCTTGCGGAGGCCTTCCGTCCCGTGGCAGGCAGGAATGCCTGCCCCACTCATGGAACGCTTGTCGCGTCGTCAGAATTCCATCCGCCGAAACGCTCTGAACCCAACAAACATGGGAATCGCCGTGACCAACAGAGCCATCGCCATGCTTGCAAACGTGCCGAATATCAACCAGGATTGCACCCAGGCCTGAACTGTCGGAGATTGGGCAATCCACTTCGAGGCGACCTGATTCTTCTCGGCCATCAGACTGAAGTGGCAAGGCACCGCCGTCAGAAGCACGACCGCTATGATATACAGCGTGCTCAAAACCAGATTGAGCGTTCCGCCAAAACCGGCCGCGATTCGCGAAGGCGACGTCTCTCGCATGCTGGGCAATCGAGCACCCAACCCCACGGCGATCCCCGACAGCCCCACGGCCAGCAACAGACAGGTGAATTGATGGCTAATCAGGACGTCCGTTGATACCCGCAGCATCAAGTCGCTCAGCAGAATCAAGGCCGAGCAGGGTACGATCGATCCGCCGGCGGCGAACAAGAACTTGCTCCACAAAATGGTCCGCCTTCGCAAGGGCAGCAGGCCGAGTATCCAGAAGTACCGCCCTTCGAGACTAATCAGCGGAAACACGAATCGGGTCGTGAACGTGGAGAGCAACAGACCGACGACGGCCAGATTCAGGAAGCTGATCATGTTCACCCATACCGAATACTGCATGCTGTAAGTGAACTCGCGAATGTTAAAAAAGTACATCGCAAGCAGGCCGAAGAATATCAAGAACTGCGACCACTGTACCGGGTCGCGGCGGAACAGCCGCAGGTCCTTGACGACCAGCAGTCTCATCGGTTTGGGAAGAAAGATCATGCCGGCCATGGCCATTCTATCGATCCAACTCATGTGCTTCCGTCGACCGCGAGTGTTCTTTCCGCGAACGGAACTGTAAGCCGGACGATAGAATCTCGTGGCGACGGCTATGGCAATCTGTCGAAAGAACAGGGCATTCGCGACTAACGTGGTCAGGAACATGATGCTTTCCGACCAAACTCCTCGTGCCGCCTCCAGCAAGCCCGCGCTGAGCCACCAACTGGGCAACAAAAGATGCTGGGCGAACTCCAGCCGTCCGATGATTTCCCGGAACCAATTCGGCGTCATCAGGTCGCTCTCTTGCCCCGTGGTCAGCGACCAGCCAAACCAGACAATCAGCCCCAGCACGGCCGCCATGGGCAACAGAATCACGCGCACTCGATTACCCGGTACAAGACGCGCCAACGTCAGGCAAACGACGGCTCCCAAGCTGGCCGGAACGTATACGAAGGCGATCATCAACGGCAGCAGAACCGCGTAATAATACCAAGGCGAACCGGATACGACCCCGTAGGCGACCAGCATGGGGCTTCCCATCAGTATGAATCCCCAACTGCTCAACAGCAGCGCCTCTTGAAACTTATGCACGAATATCCGCTCCGCGCGAACGGGATTGGTCATCAAAAAGGCGGCCTCGGCCGAGTGAAACAGGGAGCCGTATAGGATGATGCCCGTGGAAAATATCAACATCAACATAAGCGCGGCGAAGAACATCGCGAAAATTCCGCCCACCAGCTTGTCGTGAGTGTCGGCGATGGTGATCGTGACCTGGACGAACTGAAAACCTTCGGCGAAGAGCCCGAACAACCCGGCCCAGAGAATCGAGCTTAGCACCGCCACCAGGGCAAACCGCAACCACCCGCCACCCGCGACGGCCTGCTTCAGGGACGTCAGAAGCATGCGACGCCTGAGTTTCCAGAACACCCGGGCTTCGGCCTCCCCGGAAAGTTCTTGTTCGGTATTTTCAGCGGTTGTCGTCATTAGTCATTTCCAGGAAGAGCGATTCCAGCGAGTCGTTTCCGCCGGCGAACTCGCCGCGAAGTTCTTCGAGCGTTCCGTTGAAATGCAGCCGGCCTTGGGTGACGATTCCGATACGGTCGGCGATTTCCTCGGCCACGGCCAAGGTGTGCGTTGACATGAAGATGATCGTCCCCTCGTTCGCCCGTTGACGCAACAGGTCCTTTACCAACCTCATGCTTCGCGGGTCCAGCCCGACCATCGGTTCGTCGATAACCAGGGCGGCCGGGTCGTGCAACATGGCCGAGGCGAACACCGTGCGCTGCTTCATGCCGTGTGAATAGGTTTCCGCCAGATTGTCGATAAAAGCGTCTAGGTCGAAATTCTCGCTTTCCCGCTCGATCCGCTCTTGTCGAGTGCGGCGGTCCAAGCCGCGCATTTCGCCCACGAAATCGAGAAACTCTCGGCCTGAAAGCTTGTTGTAAAGAAACGGCTGGTCGGGCACGTAGCCGATGCATCCGGCGGCCCGACGAGGTTCCCGCGACAAATCGTTGCCGAAAACACTGACCGTTCCCTGGCTGGGACGCAGCAAACCGACCAGCATCTTGATGGTGGTCGTCTTGCCGGCCCCATTGGGCCCCAGCAGGGCAAACAGTTCCCCCGGCTCGATCGACAGATTCAGATCGTCGACCGCCGTCTTCTTTCCGAAACGTCTCGTGACTTCATTGAATTCGATCATTGTGTATGAATATCTATTCGGTGTTGTGCGTCTCGCAGGGTGCTTCGCGAGGCACCATTGCCCTTACAAATCTTCAATTTCCGGCAATGGGTTTTCTTCTGCTTCCTGCTCCGTCATGCGAACGAAAGTCAGCGTGGAGTTCATTATCAACAACTGTTGCTTCAGAACCATACCGTCGTCGCGGCGCACCCAGAGTCTTCCTTGCGGCTTGGCTCGGCTGCTTATGCTGAAGCCCGAGTCTCGACGATACTCGACGAGCCACACCTGCTGGCCGCGGCCGCCCCAGGTTATCACTTCGATTCCTTCGACGCTCGCTTCGTACATCTCCATTGGACTGTTCGGCGGGCGCAGGGGGCTGTATACCGGCACCTTCCAGGCCTGTCCCTGGCGAAGGCCGGGGAGTTGTGCCTGGGGAGAAAACGAATCGGTGATCAGAGCGTTCGGCGGGATGTAGGCTTCGGTCGAACGCGACATGCCCGGCATGCTGACGTTCATCTTCAACTTCGTTCCCTCGATCGACCCCCGCAGCTTAATCGAGTTGTCCAGCGGCTCCATGGCAAGCGTCGACTCGAAATCGGTCAACCGTCCCAGCGGATCGATAGTCAAGACGCTTGTGGTATCCATGCTGAGGTCGTCGCCCAACGACTGCTCGTCGATCAACCCCAAGACCGCGTCCAGCCAAGCCGGCAGCAGCTCGCGCAGCGGCAGGCTATCGAAGTGCACACGGCTATGAATCTCGGTCAGCCCATCGTCGACAAGCCGGGCCTCGCTAACGGCCGTGCCGAGATGCTTCCCCCCCAACAGCATCTTCCAGCCGACGACCGGATTCTTACGTTGAGCTTCGGCGATTGTTTGGTAGCTGGGTGGTTCACCCTCACGTATTCGGGGGATTATCTTAACCCACGTCAACCACGTCATCGCGGCCAACCAAAGGGCCACTACAGTGAAATTGAACCAACGACTGTACATGTACTCGTAACCTTTCTTCGCCCATTGTATCAGAAAACGCGCGAATCGAGGCCGGAAATATTTTTACCCACACCCTCCAGGCGACCTATTGTGAGAATCGCGAGAATAACCGAGCTTGCACCAAACGGCAATAATGCGGATGATACGCGGCCTTGGATCAATTTGGGAAAGTGTTTCTTTCGGGAAACAACCCAGCGAATGCGGAAATCAGACCCAGGCGAAGTTGATCCAGCCGAAAAGGATTGCGGCTTTCGCACAATTAAGCATGGAGGCTTAAAATGAGATACGGTTATCGAAGTTTCGCGTCGCTGTTGGCTTTGGTCGCGATAATAGCCATCGCCGGTTGCGGAGGTGGCGACGAGGCTTCTTCCGGCACGCCCACCGCGTCTATCGACAATTCTTCCAAGAGCGAGACCACGCCGGGCGACGAATCGGCCCAACCGACCGAAGACCCCTCGCATCCAATGGTAAAGGTGGAGACTTCATTGGGAACGATTGTCCTGAAACTGAACAAGGAGAAGGCCGAACTGACCGTCGACAACTTTCTCGCTTACGTCGACTCGAAACACTACGACGGCACGATCTTCCATCAGGTTTACGGCAGCCAGGGGATCGTCGGCGGTGGCTTCACCGAGGACATGACCGAAAAGGCCGTCACCAGGCCGGGTGTCTATAACGAGGCATTCAACGGCTTGAAAAATCTTCGCGGCACGATCGCCATGGCCCGACGCTCGGACGACATCCACAGCGCCACCTGCCAGTTCTTCATCAATGTTAACAACAACCCCGAATTGGACCACGAAGACCGTACCCTGGAAGGTTACGGCTATTGCGTGTTCGGCGAGGTGGTCCAGGGCATCGAAGTCGTCGACAAGATAGGTTCCTGCAAGGTACACGACACCGAAGAATTCGTGCAGACGCCCGTCGAGAAGGTGGTCATCAAGTCGGCGCGGCAGATGAAATAGCCGGCCTGTAAAGAAAAATGCCGACTGCTCTCTCCCGCCGGATGTCCAATGCGTTTCGCGGGAATGGCCGTTGCTGTCTCGTTGCTCTTCAATTCTTAAGCCGCTCGGTCGGAGCCACCTTCTTCGGCTTGGCTTGCTTTAGTTTGACCGTCTTCGACTTGGTCTTCCCGGTCGCGTCGGCGTATTCCGTCTTCAATCGCGCGAGCAACATCTTGACCGTATAGATTCGTCCGGTCGGTTGGTTGAATCCCTTGCCGCCGGGGTCTTTCGAGAGCATCTTGCCCAGTTCGACGCCGCCGCGAGAGGTGGTCATGTACTGGATCATCTTGTAGCCGTCCGGGCCGCGGATCAAGTCGCGAACCGTCTGCTGACCGTGGGGCAAGCGGCTGAGCCGGTCGAGCCGGTCGTAGGCTTCCGGGAAACTGCCCGCTTGCCGCATGAACTTCTCGCCGGCCGGCGTGCGAAGTTGACGCACCACGAAATCACTGTCCGAAGGCACGGCTTCGAGTATCTGCTTCTCTTCGGCCACGATCCAACCGAGTCGCTTGAGCTGTCCGAAAATAGGCCGTACCTGGCTCTGGGAAATGATCGCCTCCGGATCGCCGGCGTTTTGCTTCTTGAAGTTCTTCAGCACCGTCTTGGTTACTTTGTCGAAAGAGGGCATGGGCTTCTTGCTCTGGCCGCCGTGGGCATTTTGACAAGCCATTAGCGTCAGCACCAGTGCCGTGGCGATTATGTGTCTAATCATCACAAAGGTCTCCGTGTCGTGCCGCTTCGGATTGGTCGATATTCTAGGCTTCGGCCGGAAATGGCAAGCTCGTTTAGCCGGAAACCCAAGTCCGCTATCGTTTTGCGCTCCGTCTCCTCGACCGCCAACCACCCATCGGGATTATTGCCCTCGGGGAATACTTATATTGCCGACAAAGCATAGCTTATCCATTGCCGCTGCCTTTCGTATAATGCCAACACCATGCACTTTACCCTCGTTTCGTGCGGGCCGGGATCGTTGCAATTATCGTTATTGACACCATCCGCCAGTGATGTACGATAGTTGCTGTAAATGGAGATACAGAGGGCGCAGGAGGTCTTTTCATGTCTAATTCCACCTACTTTTCCCAAGAATGCCCGACTTGCGGTCGCAGTCTGCTGATCCGCGTCGAATACCTTGGTAAGAACGTAGTGTGTCAACACTGCCAAGGTCGGCTGCTGGCGTGCGACCCGGCCAACGCCCGGATCGACGAAGCCGATTGCTCCAGCCAAATCTTGCGCCGGGCCGAAGAACTCATCAAGACGGTCGACCGTCGCGGCAAGCAAGTTCACGTGCCGAATCCTAAGTAGGGATTAGGGTCTAGGGGCTGGGGGCTGGGGACGCGCAGGGCGGAAGTAGTTATTTTCTGAAAGAATCAAGTCTCATTGGAGTTTGGAATTGCAACTTACTGATTATATTCGCGACATTCCCGATTTCCCCAAGGAAGGCATTCTCTTTCGCGACATCACGCCCTTGCTGGCCGAGCCGGAGGCTTTCGGCCAGGCGGTCGCCGAATTGGCCGCCAAGTTTCGCGGCGAGAAGATCGACGTGATCGCGGCGCCCGAAGCCCGGGGATTCATCTTTGCCACGCCTTTGGCTCTGAAGCTCGACGCGTCATTCGCGCCCATCCGCAAGCCGGGCAAGCTGCCTTACAAAACCCTTTCGTACTCCTACGAGCTGGAATACGGCACCGACACTCTTGAGATGCACGCCGACGCGATTTCACCCGGCGACAGAGTCCTAGTCGTCGACGACCTGCTTGCCACCGGCGGCACCATCGAAGCCTGTTGCACGATGGTCGAGAAGGCCGGCGGCGAAGTAGCCGGCTGCGCATTCCTAGTAGAACTCCTAGGCCTCGGCGGCGCCGAGAAGATATCCAAGTACGAAACGGTCAGCCTGATCAAGTACGATTGAGGCTTGTAGGGTGGGGCTGGACGCGTGAATATCTTGGCGACTCACAAATAATCAAAG
>Ga0180432_10007068_pt1 | contig 14391 bp, 20 predicted proteins | sample SS_ome_10_FD_132414 | JGI IMG/M metagenome (GOLD analysis project Ga0180432, IMG submission 132414) | Hypersaline lake sediment archaeal communities from the Salton Sea, California, USA - SS_1_MS_2 metaG | ecosystem: Environmental > Aquatic > Non-marine Saline and Alkaline > Hypersaline >... | reverse complement strand
GAGGTCTTGGGTTTTGTGTTCTCAAAAGTCCAGAGAAAAAACCGCATCGGTTGGAGGGTTTTGCGGGATTGCAAAGTTTGCCTGTTGGCAAAGTAAATGAAGATTTTGAAAATACCGGAAAGGAAGTGATTAACATGCCATTTGGAGATGGAACAGGTCCCGTAGGATTAGGGCCAATGACTGGAAGAGCCGCAGGTTTGTGTGCGGGTTATCCCGTGCCAGGCTATATGAATCCCGCTACCGGTAGAGCTGGCTTCTATGGTGTCGGTGCACAGGTAGTTGTGCCGTATGGAGCAGGTTATGGTATGCCTTATGGCAACCGAGCGAACTTGTGGCTTCGAAGAGGTTTTGGCTTTGGTTTTGGCCAAGGTTTAGGTCGAAGTTTCGGTCGAGGCAGGGTCTGGGGCCGTGGTCGCGGCGGCAGCAGATTTGGGTTTAGGTAGTAGTTAAATTAGCATTTAACCCCTTAGGGGTAAATTGCAGAAAGGATGGATATTATGCCAAGAGGTGACGGTACAGGTCCTGGCGGCCAAGGGCCTGGCACAGGACGTGGTATGGGACGAGGTCAAGGTCAAGGCAGAGGCCGAATGGGTGGACCGCTTGCTGGAGGACCAGGCGGAAGTTGTGTCTGTCCAAAATGTGGAACAGCGGCTGCTCATGTTACCGGACAGCCTTGTAACGCGATAAGCTGTTCAAATTGCGGAACGAAAATGACAAGGGGTTAACATTTTTTCCGAAAGGAGAATTATTATGCCAGGTGGCGATGGAACAGGTCCTGGAGGTATGGGACCAATGACAGGTAGGGCTGCGGGTTTTTGTGCAGGTTATTCAGTGCCGGGTTATGCAAATCCTGTTGGCGGACGTGGTATGGGTATGGGTTTTGGTCGAGGCCGAGGCGGCGGTTTCGGTCGAGGTCGAGGTTTTGGTTGGGGCAGAGCTGGATATGGCTTGCCTGCTTATGGTAGTGCTGTGAATCCATATGCGTATGGTGGTACTGTAAACCCATATGCGTATGGCGGTGTGCCGTTTGCGCCAACAGTTGCACCTCAGCAAGAGTTGGATGGTCTCAAAGGCCAGGCCGAATATCTTGAAGATGCTCTCGATGGAATTAAGAAGCGTATTGAAGAACTCGAAAGTCAAAAAAGCAGCAAAGACTGAGAAACAGACAGCTAATGATTTACTTTCATAGGTGCTTTTGGACTTTTAAAAGGGGGATGGTGTGTTTGTGTAACGCACGACACCATCCCTAGCTTTTGTAGATTCAGGTTTCCTGTGCTCTGTTGCGTAAGAAGTTGGTAAGTGTATGCCATAAGGACGCTGTATTTTGAGGTGAGATTTTAACGAGTTTATAAGGAGTTAAAACAATGCCAATGTTTGAATACAAGTGTGATAAATGCGGTGCAAAGAGCGAATTCCTGGAAAAAAGCGATAGTAAGAAAAAGCACGTCTGCGAAAAATGTGGAAGTTCGGATATGCAGAAATTATTTTCGGGTTTTTCCGTTGGGCAGAGCAGCCAGAGCGATTCCTGCCCAACAGGGACGTGTTCATTGTCTTAATAAGGACATATTATAACAGTAATGAAGTGATATTCTGGAGACGACATTATGTCGGCGAAAGAAAAGGATAATTCGATTTTTGTTTCACTTATCTGCAATATTTTACTTGTGATAGGCAAAGGTATTGCCGGCATATTGGCAAACAGTAATGCCCTTGTAGCTGACGCCATACATTCGGCGACTGATGTCATCGCTTTTTTTATAAATTATCGTGCCTGCGAAGATTGCCAGATGTATGGCAGGATAGACAGCAAGGGAACCAGCAAAATAATTCGCCAAAAAATTGCTGCAGCCGAGACGCGGGCAACATATTACATGGGCATCTTCCTATTTACTGTTGGCTTGGCGATTTGTTTTCACAATTTTATGATTATTGTGCTTGATAGAGTAGAAAAGCCGGATTCTATAAGCCTTGTGGTTGCTTTTATCGCTTTAGCTGTCTACGGGGGGCTATATAAATATTCAGAAGGCAATAATAATAACGATATAAAAGATTGTATGCGTACGAGACAAAACTCACATTGGCAAAATAAGATGAATTTATTTTCGGGAGTCACGGTCGTAATTGGATTGGTGGGAACAATGTTTGGCTTTATTTTCATGGATGAATTTGCTGCTGTTGTCGTTGGCAGTATTTTGATAGCGATGGGCGTCAAGTTGATTATAGAAACCAGAGGAGAGCTTAGCACAGCAGCCAAACGACTTTTTAAGCCGATAGTTTTCGGTAGTATCTTGATATCAATAATTTTAGCAGCTATTTCTCTCTCGATTCAGTTATAGAAGCAACTTATGTCCGGTGCGATAAAACAGCCGAAAGCAGCCATATTTATATTGTCTATACTGACCTTTTTGAATTTAACGCCTGAATGCTTTGCTGAGCTAATAACAAAAAAAGACCTAGCAGATGTTTTGCCGACTGCCAATGCATTTGCCAGGGAAACAGAACCCTTCCCGCATTTCCTCGGCTACACTACTGACGGCGGATATCTTATGGGGGTGGTTTTTCTGACAACAGAAGTTGTTCCCGATGAAAGCTGGGGTTACCGGGACCAGATAGCAACCTTAGTTGGCGTAGATGCAAGGGGAAAGATTACTGGCGTTAAGGTGCTGAGCGAATTTGAGAGTCCAAGATATACAAAAGGATTTCTGGCCGATGGAAGCTGGTTTTTGAGTCAATTCGAAGAAAAGGATGCAGGTGACAACTTTATCCTCGAGGGCGATGTAGATGCTATAACAGGAGCTACGATAACTTCAAGCACGGTTACCCGCTCAATAAAAGCAGGCCTGGAGTTGGTTACAGAGCAGGTTTTAAACCAACATGTAGACAAAGACAACCCGGTCAAGCACGTATTTTTCCAACACCTGCTCTGGCAGATAGATTTTATATTCCTATGGGTCATGGTTGGCCTGGCGTTTTGGTCATTTTTCAAAAAGAATGAATCCTTACGTTATTTTATATTGGGGCTGAGCTTTGCATACTTGGGCATTTTCATGGGAGGCGGGTTTTCCATAAATGATATTTTAAGACTTTTATCTCTTCACAGCCCTGTATTCTTGAACAACCTGTATTGGTACAGCCTTGTTGTTATCGCAATAGGTTTAACAGTTTTTGCTGGAAGATTCTACTGCGGCTGGCTTTGCCCGTTCGGAGCCATTACCGAAGTGCTATTCCGCCTTGTGCCGGTAGAATGGAAGATTACCGGAGAGGCTGACAGGTATTTGAAAGTTGTAAAATATGTCAATCTTGGAATTTTGCTTATGATAGGCCTTTTGTTCGGGAACAATATCCTTGCAATTTATTTAGCTGGCATTATAGAACCATTTGCCACATTTTTTAATCTGCACGGCGATTTGATATCCTGGATGTGGCTTATACTGATGCTGGTTTCTTCAGCTTTTGTTTCAAGGTTTTACTGCAGATATTTTTGCCCGTTGGGTGCGTTTTTTGCATTGGTGAGCTGGATATGTTCTTTACTGCGACTAAGGCTGATAAGCGTTAATTTGCCGGGAGATAACTGTAAAGGCTGCAAACTGGCTCAAAAAAGATGCCAGATGAATGCTATCAGCTATGATGAGCAATTAAAGAAACCCGACATAGCTGGCAGTGAGTGTTTTATGTGTAATACCTGTGCAGCAATCTGTCCTGTAGAATCGAAAAATCTCTGAAAAGGATCAAAATGGGAAATTTTCTAAGGAAAAACTGGTTAATTGTTATAACAATTATATCGCTGACTCTAAATGTTCTTGCAGCCTTTGTTCTCTATCAGGATTCAAAAACAAGTATCGATAGCCACGAAAAGAATCTTATTAAAGCCGAACCCCTGGACTATGAAAGTTTCAAAGCCCAATGGGGCAGCGCATGGCTTGGTTTAGAGGTTTCCGAGGTTACCCCTGAAGTAGCAGCAGTGGTCCGGCTTGACAAAGTCCAGGGTGCTCTGGTTAAAAGCGTTGCACCTGCTTCTCCCGCTGATAAGGCAGATATAAAACCTGGCGATGTAATAGTCTCTTTCAATGGCAGAAAAATAAGGACTGTTAACCAGCTTCAAGGCGATTTATTGGGCAGCGAGATAGGCAGCGAAGTCTATATGTGCGTAGTAAAAGGCGATTATACAATTACGGTGTACGCACTGCCGATAGAAAGGCCGTCTTATTTGCCGCCTGTAAACAAAGCATTACCCTGGCTTGGTGTAGAAGTCAGTAAGGTTCTTTTTGGCAGTGATGAGGCAAAAAAACTTGAAGAAGTTGGAAAGGCGGGCGGCATTTTAGTTGAAGAAGTTATTCGTAATTCTCCTGCCGAAGAAGCAGGCCTGCAAGCTGATGATATTATCATGTCTTTTAATTCACGGAAAACAAGAACTTTAAGGGAATTTCTATCCGACCTTGCCGGCTCTGAGCCTGGCGATGAAATTCCTATGTGCATAATAAGGGAAGACATACGCAAGACAATATATGTTACCTTAACCCGAAAACCATCGCTTACCAGTATATAACTACAAAGAGAGGATTTATTATGAAGATTGCAGTAACGTCAACAGGACCAACGCTTGATGATAATGTGGAGGCCCGGTTTGGTCGGTGTGCATATTTTTTGGTCATCGACACAGACACAATGCAGTTAGAGGCTATTGAAAATCCCAATATTGCTCTCGGCGGAGGTGCAGGTATTCAGTCAGCTCAGTTAATGTCGGAAAAAGGTGTAACAACTGTACTGACCGGTAACTGCGGCCCTAATGCATTTAATGTTTTCGGCCAGGCAGGCATACAGGTTATTGTCGGTGTCAGCGGATCTGTGCGTAATGCCGTTGAGCAATTCAAAGCAGGGGCTTTTTCTTCTGCTTCGGAGCCAAATGTAGCCAGCCACTTTGGTATGGGTACTGCGCCTACAGGCCCTACAGCAGCTGGGCAACCAGGAACTAATCCAATGGGTCAAGGCGTAGTAGGAACTGGTTTTGGTATGGGTGGCGGTCGAGGTATGGGTCGCGGCGGTGGAATAGGACGCGGTATGGGCAGAGGCATGGGTCGAGGTGGCGGCATGGGCCGTGGTATGGGCATGGCAGCTCCGATTGGTATGCCTCCGACTGGCCCCGCGGCGGCTTTTCCAGAAAATACCGGGCCGCAAAACCAAGAGCACGAACTTGCTGCTCTAAAGCAGCAGGCAGAGATGCTCGAGCAGCAAAGACAGCAGTTGAATCAAAGAATAACTCAGCTTGAAAGCAGGCGCAGGGCTGTGGCGGTTGTTGATTTGGAAAAATGTGCAGGCTGTGGTATCTGTGTAGATGTTTGTCCGGCAGGTGCTATTGAAGTTAACCAGCAAGCTGTTGTTAACGATGAAGCCTGCACCGGCTGTGCTGCCTGTGTTTCGGAATGTCCCAATGAGGCTATCGTGATTGCCCAGAAAAAAGTTGGTAATTAAACTTTGTTAGAACCTTAGCTTTTCACATAATAAGCTTAAGGTGCGGATCTTCGACGATACGTGTATAATCAACAAGTTTCGGGCTGTAAGGGTGTTGCTGTATCTAAACCGTTTATTGCCGAAGGAGTTAACAGATGCAGCGTTTTATGCTAAAATCAAAGATACACAGGGCCACATTGACCAGAACAGATTTGGATTAGGAAGGAAGTATAACCATTGATGAGAACCTTCTTGAAAAAGCTGATATATTGCCGGGTGAACAAGTTAACGTCCTTAATATTAACAACGGTCAGCGTTTTGTAACTTATGCTATTTCAGCATCACGAAAATCAGGAACTGTTTTGTTAAATGGGCCGGTGGCCAGATTAGGTACTGTTGGTGATAAAGTCATAATCATATCTTACTGTCAGGTTCCTGCTGAGAAAGTAAAAGAATTACAGGTAAAAATAGTAATAGTAGATGATGGAAACAAACCAAAGGAGCAGGAAAATGGATCCGGTACTTGATGCCAGGGATGTTGTTGTAGGATTTCATCCGACCGGTTACAGAATAGATAAAACAGCTTCGCCGATGAACAGGTATACAAAATGGGATATTTCGGCTGGTAATCACTGGTGTAATCCGAAACCGGTTTGTTTCGATTCTTTACCACAGCAAGGTTGGATTGCGAAAGATAAATTCAATTGGGATGAAGTTAATACTGATAAGGAGTGAATTTAATATGAGAATTGCGATTGCAAGCGGCAAAGGCGGTACGGGAAAAACAACAATAGCGACAAATCTGGCCTGTTCGATTGCCCAGGTAGGCAAGACTGTTCAGTATCTTGACTGTGATGTCGAAGAACCGAACGGCCATATATTTTTAAAGCCTGACATAGAAGAAACACAAAGTGTATCTATCGGCGTGCCGGAGGTTAATAACGAATTATGCAACGGTTGCGGCAAATGCGGCCAGCTTTGTCAATACAGTGCCATAATTTGCCTTAAAGATAAACCACTTGTATTTGACCAGTTATGCCATTCGTGCGGCGGATGTATGCTGGTATGTCCCACCGGTGCTATTAAGCAAAAACCCAAGGAAATTGGTTTTTCTGATTTTGGAACGGCAAATGGTATAAAATTCGGACAGGGTCGGCTCAAAATTGGTGATATTCATACACCACCATTGATAAAACAAGTTAAAAAGAATTCAATTAATACCGGTGTTGTTATTATTGACGTTCCTCCGGGAACATCATGCCCGGTCATTGAAGCGATAAAGGGAAGTGATTTTGTTTTGCTCGTAACTGAACCCACACCATTTGGATTGAATGATCTAAAATTAGCGGTTGGAATGGTAAGAGAACTAAAAATCCCGTTTGCTGTGGTGATAAACCGCAGTGAACCGGATGAGCAAATGACGAATCAATATTGTCAGGATGAAAACATAGATATTATTTTTGAAGTGCCTGATGACCGTCGAATCGCCGAGGCTTATTCGGTTGGTAAGATGATTGTCGACGTTTTACCTCATTACAAAAAGGAATTTACAGGTTTATACGAGAGTGTCTCAAGAAGGCTTAAAGGCTAAAGAGAAAATGAAAAGAGATGACGCCGACTTTATGGAAAGGATAAGCGTTGATCTAGAGACTCGCCGTATGGCATGTAAAGTTCTTGATGTAGCTGAAACGGCAGATAGAAAGCAGCTAAAGAAAGCTTACAGGCAAGTTGCAATGAAGTTTCACCCTGATAAAAACCTGCACAATCCTGATGCGAGTAAAAAATTTACACTGGTCAAATGTGCGTATGAGCTTTTAGCAGAGGATAAACCCTGCCCCACTTTGTTGGAGGAGATTAACTCCTGGCCGGGTGTTCCTGAAGACAATAAATATAGACTTGATAACCCCTGGGGCCATTTTCTGTGGTGGCGTGAAAAATTTTTTGATTCATAAAAAAGAGAGGTAAAAAACTCAAATGGCAAAAGCTCTTCTTGTATTTAACAGAAATCCTTACGATGGTACGGATGTAACCTGGAATGGCCTTCGGCTGGCAGATCAGTTACTTAATACTGGTTTGGAAGTAAATATATTTTTAATGAACGATTCGGTTGATTTAGCTCGTGATGCGGCTACGCCGCCGGAAGGTTATTTCGATTTGGGAAAAATGCTAAAAGAGCTTATCAATAAAGGTGTGCCGGTCAAGGTCTGCGGAACTTGCAAGGTACGCTGCGGTATCCACAAAGGAGAGCCTTATTTTGAAGGTGCTCAGGAAGCCAAAATGACTGAATTAGCACAATGGATAAGAGAAGCTGATAAGGTTATTTCATTTTAGGTCTTGCCAATGAGTCCTGCGAAGCTGTCTGATAACTTTTATGACAAAATTAAGCCGCGTTTATATCAACGTGCGGGCAAGGAGCTGCGCTTAGCTTATCGTGTGCTCGATTTGGGCTGCGGAGCGTGTGAACTTGCCAAATATTTATCCGGGACTTATGGTCAAAAAGTTACAGGAGTGGATATTTCTGGTGATGGTTTTCCTAATAGGCGAAATGTCACTAAAAATACCAAGCATATTCGCTGTATCCGCAAAAATGCAGCTCAGCTTACTTTTATTCGAGATGAAACGATAGACGCGGCGATAATATTTTGGGCTTTGCATGAGATGAAAAATTATCAGGCGATTTTACAGGAGGCCAATCGCGTCTTGCGACCGGGTGGGAAAATACTTATTGTTGAATTCCCTCGTAATTCGTTGGCCCAAAAGTTATGGAACGAGGACTATTTTACCATAAAAGAATTAACAAGTTCTCTTCACGAGGCCGGCTTCAAAGATGTTCGGACTAAGCGAATTGAATATAAACAAATTCTTTGGGTAACCGGTTTCCGCAATAAGAATTGACCTAAAAAAGAAAGAAATTACTGGTGGTAAAGCCTATGAAAAGCCAGAAGAGCTATTTGTTCAAGAATACGGTATTTAAAGAAGGTGATGAATCGGCAAAGACCGTCTTCAGTGGTCCGGGTGAGGTGGAAGTTGGACCAGCTCCTGAATTTGAAGGAAGTCCTGAGACGTTAAATCCGGAAGAAATGTTTGTTGCGTCAATCAATAACTGTCTGATGACAACATTTTTTTATTTTGTGCGAAAGTCAAACGTTGAGGTTTTATCGTACTCTTCGGAGGCACAGGGGCAACTTGAAAAGCAGAAAGACGGGTTTCGATTTACACAGGTGGATGTTCAGGCAAAAGTTACATTGGCCCAACAGGAGCTGGCTGAGAAAGTTCGCCAGCTCGGGGATTTAGCTGAAAAATACTGTCTTATTTCACGTTCGGTGGCTTGTCCTGTTCATTATGAATTGGAAGTTAAGACAACAGGAAAATGATCGTAATGGTAAAGTTTGAATTTTGTGCAAATAGAAAAGGAGATAAAGAATATGCCCTGGGTAAATGAGGATTTGTGTGTGGGTTGTAGCGTATGTGTTGATGATTGTCCGGTAGGAGCGATTATATTAAAAGATGACCAAAAAGCAGTCATCAACGAAGACGAATGTATTCGGTGCGGTAGATGTCACGATGTTTGTCCACAGGAAGCTGTTCGACATGATAGCGAAAGGATTCCGCAGGAAGTTGAGGCAAACGTAGAGAAAACCAAAGGTCTTTTAAAACATTTTGAAACTCTCCAGGAGCAGCAGGCGTTCCTGGAAAGAATGGTTCGGTATTTTAAGAAGCAACAAAAAGTAGCTTCTCTTACTATGGGTAAAATAACTGCTGTAAAGGCTGATCTTGCCAGCCACTGAAAACTAATATCCCCGCAGGCTGGGATCAAGACCGGTTAATACCAGCGTTAATGAAAGGTAGCTTTATGAAGGAATTGGTAGTTATAAGCGGCAAAGGCGGAACTGGTAAGACAAGTATTGTGGCTGCATTCGCAAGTCTTGCAAAGAACGCGGTGCTTGCTGACTGCGATGTTGACGCAGCAGACTTGCATTTGGTATTGGAGCCGGATGTGAAACAGACTTCTGATTTTTCAGGCGGAAAACAGGCATTCATCATTACTGAAAAATGTATCGGTTGCGGCAAATGTAAAGAACTGTGCAGATTTGACGCCATAAACTTTAACGGCCCGGCAAATGACATAGTTGGAAAAACCTTTACTGTTGACCCTGTTTCCTGTGAAGGCTGTAAAGTATGCGTTGAATTCTGCCCGGTTGATGCGATTGAGTTTGAAGATTCCATAAACGGCCAGTGGTTTATATCTGATACACGGTTTGGGACGATGGTTCATGCCAAGTTAGGTATCGCTGAGGAAAACAGCGGCAAATTAGTGTTTCTTATACGTAAAGAAACCAAAAGAATTGCTGAAGAGCAAAAAAAGGATTTGATTATTGTAGATGGTTCACCAGGTATTGGGTGCCCGGTGATCGCGTCGATTACCGGAGCTGATTTAGTGTTGATAATTACAGAACCAACGCTTTCAGGAAAGCATGATTTAGAAAGAGTCGCCCAATTAGCTGCCGGCTTTAATATCCCTGTTTTGGTTGCGATCAATAAATTCGATTTAAATTCTGATATGGCAGCTCAAATTGAAGAAGATGCCCATAAGCAAAATATGAAAGTGGTTGGAAAAATACGTTATGACAAAGCCTTTACCAAGGCTCAAATCATGAAAACATCAGTGGTTGAATATACCAGCGGTGCTGTAGCAGAAGACGTCAAGTCCTTGTGGAGAAATGTTACATATGCCCTTGGTTAATGCAAATACAGGAGGTTCTGCGGATAAATTGTCACGGTTTGATTTTGATGCAACGGCTGACACATATGATCAGTGGTATGAAACGGCTGAAGGAGCAATGTATGACCGCCTGGAGAAAAAGGTTGTTTCCAGATACCTTCGGCAAAATACTCAGGGGAGAAAATTGCTGGAGGTTGGATGCGGCACAGGCCACTGGAGTCAGTTTTTCAGCGATTGTGGTTTTGCCGTTACTGGTGTTGATATTTCAGAACGTATGATAAAGATAGCACAAAGCAAAAATATTACAAACGCTTCGTTTCAAATAGCAGACGGCCATTCTTTGCCGTTTAAGGGTAACAGTTTTGATGTAACCGCAGCTATTACGACTTTGGAATTTGCAGGAAATGCTGAGTTGGTGTTAAAGGAAATGGCCCGCTGCACCCGCAAACCGTCAGGACAATTGCTCATAGGTGTGCTGAGTGCGCTAGCACCATTGAATCGCAACAGGCAAAAAAATCCTGAATCGCTATACGCAAAGGCCAGGTTGTTTACTCCAGGACAGATAAAAAAGCTTTTAAGCAAATATGGCAAGACTAAGGTTTGTACAGTTGGATTTATACTCGGACAGAAGCGTCTTTTACCTTTGTCTCCGTTTATTGATGTGGTTGGCCGGTTTTTGCATTTACCATACGGAGTTTTTATCGCAGGAAAAGTTATATTATGAAAGTGCAGAACACCTCGTATCACAGGCAAAATTAGTTGACTTTTCCGCTAAGGCGGTTTACTTTATGACAAAGTCGATTTGCTTTGCGAATAAGTCAGTTTACTTTGCCTCTAAGTCAATTGGAATAATGACAAAGTCAGTTTGCTTTATGGCTAAGTGGGTTTACTTTACGGTTAGGTCAATTTACTTTACGATTAAGTCAGTTCACTTTGCAGCTAAGTCAATTGACTTTACGGCTTGGAAAAGATACTTACAGGCTCGTTAAGGCGGGAAAATACAATATAAGTCGTTTGTTTTAAGAAGGTTAGGCGAAAAACCGTCAAAAAAGGCAACAAAATGATTTCACTACGAAGATTAAGAAGGACACGAAGAAGGCGATAAATAAAATCGGCGAAAGTATCCCGTCTAACACGGTCGCTGTCGTGCTGTAAACAGTTGATATTCGTTATAGTGGTAACAAAGCAGATGAAGGTTAGCCGAGCAATATGGTAATGGTGGTGTTATAAAAAAAGCCAACAGGGCACAGAGTTTTTTGATAAGGTGAGAGTGAATGGCATATATACTTGATGTAATGAATGGGAAGATTGAGCCCAGGGCCGACAGGATTTCTCTGGAGCAATATATTGTTGAAAACAGTTATGTTACCAAACACCTTTCTCGTATTGTGAAAGATAAGGCATTGGCTGTTTATCATGTACTCTTTCATTTGACCTTTTTTGAAACAGGCAAATCTGAAATCATTGTTCCATGGGCAAAGGTTGGCTCGTTTATTCGTTCAGAACAAGGAAACATCATCGATAATAACACAACAGTAAAAAGACGCCTTGGTGATCTATTTCAAAACAAGTGTATTTTTGTTAATCGGCAGCGTGGCAGTGCAAATGAAATTGTCGTCCATCTTCCAAGTGAAATACCAGCTTGTAAGGAATTGATAGAGAAAGAGGAGTCTACTTTATTGACAACGGAAAAGCCTGATGATGCAGATTACTACACAGACCCAGAAAGAAGGTTAATGGTATTAGAGAGAGATAGGCGCAAATGCACATACTGCCTTGTTGATGTTGCTGAAGATTCATATGTGTTAGATCATATTGTTCCTGTTTCGAAAGGTGGCACAAATAAGAAGTTTAACTTGGTTACATCATGTCAAGGCTGTAACCAGAGAAAGCAAGATGAAGATGCTATTAAATTCCTCTCAACAAATTATCGTGCCCAACTTATCAGTCAAAAGGAGTACTTAAAACAAAAAGATTACATCGAGAATCTAATAACGCAGCAGAGTTGAAGCAAATACCAGTGGCTAACAAGGTGCTGCACCTGATCGTTGTTTTGGAGGTTTACTTTGCAACATTGTAACGTTACATTGTAGCATTGTGAGTTGTATTAAACTGTTGGAAGTGTGTTAAAGAAATATTTTCCCCGTTGAATCCTTTCGCAACCTCTAATCGTTGAACCGGAATATGCATTATGAAAGTACAGGCAGAAGTAAGTTTATATCCGTTGCGTCAAAATGATTTGGCCGAACCTATTCAGCAATTTATCAAAGGCCTTACGAACGATAACCTTAATGTTAAAACCGGATCGATGAGTAGTGTCATCTCGGGAGATAGTAAGATAGTTTTCCAAAGCCTACAAAAGGCGTTTGAGCAGGCAGCTCAAAAATGCGAGGTGGTACTGACAGCAAAAATTTCTAATGCTTGTCCGAAGATTGAATAGCAGTAAATAACTTTAGATGGAGAAGGAAACAGAGTATGGCAAAAGGAATGAGTACGGCTCATATTAATGAAGACCAAAAATCGAAGATGCAGGCTGAGATGGAACAGATCAAGCAAAATATAAAACATATCAAACACCAGATACTGGTACTCAGCGGCAAAGGCGGAGTTGGTAAAAGCAGTGTTGCGGTTAACCTGGCAGTATGGTTCTCGATGCAGGGTAAAAAGGTTGGCTTACTGGATGTTGATATTCATGGGCCGAGTATTCCCAAACTCCTGAACCTCGAAGGCAGCAAGCTTCAAGGCAGAGAGAACAAAATTGAGCCAATTGTATATAACGACATACTTAAAGTTATGAGTATAGGTTTTTTAATACAGGATGAAAACGCAGCCTTGATATGGCGAGGTCCTATGAAACACAATGTCATAAAACAGTTTGTCTCTGAAGTTTCTTGGGGCGATCTGGATTATTTGATCGTTGACTGTCCACCCGGAACTGGCGATGAGCCTTTATCGATAGTTCAGTTATTGGGCAAAGCTGATGGTGCTGTTGTTGTTACCACGCCCCAGCAGCTTGCAGTTACCGATGTTAAGAAGTGCATAACATTTTGCAAACAACTTAACCTGCCAATTATGGGTATTATTGAAAACATGAGTGGTTTTGTCTGTCCACATTGCAACGAGAGAACTGACATATTTGGCGGCGATGGAGGCAAGCGGATGGCAAAAGATTTTGACGTGCCATTTTTAGGCAGTATCCCAATAGATTCTAACATGGTACCTGCCGCTGATTTGGGCAAGCCCTTTATCTACTTCAATAAACAAAGTCCGACGGCACAGGCTCTCAACAATGCATTTGAACCATTATTGCAGTCTGAAAAACGAATTAAAACAATTAAAAAGGAGCGTAGTAAAATGAGAATTGCAATTCCATTAGCGCAAGGAAAATTAAGTCTTCATTTCGGGCATTGCGATCAATTCGCAATCTTTGATATCGATGATAGTCTTAAAAAGGTTATAAACAGGAAAGATTCGACTCCTCCCGCCCATGAACCAGGAGCATTGCCGCGGTGGCTGCACGAAAATAACGTAAGTGTTATTATAGCTGGCGGTATGGGCCAGCGAGCCCAACAGTTGTTTACACAAAATGACATAAAAGTTGTAACAGGTGCATCAGGCCAGACGCCTGAAGAACTTGTATCCGCTTTTTTGGAAGATACACTCGAGACGGGAGATAATATCTGTGACCACTGATTCAGCCAAAAGAGCCTGTGTATTCTGTAATGGCCAGTTGGAAAATCCTGCAAACGTCAAGCAAATAGAAAATGATTGTGATTTGCTGATTGCCGCAGACGGAGGAGCAAAATATCTTTTCGATGTAGGGCTCAATCCTCAAGTCATCATTGGTGATATGGATTCTATTGGATCTGATACGTGGAAAAGTAAAAGTAACATTGAGTACATTCGCTATCCGGCTGACAAGGATAAGTCCGATGCGGAACTTGCTGTGGAATACGCCTTAGAGCATGGATACAAACAGATTATTCTTGTTGCGGCAACTGGCAGTCGTTTGGATCACACATTGGGCAATGTTGCTTTGGTTGCCGGTTATCCCGGATGGGTAGCTATCTTTGATGGCACCTCTACACTGGTTGCGGCTGATAAAAGCCAGAAATGTATCCTGCACGGCAGAATTGGAGCTATTGTTTCTTTGATGCCATATAGTACCGGTACTCTTAAGGTAAAAACGAATGGCTTGAAGTATCCATTACAAGACGAGT
>Ga0180432_10007067_pt1 | contig 14391 bp, 10 predicted proteins | sample SS_ome_10_FD_132414 | JGI IMG/M metagenome (GOLD analysis project Ga0180432, IMG submission 132414) | Hypersaline lake sediment archaeal communities from the Salton Sea, California, USA - SS_1_MS_2 metaG | ecosystem: Environmental > Aquatic > Non-marine Saline and Alkaline > Hypersaline >... | reverse complement strand
CTGAGGTCACGACTTGAACGCGCCGAACTTGAGAAGAAGGCACTATTTGAGCATATCGGGTCGGCCGCGGTTGCGGTGGGGGCGGATACGCTCATCAGGCACGTTAACAAGAGGTTTGAGGCGTTGCTCGGCGTTTCTGAGAAGGACGTTGTTGGCAAGCGGCGATTCCTCGAACTGGTCAGCGCGTCTGATCTTGCCCGAGTCAAAGATGTCTTTAGCCAGACGAGAGATACCGAGCGGCCATCTAAGACATTGGCACACTTCGTTTCCTCTTCCGGGCGGGTATTTGTGGCGCGCGTCACGGCCGTGGCGTTGCCCGAGAATGGGCAAATGGTGGTCTCTGTGAAAGATGTGACCGCGCGCAGACAAGAGGAAGAAGAGCACCGCTATCAGCGTCAGTACTTCAAGTCCCTGTTCGAGAACTCCCCTGAGGGTATCGTCTCGTTTGACACGTATGGGAGGGTGCTGGATGCCAACCCCTCGTTCGAGAAGATGTTCGGCTATGCGTCATCCGAACTGAAAGGGCGGCCGTTGCTGGATTTCATCCTGCCATCGCGCCTTGAGAGCGAGGGGCGTGAGACTATGCGGCGGACCTTCCTGGGCTCGTCGTACGTACCCAGGACAAAACGCCGCCATGCTGATGGAACTGAACTGACCGTGACCATACTCGGTGCTTCTATCGTCCTTGATGGGGAGATGGTGGGTGGATTTGGTATCTATAGGGACATGACGGGCTACTTCGAGGCACGCGAACGACTCGAGGAATCCTTCGTGGACCTTGTCGAAACCACGTCTCGTGCTATGGAGAGCATAGACCCCTACACTGCGGGACACCAGCGGAGAGTGGGGCGACTTGCCGATCTGGTCGGACGCAAGCTTGGACTTGACGATGACAGACTTCAGGGCCTGTACGTCGGTTCATTGCTGCATGATATCGGCAAGCTCAGTATTCCCAGTACACTGCTCACCAAGCCGACGGCGCTCAGCAAGTACGAATGGAACCTTATCCGCTCTCACCCGCGACGGGGCTACGAGATACTCGTCGGTGCCAATCTCCCGTGGCCGGTGGCTGAAATGGCGCTCAAGCATCACGAGAGGCAGGATGGAAGTGGCTACCCTCAAGGTGAGGACGGCAGTTCCCTTAGCCTGGAGGTACGCATACTCGCAGTGTGCGATGTAGTCGAGGCGATGAGTTCCGACAGGCCGTATCGCCCCGCTCGTTCTCCGGAAGCCGTGTTGGATGAGGTCAAATCCGGCAGCGGGCTGAAGTATGATGCCGACGTCGCGAAGGCTTGCCTGGAGGTATTGCAGGATGGGAGCTTCCTTCTCTCTGATGACGACCACCTTGGTCCGGCAGTTGACTTGGGCTAGCGGTGTATTCCTTTGGGCTGGTCTTCTATCAACGCCCGCTTGCTTACCTCCCGTCGGGCTCAGTCCATGTAGGCACGCATGGGGCGATGACAACGCGACGGTTCTCGCCGTGCGGGAAGCAGGCACATGACAAGCGAACGTGAAGTGAAGGAGCTTCGGGAGTCAGTGCGGGCGCTGAAAGAGGAACTCGGCCAGTCGGCCAGTGCCGCTTCCCTCCTCGCTTGTGAGCTTCAGGATAGCCGGGAGGCGCTCTCGCTCCTCGAATCAAAGCTCCGGCGGGCTGATGTTGAATTGGTCGACCTGAAGGCTGAGCTGAATGACCTGTTCCTCTGTGTGTCTCATGATCTGAAGGCGCCTCTCAGGGCTGTATCGGGCTTCAGTGCCATGCTGCTTGAGGACTACCACGAATCCCTGGGACCGGACGGGGCCGAGCTACTCGGCCGCATTCAACGTTCGGTAGTCCGAATGACGGGACTCATCGACGGTTTGCTGGCTCTCTCGCGCGCAGCACGGACTGATATGCTGATCAAGCAACTGGACTTGAGCCGTGTGTCAGGGGAGGTCATAGCTGACATGCAAAGTCTTCACCCTGCGAGAAACGTGGACGTGACTGTCCAGGAGGCCATGACATGTTTCGGTGACTCCCGGTTGATGCGGAGTGTCATGCAGAACCTGCTCGGCAATGCGTGGAAGTTCACCGTGAACAACCCGCAGGCCAGCATCGAGGTGGGAGAGGAATGCGGCGAATCCGGGCGGACATTCGTGGTGCGAGACAATGGCGTAGGGTTTGATATGGCGTACGCCGACAGGCTGTTCGTTCCTTTCCAGCGATTGCATACTGATGACGAGTTCCCTGGCACGGGGGTAGGGCTGTCAATCGTACGACGCATCGTGCGACGGCACGGCGGAGATGTCTGGGCGGAGTCCGAAATCGGCAAGGGAGCGACCTTCTACTTCACTATCGGAACCGTCGGAGAGGCTGAAGGATGAACAGGCATGTGGCTGCAGTGAACGCGGAAGAAACCAAGAAGGACCCGGGAGCTGCTCTCCACATCGGAAAGGACACGGCAGTTGCGCTCGTGCCAGTGCAGAAGGTGAGGTGACTACGTGACAAACGAGATTCGAGTTCTACTGGCTGAGGACGTTGAAGATGACGCAACCCTCATGCTGCGACACCTTCGCAAGAGTGGATTTGAACTGCAGTGCACCCGTGTGCAGACGGGCGAGGACCTTCGTGACGCACTCATGACGCAACACTGGGACGTTATCCTCTGTGACTATAAGATGCCACGATTCAGCGCGCCCGATGCCCTGCGCCTTGTGCAGGATACCGGGCTCGACATCCCCTTCATCGTGGTCTCTGGTACCGTTGGCGAAGACGTGGCCGTCGAATGCCTTCGTTCAGGTGCGGCCGATTTCGTCTCTAAGGACAACCTCGCGCGGTTGGCTCCAGCCATAACAAGAGAATTGGCCGACGCTGCTACCCGGCGCGCACGAAGGCGCGCGGAAGAGAGCCTGCGCCGCAGCGAGGAGAATGCGAGGCGGATCGTTGCTGCCAGCAAGGATGCCATGGTGGTGGTCGATGGTGAGGGGTTCGTCCGGTTTGCGAATCCTTCAGCCCGTCAAATGCTGGGTGAGTCCGAGACGCTTCAAGGGATGTCTCTTGACTTGACACTCTCTGTTGGCGGTGACTCTGAGTTGGAGATTCCAACCACGGATGACAGCCGACTGGTCGTGGAGACGAGCATTTCTCAGGTGGATTGGGGAGGTGAACCTCACTATCTTGTCGTACTGCATGATGTCACCATGAGAAAACAGGCAGAGCTTCGGTTGCGCGAATCGTATCTGAATCTTGCCGACACGCTCTCTCGCTCCATGGCGTCGCGGGATCCGTACACGACAAACCACCAACGCCGTGTGGCGGAGTTGGTGACGCTGGTGGGTGCGAAGATGGGGCTTGATGAGGAGTGTCTCTGGAACCTCAGACTGGGAGGTCTCCTGCACGACATCGGGAAAATCGCGGTTCCAGAATCGATACTCGCCAGGCCGGGCACTCTTGCGCCTGAGGAATTGGATCTGGTCCGTACGCACGCGCAAGAAGGCTACGACATTCTTCACAATGCGGGCCTGCCGGAAATAGTACCGCTCATGACCCTTCATCACCACGAGAGATTGGACGGCACCGGCTATCCTCAGGGGCTTACTCGGGAGAATCTCAGCCTCGAAGACCGCGTTCTTACGGTGTGCAATGCCGCAGAGGCAATGGGCTCTTTTCGCCCCTATCGACGGGCGGCCTCGATGGAACAGGTCATCGCCGAGGTGCATCGTCAACGTGGGAAGGCATATGATTCCGACATAGCCGACAAACTGATTGAGGTGCTGCAGAGCGGCGAGTTCGTCCTGGGCAGATAGTACTGATTTACAGGCACCTGTCCTTCGGCTACCATAGCATCGGATTCTCTCGGTAGTGTGGAGGCCACGATGAACGCCAAGGATCTGCTTCGCATGATGGCGGAGCACGACGCTTCCGACCTGCACCTCAGGGTGCCTGCCCCTCCGATGCTTCGCGTTGATGGGGAACTGGTCGCCGCAGAGGACCACCCCCGTCTTTCCCCCGCGGACATTGAGGAGATACTCCTCCAGATAACAAGCGAGTTACAGAGAGAGCGGTTCCAGGATGAACTGGAACTCGATTTCGCCTACAGTGTGCCTGGCCTTGCACGGTTTCGCGTGAATGTGATGCAACAGCGCGGCACGATGAGCATCGCCTTCCGGCGCATCCCATTCAACATCCCTACCATCGAGGAGTTCGGAATCCCGGATATATGCAAGACGCTCATAATGAAGCCCCGGGGATTGGTGTTGGTGACCGGCCCAACAGGCAGCGGAAAGAGTACGACTCTTGCGGCAATGATTAACTACCTTAACGATACCGAGGCGCGAAATGTCATCACCATAGAAGATCCGGTCGAGTTCCTGCACCACAACAAGAAGTGCCTTATTGCACAGCGAGATCTCGGGGATGATACGAAGTCGTTTTCCAACGCCCTCAAACATGCCCTTCGGCATGATCCGGATGTCATTCTGGTAGGTGAGATGCGTGACCTCGAGACCATTTCCACTGCGATTACCGCTGCGGAGACCGGACACCTTGTGCTGGGCACGCTGCATACTGTGGATGCTGTCCAGACTGTCGACCGCATAATCGACGCATTCCCGCCGGAACACCAGCACCAGATCCGCCTCCAACTGTCGCAAGTAATTGAGGGTGTGCTTTCGCAGACCCTGGTACCCAGGTTGTCAGGCAGAGGTCGGGTTGGCGTCTACGAGATACTTGTTGCCAACGGCGCGGTGAGAAACCTCATAAGAACGAACAAGACGTATGAACTGCCAAGCGTCCTCCAGCTCAGCAACAAAGATGGCATGCAGACGCTGAACCAGGCCTTGTCTGCCCTTGTGAAGCAGCACATTATTAACGGAGAAGAGGCAGTGCGTAAGAGTAGCGACCCTGACCAGCTGCAACGCCTCATTCACGGGTACTGATGGGTTCCGACTCTGCTTTCTTTGAAATCGTACTGCTCTGGGTGGCGCGAACCGCCCTGCTCTCGCTGCTTGCCGCCCTACTTGGCTGGTTGGGGGTACTTGTTCTGGATGTACTCACTCCCAAGATTCACCAGCGCAGGCGTGTTGGTGAGCACCCTGTCTCGGCAGGGCTGTATGTTGGCGGCTTCATGATCATGATTGGACTGGTGATACATGGCGTCGTGACCGGGCCCGTGGTGGTAGGCGGAGGCCTGCTTCAAAGTCTGGTTGATCCGGTCAGACTGGGGCTCATCGCCATCAGCTTCTTCGTGAGTCTGTTTCTGGGCATAGTGCTCCTGCACATGGTTGATTGGCTCACGCCGGAGGTGGATTTCTGCTGTGTGGACAGTAGTCCGGTCGCCGCAGGCATATATGTGTTCGGCTACCTTGTGTTCTTTGGCCTGATTCTCAATGCTGCGCTCACCATGCCGCTCTAGATTCGTCGCTGGGGCTCCACTGCTGGCTGTCTCGGGTGCCGTTGTGCTTCTCTCTCTCTTCCCTTTGGCTGTGATGGCTTTGCCAACATCCTCTTTCTATGAAGGGGGATCGGACATCTACGACGATTGGGACGTATGCAGGACCCGCGGAGACGGCAGCGATGGATTCCTCCAGTATGTTGGGGGAGACTTCGAACCTGTCCTTGCCTACGAAAGCATGGGGGACAACGTTGGCAGGGCATACGTCACCGGATTCCAGATCGCACAAGAGTATCCCAATCTTGCGCAACGGGCTGAGGCCGTGTTCGCATACGCACGTGATGGCGTGAGGTATACCTCCGACCGTTCTCAATTCGGATACGTGGAGTTCGCTCAGAACGCGGACGAGATGGCGGATGTGATTGCGCAAGACGGTGTCGCATATGGAGACTGTGAGGACTACGCGTTCCTGCTGGGCGTGGCGTACGTGGGTGCTGGCATGCGTTCCGCCATAGTACTGGCTCCTGACCACGCCGCCACCCTGGTCCATCTTCCTGGATACGTCGGCGCGAATCGGATGCTTACCCTTAATGGCGCGGAGGGATGGATCTGGGCAGAGGCAACGGGGGGAAACAACCCTCTGGGCTGGATGCCTGAGCAGTACATGCGCGTTGAGCTTGTTGCCCGTGAGTTGCGAGACTCTGGACTTCCTGCCCCGGCTCCTCAGGACAAGCCCGTGGCGACAATAACGCGGAACAAGGAAAGCGGATTCGGTCTCCCTGTGTCTCCATTCTTTCTGGTTGTGTTTGTACTGTGGATAGTCTCGCGCATCGGTAGGAGACCGGCCGCCTCCTGGTAAGGGGCGTTTCGATGCGCTATCTCGCCGCTCCAGTTTGTTGTCGAACGGCCCCTGTTTCCGTCGTTGATAATCGTTGAAGTGGGTGATACTATCGCCAAGGCCCCCTCTCAAGAATCAAGACGAGTACGCATTCGCGATATTCTCGCGAAGGAAGGAGACAAGACGACATGACGCAAGCTATTCCGCCACAGGTAGTGGGCTTCCTGAAGCGGGCTGAGGATGACTACGAGGGCTTCTGGGAAGACGCCGCAATTGCCGCAATGGAGGATGTTCACTGGTTCAAGCAGTGGGACACCGTTCTCGAATGGGACTACCCTACATTCAAATGGTACTCGGGTGGTCTCACCAACATGTGCTACAGCTGCGTTGACTACAAGGTAGAGCAGGGACTTGGCGCAAAGGCAGCATTCATCGCCGAGGACGGGGATACCGGGGTTACGCGAACCGTGACCTACCTGCAGTTGCTGGACATGGTCAAGAAGCACGCCGCCGCCCTTAGAGGACTCGGCGTGAAGAAGGGCGATCGCGTCGCCATCTACATGCCCATGGGCATCGAGGCTGCGGTCATCATGTTGGCCTGCGCGCGAATCGGCGCCATCCACATGGCCATCTTTGCAGGATTCTCTCCCGGAGCTGTGTGCGACAGGCTTTCCTTGACTGGCGCTGAGTTCATCTTCGCCCAGGATGCGGGCACAAGACGGGGCAAGCCCGTTCCGTTGAAGGTCATGGTTGATGACGCCATTGACATTCTAGAGGACCCCAAGCAGATCAAGAACGTTATCGTCCTCAAGTCGGGCGCAGTCGACGTCAAGATGGTTGAAGGTCGCGATATCACGTGGGAGGAGTTCCTGGCCAGGGGCGAGGGACAGAGCCCTGACGTAGTACCGATGGAATCGAACGATCCTTTGTTCGTGATGCCAACCTCCGGCACGACCGCGAAACCGAAGGTGACGATTCAGCGCCACGGCGGCTACCAGGTGTACATATACTCGCAGGCCAAATGGATATACGACCTGAAGCAAGAGGATATCTGGTTCTGCACGTCAGACATCGGCTGGATTGTGGGACATAGCTACAACGTCTACGGGCCACTGCTGGTAGGCTGCACGTCCATCCTGTTCTCCGGCACGCCGGACTACCCGAGGCCCGATATGTGGTGGGACCTCATCGAACGCAACAGGGCCACTGGCCTCTGGTTTTCGCCGACGGGCATTCGTGGACTGAGGCGCCTCGGTATTGAGCACGCGCAGAAGCATGACCTCAGCTCGGTCGAGCGCATTCTGTGCGCTGGAGAAGTGCTGAATCCTGCCGCCTGGGAGTGGATACAGAACGACGTCTTCGAAGGGGCAATCCCGGTTATCGACCACATGTGGCAGACCGAAACAGGTGGTCCAATCATCGGGAACCCGTATGGTATCGCCATTGCCCCTATCAAGCCCGGTTCTGCCGCGTTCCCCGTCCCCGGTATCGTTGCCGATGTGGTCGATGCCAACGACGGACACGTGTGCGAACCCGGTGAGAAGGGTGTCCTCGTCATCAAGAAGCCTTTCCCCGGCCTCACATCAACCCTCTGGGGAGATGCGGACAGGTACAGGACCGACTACTGGGAGACCAAGGACGGTACGAAAGGCATGTACTACGCGGGCGACTCCGCATCCAAGGACGAAGATGGCTACATCTGGTTCGCGGGTCGTGCTGACGAGGTCATCAAGATCGCCGCTCACAGAATCGGGACCATCGAGGTCGAGAGTGCTCTCGTCGCTCATCCCGCCGTAATCGAAGCTGGCGTATCTGGTGTTCCGGATGAGCTTCGTGGTGAGGTCGCCAGTGCGTTCGTCGTGCTGTCGAAGGATTACGAGCCAAGCGATGATCTCAAGAAGGAACTCGTCACTCACGTGAGACAGACGATGGGTCCTATCGTGGTCATTGGGGACATCCAGTTCGTCAACTCGTTGCCGAAGACGAAGAGCGGCAAGATTATGCGCCGCGTCATGAAAGCCCTCTTGACGGGCAGCGATATCGGCGACCTGTCTACGGTTGAAGAAGAGGCCTCAATCGACGAGATTCGTGAGGCGGCTGCCAAGATCAAGGGCAATTCCTAGGACTGACTCGAGGAGTATCCCACTAACGGGGACGCGCCTAGCGCGTCCCCGTTATCTGTCGTGCAATGGTCCAGCGTTGCATCTCCGAGGTCCCTTCGTAGATCTCGGTGATACGCTGGTCGCGGTAGAAGCGTTCAACCGGGAACTCGCGCGTGTATCCATAGCCACCGAATATCTGGACGGCTTTGTGACATATCCGGTGAGCCGCCTCACTCGCGTACAGTTTGGCCATGGCTGCTTCTTTCAACGGTGGCTTGCCCTGTTGTTGAGTCATCCATGCCGCTCTATAGGTGAGCAGCCGTGCTGCGTCCAATTCAACAGCCATGTCCGCGATAATGAATTGGATGCCCTGTAGGCGCGCGATTTCCGTGCCGAATTGTCTGCGTTCCTTGGCGTAAGCAACGGCGGCGTCGTAGGCAGCCTGAGCGATTCCCAGGGCCTGAGCGGCAATCGTTACTCTACTTGCGTCGATTGCCTCGAGGGCGACCCGGAAACCGCGACCTTCCTCACCGATGAGATTCTCCGCAGGGATGCGGCAGTTGTCGAAAACCAGCTCGGCTGCTGATGCCGGATGGATACCCATCTTGCGCTCCAGCTTGCCGACAGTGAATCCCGGTGCGCCTTTCTCAACCACAAACGCGCTTATCCCTTTGTGGCCGAGCGACTTGTCCCTCGTCGCGAACGTCGTGACAATGTCGGCCTCCGCTCCGTTTGTGATGAAGATCTTGTTTCCGTTCAGTACATATGAGTCGCCGTCCTTCTCGTACCGCATGTCCAGGTTGGCCACGTCACTGCCCGCCATGGCTTCGGTGAGTGCAAATGCGACGGTCGAGCCGTCGATAACCTGTGGGATGTAACGGGCCTTCTGTTCCTGACTACCGTGCATCGTGATCGGGTACATGGCAAGTCCCAGTGACACGAGATAGGAAATACCGAGCCCTCCGGAACCTCTCGACACCTCCTCGGACGCAATTGTGAAGCTCAGTTCGTCACCGGTGCCGCCGTATTCCTCTGGAAATCCCACGCTGTAGAGTCCCACTTCCGCCATCTTCTTCACCATGTCGTACGGGAACTCGTTCGTTTCATCCCATTGTGACGCGCAGGGTTCTATCTCGTTCGCGACGAAGTCGCGGACCATCGCCTGGAACATGAGCTGTTCTTCGCTAAGCTGAAAATCCATGTGGCTCCGTCCTTTCGACTCGCTGGTTGCTCTACTTGAGCGCGGTAATCTGCCGTGCTATCGTCCATCGCTGCATCTCAGAGGTCCCTTCATATATCTCGGTGATGCGCTGGTCGCGGTACAGTCGTTCGACGGCGAATTCGCGCGTATATCCGTAGCCGCCGTGTATCTGCACCGCCTTGTGACAGATGCGGTGCGCCGCCTCTGAGGCAAACAGCTTGGCCATGGCGGGCTCCTTGGCGGATGCCTTGCCCGTCGTCTGAATCTGCCAGGCAGCCCTGTAGGTCAGTAGCCGGGCGGCGTCGAGGTCGACGGCCATATCGGCAATCATGAACTGGATGCCCTGAAGCTTCGCTATCTCTGTGCCGAACTGCTTTCGTTCCTTCGCGTAGGCGACAGCAGCATCGTATGCGGCCTGCGCTATGCCCACCGCCTGCGCGGCCACGCACACTCGGCAGGTGTCGATGGCCTGGAGCGCTATCGCAAACCCCTTTCCTTCCTCTCCGATGAGGTTCCTGGCAGGTACGCGACAGTTGTCGAATATCAGTTCAGCCGCGGACGCGGGGTGCATCCCCATCTTGCGCTCGGTCTTCCCAACGGAGAACCCTGGAAAGTCCTTCTCGACGATGAACGCACTGATTCCCTTGTAACCAAGAGACCTGTCCTTCGTGGCAAACGTCACGAGGAAGTCGGCCTCCGCTCCATTGGTGATGAATATCTTCGTCCCGTTCAGTATGAAGTCGTCACCGTCTCTCTCATAGCGAGTGTCAAGGTTGGCGACGTCGCTCCCCGCCATCGCCTCGGTCAGGCCGAAAGAGACGTTCGCTCCTCCGATGACCCACGGTATGTAGCGGTCCTTCTGTTCCTTCGAGCCGTGCATGACGATAGGGTTCATCGCCAGGCTCATTGTTGTGACGTAGGAGGCGGCGAGTCCCGCACAGCCTCGCGATACCTCCTCTACCGCGAGAACGAACGTGATGTCATCTCCTGCCCCACCGTATTCCTCTGGCATGTGCAGGCCATACAGGCCGACGTCCGCCATCTTCTTCACTACATCGTGCGGGAACTCTTCTTCCTCGTCCCAGGCTGCAGCGCAGGGAGCAATCTCGCTGTCAACGAAATCGCGCACCATCGACTGGAACATCTTCTGTTCTTCGTTGAGTTCGAAATCCATCTCGTCTTCCCCCTTGTTGCGTTGGACCTCTGTGTCGCTACTTCAGTCCCGTTATCTGCCGCGCAATGGTCCAGCGCTGCATCTCTGACGTGCCCTCAAACAGCTCCATGATGCGCTGGTCACGATAGATCCGCTCTACCGCAAACTCCTTCGTATAGCCATATCCACCATGTATCTGTATGGCCTTGTGGGCAATGCGGTGCGCCGCTTCAGAAGCGAACAGTTTTGCCATGGCAGGCTCCTTGGCCGATACCTCTCCGGTGGTCTGCTGCTGCCATGATGCCCTGTACGTCAACAGGCGCGCCGCGTCGAGGTCGACGGCCATGTCCGCAATCATGAACTGGATGCCCTGCAGGCGGGCAATCTCCGTCCCGAACTGCTTGCGCTCCTTAGCGTAGGCGACTGCCGCATCGTAGGCAGCCTGCGCCAGTCCGACGGACTGTGCCGCGATAGACACCCTGCACGCGTCGATTGCTCGCAGTGCCACCTTGAAACCCTGTCCCTCGGCACCAAGCAGGTTGGCGGCCGGCACCCTGCAGTTGTCGAAAACGAGCTCGGCTGCCGAGGCGGGATGGAGTCCCATCTTCTTCTCCAGCTTGCCAACCGAGAAACCTGGCGTATCCTTGTCGATGATGAAGGCGCTGATGCCCTTGTAGCCCATGGACTTGTCTTTCGTGGCAAACGTCACCAGGAAATCCGCCTCGGCACCGTTTGTGATGAATATCTTCGTGCCGTTGAGGACGTAGTCGTCCCCATCCCTGGTGTACTTCATGTCCATGTTCGCCACATCACTGCCTGCCATGGCTTCCGTGAGTGCGAATGCAACGGTCGCTCCTTCGTTGGCAACCCGCGGGATGTACTTCGACTTCTGCTCGGCGTTGCCGAACATGACGATAGGTGCGATTGCCAGGCTGACCGTTGTGATGTAGATGCTGGAAAGCCCGCCGGAACCGCGCGCAAGTTCCTCGCACGCCAGGATGAACGTCATGTCATCGCCGCTCCCCCCGTATTCCTCCGGTAGGTGCAGGCCGAACAGGCCCAGTTCCGCCATCTTCTGGATGACCTCGGAGGGGAACTCCTCAGTCTCGTCCCATGCAGCCGCACAGGGCGCCACTTCGTTGTCAACGAAGTCGCGCAGCATCGACTGGAACATCTTCTGTTCTTCGCTGAGTTCGAAATCCAATTGCTGCCTCCTTCAATCTGAGAAAGGCCGCGCAACACGCACAACAAGTGTGATAGCAGATAGACAGTGAAGTGGGCTCAACGGGGGCCATGGGCGCGTGTTCATTCCGTTACGTCGCGGCTGGTGCATGGTAGCACGAGAGCTATGCACGGGCAACGTGTCCGGCAACGGATCGCTACTGCTTGGACGCGGTTGTCGATAGCACCTTCGGTCGTCGGACCGGCTGCCATTTGCCCCAGGAGAAGAGGCGAGGAGCCACTACCTTGCGCAGCTCTTCCAGCAGGAACAAGGAGCCCGCCGCAGCCACCGCGATGCCCCAGTGCTCCGCTGCCATGGGTACTGTCTGGAAAGCAACTTGCCCTAAGGGTAGGTAGACGATGGCCATCTGAAGGCCGATTGCGATACTGATGCTTGCCAGCAGATACTTGTTCTTCAACAGTCCGAGCGAAAGCAACGTTCGTTCGTCCGACCTCGCGTTGAATGCCCGGAACCACTCGAACGTCACCATCGTGCAGAATGCCAACGTGCGGGCCTCTTCAACGGGCATCCGTGTTTGTGCCCAGTTGAAGACTAAGAATACTCCCAGTCCCATGATTACGGCGAAGAACGCGATCCTCAGTAGCAGCCCAGGGTACACGAGCCCAACCCTGGGGTGCCTCGGTGGCTGCGTAAGTTCATCGCCAGCCTTACCTTCGAGCCCGAGCGGGATACCCGAGGCGGTGTCGGTAACCAGATTGACCCAGATAATCTGGACTGCCAGCAGTGGGGCCTTGCCAATGATGGCAACGGAGAGAAGCAGAGCGGTGAGTTCCCCTATGTTGGTACTCAGCAGGAAGAAGATGACGTTGCGCAGCCTGGCGAATATGGCTCGCCCCTCTTCGACGGCTGCCACCACGGACGCGAAGTTGTCGTCGGCAAGAACCATGTCCGATGCTTCCTTTGCCACATCAGTGCCGATCCTGCCCATGGAGATCCCGATGTTCGCCGATTTCAATGCCGGCGCATCGTTCACGCCGTCACCGGTCATCGCTACTATCTCTCCCTTGGCCTTGAGAGCATTCACAATGCGAAGCTTGTGCAGAGGCTCGATACGTGCAAACACCGTGATGCCCTCGATTGCGGCAGCGAGGTCCTCGTCGCTCATCGCGGCAAGTTCTTTCCCGTCGATTGCCCTGCCCTCGGGAAGGTTGAGTTCCTTGGCAATTGCCTCGGCGGTGACCTTGTGGTCACCCGTAATCATCTTCACCTGGATGCCAGCGCCCTCACACTGCTTGATCGCTCTTTTCGCCTCTTCCCTGGGCGGGTCGGCCATCCCTGCAAGACCAACAAACGTCAGTTCTCCCTCGATCGTCGAGCATTTGAGCTTGTGAGGAGAGGCCGAAACGTCCATGTACGCAAACGCGATGACACGCAGTGCCTCATTGGCAAGAGAGTCAACGGCATTGTTGGCGGCCGTAATCTCTGTCTTGGTCAGCTTCTTTGTCTTGCCATCCTTCAATACGCTGCTGCACAGAGACAGTACCTTTTCGGCAGATCCCTTGACGTAGATGCGCGCGCCGCCTTCTGTCTCGTAGCCGACGGCCATGTACTGCTGCTCACTCTCAAACGGTATCTCACACGTCCTCTCACCGTGCTTCCGGAGTGCGTCAGCGTCCACTCCCCCCTTGGCTGCTGCCACAATGAGGGCTGCCTCTGTCGGGTCTCCATGTACCTCTTGCTGCCTTCCTTTCGCTACAACAGACGCATCGTTGCAGAGAGCGCCGGTCTCGAGTAGCAGACGAAGGGCTGATTCTTCCTTGGGCTCGACAGCCTTGCCATCTGATTGCAACTCGCCCTTGGTCTCGTATCCCTCGCCGGTGACGCCGAAGAATTCTTCCCCTGCATAAAGACGCCGTACGGTCATTTCGTTCATGGTCAGTGTGCCGGTCTTGTCAGAGCAGATGACGGTTGCCGAACCCAGTGTCTCGACTGCCACAAGGCGTCTGATAAGAGCGTTACGCTTGGCCATGAAACGCATGCCGATGGCGAGCACGACAGTAACCACTGCAGGTAGACCCTCGGGAATCGCCGAAACGGCTGCAGCTATTGCTACCAGGAATATCTCGAGTCTATCGAGCCCTCTCTCAAACCCTACATAGACAAGTAGTGCAATGATGCCCAGGACCACCGCGATTATGTAGCGACTGAGACTTCCGATGCTCTTCTGTATCGGCGTCGGTTCTGGTCTCACTTCTTCCAGCTGGCCGGCGATCTTGCCGATCTCCGTGTCCATACCGGTCGCGGTCACCACGGCCGCGGCACGGCCGTGCGTGACAATCGTTCCCATGAAGACCATGTTGTCTCGATCAGCTAGTGGGGTATCCTCTGGTAGCTCTCGGCTCTCCTTGTCTACGGCCAGCGATTCACCCGTCAACGACGACTCGATAACCTTGAGATTCGCTTCCTCAATCACGCGCGCATCGGCAGGTACCTTGCTCCCACTTTCCAGCAGGACCACGTCTCCAGGTACGAGCGACTCGGCGGG
>Ga0180432_10007066_pt1 | contig 14396 bp, 10 predicted proteins | sample SS_ome_10_FD_132414 | JGI IMG/M metagenome (GOLD analysis project Ga0180432, IMG submission 132414) | Hypersaline lake sediment archaeal communities from the Salton Sea, California, USA - SS_1_MS_2 metaG | ecosystem: Environmental > Aquatic > Non-marine Saline and Alkaline > Hypersaline >... | reverse complement strand
ATAGAAATTTTACCGTACGTACTTTTCGTACTGAGTTTAGGGGAGGGGTGCCTTCGCTAACGTCTCCAGGGAGGCAGCACGCGGATATACCTTTTGATGCGTATTCTGATACGATCATCCCTATTGCTGGCCTTAGTTTTGATGGCGAGATAATGTTAGGTACTCAAAATGAGTTTTCTCCTACGGGATCTACGGCGTTTGAAGTAGGCGCTTTTGATGGTGCTTTTTCCGCATAGGAAGTAACGATGGCAAGGCGCAGTGGAAATCTACGAGTAGTCTTTAAGGGCGAGGACAAGTTAAGTGGTCCCGCTGCTGCTGTAGCTGCGTCTCTTGCTAAGGTTGTTGCTGCTGGGCAGGGGCTAAGCAAGTCTTTTAGCGGTATTGGTGGCGGAATCCAAATCTTTAGTTCCCAAGCTGCTAGCAAAGCTACTAATTTTGCTACCGCCACCACTAAGGCAAAGACTGCTGTACAAGATGCGTCTAAGTCCATAGCACGCATGAACAGCGTGATGGGAGCTGTTGGAAGGCGTGTTGGGTTTGCCACTAAGGCAATGGCTGGTTTCTTTTTAGTATTTGAAGGTATTCGCGGCATTAAGGCTGCTACGAGTACTATTGTTGAGTTTCAAGACGTGATGGCGCATTTGCAGGCTGTTGTGCGCCCTAGCGTAGCGGAAATGGCTAAGCTTGAGTTTACTGCTAGATCTCTTGGCGCTACTACTAAGTTCACTGCTAAAGAGTCTGGTGAGGGCCTTCTTTATCTGGCTCGTACAGGTTTTAGTGTCACAGAGTCCATAAGTGCGGTAAGGGCTACCCTTGATCTCGCAATGATAGGTATGCTTGATCTTGGGCAAGCCGCAGACTATGCGTCTAACATTGTTCAGCAGTTTGGATTAAGGGCTGAGGACACTAGGCGTGTAGTAGATGCTATGGCTGTAGTGGCCAATAGCGCAAATACCAATGTGCAGCAGCTTGCTCAAGCTTTGAAGTTTGCTGGCCCTCTTGCTGGTAGTCTTGGGCGACAGGTGGAAGAGACTGCTGCAGCTATTGGTGTTCTTGGCGATAGGGGTTTGCAAGCTACGATTGCTGGCCGTGGCCTTCGTGGCGTGTTGGCTTCTCTGCTTAAGCCTACTGCTGAGGCTCAAGAAGTATTTAAGCGGTTGGGGGTTAATCTTAAAGACCTCGATCCTACGGCTAACAAGCTTTCCAAGATTTTTTCTACTCTTAAGGCTGCGAATCTTTCTGCCGCTGATGCGCTTAAGGTGTTTGCACGAGAGAGTGTAAACCAAGCTTTGATACTGACAGACAATGCTACCAAAATAGCTATGCTTGAGGCTCGGCAGAAGGCGATGGCCGGGGAGTCCGAACGGGTTGCTGGTATTCTTAATAGTACTCTTGGAGCCTCGTTTAAGCAGCTTACTTCCGCTACGGCTGAGTTTTTCTTGAGTTTGGGGGATGCTGGATTTGGTTCTGCCCTGAAAGATTTCTTAGATACCGTAACTGGGTCCATTAGAATTTTGGCAGGATTTAAAGGGGCTCTTTCTTCTGCTTCTACCGCGTCTATTAGGTTAGCTATGGCTATAAAGGCTATAGCTTTTGGCATTGGTACTTTTTTATCTGCCAAACTGATATACTACCTTGGCTCCGTTGCTTCTGGGCTAATCAAAGCAACTGTAGCTGCTAGAGGTTTTAATTTAGCGCTTCTCAGCAATCCCTTTACTATGGTAGCTACTGCTCTGGCTACTGTTATAGCTCTCATAGGGTTCTATAATGATAAGGCTGCTTTGGCGGCTGAGCGTACCGCTGAAATGGAGGAAAGTTTTGATTCTCTTTCAAAGACTGCGGGTAGCTTAAAGGATTCTTTTGATCAGGTTCTTGCTGCTGCTGAGCTTGGCGACCTGGCTAGTCAGGTAGAAGCTTACGAGAAAAGAGTCAGGGACCTTAAGAAAGTTTTGCTTGATGTTAAGAAGGAGCAATCTGGAAAGATAGATTTTGGAATAGATGTTGAAGAAGTAGATATTGAGTCTGTGCTTCCTTGGTTTAATTACAAGAAGTATGTTAAAGATGCTGTAGAGAAAATCCAGGAGCAGTTTATTGCTGAGTACAAGAGGACTGGAATAGCCAGAGGCATTGAAATTCCTCTTGATGTAAGAGTGTTTGATAGCCGCACTATTGAAAATGCTAGTGAAAGGTTGTCAATTCTGGCTTCTCAGGTAGATCGCCTTAAGAGGTCAGGAGATGAGCTAGGTAAGCTGGAAGCTCTGAACCGTATTATAGTTTTAATTGATGGTCTTGCTTCATCTGCTAAGAAGATCCCCGCTAGTCTTTTGGCTAAGATGGTAGCCCAAGAGCTTAAGGTGGAACAGTCGGCTTTAGAATATCTTACTAAGACTTTTAAAGAAGGCGGAAAGGTAGCGAGCGGATACAGTAAGGAGCAGGCTAAGGCTGCCGCAGGGGCGGTTGCGGCGATTTCTCAACTACAGTTTGAGACTAGTGTTATAGGAAAATCCGCTGAAGATATAAAGAGGCTGACAAAACTTAGAGCTTTTGAAGCTAAGGTAATAGAGCTTAATGCTTCGGAACGACGTGTTCTGATAGATTTGTACAAGAAGGAACTCGACGCCAATGCCCGCAGGGCTTCTCAGGATGAGCAATCGAAGGCTTACGACAGGAATAGAGACGCCATACGTGGAGTTATTACTGAACTAGACAAGCAGATAAAGCTTGCCCGTATGGACTCTGACCAAGCAGTTATACTTAAAGAGGTGTGGGACGCTAACTCAAAGGTTCAGCTTGATAGCGTACAGGCTTGGGCGGCGTTTAATGCTGTTATTTTCTCTCGGATTACTTTGCTTAAGCAGCTACAGAAGCAGAAGGAGGAAGATGACGAGAATCAGCGTAAGCGCCAGCAGCAGGAAGACAAAAGAGCCCGTGGCAGGGAAGACATAAAGCGCTACGTTGAAGATCTTGAATTTGAAGTTAGCTTGATTGGGAAGTCTTCTGTTGAGCGGGCAAGGGCTATCGCTAAGCAGGATCTTCTGAACAGGGCTATCGAGTCCGGAGTTCCGATCACGAAGGAGCTGGTAGATTATGTAGAGCTGTTGGCTAGCAAGATTGAGCAGGCTTCAAAGGGCACTGTTAATCTCGCCAAGGCTTTCCAGGACGCTTTGGCGGACGGAGGCGTGGGCCAAGCGTCTGAGCTTGTGTTTGAGCAGATCAATAAGAACATAAAAGGTACTGGGGACCAGGTAACGGTATTTAGTGCATCGATGGCTGATGCTATTGAGGATGCTGCTAAGTCTGGGCTGGATGCCATTACCGATGAGCTGCTTGATCCTCTTGTAAAGGCTTTCAAGGATACATTTGGCGATAATGGTATTCTTACTAAGATTTTGAGTGCCTTCTTTGACACGTTCCTGCGCACACTGATGCGTGGCATGTTCACGCAGATGTTTGCGAATCTTGGTCTTCCTGGGTTTAATCTTGGTGGTGTCGGTTCTACCCCCCAAATGTCTGGAGGAGGGTCTGGGTGGAACTCTGCGGCTCTTGGGTTGCCGTCCGGAGGAGGGTTAGGTTCTTCTGGCGGACCAGCGGGGGTTTCCGGTGCCGGAGCTGGCGGCGTGTGGCAGTGGGGTGGAGGTGCCGGGGCTGGCGGCGGTGGAGGTACAGATGGTCCTCCTGTGGTTCCGCTTGTGTTCCCGAGTGGCACAGGAGCCGCCCCTGGAGGCCCTCTGAGGGGGTTCTCAGGCCCAGTGCCGCCCTTGCCTTGGCCTGGTGGTCCCGGCGGCCCTGGAGGCCCTGGTGGCGGCGGTGGTGGCGGAGGCCCTGGCGGTGGCCCAGGCGGTGCCGGAGGGGTTGGCGGTCCAGGCGGGCCTAGAAGTCCGGAGCTTGAAGCTGCAAAGCGCATTCTCTCTAGAATGGAGATTTCTTTTCCTGAGTCTAGGAGGGGTCCGACTTATCCAGATTTAGGCTCGTTCAGCAGGGCTGTTAAGTCTGGAATCCCTTCAGCTCCACGTCCTTTGGCTCGGGATATTGGCCAGTACTCTAGCCCTTACTTTATGGGGTTTTCAGGAGGGGGAGGCGGTACTGATTTTGGTGGAGGTGTTGATTCTGGCGGCGGAGTAGATTATGTCCCCACTTCTACCAGTAGAAGATATTCTTTGCCAAGTAAGCGCAGAAGCCTGAATGATGCGGACTATTCTTTTCTTGCGAACAAACTTGAGAACATTGTAGCTCCGAAGTCGTTGCAAATAGGCATAGCTGCTACTGGGACTGCAGGAGCTTTAGCCAGCGCTACTGCTGGGCTTGCTGGGCCTGGATCTGCGTTAGCTAGCTTTCTTGGTCCGGTTGGGTTTGGGCTTACGGCCGCTGCGATGCTTGGTTCGATGGGAGCTGAGAGTTATACACTTGGTAAGAACATCAAGCAGCTTACGAAAGAGGGGTCTTTAAGGGATCTCGGCAGAGCTTTTGATACGTTAAGAGACAGGAGCATAGCAGGAGCTTTCCATCCTTTAGCTTTTGGAGCTATGGGGTTCCCCGGGATGATAGCCAGCGGACAGTTTAATACGGGGGAAATCGCGGCTTCGGGCGGTCTGTCCGCTGGCGCTTTAGCCTTTATGCCGTTTTGGGGGCCAGGCGCATTCTTGTTAAGTGCTCTTGGTTTGGATTCTATCTTTGGAGACGCGAAGAAGAGGGCTAAAAAAAGGTTAATCAGAAGGCTCAAAGAACTTACTGAGAACTTGAGGGGAGAGGTGAAGGAGAATCTTAGTGGGCAAGTTACTCCAGAGCTTCTTGCTTCTTTGGATAGGATTTTTACTGCTGAGTACTTGTCTAGGGAGGAGCTGAATAAGATTGCTGCTGAGGGGCTAGATCCTTTTTCTAATCTGAAGCTGTCTTTGCTGGAGAGAAGTCCGGCTAAGTCTGCGTACCGTAAGAATAGCGGGCTTTCTGTTCTTCAGCCAGGCGGTTCGGCTCCTAGATCTATTCCTATTGTTAATCAAGCTCCCTTTAGCGAAGACCAATTGTCGGGTCAGCTTAATCCTGACTCTATCAGTTCAGGCATAAAAGCGTTTCAGAAGCAACTGGTTCCGTTGATTAGCGAGGTGAGAGTTGCTGAAGGCGTCAAGGAGGCTATGGATTTGTCTGTGCCTCTTGCGTCTATGGTGCCTATGAAATGGGGCGCAAAGGCTGCTTCTTTCCACCCGACCAAAGAGATAACAGATGTGAATTATTCTGCGTCTACTCATACGGCTGTTGCTGCTGCCAGGAATTTTATTACGAATCAGTATGGTGGCCCGCATAGGGCACAAACAAATGTCAATGTTGCTTCTCCGCAGCTGCATGTGAATGCTAAGCTGGCTGGAGGGTATTCAGTGGAACTGCTTGCTCGTGACTTGAGTTTCCACACAGAAAAGAGTCTTAGCGCTTCTCTAGGGAGGCTTGGGTAATGTCAAAATCGACGGCTGTTACGACTATTGTAAATGATGTGGCTGTTGCTGGCGGTGCAGGAACCACCATTACGTCTTCTAGAGATTTGTCTTCCGCTGTGCGTACTTGCTATCATTTGTGGATAGAAAATAATATTACTAATGGCCCTACCACTGCTGGGCAGATTACTGTTGAGACTAGCCCTGACAATGATTCAGATCATTTTGCGCAGTATGGCGCTGCTTTGAAAGGGAATACCACTGCTGCAGGCGAGCGGAGCTGGACTATCACGATTCCTCCGGAGGTGAAATATGCCAGGTTTACGTACGGAGGGAACGTTGGTGGAGGTGACGTTACTTTCAGGATTATAGAAACTATAGTTACTTCTTTCTAATGTTAAATACGAAGCCCATACCGATTGAGGTGTTTGATGCCTCTAGTAGAATGGGTCTTCGTGTACCGTCGGTGTACTTGTTTGAAGAAAGATCTGGGGTGTACATTGCGGATTCCATTACTGGAGTTCCCGGTATTTTTGAGGGGAGTTTGTCAGACTCTTCGTGGAGTGAGTCTCCGTACGGTGGTGGGCTTGGGTTTTCTGGCGCGTCGGATAGGGTTAAAGTTGCGGCAGGGGAGACTGCTTTCTTCAGTCCTTATTACCCTATTTCTGGTATTGTTATTTTTTATCTTAATCAGTTGCCTTCTAGTGCTGGAAGAAGTTTTGATCTCTTTGTTCGTTACGACGGGAGCGGCAATAAGCTGGTAAGGCTGTTTGTTGATTCTGCTGACGATGAGTGCAAGCTTTCTGTTGACGGGGTTGCTACCTCGAATGTTTCTACTGGCGGGAATGCTTTGACTTCTGGGGGATGGAACATAGTTCATTTTCAGGTAGACGAAGCTTTTGGTAACTTGAAAGTTTGGGTTGACGGGGAGCTAGACTCGTCTTCTGATTTTAGCGACACGGCTCTTAGCTACGGTGATGGAGTTTTGTATATTGGTGGGGATGGCGCTACAGGGACTACTGGGTTAGATGGTGTAATTGCGTTTCTATGTTTCAATCTTTCTGAGATTGACGATGCATATGTAGTTTCTACATATTTTGATCCTTTTGTTTCTTTTCGTGTTGAAGCGAATGAAGGGGATACATTATTCTCTACCAGTAGTGTAGCTGCTACTTTTGATCAGCAGCCTCAGTTGATCGCTAGGTATGGTAGCAAAGAAGGTTTAGATTTGATTAACGATTACGGTCTTGAGGAGATGGAGGTTGGGCAAGAGCCAAACTTGCAGCAGTCCACCGCTAAAGGAGTGCATGGCGCTAGTGTCAAGGGAGGGGCTCTTGGGGAGAAGAAAATAAGCCTAAGAGGAGTTATTGAGGAAACATCTCAGGAGCTTTGTTATTATAAGCTTAATCGTCTTTCAGCGCATATTAAACTTTTGATGCCTGCTGCTTTTTGGGTATGGGACGATAGAATGATTTATTCTATCGGTGGAGATTTAACTTGGTCTTTTATTCAGGGGTCTGGCGGTAAGTCTGCTTCATGGTCGGCTACATTGATTTGTACTGATCCATTTTTTTCAAATACTGCTAGTGCAGAATGGCAAACTCCTGTGGTTGTGGATAATACCGGCAATGTTAGGCCAAAGTACACTAATAAAGGGAATGCCCCAACATGGCCTGTTATTGTCCTTCGCGCGGATGTTCCTGGCCAGAACGCAGTGCTTCCCCTTACTATAATAAATGAATCTATTGACCCGAATTGGGAGTTGTACATTGCGCCTCCGTTTCCTTTTAGCTTGTACTACAGAAGTCCTACTCCTGACGAAGTAGTGATTGATTGTTCTGTTAGGGAAGTAATCTATACTCCAGGCTCCGGGAGTCCATACGAGGGTAAAGTGTACAATTGGAATCAATGGATTAAGCGCGGTGACTTTATTTGGCTTGAGGGAGGCCCAAAGGGCAGAGAGTCTCAGTTCAGGTACTATATACAGCAGGGCTATGGCACTGTTTTCATGCTCTTGAGAAGTCAGTGGTACTAAGATGCCTATAAATCTTCCTAAGAAATTAGTTTTTCGCTTTGGCGAAATGCAAGAAGGTAATGGCTACAGCATAGATAAGCCTGATAGTTCCGTTCCTGGTGCTTGGCTTGTAGCTAATCCTGTTTCTTTGCTGGAGTATGAGGAATCTTTACCGGACTCTTCTGAACGAGAGACTCTTCCTGGTATTAGCGGTTCTGCATTTAAGGAAGTTAATGTTCCGGTACGTGGGCCTAGGACTGTCAGGATGAGAACGGCGGTGCATCCTGGTAGGGACGACCCTAAGAATATAGATTTTATTGGCGGTCGTGAGGCTCTGGACGAACTTCAGTACTGGATGTTTGGCAATCTTAGGGAGAACAAGTTTCATACTTGGGATACTAGGTTTTTGAAGTGTTATGTGGCTAACCATCGTTGGAAATTTATTCCCGGTATGAATTTGGATAATATGGATTTGGAGACCGAGCTTTTGTGCGCAGACCCGTTTCACTATTCTGAAACGGAGGAGTACGGCGCGCACACTTGGGACAGCTCTCCTACAGGCTCTACTGAAGTTTGGAGCGGCGGCACTACTGGAAGGGTGGCTGGAGATGAGGTAGCTTATGCGTCTTTTTCCATGACGCATAAAGGCCCTAACAATACTCCCCTGCAGACCGGGTTTCGGCTTACCCACACGCTTACGGGTAGGTCGCTTGAATGGTACGGCACTCTTAACAGAGGGTACCAATTCTTTTTGGACATGGGGTCTTTGCGTGCTTCTCTGTGGGAGATCGGGGAGCCGAACTGGACAGCGGCCAGGGAAACTGTTCGTGGAGTTCCTCTTTGGCTTGTTCCCGATGGGCAAGATAACGAGTTTACGTTAGAACCTATTTGGCCTAACAACACGAAGCCAGCGGACTCTGAAATTGATGTTCAGTACGCTTGGCGACCGAGGTTCCAGATCTAATGGCCCTAACAACCGGAATGCTTCCTGGGAATATTGTATATCCCAGAGTCCGTGCATGGATAGTTCGTGTGAAGGGCACTACTGGAAATCCTGCGTTCGGCAGCACTACTCCTAGCCAGTCTGGCACCATCGATGGCTCTAGGTTTGCAGCCGTTAGCAATCCTATAAACGAGAGTGCTTCTACCCCTGTCTTTGAGCGTGTTAGGTTGCTGAGTCTTGACGGCAAGATCCGTGAACTTAAGTGGGAGTGGAATAGGTTTGGCGGGTGCGGAGCATTTTCCGCTAAGTTCTTTTTGGATAGGTTGACTGGTTATTGGAACATTAAGAATATCAGTCAGGGGCAGAACGATGATAAGGGGACTACGTACCCTAATAGTGGCCTTAGCAGTTCTTCTGGGTTTGGGAATGAGCTTTCTAGTTCTCGTAATGTTACTGGCGAACTGTTCCTTGACGATGATGGAGATTTGGTAACTCTGTCTACGCTGGTTAGGGAGCGCTACGAGATTGAGATTGAGGTAGATAATCCGGCAATACAGCCAGCTACTCCTAATTGGCAAACAGTATATCGTGGCACAGTAAAAAGTGCCAGAGTGCTGTCTGCGAATAGAAGTGGAATTGTATACTATTTTTCTGGCTATGGTCTGGTTCAGGATTTACAGAAGCTATTAGTTGGGCAGTCTTGGGAGTATTATGCTACAGGGGTTGACTACTCTTGCAGGGAGCTTGTTGCTGAAGTCATTGTGAACCACGTAATCACTAGAAGTAGGATTCTTTGGAACCCGGCTAAGGTTAGTATTTCTTCTGACTACAGCTTGAGTAATTTTTATGCAGAAAACTCATGTTTGCGCACTATACAAACTTTAGCTTTTTTGCAGCATAGGGTTGAGTGGGGCGTGGATATGGATGGTGAGTTTTACTTTATGGACGAGAACAAGGAGATTCCTCCGTGGGGGGTAGGTCTTAACTTTCTTAGCCAGAACTGTGCCGCTATCGATAGGGAGTTGAAGAATAACGAAGCGCCTACGCACGTTACAGCTTTAGGCTATGATGGCGGTGTGTACGTGTTTGAGGGGGAGGCTCTAGACACTTCCAAATGCGTCTATAACCAAGGCACGCATGAGAAGATTATCCAGGTGCCGGAGCTTATAGACGATGTTGACCTGGAGAGAATCTCTTCTAATTACGTAAAGGCTGCTTGGGAGGGGTACGGCAGCAATGCGATGAACTTAGCTGTGCGGGTTATACAGCATGAAGTTTTTGGGTTCCTTGAAACAAGCTTGCCCATGAAGCGTGGAGTGCTCGACGACGATATGCACGGGGAGTCTGTTATTTCTTTTATAGACTCCATTGAGTATCAGGTAGGCGTGTGTAACGAGTCTGTTTTGAGTGGAGAGTGTTTCGACGTTGATGTTGCTCAAGGGTACGGGCTTACAGGGACATATGTGCTTGGTAGGGGCTATTACAGTTTGGCGCAGCAGTTCGAGCTTAGAGATCAGCCTATACAAGCCCTTACCTCCAGGAATAGGCAGAAAAGGTTCCCAAGGTACAAAACTACTGAGGGCGATCTTCCTGACGGGAACTTTTCTGGTGATATGATCATAGATGAGTCTGACTCTAGGTTTTCTACGGCTCTTATGTGGCTGTATGATCCTTATACTCAGGCTAAGGGCTGGTACAGATTTGCTGCGTTGTCTGATAGTTTGGCGAATACTCAGTTAATTAGAAATGTAGTGTCTACGGGCAGCACAGTTACTTCGGTAGACCCTAGCGCTAAGACTAATGAGGTTGCTTACTTTTCTCAGGAGCCTGGGGAAGATTCTGTTTTGCACTACTCTACGGCTCTCCCAAAGTTTTGCGGTAACACAGACTTGGCAGTGGTTGTTGTGCCGAGGTTTTCTTTGCCGTATGCTATGGACGAGGAGGACAACAATACTATCTTTTTAAAGTTCAAATTTGTTACCGTGGCTGTGGGGTCTACGATAACTGGGCATACTTTCCAAGAACGGAATATGCAGCTTACGATTGAAGATTTGTCTGCGTATAGCATTGGGGAGCTTATTCAAAGGTTTGGGTGGGTGTTATTCAATCGGGATATTGAGGAAGACTCTGAGTTTCAGTTTTATTTTGGAAGATACGGCACAGACACTAGAGACAACTATATATGGCCCATAGAGATGTACTCACCTAGAGTGGTGATAGCGCCTATGCGTGTTGTTGATGCCGTTGGCGCTGGGATAGTAGATGCTAGCAGGGTTGGTTATGGGACTTCTGCTGATCCATACTTTACTGACTTTGCTGGTCTCTTGGGTACATCTATGAGGAGAGCGTAATGAGTTACATTTTGATACGTGACGAGCAGGGCGATGCTCAGAAGATAGATGTCGATTCCGCTACGGACGGAGCTGATACCGTATACAGGCAGGCAGTGTCGCTGTACGGTAAGAGCACTAACGCTGGCGACACTCCGGTAGCTGTTAACTCTAGCGGCTATGTAAAGGTTTATTTGATGGGCGGCAGTTCTCAGATTGCGGCTGGGTCTGCTTCCATAGGTAAACTTGGCGCTAACAGCGGAGTAAATATCGGCACTGTCAGTGTAGACGGCACTGTTGTTACCTCTAATGCTGGCACTACTCGGACTGTTAACTGTCAGAAGATAGATAGTGCTGTGAACGGCACTACTACTCTGGTTACGGGACCGGGGGCTAGTAGCAAGCTTTACATAGTTGGGTGGTATGTCCGGGCTGAAGGTGGGGTGGATATTACCTTTAAGGGGGACGGAGGTACCGGGGATCTCACGGGGCCTATTGATGTGGTGGACGCGACTACGATAAATTGTTTTTTCGGGGACTATGCTATTCCTCTTGAGAACAATGAGGCTTTTCAGATTACGTGTACCAGCCACGCTACGGCGGCGGTACAACTTTCTGGGTTTGTTCTTTATTACGTGGTGTAGCTATGAGTACTTATAATTCTACGTATAGGTATTTTATCAGCGGGGACAGGATTATACCCGAGCGTCTGAACTTTTTGAACAAGGGAGTTCGGAATCATGTGCTTACCGGGTTTACCCCGGCCTCTGCTGGTGGGCTTACTTTAGAAGTCGGCGTAGCGGGCACTAACATAGCGTACATCAATGGGTTTGAAGTTTATTCTGGGTCGGCTCTTACAACTACGCTTAGCGGCGGGATTACGTACAACATATATTTGGCTTTTACGTACACTGTGGATACGCTATCTGGCACGTACTCTACTATTACGCCAGTGCTTGAAGCTCTGTACACTACGCAGTCTCCTGTGAATGACGATTATTTGCTTATTGCTCAGGTGACTACGGACGCTACGCAGATTACGGATGTGACTCCTGAGTGGGGGTCGTTTTTCTACATGCCGCCTGCAGCTTTTGCTAGGGAACATTTCCCCATTGCGTCGTGGCTGTTACCCGGCTCCAACTATCCCACGATTGATCAGGATACAAGTAGCGGCACCAGGACGTTTGAGTTCAAGCAGGCTGAGTTTGCTGACGGGGCTAGTGCGATTACGTTTTATTACCCGTGGCAGGTGCCATGGAATTTCTCTGGAGACCAGCCTGAGGGCTTTCCAAGGCTGCGTGTGCAGTGGAAGGCCAACAGCACCAACACGGCTCTCAAGGCCCGTCTGGAGGCTGCTGTGGCGGCGTACACGCCCGCTACGGATGCTGGTTCGTTCGATGCCAAGTCGCTCAGCGTGTGGGCTGGCCAGTCTGCGTCTCAGCTTGGTACTACAGCGTATCGGCTGAACCAAACGCTAATCGACATTGAGAATACAGACAGTCTTGTTGCCGGGGATATGGCTGTGATTGGGTTCCGTAGAGACCCGACGCATAGCGATGATGATTTGAATGTTGACGTCGAAGTTGTCAGCATTTCTATAGAGTATCAGGTGGGCGACTAGCGATGTTTACTAAGCGCGATACTGACGGGAACTTATACGAGAACCAAGGTATCTATGCTTCGTTTTTTAGTGCCGCTACTTTCTATGCTGATGTCATTAGTGAGAAGTCGGGTGCCGGCGTTGCTATAGAGGGTGTTACTTTTAAAGATGGAGATATTAGTTTTAGCGGGGATTTATCTTTTACTGGAGATTTTGCTGTAACAGGGGACGTGGAAATAACAGGGGGTTTAACTGTAGTAGGTAACTCTAGTTTTACCGGCTCACCCACCTACAGCGTCCTCACCTACGGCGCAGACCCGACCGGCACGAACGACAGCTACGCGGCGATCACGGCTGCGCTGGCGGCAGCCGCAGACGACGGCCAGGGCGGCGTGGTCTACATGCCGAAGGGCACCTATCTGACGAGCGCGCAGATCCAGATTCCGAACCGGTGCTGGCTCGTGGGCGAGAATAGCTTCGCGACGAAGTTGAACGCCATATCGGGCACCTTCCCGACTAGCACCTACATGGTGCGACTCGGCGAAGGGTCGGGCATCGTGTTCAACTGCCGGGTGCGCAACATCAACTTCGGCTGTGAGGACATCACGGGCTCGGGCGGGGTCTACTCGAACGAGATTCAGGAACAATGCTGCGTCGAGAACTGCGACTTCAACGACTACACGGACTGGGCCATCTTTTTCGATGACGGCGCGTCGATGGTTGGGTGCGAGCATATAGCTTGCTCACCTTCGGCGGACGGCTCGAATGGCGGAATCAAGTTTGTGAGTGTCGAGGGCACGAGTTATATCCGCGATTGCACCGTTGCCATGACGGCGGGCACGCATGGCGACGGAATCTATGTGGATGGCGGCGACACGCACTGCAAGAACATCCACATCGAGCGCCACACGGACGGCATCCATTACGACGGCGGGGCCACCGGTAGGATCGAAAGCGTCTACGGTCACAGCGCCGTGACGAATCTCGTGCATCTCGACTCGGACGTGACGAAGATCGTGTGTTCGGATCTGAACAAGGCCAGCGGGACAAATATCCTGCTGGACGATGAAGCAAGCGAGACGTTTACCGACACGCACATCGGGATGTACATCAAGCCAGAGATCACCGGCGATCTCAAGATCGACCAGAAGCTCGGCGTCGGCACGGCCCCAACTCGCACGCTGCACGCATACGACTCGACCAACTGCATCGCGGTGGTGGATAGCGGCTCGGTGTTCATCGGCCAGCGCACGTTGCCGGCCGGCGGCTCGAAGCAGATGCACTTCTGGTCGAATACGCAGAACTTCGTTATGGGTCGCGCTTCGAGTAGCGCGGGCGACAGCTTCCAGACTGACTTCACTATCGACACAAGCGGGGATGCCGAGTTCGCGAACGACCTTACCGTGTCCGGCCTCGTCAACGTGGACGAAATCAACGAAGCCACACTGGACACAGGCGTCACCATCGACGGCGTGCTCATCAAGGACGGCGAGGTGGACGGCGTGGACGTCAGCGGCATCGCGTCCGCGTATCTGCCGATTGGTGGCGGCACACTGACGGGCGACTTGCAAGTAAACACGCAGATCCTCGTGGACGACATCGTCGAAAAAAGCGCTGGCGTTGGCGTGACTATTGACAGCGTGACATGCTGGGACGGCGGGGTCTATTTCAAGGACATCGGGAACGATAAGAAAGTCTACCTCTACGCCGACACCACCAAAAACTACATCCTGCGTTTGCCGGAAGCCGAGAGCGAAGGATCGGACGAGATGATCGTCACGTGGTCGAACGACACGGACGAAATCCAGCTCGACGGTGCGGAGATGGTTGGGGATATCCTCATCACCGGCGACCTCGACGTAGACGGCCTACTCACGGCCACCGACAACCTGACGTGCGACAGCGTGAACCACAGGACGTATCTCGGGCTGTACTGTGGCGGCACGCCAGGCAGCGGCAGCGAGGGCATGCACTGCACGTTCGTGGGCGAATACGCCGGCTACCACGCGAACCAGAACTACGGGTCCGCGTTCGGGTATGCCGCCGGCTACTCGAACACGGGCTCGTATCAGTCCGCGTTCGGGTT
>Ga0180432_10007063_pt1 | contig 14402 bp, 8 predicted proteins | sample SS_ome_10_FD_132414 | JGI IMG/M metagenome (GOLD analysis project Ga0180432, IMG submission 132414) | Hypersaline lake sediment archaeal communities from the Salton Sea, California, USA - SS_1_MS_2 metaG | ecosystem: Environmental > Aquatic > Non-marine Saline and Alkaline > Hypersaline >... | reverse complement strand
GGCCACAGAATCATATTGGCCGGGTCCCAGTTGATGCGGATATAGTCACTGCCAACGGTGTCAATGAGTCGGCGCAGCACGTAGGCCGGCTCCGGTCCGGTCTCGATAGCGAGACGGACGCCGGTTCTCGCCCCATGTTCGGCAAGCATCCCCATGCCGTCGAGGAAACGCTGCCATTGCGGCTGTTCGGGGTCCTCGGGCATGATCCCGCAGTGCCCCTGCCAGATATCCGTCCCCAGATCAGCGGCAAGCTCCATGATGCGACCACCCCACGCGATGTTGTCCTCCCAGTCCTGCTCCTCGCCCAGATCAACGCCGCCGCCCCAGGCCGACACCGCCGATATCTCCAGTCCTAGTGACGCGATATGCTCGGCCAGTTGCTTGCGTGCGGGCCCATCGAGGTCCTCAGGTCGGAAACCCTCCGCAGTCACGCTCAGGTGTATCCCCGGCACTCCCATATCGGCTACGACTTTCATTCCCTCATAGTAATCCATGCGCAAGTTGCTTAGCATTACAGCGATCTTCAAATTGGCCATTTGTGGCCCTCCGGTAAATTAGTTTGTCACCACGCTGAGACGACATTTCGCCACTCCGTATAGATACCCTTCATGATGCTCCCGATTATTGGGTGGCGCATGGGCCGGGCTCTTCAGCCGGTCGAACAGCAACGGCCAGCTTCTCCGACAATTGCGCACGCTGCCCCGACTGCGCTATAATTGTGGGTGGCAGTATTCGTTGTCGCGGGTGCCAGCCCCGTTCCCATAGGATTTGCACGGAGGTGACGTGTCGGTGTTGCACAAGAGATTGCTGACAGGAGTAGTCATGGCTGCCGTCGTGCTGTCTCTTACTGCAGTGATGGCTGCCGCGCAGGCCGAAGGGGCATTCGATCTGAGCCCCGAAGCCGTGCAGAGGATAGAGAACAGCGTGGTGTACATTCACGCCGAGTGGAAGGACTCTGATGGCGCAATACGCGACGCCTGGGGAACGGGCTTCTTCATCGGCGAGCATGAGATACTGACCAACTACCATGTCATCGCCGATGCCATGGATCGGCCCGGACGCAGAATCACAATTCGCACTCATTCCGGGACCGCCGATACCGAGCGCTACGAGGCCTATGTGAGCCCCGAAGGAACGGACGAAGAACTTGATCTGGCAATACTGACGGTGCGCAATAGCCCCAAGCGGGGTGACCATCTGGAGATCAGCGCTATCGAGCCGGCCAAGAACCAAGCGGTACTTGGCTTCGGCTTCCCGATGGGCGATATCTTTGATTCCAGCCATCGGGGTCCTGGAGTCGCACTCCGGCGAGGTTACATAAGCCGGATCACCGAGAAGGGCCGTACCATCGAAGCGGATATGAACATAGACCATGGCATGAGTGGGGGGCCTGCGACGAACAACGAAGGGCGCGTCATAGGCATTGTCAATGCCATGGGTGGGTCATCGGATAATCCCAGCGCTTTTGCCTTCCTCATTTCGGCGGACACGATCCTGCAGTTCTTGAAGTCCAGGGGCAGCCCGGTCATCGCCGCTAAGCCGGTCGCTGACAATGACAAGCCTGCCACCGAGGACGCGGTCTCCGCGCCCCCGCCCGGCGAGAAGGTGTTGCGTTCCTTCTTCTCCCTGGGCAAGAGGCTGCGAGTGGGCACTCTCATGGGTAGCCTGCTGCAAGCCAACGCCGAGAAAGCAGCCGAAGAGAACACCGACAAGGAAACCGGCAAGGAAGACGGTTACAAGGCTGATGAATCTCTTCTGCGGATGGCCCAACAAAATGCCGACGGTACCGTGGCATACTTGCGGGAGTTGAGTGCGCCGGAGGCACTGGTGACGAAGGGGGAGGGTATCAGGAAGCTGATTGAGACGGCCGAGGACATGTCACGTCTGGCTGCCCTGTCAAAGCAACTGGAGGCTGAATGTGACGAATGGGTTGGGGCGAGTGATGCTGACAGCCTCGAAAAGCTCAACTACCACTTCGGCGCATGGGTACTGGAGATGAAGCTGGGGGGCGTGCTCATAGATGCGGCCAAGGACCGCGAAACTTGCCGCATGTTTGTGACCGCCGCAGAAATGCAGAAGACGCCGGATGCCGTACTCGGACCGTTGAAGGCGATCCAGGCCGCGCTTATCGAAATCGAAGAGAAGCGTTCGGTAGGCAGCAAGGAGATTGTCTCCAAACATGCCGACAGCATCATAGCAGTCGGCTTCCTTGGTCCCGGGCCCGCAAACACGGATGCTGGAAGCGACGACGGTGGTGAAGGCTGACCAATCACGCCCGCCAAGCGCAAGACGTTCGTCTGTTTTGACGCCAGGAAAGCTCCCGACACGGTCACACTCGGTTGACGGAGTAAATTACGGAGATGCCGATGAAGTTCAATCAGCTCGAGAAGCCACGCCGGGATGCCAAGATCCCCCTCTACGCACAGATAATGGACAGTTTCTCCGATGCCATCCGCAAAGGCATGTTGCATTCTGGAGACCGGCTGCCTGCTCAGGCGGAATTGGCCGAATACCTCGGCGTGAGTCTGGCGCCGGTGAAGCAGGCGCTCGGCGAGCTTGAGGAACAGGGCATCGTCATGCGTCGCCAGGGCCTTGGCACCTTCATCAGGGATATCACCCCGGTCCGCGAAGAGCGGATACAGTACACAAGGATTCCCTGGTTTGACCGCGAGATGGCTGAGCGCGGGCTCAAGTCTTCATCACATGTGCTGAAGCTCTACCAGAGCGATGTTGCCGAGGACGCTCAGGTCCGGAAGGAGCTGAAGTTAGAGCCGACCGACAAGGTTGTCGTGCTCAAGCGGGTGCGCCTCGCAGACGACATGCCCCTGGCTGTCCAATCAGCCTACCTCGTTTCGGATCGTGTTGAGGGCGTTGTCGAGCGCGGCGTCGGCATCCACGACTCCATCACCGATATCCTGCGCGATGAGTACGGCCTGGAGATCGCTGCAGCACAGCAACGCATCACCGCTACCAGTGCCACCGCGGAGGATACACGCTACCTCAACGTGGCCGAGGGCAACCCTCTGCTGCTCATTGAGCGCACTTCGTACCTGGAGAATGGCGAGCCGCTGGAGTTCGTTCGCGACCGCCGCCACCCTTCATGGACATTCACCGTTTGGCTCAGCCGCCAGAACGACCGCTGAGACCGCCCCCTGACCTCATGGATGCCCGCGGACCGAGCCGGCCTACCGGACAGCGAGGCTTTGTCATGCCTCGGTGCCGGGCTTGTCTTGCCGATACACCCTCACCAGTGCCAGTAACAGGGCCAGCACACAGATGGACAACAATGGCACGTCGCCGAACTTGTGGTACGTCGAGAGCTCCTGGCGCCCGTACACGTCACCCGTGGCCACCCCTGCGGCGTTAGTGGCGATGGCAGATAACGGCCGACCGTAGGGATCGTAGATACCCGAGATTCCCGTGGAGGCGGCTCTGATGACGAAGCGGCGGGCCTCGGCAGCTCGCAGCGGCGCAGTATAGCTGTTGTGCATCAGTTCGGCGCTGCGCTGGGCCCACGCATCAGAGTTGAGTATGGCGATGACATCGGCCCCGAGGCCAGTCACTTCTCGCGCCGGTCCGGGGAATATCGCCTCAAAGCAGATGAGCGGTGCTATCTTGAGGCCCCCGATGTCGAACAGCTTCCGTTCCTTGCCCGGGGAAAAATCCTTGCCGCGTATCGGGTAGCGCTCCAGCCATTTCCAACGCCCGCGCATCGGCACATACTCCCCGTAGATGACGAGGTCTATCTTACGGTATGTGTCCAGATACTGCCCATTCGGCGATACGAGATAGGCTGAGTTGTAGCGCTCATCACCCTCCCACTCGAGCGCCCCTATGAGCATGTGGGCATCGTGATTCCGTGCCAGCTCGCTGATGCGCTGCTGCGTGGGCGGGTGCATATTCAGGTCAAATCCGACGGAGGATTCCGGCCAGACTATCAGGTCAACATCACTGGGAAGCTCTTGCGACATCTCGACATAGGCTTCAACCGCCTCCATTACTGCTTCGGGGCGTGCAGGTATCTCCAGAGAGATGTTGGCTTGGACGGCGGCCGTGCGCAAGCCTCTGGCGCTCTCAGGGGGCTCCGGTGAAGTCCTGATGACCAGTGCTCCCCAGATGTAGGTGACAAAGACTAGGGCATATATCGCCAGCATCATGCGGCCGGCCATGCGGTTGAACTCCGCTCGCCCGCAGGGCCGGTACCACCCGTCAGGAAGAAACCCCAGCAGCAGCGTTGCTAGCCCCGCGTTGGCGAGGGCCGTGAGGAAACCGATACCGTAAACGCCCGCAATGCTTGCCAACTGCAGTACGGGCAGCATCGCCTGCTGCGTGTAGCCGATATGTCCGAAGGTGTAGCTGAGGGGCCCGACATGGCCGCGCGCGAACTCGAGCAGCGTCCAGGCCGCGCCGATAGCCAGGACGCGCGCCGGCACTGACCGCACTGGTGCCAGCATCGCCACTGCCAGGCCGAAAATGCCATAGAACAGCCCATAGGCAATGGCGATAGTGACCAGCGGTAACGCCCCAAACTGGCCGGCGAACATGCTGACACCGGCCATGAACAAGATGCCGAACAGCCAGCCCACGAGGAAGCCTTGTGCCGGACGTAACTGGCTGAGCCCGATGATGAGGGGCAGCAACCCAATCCAGGCCAGAGCATTGATCTCTGCAGGGGGAAAGGCGAGGAACATCAGCCCTGCCGACGCGACGGCCAGACCGACGAGAACCCACACACTCTGTCGGCCTCGCGTCCCGGACAGGTTCGGGGGTTCTCGGTCAGCAGATTCCGACATGGCGGCAAGAGACCTCCGTACGAGTTTTCGCAGCACGCTTTCGCAATCAGAAAGCCGGCGCATGTTGGGGACGCCGGCTTGGCTGAGGGTATCAAATTGGCGCAGGACAATAGCGACTGCCCCACCGGACTACCGGCTCAGAAGCGACGTGAGCGGCTCTTCTTTGACTTCTTCCGGCGATCCTTCCGCGTTTGTCGTTTCTCCTCCCGGGCTTTTGCCTCGGCCTGCCGGATCGTATCACTGGCGCTCGCCTTCTCATCCTCGAGCTCGGCAAGTTCGTCCTCATCCACATCGGCGTCAACTGCGGCCTCCTCGGCAGTGGCCGTTCTCCCGCGAGTTCGTGCGGCACGGGAAGTCCGGGCCGCCGCCGTGCCTTTCCTGGCCGTCGTGCGGCGATTCCACAGGACTAAGATCGGGCTCGCCGTGAACACTGACGAGTACGCGCCCGACGTAATGCCGACGATCAGCGCCAGTGCAAAGCCGCGTATCGTCGTGCCGCCCCAGCCGTACAGCGCTATCAGCGCAAACAGGGTCGTCAGCGTCGTGTTGATCGAGCGCGTCATCGTCTGCATCAGCGAGGCGTTGACGACTTCCTCGAACGGTGCCGTGCGCCGCAGCTTCCGGTTCTCACGGATCCGGTCGAAGATGACTACCGTATCATTAATCGAGTACCCGATGACGGTTAGCAGCGCGGCGACAAACGCTGAGTCGAGTTCCACCTGGAGTACGGTCATGGCGGCTAGCAGAATTAGCACGTCATGCACGAGGGCCAGGATCGCGGCCACGGCAAAACGGAATTCGTAGCGGATCGTGATGAATATCAGTATCAGCACCGAGCCGAGAACCAGCGCATATAGTGCCTTGTCGCGAAGCTGCTTGCCGACAACCGGCCCCACCTTTTCGCGGCCGATGTTGGTCACTGCACCGTACTTGGCGCTAAGAGCAGTCGTCAGGTCCGCATGAAGCTGCTTCTCGATGGCTTTGGTTTGTTCGTGTGTACCCGCGTCTTTCTCACCCTGCAGTTGCGGCACCCTGACGAAAATCTGGTTATTGCCGGATATCTGTATCTGCGCCTTGCCCAGACCCTCCTGCCTGAGGATGTCACGGACTTGGGTAACTACTTGCCTCTCCTCGGCGCGATCACCCGACAGCGATTGCTCCAACTGGTAGCGCAACAGCGTCCCGCCAGTGAAGTCAATCCCTAGGTTCAAACGGTGTGTGCCCCACCAGACCATCCCGAAGACGATAATGATCGTCGAGATGCCCAGCCAGAGCCACGACTTCCCAACTATGTCCCAGTTCTGCTTACGAAAGAAATCCACGCAAAGACCTCCTTGACAACGACGACAACGACCAGACAAAAGCCGCTCCGGCAATCAAGCGCCAATCCCGAGCTAGCCACTCTCCTGGTGCGTGCTGTCACCGAACAGCGCACGGTTCTCTCCGAGCCTGGTCCCGCCGACCATCGTGACCAGCCAGCGTGTCACAGTCACCGCAGTGAATAGCGAGCAGCAAACACCCAAGAATAGGGTCACCGCGAAGCTCTTGATTATACTTGTCCCCAGAAAGTACAGCACCGCTGCCACAATCAGCGTCGTAACATTCGCGTCCAAAATCGCCGTCCAGGCACGGTTGAACCCGGCCTCCACAGCCGTTCGAATCACCTTCCCCGACCACAACTCCTCCTTCAGTCGTTCGAAGATGATGATGTTTGCGTCCACTGCCATGCCGATGGAGAGGATAAACGCGGCCACGCCCGGCAACGTCATCGTCGCATTGGCCAGCGTCAGTATCGCCAGCAGCAGCAGCACGTATATGCTTAGCGCTATGGTCGCCAGCAGGCCGGGTACGCGGTAGAAAACAACCATGAACACCAGCACCGCGCAAAACCCGATTGCTGCGGCCCAGAAGCTGCGGATGATCGAATCCGTGCCCAGTGTCGGGCTGATTGTCCGATTCGTATCTATCTCCAGCGGCACCGGAAGGGCACCCGCGTTCAGCAGCAGCTTGAGGTCGCGCGCCTCCTGGGTGCTAAAGCGTCCCTCGATGATGCCGGCACCCGGAATCGCGCTGCGAATGTTCGGGGCCATCTGACATTCACCGTCAAGAACGATCGCCATCAAGCGCCCGACATTCCGGCGGGTGAATTCATGGAAGGCTTTCTTCTTATCCTTCTTGAGCTCGAAGTGTACGACCCACTGCCCGGCATCACCCGGTGCGACCGCCGCGTTGCTTTGCAGGTCCCGTCCGGTAAAGCCGCGCTCCGACTCCGCCAGCACCTGCTCCCATGGCACCGTCTGATTCGTCCGCGTATCCTGCCACTCGGCGTAGTCGTCACTATCTGCGCCCGGCGCGGTGTAACGCGACGGAATGAGTCGGAACTCAAGCATCGCCGTGCTCTGCAGAATCTCAAGCACGCGGTCGGGGTCCTTCACGCCCGGCAGCTCGACGATGATCTTATCATCTCCCTGCGTCTGCACGATCGGTTCGCGGATGTCGCTCATGGCATAGAGACGCCGTTGGATAACATTAGCAACCTTTTCCGCTGTCCCCGGCTCGATATATACCGCTTCCATTTCACCGACGGCCAGCTCGATATTGCTGGGAAAGGTGCGTTCGAGGAACGACTGGGCCAGCTTCAGTTGCGCCTCCGACCTGGCCTCTTCGTTCGCTTCGGTGCGGATCACGAGGCGATTGTCGCCCGCCAGCGTGACCTCCAGGCCGGCTTCCGGGACGCCCTGAGATATCAGATAGTTACGTACAAGGCTCGAGAGCTGCTCATGGGTATATATCGGATAGACTATCTTCTCCCCTTCAGGAGTAGTCTGGGGCCGCTCATCCGCCGCCATTGCCATCTGTTCCTCGGAGATTGCCATTGGCTGATGAGCAGGTGTGAAGAATGGGATAGTCGTCTCCGGTACGCACCTCAGCAGCACGTGCGCGCCGCCCTGGAGATCCAGCCCCAAACGTATCTGGGGCCTCGGCTTATAGATGGCCAGGAGGTTGCCCATCTCAAAGATCGGCTTCTCAGTAGCCGTCGCCGACCGAGGCATCTCGATCTGTTCCACACCGGGATAGCCGGCCTCCAGTACCTGCATGATCTTTGCCGCGTCCTGATCGGCGCTTTCCTGCGTCAGTGCGACCGTCTTGACCTCAAGTAACTTGGCGTCAATGAACTTGACATAGTCCAGCTCGACAGCGACCTTGGCCAATTCGGCCCGGATCTCCTGTGCCTTAGTCTCAAGTTCTTTATCGTCCTCGGCGACCGCCTCGGCGAAGCTGTAGCGTGTCGTATCCTGCACGTCAAAGCCCTCGTCCTTTGGCACCGCGCGAATCGGCGCAAAGGCAGCCAGGAAGGCGAACACGACGGTCAGCAGTATCAACCCGATCCATATTCTGTTGCGAGACTGCATGTAGCGAGACTCCTTTGCGTAATAAAAGAGCAAGCCATCTAACTCCGCTCACTTGTCACCTGCAGTGGCGACAACAACCACCGACCGAGAACCGGAGTTACGGCCTGCCCACCGTTGACAAAACGCCAGACTGCCTCTTTCTGGCTACTAAATTATATGATATCAGCCCGCCACTGTCAATTCACAACAACCCCTCAGGCTTGGGCGCTCAGTCCTTACGTGGAGTGAAATCCCCCGGCACCGCCCGCATTATTCCCTTGCAGTGACCGTCGAAATACACGACAATGACCCGGCCGTTGTGGCGGTGCATTCGCTCAAGCATCATGCCATTGACATAAATCGGCGTTGTCGGCAATTCGTCGTTGATCCAGGATGCCATCAACTCCGCCGTAGCCTTCTCAATATTGAACATCGGCGCGTTGTAGGCACGCGGGTCGAAGTCCCCCTTTTCTCCCTCGCGGCTACTGAACCACCAGCCATCCATTACCATAATAGTGCCGGCGGGATCATTGACATACGTCGCCCGGATGCTCTCCAGATGCGGCTGGTTGTAGAGGTATGAGGTATCGGGTGGATCACTGGGCGTCTTGTAGGCCGGATATGCGGCGTAATCCCCCGGTTCCACCGGCGAGGACGGGCATGAGTAGATCTGATCATTTCCGGAGTAGACAAAGGTCACGTCAATCCAGCGGTAGTAAGTTCCGTTGTCAGCCTGGTAGAACATGAAGGGCATGCGGTTGTCGAAATCCGTACGATAGAGCTGCATGGCGGTGCCGATCTGTTTCAGATTCGACATGCACGCGGCCTCGTTGGCCTTGTCCCGTGCGCGGGCGAAAACAGGGAAGAGGATCGCGGCCAGAATCGCGATGACAGCTATTACAACCAATAACTCGATCAACGTGAAACCACGTGTAGCTCTGCTCATTGCGACCACTCTCCCGGTAACGCCCACCGATAATGCCAAATGCGCGGCACACGAACAAATCAGCCATCGCGTCGTGTTAGGCACAATATTGAGCGCTATTTATCGGCCTGTCAATACCTTTTTCGCTGCCTGCTCCCCGTCTCCTGCCCAACGGACGCACAACACACTTACGGGACGATGAAGCTTGTCGTCCATTCCGGATGTGCAGGCGCCGTACCCGCCTTCAGCATCCCCAGCCATTTCTCATCAGTCAGCCGGTCCGAAACCGGCCAGGTGAACTCATAGTAGGAGAAAACGCCGCCCTTAGCGAGCTGAATCCCACCGCGCGGGTCGGGCACGATCACATATAGCCGGTATGCGTAGCCGACTGCCTCCTCCAGCGCGGAACCGAACGAGGTGTGCACATCCGCCACCGTCGCGATGTTGCGATCCACCTCGCTGGTGATCAGGTACCAGGAATTGATCCCATCGTACTCCTTGCTGCTATCCTTGACTATCGTCAACTGCAGGCCCTCGAGCTCCCCGCCGAAGAACTGTATCCGTTCGTAGTCCTGCTGCGACAACGGCTGCCCGGCCAACTCCATTTCGGCGCACCTCTTCAGGAAAGACAACATGTTGCCGAACTTGCCATAGGCACTCGCCATTTCGGCACTGAGCAGACCGCGCTCCTGCAACCCGTCGCGGGCAAGCTTGGACAGATACCACAGCCGGCCCCACGCTTCCGGCACCGGCTCGACATAGCCACAGACCTGGTCAGGCGGCATCCCGCCCATTTCCGCACCGGATGGCTTGGCATATAGTATGGTGTCATGCCGCAACTGTGCCCAACTCCCCAGTGAAGTCGCCAACTCCTTGTCCAGCCATGCGTCGGCCTGCATGAACATCGGATAGCCTACACTCCAGTTCTCGAGCAGGGCCGCCAGGCTGTAGAGCCAGCCCCAGTACAGATTCGACCACCATTTCTCTTCCGGGTATGAGAAGAACTCCTCCCGCAATATCGCCATCTGCTCCGTGTACTTCGGGTAGCGCCCCTGGTCATAGATGTCCAGCAGATGATTGTAAGCCCGTGCGGAGCCCAGCACCGACATCACATCGAGGCCGATCGGCATATCCCGCGCGTCATTTGGGTTTGTGGGCACCGGAAGCACCTTCGGCGATACCAGGTTCTGGAGCATGTAGGAATCGGGTATGAAGCGCTGGCCCATGAAGCGGAATTGCCGACCCTGCACTTCCAGGCTCCCGCCGATGAACTCGCCTGCCGAGTCGGCCTCATAGAAGAGTGGAGCTATCTGCGGCTCCGGCATGATCCTCCGCGCAGCCGTGATGAAGTCACTCACCTTGGCGTCATCGCTGAGGTCGGCCAACTGCATTGACTGCCCGAAGATTTGCTGCGCCAGGGGTACGTACTGCCGGTAGCCGATGTCATCGCTGCCGCCGACAAAGAACGCCGTTGGCTCATATATCTTCGCCCATAGCGCCCGCGCCTTGTCATCACCGGCCAGAATTCTCGTTATCAGCAGTGCTTGTCGCTGGTGACGCGGCGAGCGATCCACCTTACTACGCGGGTCCAACTCCATCGCAATCGTCCCGTACCACATCATCGCCCGGAAGTACTTCTTGAGCGCCTCGTCCCGCGTATAGTGCCCCCGAGGACGGAACTGGTCATAGTGAACGGTACTGCCCATCAGCGGCGACTCACTGCGCCCGGCCATCGCCCCGATTCGCTGCATCTCGTCCTTGTACAGGGCCATTTCATCCGCCTGCACGAAACGTGTCTGTTCCTGCCCGGTGGCGAGACTCCAGGCGATGCTGAAGTAGATGACATTGGCGCGTGCCGCATCCCGCATCGGCCCATCCGCCAGATTCGCCGCGAACTTGTCATTGTGATACGCACACACCTTGCTCAACTGCTCGCATGCCGCGACCAGATACTCCATCTCCACCTTGCGCAAGCTGAAATCGAAGAAGAGGTGATACGCCTGCAGGATCGAGTCCACCGTGATGAAGTTCGGTGTCGGCTTTTCGCCGGCCTCGCTGTCGGCATATTCCTCATACAGATAGAACATCTGTATGGCCTCATCGGGGACCACTACGAAGCCATTCTGGATTAGCCGCGCGGTCTGCTCCGATGTCAGCGGCGAAAGGTTCTTCGGGTTAGTGACGCAGGCTACGTCCACGGGGAGTTGATACTGGGGGGCCGCAGGTTGGCCGGTGTACCGATATTGATCAGGCCGCTCCGCGTCGGCGTTCAGGCATAGGCATGAACCCAGAATGAGTACGCAGGCAACAGACAGTACCACATAGCTTCTTGTCATCGTAGCTATCTCCCTTGAGCAGGTGCAACGGTAATCGGCCCGTATATCGCCGGGCCCTAGCAGATGGCACAATACTGCCGGGCAGACCTCCGAGCGGCACTACCGTGGCATCTGATAGCCTCGCCGCTATTCGTCCCCGTTGAGTCCCAGCAGGTCATCGAGCAAGCTGTCGCCGCCGTTCTTGCTACGCGGGCGTCTGGGCCGGGGTTCCTCTGTTGGCTCCGTCTCCTCCACCGCCGGCGGCACAGGTGGCGGCGGCGGCTCCTCCGACCGCGTCGGTTCGGGCTGTGGTGCCGGAGTAGGTGGTGGCTCCTGCGACAGTGGCGGTTCGGGTTCTGGTGTCGAAGCAGGTGGCAGCTCCGAGGTTTCTGCCCCCACCTCGGCTTTCTCAGCCGCTTCCGGTGTGGCAATCTCTTCAGATTCCGCACGGTCTGGTGTCGTCTCGGCACGCCCGAGCAAATCATCCATCATGTCGCTGATCGGCTCGACACGTGCTTGCGCGCCGGTATCGTCAGGCGCACTCTCAACGTCTCCAGAGGCTTCCTCCGTGATGTCAACGCTTGGCTCTTCGGGAACCTGCTGCGCCTCGGTTTCTTCTCTGGCCGCCGCAGTGTCGTGGCCCAGGTCATCCATCGTGTCTCTGCTGGGCTGCTCGACCGGCTCGGGTTCTGCGTCTTGTTGTACAGTATCTATATCCCCGAAGAGGTCGGCCATCATGCCAGCTTCCGGCTGTTTACGGGCTCTTGCTTCCGGCCTTTCCGGCGCGGCCTTCGTCTCACCGAAGACGTCCTCTACCAGCGGCATGCCGGCATCTGCAGCCGCCTCCGGTTCTGTTATAGCCGGCACTGGCTCCTCGCGCGCGTGGTCATAGTAGTAATAGTAGTAGTAATAATAGTAATCGCTGGTGCTCAGCCGCAGCTTGTTGAGTATCGTCCCGATTACGCTGCCCCTCGCGTGCCTTATCAGTCGCACCATTTCTACGAAGGCCGTGCGGCTGACGTGCTCACATTCGGCGATCAGCAGAGTGTGGTCTACCTTCGATGCCAACAATATGGCATCCGTCAGCACGATGGCCGGCGGCGAATCGAGGATCACGACTTCCGCGAGTTCCGACGCCTCACGAATCACCTCACTCATCTGCTCTGACCCAAGCAGATCCGCCGGGTTTGGCGGCAATGGCCCCGTCGGTACTATCAGCAGACCCGGCACGTTCTCCACTTCGACGATGACCTCATCCAGCGTGCTCTCCCCGATGAGCACATTCGTCAGCCCGCGTTCACGGTCCACATGCAGCAGACGCTGCAACGAGGGCCGCCGCAGGTCAGCGTCAATCACCAGCACTTTTTGCCCCGCCTGGGCGAACACCACGGCGAGGTTCGCAGCCGTCAGACTCTTGCCCTCGCCAGCGCCTGCGCTGGTTACCAGGAAGGTGCGCCCCGGGTTGTCAACCTGCGCAAAGTGGATATTTGACCGCAGTACACGATAGGCTTCTGCAGGCGGGCTTTTCGGCGACGCTATCGTTACCAACTCGTCCTTGCTCGTCTCCAGCATCGGTACCATGCCCAGGAACTCGACATCCGTGTAGTGGGTCAGGTCCTCCGGGCTGTGGAACGTGTCGTCCAACGCCTCGAGCAGCAGTGCCACCATCAGCCCGGCGAACAACCCCAGAGCCAGAGCGAACATCGTCATCCGACCAAGGGCAGGTCGCACCTCGTGTGCAGTGACCGCGCGGTCTATTACGGCAGCACTGCTCTTCTTGATTTCTTCTCTGAGCTTGCTCTGCTCCAACTGAACAAGGAATGTCTTATACGTGCTCCGGGCCAGTGCGATCTGGCTTTCGAGGCGTGCAATTGTCGCTAACTCGATCGGCAAGTCAACCGTCTCGGAAGTGAGCCTCAAAACGATGGCCTGCAGCCCGTTGATCTGCTGTTGTGTCTCGGCGATACTCAGGTCGGCGGTCTGTATCTCATTTTTCAGTGTGGTGACAGCCGGATTGGCGCGGAATTCCTTGCTATCTTCAGTTGCGGGCACGTCCGCCAAGCGTGCTTGCAGTACCTCGATCCTCCGCTTCGCCTCAGCTACTTTCGGGTGGTTTTCCTTATAATTCGACTGCAAGTGCGTAAGCGCTACTTGTTCTTCGTGCAGCAGCTTCTGCACCATTGCTCGTTCCGGATGAACCTGCTTGACCGGTACCTCAATGAGCGATTGGGCACTGCTCAACTGCGCTTGTAGCGTACTCCTGCGGGCCTGTAGGGTGGCCAGATTCGTCAGCGCGGTATCAAGCTCTCGTTGGTACTGCGACAACTGCGACTTTGCCGCGCTAGCCTCGACTTGCGGCACCACTATCCCCACTTCGTGTTGGTACTCGGCCAATTCTCGGTCCAGTCGGTCCAGGCGGCCCGACACAGCATCTATCTGCGTCTCCAAGAACTCACGGGCAGCCGCAACATCCGCTCGCCGCAATTCCGCGCTCTTGACCACGAAGGTCTCCGCCGTCTCATTCGCAAACGCCAATGCCTTCGCCTGTTCGGAGTTGGATGCGCTAATCACGAGCCGGTCCGGCTCTTCGGGGAAAACGTCGAGGGAATCCACAATCTCGGTAGCATCCGCAACGATCTTGCCACCCGACTCACGCGCACCGAGCTTATTGGCCGTACGCTGGGCGACGTCATAGCTCTTAGCGATACGCGCCTGCGTATCCAGGGTCAGTTGCGCGCTGACATTTTGCGACTCGATGGCCATTTCCTCAGTGAACTGGATCCGCTCCACGGCCTGCCGGCGGATCAGTACCACCGATTGCGCACGGTACGTCGGCCGGTACGACACCGCGTACAATCCACCAAGCATACCTGCCGCCAACGTGATGACAACAATGAACCACTTGCGCTTGGTGAAAACGCGGACGTAGTCTTTTACCTCGAACGCTCGGCCGCCTGTCTCCATTAGCTCTCAATCT
>Ga0180432_10007062_pt1 | contig 14403 bp, 11 predicted proteins | sample SS_ome_10_FD_132414 | JGI IMG/M metagenome (GOLD analysis project Ga0180432, IMG submission 132414) | Hypersaline lake sediment archaeal communities from the Salton Sea, California, USA - SS_1_MS_2 metaG | ecosystem: Environmental > Aquatic > Non-marine Saline and Alkaline > Hypersaline >... | reverse complement strand
GTCCGGCTCCGACTTCCCCGGTTCTATCTTGAAATAGCACGGAGAGGCGACACGGGCGATCTCGGGGGTCTCCATGATTCGGTCCTCGCCTCCCATCGAATCGACAATCGCCACGTAGACGTCCAAGGTCATCTGGACGGCCTTTCGGATGGCGGACAGAATGGGAAGGGAGACGTCTGAAGACGGGTTGAACGTGTTGGCTCCCAGAGACTCGACGACCCTCGCTCCGGCCGGGCTGCAATGGCCGGCGAACACAGAACACTTGAAGACTGTTTCGCGAGGAACGAAACCCTCTTCGCGCATGCGACTTACGATAGACAACACGCCTTCGTCGTACACCAGGAAGCCTCGAATACCTGCCTCGAGGTTGCGCATCATGTCGGCTATCCAATAGGAGACGTTGTCGGAGCCTCTCAATCGCGCGCCCCACATCTCGCCTTCCCAGGTGGATATCTCCTTTGAGCCGACGTCCCACGCCTTTCGGTGTCCCATGGCCATAATAATCTCGATGCCCTCATCATGAGCGATCTGTGCCATATCGCGCAGTTCGGCCATATCCAAGAAGGTTGAACCGCCAACTGTGCAAATTGCCCGGTGTATGGGGATGTCACGCTTGTGGGACTCATCGACCATGGCGGCCATCGTCGATGCTCGCTCAACGCCGGATATCTCGACGCGCCAGTGGGCGCCATCGGGGAATCTCATCGTCGAATCGGGCAGGTGCCAGAGGTCCCTGCCGGGGACGCCCATGGATTCCATGAAGTCGCGAATCTGTCCCAGTGTGTGCATATGCGTCAACCTCCTGTGAAACCTTGGAGCCCTGAGGCGTGGCCATTGTAGTGGGGGAGAATGCTCTTGACAACTTCGAGCCTTTCGCATGCGACTATTGACACCTAAGGGGGGCGACCCCATAATGAAATGCACATAAGAAGAACCTCATGGCTATGGACATCCACTCGTGGAATCCGATTCTCTCGCCGGGGAGTCCTCTCGCCGGCACAGGTCTCTAGCTGCTGGCCCTGAGGGCTAGCAGCTTCTTCGCTGGTCACCCTTTAACGCCCTGTTTTCAGCCAGCTCCGGACAGTCGTCGTCCGATACTCACGCACACGAGGTGCTTGAATGACAGATTCTCACATCGATTCGATCGACCGCCTTGAACTGACGGTGCTTATTGAGAACTCTCCCGCGTACGATACGTACCTTGAGGGATGTTTTGGCCTGTCTCTCTGGTTGGATACGTGGCGACGGGGATGTAGACGCAGGATTCTCTTTGACGTCGGGCCCCGGGCGGACTCATTGCAGCGCAATGCGGAGCGCCTGGGCATCGACCTGTCCAGTGTCGACGCCATCGTGCTATCGCACTGCCATTTCGACCACACTGCGGCTCTGTCCGGGTTACTGAGGGTGCTGGGTAAAGAGGTTCCCGTGTTTGGTCACCCCGATCTGTTCAGGCCAAACTTCGTGCTTTCGCCCGAATTCATGGACTATTCGATGACGGGAGAGAATTCCAGATTGAATCTCGAGAACGCCGGTGCTCGATTCGTCCTAACGCGCGACCCCATCCAGCCGTTTCCGGGCATCGTCCTTACCGGCGAAGTGGCCCGGGAGACGCCATTCGAAGAGCAGGGCGGCGTGTCGTGCCTCACTATCGATGATGAAGGCAACATGATTCCGGACCGGCTTCAAGATGACATCTCTGCCGTTATCAGCGTGAAGGATTCTGGAGTGGTCGTGCTCAGCGGGTGCGGGCATGCCGGTATCGTCAACATAGTGAAGGCAGCCAGGTCCCTGGCAGGCAAACGAGACGTCACACGTGTAGTAGGTGGATTCCATCTGCTGCAGGCGGACATGGAGCGCACCGAACAGACGATTGCGGCAATCAGGGAGCTGGCTCCAAACTTGTCTCTGATGGCGCCGATGCACTGCACCGGACTGCGACCGAGCGCAATGATGGCGGACGCGTTCGGGACTGCGTTCAGAGAGCTTCATGCCGGGGATGTCGTGTCCGTGCCATGAACGAGGGGACGCTGCCCCCTGTCCTTGAGGGACAGGCCCGGCGTTTCTGACAGGAGACTAATAGACTGAACGAAAGGAAGGAAAATGTCGCACAGCAAGTCTGGACTTAAACGAGACGTCGGTCTGTTCGGCGTCGTTGCCCTTGCAGCCGGTTCTGTTATCGGAGGAGGCCCCTTCGTTCTGGCGGGGCCCGCGTCCGCCCTGGCAGGTCCATCAGTATGGCTTTCCTACCTGGTCATCGGCCTTCCGATGATTGCTGTAGCGGTGTGCTATGCGGCAATAGCCTCCGCGATGCCGATTGAGGGTGGAACCTATTACTACCCCAGCAGGGTACTATCGCCGTTCTGGGGCTTCCTTGCCGGATGGGCGCGCTGGCTTGCCTACATCACGCCACTTGCCCTGACCGCATTTGTATTCTCCGACCACATCCAGACCGTGGCGCCGAATCTTCCCGCTGCCGTCCTGATGGTGGGCTTCATCGGCTTCTTCTACCTCCTTAACGTTCTGGGCATCAAGATTTCTGCGACCGCGCAGATGGTTATGTTCGGTCTTCTCGTCTGCGGATTTCTCATTTTCATCGTTGCCGGTCTGCCCAAGGTGCAGGCGCAGAACTTCAGCCCCGCCATGCCGCTGGGATTTTCCGGAGTGGTACGTGGGGCGGCGTTGCTCTTCTTCGCGTACGTGGGTTTCACGGCGGCGGCTGAGATCGGCGAGGAAGTGAAGAAGCCCGAGCGCAATGTCCCTTTGGGAATGATTCTGGGTCTCCTGGCCTGTATCGTTCTGTATGTGCTGATGTCAGTTGCCGCGTCGGGGACGCTTAGCTGGGAGGCCCAGGCGGCGAGCGGTACTCCCATCTACGATGCCGCGAAGTTGGTACTTCCGGGAGTCGCAACAACCTTCCTTCTGGTAATCGTCATCATGGCAGTCAGCACTTCCCAGAATGGTTTCCAGTTGGCGGCGTCCAGAATCGTCATGAGCCTGGGTCGCGACCGGGCAATCCCCGAGCGCCTGAGTTCAGTCAACTCACGTTTCGGGACTCCGGTGTGGGGACTGACCGCAACCGTGCTGATCGCGCTCGTATTCGTGTTCTCTGGCAAAGGGCTAGTGTTCGCGTGTTACACGTCGAACATCACCTTCCTTTTCAGCTATGTAGTGGTTATGGTTGCCGTGATGGTGCTCAAGAAGCGGAAGCCGGAGCTATACGAGAAGTCTCCTATCAAGCTGAAGGGTGTCTGGCAGATCGTGCTTCCCGTCATAGCCATGGCCGTCTCGATCTACTTCATCGTGTTACAGGAGCCGGAGGCGATGCTGTGGAGCGCAGCCTGGCTGGCGATAGGAGTAGTCGTCTTCCTCATCAGGAAGCAACAGCTTGCCAGAGAGGGCGTCTCGCTGACCGAGCTGATGCAGCGCATGCGCGTGACCGAGGACTAAGCTTGACCGAATCCAACCGGGGGCGAGTCGCAACGGCGACTCGCCCCTTCCGTTGTCGCTGCACGAAATCAGGACCACAGCTGATGGTGCCATTCGAGAACGTCGCCGAAGAAGAGCGCGTACTGAGTGCCTCGGACGGGGTTGCACTGCAGGTGCGACTCTGTTGCCCCACCGTGAAAACTCGGGCGGTACTGTGCCTCGTGCACGGTCATGGTGACCATGCGGCCCGGTTCGCCGATGGAATAGACGTACTCCTGCGGGCCGGCCTAGCCGTTGTTGCATTCGACTTGCGGGGGCACGGACTGTCCGGAGGCGCTCGCGGAGACTGTCCCTCTTACGACGCTCTTCTCGACGACATCGGACGGGTCGTCACGCTCAGCGAGCAGCGCTTTCCGGACAAGGCCCTGTTCTTGTTCGGGCATAGCCTTGGCGGCAACCTCGCTCTGAACTACGCGCTGCGACGTGCCTCTGGCTTGAGCGGCATCGTGGTCGTCAACCCGTGGCTCGACCTCGCCTTCCGTGTTGCTCCATGGAAACTCGCAGTAGTCCGGCTGATGAACGCTGTCAGACCAGGCTTTCCCATGTCAACCGGGAGACGTTCTTGGACGAGTTGTCAGGCAGAGGTGGATGTGGACTCTCTGGTGCACCGTACGATGACACCACGCCTCTTCTGCGGCGCAGGCGAGGCTGCGAGATGGGCGTCGGCACACGCAGCGGACCTCACGTTGCCTCTACTCGCCATTCATGGTGTGGACGACCGGTCGACATCATGCGAAGCAACTCGCCGATTCTGTCTGCGGGTCGCAGGCGGATCACGCTATGTGGCCAGAGAAGGCCTCGGACATGACATCCACGGTGCAGAGGAGGAGCGCCCCTTGTTCGCCGCCGTAGCCGCATGGATTGTCGAGCACCTCGATCAAGAGTAGAAGCTTAGCTTGCGGTACCTTGCGCGCGCTGATAGACTGGCCCTTCGCCGCCGGCCGAGACCTGCAGCGACACTTCATCTCATGAAGACTGTTCAGAAACCTTCTGTGCGCAGGCCGTATCAGGGGTGGTTTGTCCTTGCGGTTGGATTCCTGGTGATGGCGTCGGGCTTCGCCCTCAGGAACTCCTTCTCAGTGTTCTATCCTGCGGTTGTCGAGTCCTACGGGTGGACGCGCGGGAATACCGCTATCATGTTCTCTCTCAGTATTCTCGTATACGGACTCCTCTCTCCCTTCGTTGGAGGGATAGTGGACAGGCACAAACCGCAACTGGTCGTGGGACTGGGTATTGGTTTGCTGGGTTTGAGCTTCGCCGCCTGCGGCTTCGCCTCACAACAGTGGCATTTCTACTTGCTGTTCGGAGTTGCGGTCGCGATGGGCATCGCAATGATTGGCATCACCCCGATGGCCGCGGTCATCACTCCGTGGTTCGCGCGACACCGGGCCATGGTGTTCGCGGTACTTGCTTCAGGCTTCGGCGTGAGCCTGGTGTCGGCGGCGCTCGTGCAGCATCTCATCACCACCTATGGTTGGCAACTCGCTCTCATCTACTGCGGCGTGACGGTGGCAGTCGTGATGATGCCTCTTGTATTCGTGTTCTTCCGACGTGCGCCCGCGTTGTCGGAGCAGAAGAGAGACCCTTCAGCTTCCGAAGAGAGGTCCGCCGTGTCCGTCGCCTCTTCCGGGACGGAAGCACCACTATGGCACAGCGTGCAATGGACGCTTGGAAAGGCGGTCAGGACGCCTCAGTTCTGGCTTCTCTGGTTAGCCGGCTTCTTCCAACTTGGCATGGCGGAGAAGCTGTCTATCGCCCACATGGTCTATTTCTTTCAAGACGCCGGGTACACGCCCATGGCTGCCGCTTCGGTCTACAGCGTCTTTGGCATCGTGTTTGTCGCGGGGTGCCTCGCGAGTTCTGCCTCCGACCGTCTGGGCAGGGAGAGGGTGTACATTCCTGCCGCGTTACTGGCACTCATCGGTTCGCTCACGCTCTTCATCATTGATGATGCCGGTGGCCGATGGATGGCCTATGTGTTCGCAGTCGTGTTCGGTTTCGGAATGGGCATGATGCCTCCGGTACTATTCGCGGCGGTAGCGGACCTCTTTCACGGAAGATCGTACGGAGCGATCCAAGGCATGGTCGCCCTGGGCTTCTCGGCTGGAGGAGCCGTGAGCCCGTGGCTTGCGGGGTACCTGCACGATGTCACAGGAACGTATGAGTCCACACTTGTCATTCTCTCGTGTTCCATTGTCGCTTGCGGCATCTTCGTCTGGGTCGCTGCTCCCCGCCGGCATTGTCCGGTGCAATCGGGCCGCTAGAGCCGTAGTGCTTGGTTCGGTTTCGGCCTGCGCGTACAATTGAACTGCGGAGGTGTCGATTGTCCATGGACGGCGAGACAGCGAATGGCCCCAATGCGCCTTCAAGGGAAGGAGTGGGCCCTATCGACCTTCCCGTCCCTCCGGACGAGACGGGATTCTGGGTGTCGACGAGGAATCTCGAGAGGCTGGAGCGTGTTGCCCGGCGCTCAAGTCGTGGTGAATGCGTCAATGTGCTGGTTCGAGGACCAAAGGGTTGTGGCAAGACGACCCTGGCCAGAGTGTTCGCCGCACGCTATCTGAAGCCTTTCTACGAAGTTCACTGCGGTGCGTTTGTGGACAACGAGCAGTGGTTTGGCAAGGACCGTCTGAGCGATGGAGCGACATGGTACCGAAAGGCGCGATTCATACACGCTGTCGAGACCCCCGACTGCGTTGTACTACTGGACGAGATAAACAGAGCCCATCCTGAGGTGCTGAACGCGATACTGGGATTGCTGGACTGGAGGCGCTCGCTGTTCAGCGACGATCTGTCGTATGAGGTGAAAGTTGCCCCGGGTGTCGTGTTCTTCGCAACGCTGAATGAGGGTGAGGAGTTCTACGGAGTCAATCCGCTTGATGCCGCGCTACGAGACCGATTTCCCCGCACCGTGCGGCTGGACTACCCTCCGCAGGCAGAAGAGGCCCGCATTCTGCTTGCCAGCGGGCTCCCGGAACCGCAGGCTCTGAAGCTGACAGCCTTTGCACACTCGGTGCGACAGGCGAGTCGGCCCATCCCGGTGTCCACACGCCAGTTGCTCGTTGCGGCTGAGGAGATTGTTGATGGCGCAACGCTGCGGGACTCCGTGGAGACATCCGTCATCTTCGGCCTTGAAGACGGCGCGCTCGTAAAGACGGCACTGCAGGCGCTTCAGTGGGTTGAGGATGACCCCTACGCGTCGCAAGGCAATGAAAGCTGACCCGGTTAGCGAAGATTTCGCTCTCTCCGACTACTGGAGGATTGACCGCTGTGCGGACAGGTCCCGCGAACTCTCATCTGTGGTCGGGGGCATCTCCTCTCAGGTGGACCTTGTGCAGAAGGCCTTGCGCCGCCACACAGGGACGCGGGAAGCTGGCTACTCCCCTCTCGTGCTCGATACATCTCTGCTGTCCAGCTTCAGCGCTCCTTTCCCCGGGGCTGTCGTCGATTGCCTCACGGGCCTTGCCGTCCGTGAGGCGGCGCTGCGCATGCTGTCTGTTGACTCCTCGGAACTGCCGCAGTGGGACCAGCTTTCCCTGGAGGACCGGACAGGGTTCGAACGGGTCCATCGTGTTCTGGAAGAGGTCTACGCAGTTGACCGACTTCGAGAATGCTCCGAGACGCTCTCTCTCTACGTGGAGGCGATGAGGCGCCTTATGGAGCTCGATGCACGTGCTTTGTGGCAGCGATTGGCGGGAGCTCCCGTAACACGCGAGGTTGTCGTTGAGATGTGGTTGCTCACAAGGCGCGGATGGGGCATGCCGGAGGCCTCCCTCACGAGCCTGAAGCAGGCTGTAGACACGCTGGATAGAATATTCTCGGACTACTGCAAACAGGAAGAACCAACAGAGCGACTCGCAATGGCTTTGCATGCGTGGCATTGGCTCCGCGAAATCCCCCGGGGCCCTGTGGAAGGGAGGGACGGTCCCCTCTGGCTGGATGAGTCAGCCGTAGCGGACGACAGCGAAGCGCACGCTCTTCGCCGCCAGTTCCGGAAGAACGTCCTTGGAGGCGCAGAGGCGGGCTCTCTCGCGGACTTGAGCGCATTCCTGATGGAATCCGCCTCGTCCGTTCCTGTTGACGATGGAAATAGAGGCAATGGCGCCTCTGAGTCCAGCGACCTCGATCTCACTGCGGACCTGCGAGAGTTGGGAATCCGTGCTGCGGAGACTCACATCAAGAATGCCGAGTACGATGCTGATGCCCACGAACGCGTCGCCTCACAAGTGGCAGGGGAGATTGAGGCGGTTCGGCATGTCTTCGCGAGGCTGGATGCGGTCGAAGCAAGGTGGAGACACGGACTGGACAGAGGTAGAGTCGATGGCTCACGCCTCACGAAGGCAGCGGCGGGTAAGACACGCGTGTTCAAGAGACGAGAACGTCAGCGACACCGCTCGATGGCGCTGGTGTTCCTTGTGGACGTGTCGGCCTCAATGCGTTCGTACATGCCTGTTGTGAACCGTGCTGCATGTGTGCTCTCGGAGGCGCTGAGAGGACTCGCTCCCCGTGTGTGGTTTGAAGTTCTCACCTACACGAGCGGCGGTCTGCATCCGGGCTCACCGGTGCAATTGACGCGGCTTGCGACCCCGGGGTTGCCTCTCTCCCTAAATGGGGTATGGACCGATGGTGGCACGCCCACCGGAGAGGCGATTGCGGCCGCCTCGCTGGTGCTGGCGGGACGACACGCAGAGCGAAAACTCGTCCTTCACTTCACTGATGGCCACCCGAAGGACACGTACGTAGTCAGGCAGGCGCTGGAAGTATGCAGACGATCCGGCATCGATGTACTGAGTGTCTCTGTCGGGGCCTCGCAGGAGGGACTCTATGGAGCAGGAAAGTGCGAGGTAGCCTACTCCGTATCGGAACTGCCCGAGGTCCTGTCCCGACTGCTTCCCGGTCTCTATCGGGCCCGATAGAGACTAGGCTTGAGGGTTGTTCCTATCGTAGGCCTGGCGTGCCTGCTCCACCTCATCAGGGTCAGGCATCTTCTTCCGGGATTCTACATACTGCTCAAGCATCTGACGTTCCTTGTGGCGCCTGAGCAGCGTCTCCGCGCCGCGACACAGGAACTGGCTCACAGACTCGCCCCTGGCAAGACTCTGTTCCTCGACAGCCGAGAGCAATTCTTGACTGATGGCTATCTCTATGGTGACGTTGTTGTCCACTGGCATTGCTCCAGATCAATGACTACGAGATGACGAATTATAGCGCGCGTAGATGACACGTGGACAGAGTGGGGCCGGAGCAGTGCCACGGTTGACCGCATCGGGTGGTGTGCCTATACTCACGCAGCCGCCAAGAGGTCGGCAATCGTCCGCAGGGGGTCTCGATGGCACCACACATCTCGCCAGGCATTGCCGCCGCCGAAAAGGTTGACGAACTCCGGACTGTGCACCCGCAGATGCGCGTCGCCGCAGTACAGGCATCCCCGGTGTTCCTGGATCGTGAGGCCACCATAGACAAGGCGTGCACCATACTTGCCGAAGCATCGAGGCACGGCGCTGCACTGGCGGTGTTTCCAGAGACGTGGGTGCCCGGGTACCCGGTGTGGGCGAACACTGAATCGCGCTGGAACTATGGCCCCTCGAAGAGACTGTTCGGTGAGCTCTACCGCAACGCGGTCGATGTTCCCGGCCCTGCGGTTGAGCGCCTGTGTCAGGCGGCGCGGGCGTCCAGCATCGCGGTTGTCATGGGCATCAACGAGCGGGTTCCAACCGGCACGCTGTACAACAGCATGCTCTTCATAGACCGTGATGGCACGCTGCTGGGGGTGCATCGGAAGCTGATCCCGACGTATCATGAGCGAATGGTCTGGGGACGAGGTGACGGGTCCACGCTGTCCGTCTTCGATTCTTCGGTGGGTCGCCTGGGAGGCCTCGTGTGCTGGGAGCACTGGATGCCGCTCGCCCGCTACGCCATGTATGCTGCTGGGGAACAGATTCACGCTGCGGTCTGGCCGAGCGCGACAGAGACGTTCCTTCTCGCCTGCAGGACGATGGCCTTCGAAGGCAGGGTGTTTGTGGTCGCGGCAGCGAGTTACCTTACCAAGGATATGATGCCGACTGGCCTGCCTTTGCTGGAAGACATGGATGAGCTTTCAGAGCAGCTGTGCATCGGTGGGAGTGCCATCATCGGCCCGGACGCCAAGTTCATCGCCGGACCGGTCTACGGTATGGAGACGGTCGTCTATGGAGACATCGACCTTGACGTGCTCGCAGAGGAGAAGCAGTTGCTCGACATCGCGGGCCACTATGCGCGCCCGGACGTCTTCCAGTTGCACATCAACCGGAGGCGCCAGACCACAGGGGTCCAGGATATCCAGGACGGGGGCTACTTCCCGATGTAGCCTTCTCTGATGAGCAGCTCGGCCGTCAACACGGCGCCCCGGGCGGCCCCCATCTTGGTATTGTGTGAGACGAGCATGTATTTGACGCCGTTGGCCATGACGCCATCGGGTCGAATTCTCCCTACTGTGGTCGCCATCCCGCCGTCATTGTCGCGGTCCAGTCGTGGCTGCGGCCTGAACGGGTCTTCGGTTACGGAAATCAGGTTCGCTGGCGCCGAGGGCAAGCCGGACGCCGAATGGTCCGCGTAGTAGCCGCGCAGCGCCTCAGTAGCGGCAGCAACGTCGCAAGCTCTGTCCGTTGCAGCAAACACAGCTTCGGTGTGTCCCTCGAGCACGGCCACGCGGGTGCAGGTGCAACTTACGGGGAACGAGGCGGGACGAATACGGTCACCTTCGATGACGCCGAGTATCTTCTGGGTCTCCTTCTGGACCTTGTCCTCTTCGCCGGGTATATACGGAATCACGTTGTCGAGTATGTCCAGTCCAATTACACCGGGGCTCCTGCCGGCTCCAGACATCGCCTGCATCGAGGTCATGATTACCGCGCTGAGGCCAAACACGGCGTGCAGCGGCTTGAGTGTGATGGCGAGACCGATGGTCGTGCAGTTGGGGTCGGGTGTGACGAACCCTTTCCATCCCCGATTCTTGCGCTGCACGTCCAGCAGCTTGATGTGATCGCTGTTCACGCCCGGTATGAGTATCGGCACGTCGTCCTCGTAGCGGAAGGCTGAGGCCGTGCTGACCACGGGCACTTTCTCGGCGTACTGCGGCTCAAGCACTTTGGCAGGGCCGGACTCGATTGCGGAGAAGACAACATCTATGTTGTCGAGTTTCAGTTCGGCCGCGTTGACGACCGGCATATCCATGACGTGCTCAACGGGGGGCTCATCACAGAACCAACGGAGAGCGCCTGATGTCTGGTCCGTGATAGCCTTGCGATACGACTGCCCCGCAGACCTCTCCGACGCCGCAAGTGCGGATACCTCGATCCATGGGTGTTCCTTCAGGGCAACGAGGAACTGTTGCCCCACTATTCCAGTCGCTCCAACAATCGCTGCTCGTATCATGGCGAGTGCCTCCCGAGTGTTCTAGTGAACCATAGAGTTTACCATAGGCGTTGTCGGGGCACCGTCGGCGGGCTGAAGGCGTATGACCCGCGTCTCGCGCGTCAGCCTATAGTACAATCTCGGTCGACAGGGCACACTACGCCCGACAAGGAGCAACATGAGCACAGCGAACATGGACGCGCTATTCAATCCGAGGTCTATTGCGATAGCGGGCGTTTCGACCAATGGTGACCACAGGCAGCTCGGCGGGAACAGCTACCTGTACGCGATGATACACACGGGCTTCAAGGGACAGCTATACCCGGTCAACCCGAAGGGCGGCGAGATTCAGGGATTGCGCGTGTATCCGAGCATTCGGGATATCCCGGGCCCGGTCGACTATGTGGTGTCGGCCATCCCCGCCGCCGCTGCTGTGAGGCTCATGGAGGACTGCGCTGTCAAGGGAGTCAAGGCGGTCCACTTCTTCACCTCGGGATTCTCCGAACTGGGAAAGCCCGAAGGTATCGAGCTTGAGCGGCAGGTCCTTGCCATCGCGCGCGAGCACGGCATACGCGTGGTCGGCCCGAACTGCATGGGAGTCTACAGCCCTGCTTCAGGAGTGTCGTTTCTGGCCGACCTCGGCAGTGAAGCGGGCAACACCGGAATGATCTGTCAGAGCGGTGGCAACGCCATGTACGTTGCCAGAGAGGCCGCGCGCCGGGGAGTCCGATTCAGCAAGGTCGTCTCGTACGGGAACGCGAGCGACATCAACGAGACCGACCTGATGGAGTACATGGCCGACGACCCCGACACGGGCATAATCATGGCCTACATCGAAGGCGTCAAGGATGGGCCACGCTTCAAGAAAGCTCTGGAACGCGCCGCCAGTCGCAAACCGGTCATCGTACTCAAGGTTGGCGTGACCGAGTCCGGCGCACGTGCGGCGGCTTCGCACACCGGGTCGCTGGCCGGCTCGGACAGAGTGTGGGATGGGCTGCTGGAGCAAGTGAACGCTGTCAGGGCCCACACCATCGAAGAATGGATAGATATGGCCGTTGCGTTCACATTCTTCCCAAAGCCGGCGGGACGGAACGTTGCCCTGCTTGGACTTGGTGGTGGGGCAACGGTGCTGGCCGGGGACGAAGCGTCGAAAGAGGGAATGATCATATCCGGCCTGCCGGATGAGCTTCGACAGAACACGGCAGGACTGCTTGGCCGAGAGGCGGGGACGATTATCGACAATCCGATGGACTTGTCCGCCGAGGCATGGACCGTCGGGTACTATCCCATCCTGAAAGTCTTCAGCGAGTACGATGGAATCGACGTTACCATCGTGCACTTCTCTGTCGGGCTCATCGCGCGTCCTCCCGAACTGCACGCCGAAATATGGTCGAAGCTTCTTGATGATGTCACTCGCGCGCACAACGACTTCGGCAAACCTGTGGTCGTGGTGACGCAGATGATGACGTTCCCGGAGCACTACGCGTGGATGGTCCACGCGCGGGAGAAGTGCTACAGGTCGGGAATCGCAGTCTTCAACTCCATACGGCACGCAGCACGCTCAGGCAACAGGTTGCTGAAGTACTTCGAGAAAAAGGCGTCGAGGGAGGCGTTCTAGGTTCGCCTGTTGAAGAGCTTCTCGAGGTGGGCCTCTGTGAAATGAAGGACGGTCGGTCTTCCGTGCGGACACGTTCTCGGCTGTGTGGTGCGCTCCAGTTGACCGACAAGTTCGCGCATCTCCTCGTGCGAGAGTCGCTTACCCGCTCGCACGGCTGCGTGGCATGCGACAGTCTCCACTGCCCTTGTGGCGAGGGTGGTCCTCGGCCCCTGTGAAAGGTCCGCCACTATCTGTCGTATCCTGGCGGGCAAGTCATCTGCGTCGATGGATGCAGGGATGGCGCGAAGGAGGTAGCTGTGTCCTCCAAAGTGCTCCAGAGAGAATCCCAAGGCGGCAAGTGTTTCAAGAAGGCCTGACATGATGGCGCTCTCGGTGGGAGTCAACTCGATGGTGACGGGCTCGAGGAGTCCCTGAACCTCCGGCTGGCCACCCTCCTGTTGTTCCATCAGCCTGTCGTACACGATCCTCTCATGTGCGGCGTGCTGATCAATGAGAAACAGGCCGTCAGGTCCCTCAGCAACGATGTACGTTGCGAGTATCTGGCCGAGAATCCGAAGCGGGGGCAGTGTTGCGGTCCCATCGCTGGAGCCTGTGGGGGGTGATGAGGGGTTGAACACCACTTCGGGAACACTCTCGCTGACGGACCACCGGCTTTGAGTGGAGGGAGCGGCGGGAAACGAGACATGCTGTGCCTCGGAGGCGACCGGTGTGTGCTGCAGAGCACCGGCCACGGCGTTTCGAACGCACCCGAATAGTGAATGCTCGTCCGCAAATTTCACCTGTGCCTTGCTGGGGTGCACGTTGACGTCCACAAGTTCGGGCGGCATGTCGATGTTGAGCACGGCGATGGCGTTTCTTCCATCCGGGAGGAGGCCACGGTATCCCTCTTCAATAGCTCGCTGCAACAGTGGACTGCGCACCCACCGGTGGTTGACGAACGTACTCTGGTGTCCCCGGCCGGATCGAGACAGCGAGGCTGGTGCGACAAGCCCCGTTATTGAGACTGAACCAGACGAAGCCTGCACTTCGACGAGTGCTCGAGCCACCTCAGTGCCATACAACTGTGCCATCACGTCGCGCAGACTTCCGCTGCCCGGTGTGCGCAGGACGACTCTCTCATCGATCATGACGCTGAAGGCGACAAGGGGATTCGACACCGCGTACTGCGTAACAACGTGAACAGAGTGACCGTTCTCGGTTCCTTCCGTCTTGAGGAACTTGAGCCTGGCAGGAAGCTGCCTGAACAGACGGCGCACCGCGATGGTCGTTCCCCGGGCGCGTGGACGCCCCTCGCGTTGCATGACCTGTCCACCGTGGAGATACACGTACGTGCCCAACACCTCGTCTCCGGCCCTGGTGGACAACTCGACGTCGGCGACCGCCGCGATGCTGGGCAACGCCTCGCCGCGGAAACCAAGCGTGCCCACGTGGACGAGGTCGTCGAGAGAGGAGATCTTGCTTGTTGCGTGACGGACGAACGCGAGGTCAACAAGTGCCGACGGGATGCCACATCCATCGTCCGCAACTACGATGAGGTCTATCCCTCCGCGGCGACACTCCACATCGATCTTCAGGGCCCCGGAGTCGAGCGCGTTCTCCACAAGCTCCTTGACCACGGAAGCCGGCCGCTCGACGACCTCGCCGGCAGCAATCCGGGCGATGATGTCGTCGGGCAGAACATGAAGGACCACGGAACCAAGCCTACACGGTTACGTGTAGAGTGTCAACGCCTCATCAGGCAAAACTGTCGAAACGTTCGATTTTCTCGAGCTTGGCCATACTGAAGAGAAGCCGCTTGGGGCCGGATTCCTCAAAGGCCACAGTGATGACGAGGTCGTTCTTGTCAGGGAAGCAGTCCATCACCACCCCCTGGCCGAACTTCTTGTGAAAAACCCAGTCGCCGACCC
>Ga0180432_10007058_pt1 | contig 14404 bp, 8 predicted proteins | sample SS_ome_10_FD_132414 | JGI IMG/M metagenome (GOLD analysis project Ga0180432, IMG submission 132414) | Hypersaline lake sediment archaeal communities from the Salton Sea, California, USA - SS_1_MS_2 metaG | ecosystem: Environmental > Aquatic > Non-marine Saline and Alkaline > Hypersaline >... | reverse complement strand
ATCGTCTTGGCCATGTAACTGCCCCACTCGCGCTCCCTTTTGAGGTTTTTGTGCACCTCGTCCATGTCGGCTTCCAGCTGGGCCTGCAGCAACGGCTCGTCTCTTTCTAGCACCCGCCCGGGCCAGACCAGCCAGCCGGTCACCTGGTAGCCGATCTTGTCGGGGATGGGCGCGGGGGAGTCCTCCCGGCCGATCGCAAACAGCCCGGTCGAAGGATCCAGGTAGTGGGTGCGGATGGCCTGGTTGAGCTCTTCGGCCCGCAGGAGGTAGCGCTGCATGGACTGTTCGTCGTCCATGTACCGGGCCATGCGCGAGCCGCCCATCAGGGCCGCGTGCACCGTGACCGCACCGTGCAGCGAGGAAGTGAAAATCTGGTTGTCGTCCTCGCTGGCCGGAGCGGGCAAGCCGGTGCCGGCCTCCTTCCAGCGCTGAAGCAGGTCCAGGGATTTTTGGGTGGTGGGCCAGACCCTTTCCGTAAACCGGCGCCGGTCCCCGCTTGAAAGATACGCCGCGTGCATGACCGTGGACCAGACGTGCAGGGCGGCGTTGTCGATCTCGAAGCGGGTGGGGCCGCCGATCTCCCCGTCCCCGTAGTAGTTCATCTCCCAGGCCCAGGCCGGAAACTCCTCCGCGCCGGTGTCCGGGTCGATGGGCGCCTCGGGATTGAGCAGCGAGTCGGGCCCGGCGGGCTCCTCGCGCACCGTCTCCAGGTACCACTCGTTGCGCTGGGTCACCCAGTCGCGCAGCCCGGCCACGTCCAGGGCCATGCTGAAAAAAGCCCCGTCCCGCGGCCAGTCCAGGTGATACGGCCGCTGCCGGGTGATAGAGGCCACTATGGCCCCGGTGCGCTCCACCCGGGCGACGTATATGTTCAATAACGCCCGCTTGGCCACCCGGCGCACCTGCTCCCCGAGGTCCCGCGAAGGGAGCCGGGCACCGTCCAGCACCCGGGCGAAGGCGTCTTCGGACTGCTGTAACCGTTCATCAAACGAAACGGCCCGCATCGCATCCAGATCCGCGAGGGCCTCCTGGCGGGTTTCCCCGAAAGCGAAGATCACGCTACCTTCGGCCACATCCCCGTCGAAGACCAGCGGAGTCATCAGGGCCCCGTTGGTCTGGGCGGCGGACACCATGGAGCCGGAAAGCACCCCGTCCTGCAGATCGGCCAGGGCATCCTCGGGTTGCTGCAGCCAGTTGTGATTTTCCTGGAACCAGGCCAGCTTGTCCTCGCAGCGCAGGATGTCCAGCATATCCTCGCCAAATGGCAGATCGATATCCGGGTGGGTGTCCTTCAGGGCAAGCAGGTTGTCCACCAGCTCGTCCCCCCTGGCGCACAACGGCGTTGAGTCCGCTCCCACCTGGAACGATTCGGGCTCCGGCTCGGTGGTCACCAGGGCGCAAACCCCCGGGTCGTAGGCCGCGTCCAGCCCCTCGACGAAAGTCTGCAGCTGTGCAGACGACACGTCCTGGCTCTGCATCAGCGTCTCGATCGGCCCGAAGTCCAGATCCCCCCCGCGGGTCAACACGTCCACGAAGCTGGTCAGGATGGCCCGGTCGCCGGGATGGAAGTGCAGGATGGCATGGGTCACCGGATCCCAGGCGGCCAGGAAGTCGTTGGTGGAATCGAATGCCCAGTCTGCCAGCGGCAGCTGCGGCACCCGCGACAGGCTCGGCGAGAGGTTCTCGTAGACCACCAGCGACACCGCCTGCACCCCGGATCCCGCCCGCCGCTCCACCCGCACCCGGCGGGTCAACACGTCAGAGTCGGGATCGATCACGTCGGTCACGGTCACCAGCAGGCCCAGCTGCGTATTTTCGAAAGTGGTCACCGGCACCGCCGATTCCGGCGAAGAATAGGTCTGGCTGTGCGTCCAGCCGTCGTTGCGCGGCCATACCAGCTCGCTCCCGGATGCGGTGGTCACCCACAGGCCCACGTACGAGCCCATGGAGTCCAGGGCTCCCACGTGCGGCTGTTGACGGGCATCCGGGGCGTTGGAGCTGAGATAGCAGAGCTGATCGTAGATGCTGGGCGAGGGCCAGGCCAGGACGGTCAAGTCCCCGTCCTCGGAGATGCCCGCGGTCAGCCGGCCGTGGCCGGTCACCGCGTGGGTGTTGGTGGCTCCGAAGAGGCACTCGAAGCAACCCTCGGCCGGCGCCGCCCGGCCCGCGAGCGGAGTCAGCAGGAACGCTAACAATAACAGGAGCTTTACCATGGCCTGATAATGCAACATTTTCGTCCCTTTACTCAACCATCATCTTGACTCCCGTCTGGGGTCATGATTTTCTCATTACTGGAATCCGCCGGCTGGGGGAGCCCGGATATTTTCAGCCATTAACATGAATCCTATCGGAGGTTTGGAATGAAACCTGGATGGTACCCGCGAACGCTGTTCTTGTGTGTGCTGGCGTTACTGGGACTGCACTCGACCGGCCGCGCCCAGTTCTTCAAGGTCTACGAGCACGGCACCCCGGACGCCGGGGCGGTGGAGTTCACCTACTGGACCACCTGGATGGCCTCCTCGGACGAGGACCTGACCTTCTTCGGCAAGGGGCTGTCGCGGGAGCACATGTGGGCTCACTCCTTCGAGGTCGAGTACGGCCTGTCCCACGCGCTCACCGTGGGCGTCTACGGGGACTTTTTGCACCCGGCCGACGGCGACTTCGAGTTCATTCAGTCCAAGCTGGTGGTGCGCTACCAACTCTTCGACAAGTATGTGCTGCCGGTGGATCTGGCCCTGTACGGCGAGTACATCATCCCCCACCCGGACTACAAGGACTCGGAGAAGTTCGAGGCCCGGATAATCATCGAAAAAGACCTCGGCCCCCTGCGCCTGGTGCTCAATCCCATCCTGGAAAAGGCCACCAGCGGAGAGGACGTCGGCGAGGGTCTGGAGTTCGCCTACGCCGCGGGAGTTTTCTGGGACGACGCCGGCGCCGGGATTTTCGAGACCGGCTCCTTCCACATCCGCGCCGGCCTGGAGTTCTACGGCTCGCTGGGCGAGCTGGCCGACTTCGAGGAGTTCGACCACCAGAAGCACTATCTATTCCCGGTCATCGACCTCTACGCCCCCCACTGGGGGGACTGGGAGTTGCACTGGTGTGTGGGGGTGGGCTTCGGCCTGGGGGGCCTGGCCGACGAGATCGTGGTCAAGAGCATTCTTTCTTTGGAGATCATCTGATGAAATCCGCAACTAAAAAAATTACTATCGCCGGTCTTTCCGCCGCGGCGCTGCTGATCGCCGGTCTGGGCGGCGCCGGGGAGAAAACCCCGGCCCACCGGATGGACCACTGGGACGATCCCTACGACTGCCTGGGATGTCACATCGAGCGCTACCAGGACTGGTCCACCGCGCAGATGTCTCGGGCCTATACCGGGGACTTCTTCCAGGCACAGTTCTTCAAGTACGCCCTGCGCGACTCGCAGCGCGACGAGAAGATGAAAGACATGGCCGCCGACTGTATCGGCTGCCACTCCCCCACCGCGTTCTCTTCGGGGCTGATCCCGCCGGCGAAGTCCGCCAGACCCGACAACTACTGGGTCAAGCTGGATCCGCCGCCGGTGAAAAAGGGCGCCGACCGCGGGGTGTTCTGCGATTTCTGCCACTCGCTGCGCGGCTTCGAAGGCACCGAGCCCTTCAACCACAACTACATCTTCCAGGCCGGCCCCGGCCGCAACACCAAGCGGGCCGACCTGGAGCACCCCTGGGTGCCCTACCACGAGACCTCGGTGGGCGAGATCTTCGAGACCGCCGAGATGTGCGGCATCTGCCACAACGAGCTGAACGGCTACGGGGTGTGGGTGAAGGCCACCCACCGCGAGTGGCTCGACACCATGTACGCCGACCGCGACATCGTCTGCCAGATCTGCCACATGCCGCCGCGGGAGGGCAAGCCCGCCAAGATGGGCCCGGCCCGCGAGGAGAACCACCGCCACTGGTTCGGCGGCGGCCTGACCGAATTCGTCGAAGGCGCCGCCCGGATCAAGATCAAGCTGGAGAAGAACCAGGTCAACGCCGGCAGCACCGTCCCGTTCTCGATCACCGTAAGCGACATCGCCACCGGCCACCTGTTTCCCACCGGCGCCACCGAGGAGCGCGACGTCTGGCTGCACGTCGGCGTTCTCGACAACGAGGGCAAGGAGCTCCAGCACATCAAGATCCCCGAAAACCCCGAAGATCCCAACGACCGCTACTTCATAACCTGCGACGCACCCGAGGCCCACCCCAGCCACAGCTCCTACGGCGATCCCCTCTCCCGCGACTCGCTCCCCGAAGGCGACCGCATCTACCAGGACGTCTTCCTGGACTCGGAAGGCAAGGCCACCTTCGGCCAGTGGTACGCGGTCAAGATAGTCGGCAACCGCCTGGCCCCCGAGGAAACCCGCGTTGAAAAATACAACTGGGCGGTCCCCCAGGACCTGTCCGGCAAACAGGTCAAGCTGTGCGCCTCACTGTGGTACCGCCGCATGGCCGACTCCCACGCCGAGATCCTCGGCATCAAAAAGCGCCCCCACCTGCTGGTCTCCCGCGACGAAAAAGCCGTCCGAATCAAGTAACATCCTACGGCACTTTCCTCTTGCCGCGCAGCAGGTGTTGGCGTCGGGTGTCGGGTTCGCGGTAGCGCTTCCACAGGCGGGTGAAGGTGGTGTAGGTAAACAGGAGGTTGAAGGGCTTGAGGCGCAGCAACTGCGAAAAGATCCAGTAGGCCAGGATGGCCGCCGGGTAGTAGTACACGCAGAAAACCAGCTCGCGCAGCCACCAGTTCTCAATGCCGGCGACTACCGGCAGGTGATCATTGACCAACTGGTACAAAAACGCCGAAAGCGGAAACGCCATCAAGAACCAGAGCAGGACCGCCCAGGACTGGCCGGCCTCGATGGCTTTCTGCGGGCAGGTATTCAGGCAGCGCAGGCAGGCCTCGCAGTTATACCGCCAGTAGGGGCGCTTTTGCTTCCCCCCGGTCATCTTGATGGCCTGATTGGGACACGACTTGGCGCAGGCACCGCAGCCCCGGCAGTCGCCGTTGGCGAAATGCAACCGGCCCATGAAGAAGCGGCCGAAGATCAGGTACAGCAGCGGGAACAGCGGGAAGAACAGCATCAGGGGGATCGCCCAGCACAGCTCGTAGAAGTTGTTCCAGGTCAGCCAGAGCGATCCGCCGGACAAGACGCGCTCGTAACCCCCGTCGGCCAGCCGCTTGGCCTGGCCGATCACGATCCGGGCGCCTTTTTCGGTCAGCGGGGGATGGATGCTGGTGATGTTGACCGGCATGTCCAGGCTGAGCGCGCCTTTTGCACGGAAGCCCTTGAACAAAAGCAGCAGCGCCGGCAGGAAGTTGGCCAGACCCGCCGCGCCGGGGATGATCACTTTTTGGCCAATGCGGAAGCTGCCCCGGGTGGGGATGCAGAAGAAGCGCGCGCCGCGCTTGAAAGGCATCTTCAGCAGGAACTTGATCACCGACCAGGGGGGCAAAAAACCGTGGGTGGGAAAGGCCAGCGCCACCAGTTGCTCCCGGGAGGCTTCGATCTCCTCTTTCGGACGGGCAGCGTCCACCGGTACAAGTTCGGAATCGATGTTTCTTGCGATGCAGGCCTCGTGCAGCCAGGCGGCCACACGATATGAGTTGCCGGTACCGCTTGCAAAGTAGACTGTGGCTCGTCGACGGTTCATCCGATAAGTGCTTATTATCCGGCCTTCTACCCGGTTTCAAGTACTACATGCTTTTGTGACAATCGGTGCCTGTGGCGTTATAATCGGGGATTATGGATTCTGGCGACGACACTGCCATCGGGTCCCGGCACGGCGGGTCCGCGGGCGAAGGAGGCCGGGCGGCTCTGCCGCCGGACACCATCGTCTCCGGAACCTACCGGGTCCTGAGAAAGATCGCCGCGGGGGGTATGGGGGTGGTGTACGAGGCGGAGCACATTCGCCTGCCGGGGCACAAGGTGGCTTTGAAGGTGTTGATGCCCGAGGTGGCCGGGGATCTGGAGGCCCTGGCGCGCTTCCGGCGCGAGGCGGAGATCTGCACCCGGCTGCAGCATCCCAACATCATCCGGGTTTCCGACTTCAACGTCCTGGACGACGGCACGCCCTACCTGGTCATGGACTACCTGGAGGGCGAGAGCCTCACCATCCACATGGCCAAGGGGACCATGACCAAGGAGGAGGCCTTCGACGTCCTCCACCAGATCGGCGCGGCGCTGGAGGCGGCCCACCGTCAGGGGGTGGTGCACCGTGACCTCAAGCCCAGCAACGTTTTCATGCTCAAGTTCGATCCCGCCTCCACCGGCGCCGGTCAGCCCACGGTCAAGGTCCTGGACTTCGGGATCTCCAAGATGCTGGCCGAGGCCACCCTGGTTTCAGATCCCAACTCGGGGATTTTAGGCTCGCCCAGCTACATGTCCCCCGAGCAGGCCGAGGCCCGCAACCGCGAAGTGGGGCCCGCCTCGGACCAGTTCTCCATGGCCTCCATCGCCGTGGAGCTCTTGGCCGAGAAGAAGGCCTTCTCCGGAGAGATCCCCTCTTCGATCCTCTTCCAGGTGGTGCACCGCGAGCCGGACGGAATGGACATCATCGACCGGGACTATCCCCAGTGCGTCGGCCAGGCCATCCGCCGCGCCCTTGACAAGGAACCCGCCAAGCGCTTTCCCTCCATCGCCGAGTTCCTCGAAGCCCTGGGCCATGATTACACCGCTCCGGATATGCCCACCGCCCCCCAGAAGAAACCGGCCGCCCCCACGCCCTGGTGGAAAAACGCCCTGGCGATCCTGATCCTGGTGGGCCTGATCGCCGCCGGAACCTACCTGGCCTTGACCAGCCCGGTGTGGCAGCTGTTCTTCCCAACGAAAACCCCGGCCAAGCCACCGGCGACCGCGCCGGTGACCAAGGGAGCGACGGACCCCGACCAGATCGCCGCCAACAAACGGGCCAACCACCTGGCCTCAGATGCCCGCCGGCACTACGACAAGAAGAAGTACCATGAGGCCATCCGCCTGGCGACCCAGTCGGTGGCGGTCAAACCCAACGGCGACGCCCACGTCCTGATCACCCTCTCCTTCTGCGCCCTGAAACAGAGGACCGACGCGCTCATCTGGTTCAACAAGGTCCCCAAGGCGCGCAGGAAGAGCACCCTGGCCCAGTGCCGCCACCTGGGCCTGGACCTGCAAAAACCGGGTGTCAGACACTAGCACTTAGCACTTAGGGTGTGGTGTAACCAGCTAATCCATCAGCACAATTATGTGCTAAGTGCTAGTGTCTGACACCCGGTTCTCCTCTGGAATTACAAGACGGTGTGGACTATAGTGCCGGACATGAACATGCGCGTGGTGATTGTCGGAGCGGGCAGCACCGGGTACGAGCTGGCTTCGCGGCTGGGTCCCCGGCACAAGATTTTGCTGGTTGAGAACCGGGCGGATTGTCTCAAGGAAAAGGGATCGGTCATCGAACCGGACAAGGACGCGGTCGAGGCGGCCGGGCGGACCGGGATCACCTGCGTGAAAGGCGACGGCACCTCCCGGCTGGTTCTGCAGGCCCTGCATTCCCCCGAATGCAACTGCGCCCTGGTGGCGGTGGCCGGGAAGGACGAGATCAACCTGGAGGTGGGCCGGCTGGGGCGGGCGGTGGGATTCGATCCGGTCATCGCCGTGCAGCACGGCGACGAGTACACCGACCGCTACTCCGTCGAGCACATCACCGCGATTAACCGGTCCGATCTGCTGGCCGACCAGGTGGAGCTGTCGCTCCACCACAAGGGGGCGGTGGTGCCCAGCGGGATCGGCCTCGGACGGGGGGAACTGGTCGAGATCCGCCTGGTGCGGACGTCGCCGATCCTCAACCGCCCCCTGAAGAAGCTGGCGCCCCACCGCTGGCGGGTGGCCGCGGTGTTCAGGGACAAAGACCTGATCGTGCCCACCGGCGACACCACCCTGCAGGTGGACGACCGGGTGCTGCTGGTGGGCGACCCCAAGATTCTGCCCTCGGTGGCCGAGTACCTGCGCAAGGGCACTCCCCAGTTTCCCCGGCCATACGGCGCCAACGTGGTCACCCTGGAATTCGGCGGGGCCGACGAAAAACTGTACCAGGAAACCGAGCACCTGGCCTGCGCCTCGGGCGCGGTGCACCTGGTGCGCGGAATCCCCGGGGCCGAAGACACCTCCCCCAAGGAGGAGCCGGAGATCCTGACCTATCCGGAGTGCAAGGGGGCCGTCGAGCGCGCGACTTTTCCCTTGCCGGCCTTAGACGCTCCCGATCTGGTCGAAAAGACAACCCTGCGGCGAGCCGGGGTCCTCATGGTACGGCCGATGCGGCGCGGGTTCTTCGCGCGACTGCTGGGCCTGCAGGGGAAAGACGCCGGGCTGTGCGACCAGTTCCGATCGCCGGTCCTTTTCTGCCGGGGAACCTATCCCTACCGGAAAATCCTACTGCCGGTCTCCGCCTCGGAGATCAGCATCCACGCGGCCGAGATGGCCATCGACATCACCCGCCAGCTGGGCGGCTCCCTGACCGCAGTCAACGTGGATCTGCCCCGGTACATCTCCGGGCTTTCCGAAGAGGACATCCACCGCGAGGTGGTCCCGGTCAAAAAGCTGTGCGAGCTCTACGAAGTCCCGCTGAACTACCGACACCAAGAGGGCAATCCGGTGCGCGGCCTGCTAAACGAGGCCGCTTCCCACGACCTGGTGGTGATGGCCCGCCGCCAGGGCCGGCGGGATAACTTTTTCGACCCCGACGTGGCCCTGCGCATCGCCCGGCAGGCCGCCTGCTCGGTGATCGTGCTGACCGTCCGGGCCGGGGAATAAGCCGGCATGCACGGCCTGCACGCAGACCTGCTTTCGCTGCTCCTGCTGTTGCTGGGCTCCTTCCTGATGCCGCTGCTCTCCGCGCGCATTCACATACCCGCGGCGGTTTTGCTGATCGGATACGGCCTGCTGCTGGGCCCGCAACTGCTCGACTGGGTGCCCGATCACGAGGTGGTCGGCTTCCTCTATGAAGTGGGCTTCATCGTGCTCATGTTTCTGGCCGGGATGGAGATAGACTTCAACGGGCTGCGCAAGCGGGGCAAGGGGGCCTTGCTCCTGCTTTCGGGAATCTGCCTGGCGGTCTTCGCCCTGGCCTTTCTGGCCGCGTTTTTGCTGGACTTGCACCCGGTCTTCGGACTGGCCCTGGGCGCCACCAGCGTGGGGCTCCCGCTGGCCATTTTGAAGGAAACCGGCCGGCTGCGCACCCGCACCGGCCAGGAGATAATCCTGCTGGGATCGGTGGGCGAATTTCTAACGGTGATCGGCATGGCGCTCTTCTACTATGCCAGCCGTTTCGGATTCTCCCTCGAGCTGTTGTGGGGATTGGGCAAGCTGGCCGGGGTGCTGTTGATATCCGGCCTGGCCCTGCGCGCCCTCACCGCCGCGGCCTGGTGGCATCCATTCAGCTTTTCAAAGCTGGTCAAGACCGACGAGGAGAGCGAGATCGGCGTGCGGGCGGCGCTGCTTACCATGATGCTCTTTTCCATGCTGGCCATCGCCGCCGGGCTGGAGTCGATCGTCGGAGCCTTCGTGGCCGGGGCGCTGATTGCCTTCGTGCTGCGCGGCAAAGAGGTGCTGGAGGAGAAGCTGGCGGTGGTGGGACACGGCCTGTTCGTGCCCATGTTCTTCATCGTCGTCGGCCTGCGCTTCAATCTTGGAGCAATAACCGTCTCGGGGCTGGGTCTCTTCGGGCTGCTGCTTTTGGCGGCATTTCTGGTGCGGCTGCTGCCCGGCCTGGCTCTCCTGCGGTCCGGCCTGACGGCCCGCGGCATGTTCTCGGCGGTCAGCCTGCTCTCGGCGCCGCTGACTTTGATGGTGGCCATCGCCGCGCTGGGCTTCGACCTGGGGGCCATTCAGGCCGAAGGCAAGAGCACGCTGATCTTGCTGGCACTCGGCAGCGGTGTGGTCTTTCCGGTGGTGTTCAGGATTATCCCGGACACCTCATCCTAAGCGGTCCGCTCCAGCCTGGCGGCACAGACCTTGTATTCGGGGATCTTGGCGGTGGGATCCAGGGCGGGGTTGGTCAACGTATTGACAATGGCTTCGTGGTAGTGGAAGGGGATGAAGATCACCCCCTGGTCCACCCGCTCGACGACCCGGGCGTCCAGCTTGATCGAGCCCCGGCGGGAGCTTACCTTGACCCGGTCGCCGTCCTTCACTCCGATCTTCTCGGCATCCCGGGGATTGACTTCCACGAAGGGACTGGGGGCCAGCGCCTCCAGCCCCTTGGACTTGCGGGTCATGGTGCCGGTGTGGAAGTGCTCCCGGACGCGGCCGGTGGTCAGGATGAACGGATACTTGACGCTGGGCAGCTCGGCGGGGGGAATGAAGTCGAGTGGGTGGAACTTGCCCAACCCGCGGGTGAACTTGTCCTTGTGCAGAATGGGGGTGCCGGGGTGGTTGGGAAGCGGGCATGGCCAGCAGAGCTTCTCGCCGGCCTGCAGCCTCTCATAGGTGATGCCGCCGTACTGGGGGGTCACCTTGGCGATCTCGTCCGTGATCTCCGAAACCGAGCCGTAGCGCATGGGGAAGCCCAGGCGGTTGGAGATCTCGCAGATGATCTCCCAATCGGGCTTGGTTCCGGGCAGCGGGTCGATGACCTTGTGCGACAGCTGAACCCGGCGCTCGGTGTTGGTGAACGTGCCTTCGCGCTCGGCGTAGCTGGTGGCGGGGAGGACCACGTCGGCCAGCTCGGCGGTCTCGGTCAGGAAGATGTCTTGCACCACCAGAAACTCGCAGGCCTTCAGGGCCTTTTCCACGTGGGTGGAGTCGGGATCGGACAACCTGGGGTTCTCGCCCATGATGTAGAGGACCTTGACCTTGCCTTGCTCGGCGCCGTCCAGCATCTCGGTGACGGTCAACCCGTTCTTGGGCGAGAGCTTGATGTCCCAGGCCTTCTCGAACTTGTCCCGCACCACGGGATCTACGACCTTCTGGTAGCCCGGGTAGACGTTGGGCAGGGCGCCGACATCGCAGGCGCCCTGGACATTGTTCTGACCCCGCAACGGGTTGACCCCGCCTCCGGCGACGCCCATGTTGCCGCACAGCATGGCCAGGTTCGCCAGGGACTTGACGTTGTCGGTTCCGGTGGTGTGCTGGGTGATGCCCATGGCGTAGGCGATCGACGCCGGTTTTCCCGCGGCGTAGATGCGCGCCGCCTGGATAATATCGTCTTCGGACACGCCGGTGATCTCGGACACCATCTCGGGGGTGTACTTGGCGACGGCCGAGCGCAGCTCCTCGTAACCTTCGGTGCGCTTTTCCACGAAGTCCATGTCGGCCAGGCCTTCCTTGATGATCACGTGCATCAGCCCGTTGATCAAGGCCACGTCGGTGCCGGGCTTGTGCCGGCACCACAGGGTAGCGTTACGAGTCAGGGCTATATCGCGGGGATCGCACACCAGGAGCCGGGTACCGCGGTTGACCGCGCGCCGGATCCGGTTGGCGATCACCGGGTGGTTCTCGGTGGTGTTGGTCCCGATTATCAGGATGACCTCGGCCTTGGAGAAGCACTCGATCGAGTTGGTCATCGCCCCGCTGCCGAATGCGGCCGCCAGACCGGCGACCGTGGAGCTGTGTCAGAGCCGTGCGCAGTGGTCTACGTTGTTAGACCTCTGCGCCGCCCGGGTCAGCTTCTGGAGCAGGTAATTGTCTTCGTTGGCTACTTTCGCGGATGAAAAGGCCGCGAACGCGTCACCCTTGTACTCGCTGAACTTCCGGGACACCAAATCCAGGGCCTCGTCCCAGGTGGATTCAACCAGCTCGCCGTCCTTTCGGACCAGCGGGGCGGTCAGTCTCTTTTCGTCGTTGATGAACTGGTAGGAACCGAAGCGACCCTTCACGCAGAGGTTTCCGCGGTTCACGGTGTTCTGGCGATCCCCCCGGGCGGAAACCACCTTGTCTCTCCTTACCCCCAGGAGAATGCCGCAGCCGGTGCCGCAGTATGGACAGACGACCTTGACCTCCCGCTCCACCGGCGGGGGGACGTCGCGGAAGTACAGGGCGCCGGTTGGGCAGTGAACCACGCATTCGCCGCAGGATTCGCAAATGCTCTTCAAGATATCTCCACCCAGGAAAGGCCCCACCTCGGTCTGGTGTCCGCGGCGGATGAAGTCGATGGCGTGCAGGCCCAGGATTTCGTCGCAGGCCTTCACGCACCGGGCGCACAGAACACAACGATTCATGTCGCGGACAAACACCGGATTGGATTCGTCGATGGTACCCTCGCGCTCGATGGGTATCATGCCGTGCTCGCGTACGCCCAGCTCGCGGGCCAGTTTCTGCAGCTCGCAGTCCTGGTTGGCGCGGCAACTGAGGCAATCGGACGGGTGATCGGCAAGCAGTAATCGCACCACCATCTTTCTGGTTTCCAGGATCTCCTCGTCCTCGGTGGTGACCTGCATGCCTTCGGCCACCTGGGTGATGCAGGCCGGAGGCATGCCGCGCATGCCCTCGACTTTCACGATACACAGGCGGCAACCGCCGTAGGGCTCCAGGTCCGGGTGGTAGCAGAGCGTGGGAATGCGCACGCCCGCCTTGCCGGCCGCCTTGAGAATCGTGGTGCCGGGGGCCACCTGCACCTCTTTACCGTCGATGGTCAATGTCACGTCGGCCATGGGCTCAATCCTCCAGATCGCACCGCAAGCAGCGGCTGGCTTCCTTGATGGCCGCCTCGCGGGAGTATCCCAGTTCCACCTGCTGAAATGTCCTGGCCCGGGTTTTGGGCGGCCGGTGGGGCATCTCGGGCCGCAGACGGGCCTGGGTCTCCGCCGAGAGCGGCGGCAGCTTGGACAGGTCCTCCTCGGGGGCCAGCTTCTCCCCGATCTCGCCGCTGCCGCCCAGGTACCGGTCGATGGCCTCCGCGGCCAGACGGCCGTGGGCGATGGCCTCCACCACCGAAGCCGGCCCGGTGACCACGTCGCCGCCGGCAAAGACGCCATCAACCGAGGTCTTCAGGGTCAAATCATCCACGCCGATCCGCTGCCGGCGGCTCACCTCCACGCCCATTTTCCCGGGTATCTGCGGCTGCTGACCGATTGCGGCCAGCACGCTGTCAAACTCCTGGGTGTACTCGCTGCCTTCAACCGGCACCGGCCGGCGCCGGCCGCTAGAGTCCATTTCGCCCAGTTCCATGCGCTGGCAGGTGACCTTCAGCCCCTTCTTCCCCGACCGGATCTTGACCGGCAGGGTCAAGACCTCCAGCTTCACCCCCTCCTCCAGGGCGTCGAGGACTTCCTGGTCGTCGGCGGGCATTTCATCGCGCGATCTCCGGTATAGGATGGTCGCCTCGGCGCCCAGGCGGCGCGACGTCCGCGCCGTGTCGATCGCGGAGTTACCGCCGCCCACCACGGCCACGCGCTTGCCGACCTTCACCTTCTTGCCCGAGGAAACATTGCGCAGAAACTCGACGCAGTCCATGACGCCCCTGGATCCGTCCCCGTCGACACCCAGGTTGAACCCCTCGTGGGCGCCCAGGGACAGGAACACGGCGTCGAAGCCCTTCTTCTTCAAAGAGGCCACCGACCCGATTCTGGCCCGGGTCTTGAAGGTCACGCCGGCCTTGCGGACTATGCTGATGTCGCGATCCAGATCCTTGTCCGGCAGGCGGTAACGGGGAATGCCCACGCGCAGCATGCCGCCGAGCTTGGGCAGCGCCTCGAAGACGGTAACCTTGTGGCCGCAGAGCTTGGACAAATAATAGGCCGCGGTCAGGCCGGCGGGGCCGGAGCCGACCACGGCCACTTTCTTGCCGCTGGGTTTGGCCGGCTTGCCGGTCTTGGCCTCGGCCCGGGCACCGTAACGAACCGCCGCCCCTTTCAGTGCGCGGATGGCGATGGGCTCGTCCAGCGACCCCCTCCGGCAGCGGGTCTCGCAGGGGTGGAAGCACACCAGGCCGCATACGGAGGGCAGCGGCATTCGCTCGCGCACGATCAGATACGCCTCGTCGAACTTGCCGCGGCTGATCGCCCGGACATACCTGTGGGCCTCCACTCCGGCCGGGCAGGTGTGATGGCAGGGGGCGTCGACCAGGCCCTTGCATACCGCCGCACGGCAGTGCTTCTTGTAAATGTGCTCCTCGTACTCCTCGCGGAAGTACTTGATGGTGGTCAGAACCGGGTTCGGGGCGGTCTGTCCCAACCCGCACAGGGACGCGCTCTTTACGGCCTTGCCGAGGGACTCGAGAAGTTCGATATCTCCGTGACGGCCGTCGCCGGCGCAGATGCGCTCCAGGATGCTGAGCATCTCCTTGGTTCCCAGCCGGCAGGGAGTGCATTTGCCGCAGGATTCGCTCTGGGTGAAGGTCAAAAAATAGCGGGCCAGGTCCACCATGCAGGTAGCCTCGTCCATGACCACCAGACCGCCCGATCCCATGATCGAGCCCGCCTT
>Ga0180432_10007057_pt1 | contig 14405 bp, 15 predicted proteins | sample SS_ome_10_FD_132414 | JGI IMG/M metagenome (GOLD analysis project Ga0180432, IMG submission 132414) | Hypersaline lake sediment archaeal communities from the Salton Sea, California, USA - SS_1_MS_2 metaG | ecosystem: Environmental > Aquatic > Non-marine Saline and Alkaline > Hypersaline >... | reverse complement strand
TCAGATGATCCTGAGCAGACAGATATCATTATTAAAGCTGCTCATACCATAAACGCTGATGTTATAAATAGAACTCCGGTGGTACTAATACATCGTTCGGGGTTTTCATTCCCATCACAGGGCATCGGTGGGGATCACGCCGGCACAGACTTTAGGACACAACGGGTGACACGAGAAGCGCTGCTCGTTGGCGGCGTGTTTTTTACTATCATAGCCGAGCAAGATGAGTGGGCCACGGATATTGCGTGGTGGATCGTTGAGAACATCTGGTTATTAAAGACTGTTGAAGGTGGTAGTCTATACCAGGGGTCCTTGAACTTTACTATCTCTCCGCCTTCTACCCCACAAGGCATTGTACAAGGCGATATGGAGCAGTTGGTGGCTGTACAAGTGTCTTTCCCGATAAAGATTATGCGCTCGTCTTCTGTTGAACCTCTTAATCTACCAAGGCTTAAGAAGATAGAAGCTGCCTTGAAGGATGCTTCAACAGAAGATACACTATTAGAAGTCGAAACCTATAACCACGGGACGTAAACTATGGCGACGAGGACCTATACACAGCTCGCTCCTCCTGACGTAGAAGTCGAGGTCGAGACCGTTACTCAGACCCCCACTATCTCGCTACCAACTCTTGTACCGGTAGCGGTAGGGCCGTGTTATCAGATCGTTGAGGTGACCGAAACGGACGGGAGCACAAACAGTGATGCCCTCGTTACCACCCCAGCGGTTATTCGGAGCAACGCAGACCAGAACTACACGATCGCAGCGGGGCCTTTGACTGTGACGTGGAAGGTCAACAACGGCAGCACGCTGACGACTACGTTTGCTAACGGGGTGTATACGGCTGCTCAGGTTGTCTCTACCTTTAACGCGACTACGGGGTTGTCTGGTGCTGTGGCTGAGGTTGTGGAAGGCGTTGCTGCTTCTAGGTTCCAATTAAGGACCACAGAAGAGGGTGCCTTTAAGAACATCACGATCACAGGGGGCTCTGCCCTTACGGCTCTTGGTCTTCCTATTGTTGGTGCGCTTAGTCAGACGTATGCGCAGACCGGGTACTCCAACTATGACATGACCAAGATGCATATCTCGCCCGAAAATCTATATGATGAGGGCCGAGATAACATGGACGAGCTGGACTTTGACACCACGAATATCACCGTGGCGTACGACGACGGCTCTGGCACCCTGACTACCGTGTCTTCGGATTCTACCATCGAGCGTTGGGGTTCTGGTCTTATCGCGAGCCAAGATGATGGGGATGGCGACGGGATGAGCCCGATCGTGCGGATCCCGAACACCGTATCTCCTTCGGGAGTTTGGGACCTTAACTCAACCGCTGCTGCAGCTACTGTAACCGCCACTAACGTTTTCCCTGGCGGTATTGGTGCCGGCGAGTGGATTGAGATTTCCGTGAACGGTGGGCAGTTCCATCGAGTCGTGTTCGCGGCGGCAGATCCTGTAGCAACTGTACGAAGCAAGCTCGATGAGGTATTCGGCGCAGGATTTGCTACAGGCGACCCAATAGCGCTTGATGCTTCTGTAGTTAGCGGTGACAAGGGCTCCGAGTCGTGCATCCTTATTAACCCGAACAGCACAGCGGACTTAGGGTTCTCCTTCGGTCTTATTGGTAACAGCGAGGAGCGTACAATCGGTACGTGGTGGGCTGTTCAGGTCGATGACGCGTTCTACGCTGATGGAACGTTCATTGGTTATGTTAGCGAGGTTTACGCCAGCGCAGGTACCTACTGCGAGTTTAAGCTTGACAGGGAGATTGCAGAGAGCACCTTTGATGGTGTTGCGACGCACACGTTCTACTTTGTGTCGCGTAACTTAACCGCGGCATGGATCTCTTCGTCTGCTCCGACGCCTGATGTGTACATTGATTCGGATGCGAACATCACAGTTAAGCATCGACTCCTTCGCACTACCGCTGGGGCACCATCAACACAGATCCTTAGCCCTGGTGTGAACGACTACTATATCGACTCAGGAGTTGCCTACATTTATGTGGGGTATAAGGCGCTGCGCTTGGACGTGTCAGCCTCTGCTGCTTCTCCTGGTCTTCTCAGCTTCGATACCTCAGCAGAGATCCTGTCCGAGATCGGACCGATTTCGACTGCTAACCCGCTGGCCCTTGGTGCGTATTTGATGAAAATCACCGCCCCGGGCAACACGGTATACGCATTAGGGATTGATGAGACCTCGGCGGATTATGCTGAAGGAACCTCGACAGCTTATTCTACAGCAGCTGATTTCCTAGAGAGCGAGGAGGTTTATTGTATTGTTCCTCTTACGCAAGAACGCACGATCCTTGACTCGGTGTGGAAGACGCACGTCGAGGCCATGAGTGAGCCTGAGGTAAAAAGAGAGCGTGTAGCGTTTGGTACCATCTCTCAACCTACTAGGGCCCCGGATACTGTAGTTGCTAGCGGTACCGAGGGGGCAACTACAGCGGTAGCCAACGAGTTTAATACTCAGGTAGCGGGTCTGTCGGCTCTTCTTCTAGCTGAAGGAATAGATCCAGGAGCAATCGCTGTAGCAGACGACGTCTACATCGATATCGAAACCGATGCGTTGAACTACAATATCACTGGCAGCGTGGTTGGTCCGATCGTTACCGTAAACACCACGTTCGCTGCTAGTGAGAACCTTGATGGGTTCTATTCCGTTGCGGCTCTCCCGACCCCTTTGATTAATGAGACGTGGAGCTTAAAGATCCGCGGGGCAGAACTAGTAACTGGTACAGGGGCCGCAGATAAGACCGCAATTGCTCAGGCACTAGCTGATATTGGTGTCGGATTCGCGTCCGATAGGGTTATCTGCGCACAGCCGGATACCTGTACAGTGTCCGATAGCGGTGTTGAGATGTCTGCACCTAGCTACTACGCGGCGTGTGTAGAGGCTGGTAAGACGGCTAACCTAGCGCCGCAACAGGGCTTCACAAACACAACGACCTCTGGGATTCTCGGCGTGTCCGGCGCATCGGATTACTTCTCGGAGACGCAGCTCAACATCGCAGCCGGTGGTGGGATCTGGTGGTGGTACCAGCAGACTCCGAACTCGTCAGTTACGGTTCGGCATCAGCTTACGACCGATACGACAACGATAATCACACGCGAGTATTCGATAAGAAAGACCCTCGACTACGTCGCAAAGACTATCCGCGAGAACTTCCGGCCTCTTCTTGGGCGGTATAACATCAGCGAGGATCTGCTCAGCCTCATGGGAGCGATCATGAATGGTGTGTGCCGGTCCCTCGTAGAAGAGGTCGAGTGCGTAAGAGAATGTGAGTATTCAGGCTTCGAACAGGACGTAGACAATCCAGATACCTTGGATGTAGTCCTAGACGTTGTTCTGCTTTACCCGTTCAACAAGCTTAGGGTCAAGATCAGGATCTAAGGAGGCTCTCGATGCCCGTTAGTGATTGGACTCCAGATATTAACCACGTACAGCGCGGGCTGTTGGACGGGGAGTTTACGAGCTCGATCTACCATCTGCTTGCTGCTGGTCCTCCGCGCCTATCGTCCTTGGGCGGCGTAGCTGCCTTAGGACAGGCTTTAGAGACCTCCAGTGGCGTCGCAGCCAACGAGATCGTGTGGCCCCTAGGTCTGGTACAGAACTTCAACCTGAGCCAGAACAGACCGTTCTCGAGGATCTTTGAGATCGGGTCGACGCGGAGCTACTGGATCCCTGGCCGTACAGTAGGTCAGCTGGGTTTCGGGTCTGTGTACTATCATGGACCTAGCCTTCTCAGGAAGGTATACGCGTATTACCAGGACCTGATTGGTGAAGTTCAGGTGCCAGCGGTGTTTAACAACGTCGGCGCGATGAACATGACCAACCCACACGACGTTATTGTTCCTCCTGGGTACGAGAATCTCTTCTTGAACCTGGCCTCGGACATGTTTGACCAGCCTATTGGTTTCATGTTGTGGATCAAGGACGTGGACAAAGACACCCTCGGAGCGCTTTACTTCGAGTCTTGCGTGATTCCGTCCCATACGTGGGCTACCGACGCCAACAATGTTATCGTCCAAGAGTCTGTCGGCGTTCAGTACGAGCGTATCGTTCCTGTAAACATCCAGTCTGTCGAGTTAGTTACCGGTAACACCGCGGTGTAAGTATGGACGATAGCCGTCTATACGCTTTCTTCGACGAGCTCGAGAAGATCTCGTCACGGTTGCACCATCAGGCAGCGTCCACCGCGTATAACGTTGCGCGTAAGGCCGGCAAGAAAACGGTTAAGTCGGTTGGGAAAAAGAAAGGGAAGGGGTTCCTTGGTAGGCTCGCATCAGGTGTGAGCGAGATGGGAGATGTGCCTATTTGGCAGGCCCCAAAGAAGTTCTCTGAGGGCTTTAAGCGTGGATGATCTGGTTTTATCAGCCTTCTTCGACGAACTAGCAAAGATAGCTGAGGTGCGCAGCGAGAGCGCTGCTAGGGAGATGCGAAGTTCTCGACCTGAAGCCGGCGGGGGGACACTTAAACCGCCTAAGCAGTTATCAGAGCGTACCTCTAATAGAATGGACGTCCCGCAGCCTGTTGTGCCGAATATGGGAGACATAAAGGCTCAGCAGGCAGCTATAGCAGGTACTGTGCCTTCTCCAGAGCCTCCGATCATGGCTCCGCCGAAGCCTCCTGTAGGAGAGCAAGTTAAGTCTTTAGCGCGACGTGGCGGGGTTATGATAAAGAACTTCGAGAATATCCTGTCGAAGCCCATGGCCCCCCACAGATATGCTGGGACGGCCTACAAGCACGACTACTCAGGGTTTAAGTACTCTTAGTAGCCTTCTTAGACTTCTTCTTACCCTTAGACTTAGTCTTCTTTTTAGGCGGTTCTTCTACTACCTCTTCCTTAGTGATCTCTTCGTCTGCGGGCTCTGGTGGTGGAAGCTCAGTGGTCTTCTCTTTAGGTTTAGGCGTATTCTTATCGGCCTCATGGACCTTCTTTAACATCTCGTGGATTGATTTATCCATAATAACCTCCTAAGTGTACAGTAAATTTTATACCGAGGCCGTAGTATCTACAACCACATATACTGTCTTCCTTATTACAACGAATCGCCGATTTTTTCCTCAAACCCTGTCTTACATCTAGGAGCCCAACGGCTAATCGTTATAGCGCCTCCATGAAATACGTGGGTGTTGCCTGGTTTAGAGCAGTAGCCGACGTCTCCACAATCGAACCGTGCATATTCACATTCTTCGCACGTAACGCCGTCCGCCTCGTTTATGATAGCGTTTTTCATCTCTTCGAGCTTGTCAATAAATCCCATGAGTCTATTCATACACTAGTCGGAGCCCGCGATCAAACCTAACCAGTATTCCGTCCCACTCCTTTTTACGTACTGCAGAAAGGCATACTCGGCAAAGCCCAAACTCTGCCGCATCATCTAGTACCATTTTCTTAATTAGCGATATCTTATGCGCCACGCGTTCTTGATCTTCGCCTGTAACGTACACAACCCATCCACCCTTTACCTTGTAGGAGACCGACATAATCTTGATCTTATCTATCTCGCGTACTTCAGGGCTTCCTGTTAACGCCCGGATTAGCGTATCGAAGATCCATCGTTGGTTGTCAGATAAAGAGTACTCTTTGAAGGCCCGGATCTCCGGTAGATTCTTGGCTTTGCGTCGAGCACGGATTTCGCTGGCTGCAGCCTTCCTGTGCTCCGTGTCATCCTTCACAAGAGAAGACAGCTGCCTGTAAGGCATGATGGTTAGATCAGGCATCTTTAATTACTACTAAACCCCTGGGAACGCGCGGGAGTTTTCTTATGTAGCCCTTTACGTACAGGCGGTCGACATGCTTTTGGGCCGCCCACAGATTCGTATGGAAGTTGTCTGCTATCTCTTTCGCGGTTGGAGCAAAGCCGTGCAACATGATGAACTCGCTGATGTATTCCAGCACAGCGCGTTGCTTTATGGTAAGCTCTTTGGTCATTGACTGGGCTCCTAATAAACGCCACCATGTAACACATGGACTTGAAATTAGATCTGCACGCGCTGCTAGACCCGTTCTCGCCACAGAACATCATAGAGCTTGAAACAAAGGCTCCTCCTGGGATATTAGAGTCTGTGTATGGCCCACAGTTTAACGATATCTTACTTGATTCGATGCAAGAGGACCCAACTAAGTTTTCTGCAGCAGAGCAGTCCGCGATCATTACGGGAAAAGTTCCACATAACCTGCAGTACTCTATATTAGAGAAGCTCGAGCGGCCGCAGCCCTCGAGACGTGTTGATAAACCACTCATGAGTCAGCGTTTTAAACCGATGAAGCCTCTCGGCGCGGAGGCCTTTGTTCCGGCAAAGGGGCCATCCCTTCCCCTTGAGGCTGCCCCGCAGAAGCGGCTCCCTGCTGCTCTACGAGACTTGTTACTACCGCAGCGAGATCCGGATGCTTAGCGCGGATAGCCGCCATATACGTTGTGGCATCAGCCGGCAGCATTCCCTGAATCTGTTTAGCTATTCGTTCGGCTACCGCTTGTAGTGTCATTTGGGGTTGTCCCGCAGGTTGCTGCGGTTGGGCGGGCGGCCCTTCTTCTGGTGAGCCCCCCTCCTGTCCAGGAGCTAGCCCCATTTCTTGAGCCTGCTCCATTTGCATTTCTTGGACCTGCTGTTGGTACTTGGCTTGTGTAATCATAGCCTCGCCCTGCATTTCGGCTTGGGCTTTCTGCTGATCAGCGAGTACCTGTGTACGCCGTTTGGCCTCGTCCCGCATCAAAGCGTCTTCTGTACGAGAGTCTAGATCAGAGTCTTCCAAGAGAGTCTTGTCAGACACCTTGCCGGCTTGGTTCAGCTGGAGCAGGTACATCTTTCTCTGTAGGTCATCTGCCATCTTAAACGGGCGGAAGCGCACCTTAGGCAAAGGCCAACCGGTGTATTCAGCTACTTTACGTATGACAAACCCGACCATCTGTTCTAGCTGGGTTATGTAGTTGAGAAACTTGTTCTCGAGTATACGAAGAGAGACGTTGCTGCCGGACCACGATGTGCCTCCGAACACTAGCTCTCGAGGAATACCTAGCCCGGCAACGATCATGTCGGACCACATCTGGATCTCTTGTGCTAAAAGGAGAGCGCGCCCGTCACCGCCTATCTGTTGATGCCCTAAAGGAAAGCCTAAAACAGGGATGTAGTTCGAGTTATGTGTAGCCACGCCCCACGTACAGAACGTATCGCTTCTGACGTCAAAACCTATGACCGTGTCCGTGTCTGCCTCTTCAATGGCACGTATCTGGTGCCAGATATAGCCATCACGGAATACGCCGCTATTTGCCCAGAGCTTTTTCGGCGGCTCCGTGCCGAGCAGCATCGATCTGAACAGCCTATCATAATTTCCGGACACTTGGATGGTGTAGCTTGTGCTGGCTGCACACTCCTTGCCATCGATTACTCGTGGGCCGCCTTCGTCATTAATACTTATCCCGCAAACCAGTCCTAGTGCGAGGAGAAGCTGACGTATGTCCTCGGCGAGCTGTACGCTCGCGCTTGTGTAGGTGGTCTTGCTCCTATTATCTATGATAGCGTGGTAGCACCCATCTCCGGCGAACAGGCCAGATAGTAAGGCCAGGACCGCTTCTCTTCCCCCTTCACGGAACAGTTTAGGGACACGTTTACTGATAGCCGTTCCGGGGCATAGGCTATGGAACAGCTGCGCGGCTATAACGCTGCTATAGCTGACCTGAATTCCGCCTTCGGATTTTTTGCTTATTGCCCCAGAGGCGCCAAACCGCTCATCGAAGAAACGATCGAGCCGATCTATGTACTCCGTTTCGTCCTTGTGTAGGGCAAACAGCACCTGCTTCGAGTTCGTGCTGCCCCCGGCCAAATAGAGACCGCATACCCAGGAGAACTCCTCATCGATCTGTAAGAATCTTGGAAGCCTGCGCAGGGTGCGCTTATGTTTGATAGCGTTCTGAGCTTGCTCGTATACCTTTTCTGGCCACCCATACTCTTTTAGGAGATTCTTCCGCTTCCTGGACTTGGTACCTACCTCGAGAAGCTCAAAAGCTTCGGGTGTTGCGGCGCCCCGGCTGTGATCTATATATATGAATTCCTTTGTACAAGCCTTGTTCGTGTGCTCGGACAAGTCTAGTAGGTCTGGAGTTTTCCCTAAGGAGGGTATGGGGTAGCCTACGTAATCATTTGGGCGGAGATCCTTAACCTCAATAAACTCGGCTGGCCCTAGACGCGCGTGTCCGGGACCGCACGATTTTGCTGCCCATATCGGGTGGTTGGAGGAGTACACGGACTCCACGGCCGACAGTCCCCGGACGTGTATTTTGTAGGCTTTCTCCTCGTCTCTTAGCGGCCGCTCCCATATCTTGTTTATTCGTGTATGGGCTCCTATGTGGTCGACAAGAAGATCTCCTTCTTCAACGTCTCCTGCTTTGATCAGCCCCCTTGCTGTCTCAACTAGTGTATCTGGGCTAACGCAATCTCGGCGCCAGTTCACGAGCTCTGATTTTACCTCTCTTCTCCAGTTCTGCAGGTTAAGCGTTGAGATGGGGTCCGCAGAGGCAGATGGAGCTTGTGGGAATACCGCCCGTAAAGGAACGATATGATCCATGGCAATCGCTTCCTGTGCCCGCTTTAGCGTTTGTAGGTAGAACAGATCTTTCAGAACAGGGAGCAACAGAGGCATCCCGTAACCAGTAGTCCGGCTAGAGATACCAGGACGGACCATGGCGTAGAAGTTGGAGGGTTCTATTTTTATCCTATTTTCGGGCTTGCGGATCGCCTCAATGTATAGCTGGGGGGTACTGATGATGACGTCTTTGATGCCTAACGTGATGTCATTGACCAGAGTCCGCCCAGGTTTATAGTAATACTGAGGTCTCCCTGTTATTTCATTGTAGGATATCGTGATGTTGCGTGGGTTCCATCTGTGTATCTTGAGCTTGCTGACGTTTTTATAGTATGAGTCCCGAACAGTGGCGTACCCTCTCGAGCCGCACTCGGGGCACTGCAGCGAGAACTTATAGTTTGAGAACTTCCAATGCGGTTTTATAGACGACGCGCTGAACCACTTCTTACAGGCGTTGCATTGAAGCTCTTTCTCGAATGGGAACAGCACCGAAGAATAACATACGCCGAAAGTATAGTGATCTAGTCCTACCGATATACACTCTGCCCTGAGCTCAAGAGCCTCGGTTAGAAACTCTTGCCACTTTTTAGACATGTCTGGGTCGTCGTGCTCAACGATAATATCTGTTACCGGGTACTCTGCCATTTTACTAATGACAGTGTTCGCTAATGGGTTAGCTAGAAAGTAGTACTCGCACCACTGGTGTAGCTCTCTAACGCTCGTAGGTAGATAAGTTGAGCTAAGATCGAAAAAAGGCGACGGATACGTGATACGCCTACCCAAAGAGTTTGGGTACGTATTTGTACTTGATGCTAAATATGAGTTAGTGGGAAAAGTCATTTATCACACCCCAACCTTTGGGTTTGGTCTAAGTCTTCCGATCTCGTTGTTTACTTTAGGCGCTACGTTATGCGCAAACCTAGAAACAGTGTGGGCTCTAGCAGTCGGCCTTGTAATCCCTGGGGTAGCTGTACGGACAGCATCGGTCACGCCAGAAGAGACTGCCTGCTGTAATCCTGGTTTTGGCTGTCCTATCGTCTTAGCTTTGTGTACCAAAGCAGGGGTTACCTTAGCCTTGTTTTTTGCTGCTTGCGCCCGCCTAACCGCAGACGCTGCGATTGACGTAGGTACGTCTGCCAAGGCGAGCTGCCCCATAAAACCTGTAGGTCCTGTTACCGCATATAAAGCCGTTGCTGGCAGTTCCTCAGCTAGAGTAGAAAGACGATCTTCTGGCTTAGCTGTAGCTACATTATAGGCCCCGAGGGTTCCAAAACCAGCAGTCATGGCTTTACCGGTAGTTCCCTCAGTACGCCAGCCTAGGCGCGCGGTCCCTAAAGGATCCTTAGCGGCCGCTCTTAAATACCCAGGCACGCTGGTTATGCCTTTTTCATAGGCCTGCCCTTCAGCGAGAAGTGTATCCCCCTTACCTCCTAAGGCTTTGGCTAGCTCTTCAGGAGACGCTGTCTCTAACGATCCTTTTTGGGCCTTCAGGGCCTCTAGACGCTGCTTGGTCTTTTTACCTAAGATCTTGTCGCCCTCTAAGTGTTTACCTGCCTCTTCTAGCATTTCCTTTTTGGCGCCCTCGACCCCCTCAACCCCTCTAACACCTATCGATCGCATACGTTCGGCTTGTTGCGCTTTGGTAAGTTTATTCCAACCAGGCCCTTTGTATCCGGTCATCCTATATCCGATTCGGCCGGGTACAGACTTTAGAAACTTGCCCCACGCTTTCGGCCCGTATTTAGCTAAGGTCTTGCTGCCTTTGACACCTTTGACTACTTTAGGAAGAAGCTTGCCCCCCGCTTTAGCTCCAGTTATTACAGCGCTGGCTTGCTTGTCCAGCTGATCAAGCTCATCATGCAGCGACGCAATGAGCTGAGCTTCTATTAGGTCATGGTGCCGAGACATAAGCCAGCTCCTCTTTAAGTTGTTTATTCAGGCCCGCTAGTGTTAAGAACACGCCGGCAAGCTTTTGTATTTGCACGTCTTCTATGGAATCAGAGGTTTGCAGATCGCTTAACAGGCTGTCTTTAACCTCGTCCCATCTTTTTTGGACGTCTTTCCAGTCATAGTACACCGGATACTTTATCAGTGCGGATTGAGGCGCGCGACACCTATCGCACATGTCGTTGTCCGTGTCCTCATCAACGTTGCCGCACACAGAGCACCTGTATTCGACTATGTCTAAAATTGGCTGAACAAAGTCCAACGGCGGCGGAACAAACAATACTCCCGCGTCAAGACAGGCGGCAGCGATGAAGTGCTTCACCTCTGGGTCAAACTCACGTTTGCGCAAGACATCCATAATCGATACGGTAACATATAGGTCGTCTAGGTCTGGGCGCCTGGCGTATTGAAAGTTAGCGAGCTCGTCGTTAAACGGTTGGTTGATCCAGTTAAAGACCTCCCAGTCTACCCAAGGACCTTCGTTGTTGTGGACGGTCTGGATAGCGGAGAGCTTGTGTAGGACCAAAGGGTCGACAGCGTTCTGGGCCGTGATTGATCGTACAGCAGACTCTAGTGTTTCAGGGAGCCAGATTATCCACTCTGGGTACAGCCCCCCCATAATACGGTCCAACGTTATCGGGTGGACCGTAGGTTTTTTTAGGAGTTCGGCCGCACGGGCTTTGTTCATTTGTTACCACTTTCGTGCAGCGGCGACTAGCTTGACGATGGTGTTCTTTTCGGGTTCAGGAAGAGACTTAAACACCGCGACCGGGTTCTTCTTGAACTCATCGGCGAAGTCTTCCCCGAACGCCTTGCTTAGAAGCGTCCTGTACCCTTTAAGCTGCATCAAGTCTTCTTCGTCGACCGTGCCTTGCACAGCTGTGTAAGAGAACGAGGCGGCTTCTTTACGGAGCGCGGCTTGGAAGGGGTCTTCGAGCCCGTTGTCCCAATGCTCAGCTAGTCCAGTAGCCTCGTCGATCTCCATCAGCATATTTGCAAACACACCGGGGGCCAAAGCACCTACCTTAGTAAACATAACCCTATAGTAGTCGCGTGCTTCTTGGGCCCCAGCTTTTTCCATGCGTTTTTGGATCTGCTCTTTTACATGGAGAGGGTCTCGCCATCCGCTGGCGGCGTACTTTTGTATAGGATCTGTGGTGGGCACGCCGAGATCAGCCGCCCGCTTTGTAAGGTTCAAGCAGAATTCACGCCTCTTGCTAGGGTGTAGCTTAGACCCGTGCTTCTCGAAGAACTTGATGGCCGTCAGCACCTGATCATAACTATCGATTGGGTACTGGGCCTCTTTTGTTAAGCAGTGACGTACTGGAGGTGGGCTCGTGTCGATCTCGTAGCCTGTCACATCCACGTAAGGGATGACTTTATCTGGTAGAGCCCCCGCCATTTTGGTTAGCACGGGAGGGGCCTCAATGCCGTAAGTGGAGCAGGCCTTTAGTAGGTTCTGCGCGGCTGTTTTAGCAGCAGGAGCAGGGAGGACATCTTTCGCGTGGTCTAGAAGATAGACAACGGAAAGCGCCGTGTTACACCCATCAGTACATGCGAACTTACGCATTTTGGTGTCCCCGTCCTTCATTACCAAGGCGTAGAGATCGTCTCGCATCCTGGATCTTTCACCCTCGTCCATGAGGGCGCCTTCCTTGATTATGTCCGGCAGAAGATCTGGGGAGGGGAAGCGGTTCTTTAGTATCGTACCTTCAGCGTCGTCGTAGAAATCGATGACCTGACTTGCAAGTTTCTCCATTCCAGCTCCTTAAACTCTAGCTAGAGTCAATATAGGATTATATGAGGGCCTCTAAACCTAGTCAAACCTGCGAAAAAGCTTGTTATAAGACCTGCGAGTTTAGCCTAACCTGCGGCATTAGTATGCCCAAACGTAAGGAGTGTGCCATGCACAAGAACGGTACTGAAAAGGACTGGGTAGACAAGCTGGAATCCGCTTGGCCTATCATCGTATTTGTCTCTGGGTTAATCTATAGGTTAATCATGTCTGTTGACAATTTAGCCCGGCCTAACGAAGCTGGGCCTTCTGGCTATCCGACTGATCGGTACGCTGACTGAGGTGATTTATGGAAATTGAGGGGCGCGCGGTTTACTCTGACTGGTTATGGATTCCTAAGGGGATTTTGCACGAGCCTAGTATCCGTGCGTCTCTCACTTTCCTCCAGAAAGGGTATCGTCAAGACACTAGAGTTCGTGGTTGGAAAGAGACGGCGGACCACATCGCCGTGCCTCGAGAGTTCTTTTCCAGGGACAAGCTGATTAGTATGGGTATTGAACGCGACGATCAGATCCCTGAGTTCGAGAAAGTTGGGGTAGAAGACAGGGTAACTCTAGACCTGCTGTCGGGCGGCGCCAAGACAACACAACGGGACGCTTACGAAAAACTGAGCCGCACCGAAAATGGGGTTCTGCAGTTAGGGTGTGGCCACGGTAAGACTGTAATAGCTTTGAAACATATTTGTGATCGTCAGGTTCCTGCAATAGTAATAGTGGAGACCAAAGACTTACTTGAGCAGTGGAAGGAGGCCATCGACCAATTTACCGATCTAGGAGCGGGCACCGGGTTGATACAAGGCCCTATATCTCGATGGTCGTGGCGAAAGCCTATCACCATCGCTATGATCCAATCTTTGGCTCGATACCACGATGAGGTTCCTGAGCAGCTACGAGAGTGGTTCGGGACTGCTGTGTACGACGAGGCCCATCACCTCTCGAGTAAGTTCTTTGTTCGGGCCGCCCCCATGTTTTACGGGAAGCGTATCGGCTTGACAGCGACCCCGCGCCGTGAGGATGGCCTAGAAGGCCTCTACTACGCTCATATCGGTCGGCCCTTTCACAAAGATATTCAACAACCCTTAACCCCTAAAGCTATCATCTACACGTTGGACCTACCCGTTGACTGGAACAGCAGAGACGTTGTGGAGGACATAACAGATATCCAAGGGGAGCTATCGTTCCCAAAACTATGGGGGTTTATTGGTAGGCAACCCACGTTCCAGTCCAAGGTTCGAAGCGTAATACTCCGGTCAGTTAACAACGGCCGAAAGGTGTTGGTGTTATCACACAGAGTTGATACACTGGTTCGTCTGAACGAGGCGCTAGGCAAGGCGGACGTAGGGGAGGTCGGGTTGGTTACTGGGTCGGTAGCGCCCGAGCAGAGACGCCGGAGTTTGAAGACGTGCTCGATCGTACTGGGTACTATGCAATTAGCCAAAGAGGGTCTCGACGAGAAGCGGCTAGATACTCTTCTTCTTCTAGAGCCTTTTGCAGCAGAAGGAGTACTCCAACAAGCTGCTGGGCGGATACTAAGAACCTACGAGAACAAGCAGCAGCCTATTATAGGGATAATTCGAGTCAGTTTTGCTCCGTGTTATTCCTTAGTAGCAAAGCTAAGAAAGCATTTTAGGAAATGGCCGACGAAGGTGGAACTGAGAGAGATGTCTATTTAGAGAAGTTAAAGAGAAGCTTTGAGAACTGTAACAAGTGTGAAGAGATCGCACCGCACATAACTAACAAAGTGTGGGGGTACGGGCCTAATAACGCGATGATCCTTGTAGTGGGTGAGGCTCCAGGAGCAGAGGAAGATGCCTTGGGCAAACCGTTCGTAGGAGCGTCGGGCAGTACCCTAACAGAAATACTGGCTGAGTGTGGTATCCCACGAGATGCTGTATACATCACGAACTGTTTGCTGTGTCGACCTACGTTGCCGGGAACTCAAGTAAAACGTAAGAACAGAGCCCCTAACGCAAAAGAGATATCTAACTGCAAGGATAGGCTAATATCAGAGATACTCTGCGTGGATCCTGTAATCATACTAGCACTAGGTAAAACAGCATCAAACACACTA
>Ga0180432_10007056_pt1 | contig 14405 bp, 10 predicted proteins | sample SS_ome_10_FD_132414 | JGI IMG/M metagenome (GOLD analysis project Ga0180432, IMG submission 132414) | Hypersaline lake sediment archaeal communities from the Salton Sea, California, USA - SS_1_MS_2 metaG | ecosystem: Environmental > Aquatic > Non-marine Saline and Alkaline > Hypersaline >... | reverse complement strand
ATAGGTCCGATCATGCTTGGAGACGGCAGAACGAGAGACGGTATGCTTCAGATGCTCATGGCTATGCTGGACGTCAACTCCGGCTCTGTTGATTGGAGTTTGAAGGTAGGCTACAGCAACCAGGCTGCGATAACTGCCACGACTATCGATTCCGGCACCTGGGACGAAGACACCGGCATGCAGGCTACGAACTGGCCGAAGGTACGCGGTTTCGCTGCCATACTCAGACTCGACAATTCAGGTATCGCTCCATGGGCGATGGAACAGGTTACGGCACGGATACAAATGGCTGGTGAACAAAGGATCTTGTAATGATACTTCGCACTGGTTATATACCAAGAAACAACTCGATAGCAGAGTTGGAAATGGCGTTCATGGCGGTCTACAGAGCCATATCAGCCGCCGAGAACAACTTCGAGTTGAACAGCACGACGATTACGGCGAATACGACTCTTGACGATTCTCATGAGGCCGTACACGTTTCAACGGGAGCCGTGACGATAACCTTGCCTCCTGCGGCGACTTACTACACTTCCGAGACTGGCAGCGCGAAATGGTACGCGATAAGTAACGATTACACGAATGCAAGCAATATCACCATACAGGCAGACGGAAGCGAATTGATAGGCAATGCGAACACTTTGACGGTTCCTCCCGGCGGGGCTCCGAACATCTACACCAACGGCCAAAAATGGATATTGTTCTAAATGAGTTTTTTCACTGAGATACAAATTGTCGATCCGACGACAGGCACTCCGGTAAACGTCAATTCAGACGGCCAGATGCACGTCGTCGCAGAGGGTCACTTATGCACAAGCAACTCTACCGAAACGCCTTTGTCCGGAGGTGCGTCATGGACTGGTGACAGCGAGAACATTCTCGCCTACAACGGTATCTGCGTATTCGTTACTGCCGACGTCGCAAGTGCTGTTGGCGGTCTTGAGATTCAGTATTCAAGCGACGACTCGACATGGTACACGGCTGAGTCTTATACGGTGTTGGCTGGTGCTGAGAAGTGGTTCACGCCTCCAGCGTTCGGCAAGTTCTTCAGAGTCAAATACACGAACGGAGCGGGAGCGCAATCAACCTTCGTCCTTACGACTGTATTGCGCAAGATGCCGTTCAAGTGGTCCAGCCACAACATAGACGACCCAATAACGGATCAAGACGATGCAGAGTTGGTCAAGGCCGTCAATACCGGGAAAGATCCAAACGGAACCTATAGGAACGTCAACGTCACTCAAGACGGCTATATGGCAATCAGTGACAACTCAAGTGGTCTGGCGATTGCTGAAGGAAACGTAACCGGAAAATCGTCCGTGTCAAAATTTGGACAGGCGAAAGATTTCGATACGGGTGATGGATTCGTGACGGTGTGGGACGGTGCCGAAGACGGTGCGGCGTGGGAACAGATGTTGTATCAATATTCAACTACTGCCGACATTGATTCAATAAGCTCAAGCGATGCTGGAGACAATCACGACATAACGATAATAGGGCTTGATTCTAATTGGGACGAGGTGACTCAGACGGTTACACTTAACGGTCAAACTCGCGTTGCTCTCACTACTTCTCTAATCCGTGTTTATCGTGCCTACAATGGCAACTCGACGGAGTTTTCAGGCAATGTGATAATTTACGTCAATACGGCATTGACGGCAGGCGTTCCTACTGACACGACGAAGATTCGAGCAGTCATTGATCCTATTGCACAGCAGACGCTCATGTGCGTCTATTCGGTGCCTGCTGGAAAGACGGCTTACTTGACGCGCGGCTATGCGTCAACGGCTGGAGGTAGTAAGACTTCAAATTATGTGATACAGTTCTTTGTGCGAAATTTCGGCAAAGTGTTTCGGCTTCAGAACGTCAATAGCATAGGCGACACGGCAAGTTCAAATATCGTGCTTGATTACTTCGTACCGTTGGCGATACCTGAAAAGAGCGACTTGGAAGTGCGCGTCAACGCAACGGCAGTTGGCGTATTCGGAGCAAGCGTGGCGGCTGGATTTGACTTGATACTTGTGGATGATTAATAGGAGTTGATTAGATGTTGAAAGGAATAGTTTTGTTGATTGTGGCGTTTGTTCTGGTAAGTTGCGTAAAGCTGAACAAGTTTGACGAGTCTACGGGAACGTTCGAGAATGACAAGGAGAGCGTCGGACTCGGCAGCATTGCAGAGCGTGAAGAGGGAATCAAGAAATCTCTCAAGGAACACGGCAAGCTGAAAGTCGTAGTCATCAAAGAACGCAATCCAGTTACTGATTGGATACTTGGTGGAATGATGGCCCTCGGTGCCTTTTCCATAGTAGGAGGCATAGTGTGGACGGGGTACAATATTCTGTATATGGCAGGCAAATTCATCAAGTCGGGGATACTTGCCATTGCCGGAGGGCTTGTTCTGTTTGGATCAAGCTATCTTCTGATGGAGTATCTTTGGGTTTTGTTGACTCTGTTGGGAATCGCATTCGCAGTTGGCATAGGTTGGCTCGTATGGTACTTGAAGGAGAATCGAGGCATGTTCGGAGCGGCCGTAGAAACTGTTGACGTCGCGATTGCCGGAGGTGACGACACAAGCACTCAGGACGCCATGAGAAAGGCTCAAGGCAAGCATCAACCGTTTTTCAAGGCGATGAAGAACAAATGACCAGAAGACGCGCATATACGGCCCTTGGAGACACTGGCGGTCCGGGTGACGGAGGCAACACGAAGCCTCCCATATGGCCTCCTGGGTGGAAGTGGCCTCCTCCTCCGTATCCACCGGGATTCGGTGACGGCACCTATCTCGGCAAGACCTATGATTCATCCACGTACACGATAAGCGCGACTTTCAATAGAAGCGTCACCTTGCTTGTCGAGGACTATGACGGCTACGATCAATATACCGGATCTTCCTTTTCGATCACCGTGACGGGTGGTGGATGGAGAGCCTTGTACGCCTTGGTTGGAGAGGATGAAAGTCTGTCCAGCATAACGAGTCTTACGCTTTCAAGTACGGATCTTCAGGAGATCTATCTCGTCAGACTGCCGGGGTTGCAGACTCTCGATGTGTCGGGGAACGAAGACCTCTCTTCCATAGACCTGAGCAGTCAGGCGAATCTCGTCACTTTCGATGCTGGTCAATGCGGATTCAGCGGCAGCTTCAGCATGACGAACTATCTGAATCTTACGACTGTGGACCTTGCAGACAATACGATAACCTCAGTCAACTTCAGCGGTTGCTCCTCATTGTCGTCTCTCGATCTGACAAGCAACGCGGTTACGAGTTTCGATCTTGCGAGTACGGCATTCACCAGCCTTGACTTCAGTGCGTTTACAGGTGCCACAACGGTCGATTTGGAGGGTTGCGACCTTTTGACCACCTTGGACCTCAACGCGCTGTCAAGCCTATCGTCCGTGACTCTGACGGGGTGTACGGCTCTGGTCACTCTCGACGGAAGCAGTACGGGCTATACCGGGTGGACTTTGACGGGGCTCAGTTCCTTGCTCGACGTGGATTTGTCAAGCAACACTCTTTCCGAAGGACAGGTTGATACTATTCTTGGCGTAATCGAAGCGTTTGGAACTTCAAACGGAACTCTGGACCTATGCACGAACAATCCTCCAAGTGCTTCGGGAGAGGCAGACGTCACGCTTCTCGAGGGACGCGGTTGGACGGTTTGCGTTGACGAAGCAGATGCTCCCATAGGCGTCTACGTACCGTTGAACGTGGAGCGAGGGACCGCATTCGATCTCATAGTCCAGGGGCTTACCGAAGCAGGCGAAGCGGATACCACTTACGTTCCCAGTGAAAGTCTCACGGTGACACTTAACAGTGCCGATGGAAGCGACTCGATAGACGTTGCGACGATAGATACTAGCGGTTGGTCGAACGGAAGCAAGACGGTATCCGCAACGATTACCGGAGGTAGCGGCGATGACGCGGCAACGATCAACGTAAACGGTGACGGCAAGGATGGAGACAGTTCCTCATTCACGATCAAGGACACCGTTTCGGGATCTCCGTCTTTGTGGAAGCTGACCATATTGACTCCGTTCACGGTAAACGTGCCCGAGGCTGGTACGGGTACTTGCGACCATGAAAACTGTGCGGACGTATCTCATACGTTCACCGGAACTTATTCTGGGCTTGTCGAAAACAAGAATATCATTACGAGTTATCCCAACACTTCAAACGATCCGAACCCGCCAAACGACTGCGATCAAGATACGGACGCTTCGATATTCATTCGTGCAAGCGATGTGTGGGTTGGTGTTGACGGGCCGATATCCGGAGAGATATTTAACTGGTCCGTGGTGATGGACTTTGACAACCTTGACAAGACTTTGTGGGCGACTCAACTTGATATTGGAGTGCCGAGAACATCTACCATGGATGATTGCATGAGTGTTGCAAGCGTGGTTGCCGTATTGGAGGCCGTATCGTGAAAGACAGTTGGTATGAACGCTATGACGATGACAGTATCAATAGAAGCGTGTCGCATGACGGTGATGACAGACATTTGTTGACCGATGATGAATATGACGAACGTCAGAGAATTTGCGGCGATTGCGAGTATCTTACGGATAAAGAGATTTGTCGCAAGTGTGGATGCGTCCAGAAGAATAAGAGTCGCATACGCAACGTTAAATGTCCAATAGAAAAATGGTAATAAACAGAGGAGGCTACCATGGCCAGCTACTATCCCAACGTGAGTATCGACAACTTCCTTGGCGGCGGTAAGAAGAAGACTACCGATACGAGTCAGTACACCACTACCAACAATCCCTACATGCAGTATGGAGGAAGGTATTACGATTGGGGCGGGTTCGATCCTGCTTCATATACTGGCGGGAAAAACATAGTCCAGAACACTTCCGGCCAATTTGGATATTGGGATGAAAGTGCGGCTAGAAACAAGCCGACTTGGGTATCTCTTCCGCGTCAACCTAGACAGGTTTCCGCTCCATTGACTCCTGCCGGGCTTGAGCGTCAGAACCTCACGAAAGAGATGCAGGACGCGATGGACGAAGCGAACCGCAAGAACGAGGAGCGTTATCAACAGGCTCTCGCGAATCTCGAGGGAGTGGGCGAACAGGAACGAGCAGACATCAATACGACCTTCGACTCGTCCAGAAGCGCGGTCAATCAAGGTCTGATAAACTCCGGCCTTGCGGGTACTACGGTTGCACCTTCCATGCAGAGGGGCGTCGAAAGAGAGCGTGTCGGTGCTTTGAATCGTCTGGCTTCGATGCTTGCAAGGGAACGCAACCAGGTCATTATCGGACGCAACGACGTACCACCTGACTTGCAGGCTTACATCAATCTAATGTATCAGACTGGTACGGGAGGAAACAGGTAACATGGCGATCACGGTAACACACTCCCCTTCGGCTGCGTCCTTGGGCGGTGTTGCTCGTCAGGCTGGACTTGGGCAATACAGCAAGTTCATGCAACAGATGATCGAGCAACGCAATACTCGCGTTCAACGCGAACGGATGCAAAAGGCTCAGATAGAAGCTCAACGTCAACGCGACCTTCAGTATCAAGAGTTTCAACGCGGCATGGACGAATTGAATTTCGGTCAGGGCATTGCGATGAGTCAACTCGCTCAGTCTCAAAGACAGGAATTGCAGGACAGAGACTATACGAGGAATGCTTGGCAGAATGCGGTAGGAAGCATCAAGAACTGGGATCATTGGACGCCTCAACAGAAACAGCAGTTTCAAGGAATCCAGAAGGATCTCGAGGGCATCATGCGCAATCAAGGTCTGCGTCCACAAGAGAAAGCGGAAGCGGTTCGTCAAGGAATCGCAAGGCTTGACGCCATCCGTTCCATGGTCGTTCCCAAGGGAAAGAGCCAGGCCGATCAATGGGCTCAAGAAGGAAAAGGCGTAGGACAGACTTGGGTTGAAAACGGTGGCAAGTACACCAGGGACAGCAACGGCAACGTCAAGGTACTTGTAAAGCCTATCACTCTTCAGGAGATGGAGAGCATATCGAAGCAGGCTATGGAAAACACGATGAAGCGTGACTCTTACGGAAACGACGTCAAGGCCAGCTTGCGCGAAAGGGAGTTCGAAGAGAATCGTCTTCTTGACAAGTGGTACAAAGCGCGTGGCATGGATGAGATGATGAGTACCTACGGACAGGAGTTCGACGTCAACGGCGAGACGTTCATTGACATGGAAAGAGTCGGTGCTTCACAGAATCAATTCGCACCGGAGCAACAGCCGCAAGAACAGGGGTCAGTCGGAGACAGGTTCATTCGCGCTCTCGGCGGTGATCCCGAGACGGTGAATCGTGCTTTGGATCAAGCCATGGAGATCGGCAAGAACTATCCCAAGGCCGCAGACGCCATAGGCATGACTGCCGACAACACGTTGAGTTATCCGAAAGAAATCGTCGCCATGCTACCTCAGATCGAACATGAGATAGAGTATATCGCGGCGTCCGGCAGCACGAAGAGAGCACGTGAATTACGCCGCACGATTCAAAAGATTCAAGCTATCATGCAAGGAAGATAAGACATGCCCAACGGAAGCGCACTTTCCGACATAAACGAACAACTTGACGATCTACTGGAGTTCCGTTACGGACTTGGTTCGGCAAAGAAGTTCAGAGAGACTTTTGATGAGAACGAAGATTATGCCGATCGCATTGTTCGCGACGTTGCCATTGATGCAAGTCGCGGCTCGATGAAGAAGGGAATCAAGCGTATTCAGGAAGAGGTGTTGGGGCGTTATCCGAACAAAAAGCATATCTCCATGATGAAGGACGTCGAACGCCTTTATCCGTTGGCTGAGATGGCGAACGAGTTCAATAGGTTTGGAGACACGAAACTTATCAATGAAATTCCAGAGGACGACATTGATTTGTTCATGGCGTTGCTTGATCGCATGACCGAGGCCAAGGATAGTGACGCCAGAGGCAAGGTTCAGAAGATCAAAGACTCGTTCATGAAGGTTGGTGCTCCAAGGACTCTATCAAGTTTTTTGTCTGCTGCCGGGGAGTTTCTTCCAGGTGCGGCAGATGAGGATCAGTTGAGACGGATTCAAACGTTCAGGCAGGCTGCCGAATTGAGAGGCAGAGGTCAACGTGCCGTTACTGGGGATATTGGAGAAAGGTTTCGCGAAGGTGACTTGGTTGGTGCTGCGGGTGCCGTCACTGAAAAGGGTGCCATGCTTGCTTCCGAGATGGCTCCACCAATACTTAGTTCAATAGGCATGGTTACTCCCGGTGCTGGGATAACGTTTTGGACTGCTCAGATGGCACCGGACGTTCTTGACGAGATGAGGGATCGCGGTGTGTCTGACGATCTTGCCAAACCGATTGCATTGACGGCTGGTGCCGTAATGGGGTTGATCGAAAAGCTTCAGATCAAGGGATTGGGAAAAGGTATTCTTGACGGTGCCGAAACTGCCGCTCAAAAGGGCATCATGAATGCGCTTGCGACGATAGGCAAAAGGGAAGCCAAGGAACTTGGAACTCAGCTTCTTCAGGAAAACCTTCAGGAGATCACTCAGATAGCGGCCACTTCCGTTGGCAGGTATTTTGACGATAATGCCGACAAGTTCTCCGGGCAGGATTTGATAGACATCAAGGATCGTCTTACGGAGACTACGATCAATACGGCACTTGCCACTCCGTTTCTACGGGCTCCCGGTGCGGTTGCTCAGGCTGTCGGAGACATCAAGGGGTCAAGCGGAAACACTCTCAAGCAAACGGTCATGAAGCCGGATGGTGCGCAATGGTTTGCTCAGAACTATCCTGAACAGGCTGAAATGATAGCAACGGCAGAGAAGCCCAGCAGGAAGTTGTTTCAAGAAGTCTTCGGTCCCGAGTCAAGATGGAACGAGAAAGAGCGTCAAGCGTTTCAGAACGAGATGAAGAAAGACAATCTCATCAAGACGATAAACGCCGCGATGGTCGAGCAGAAGTATCAGCAGGAACGCGAAGATGTTGAAGGCCGCATAGAGATGCAGGCCGAGGAACAGGTTCAGGCAGAGGCTCAGGCAGAGATGGATCTTCTTGCAGAAGAAGCGATGGAGCAGGAGATAGTGATGCAGCGTGCCGAAGAAGCTGCACAGTCAAGCAAGATGGATCAACTTGACGCTGATTACGAGCGTCAGGAAAGAGAGGCTATACAATCCGTCGAGAAAGAGACTGAGGCTGAAAAGGCTGAACGCTTGCGCAAGGTCGAGGAAACGAGTCCCGCTGATTTTGGCGATCTCAACGAAGAGGAACGGAAGATAGTCGATAGTGCCGTTGCAAAAGGGTACAACACCACACAGGTCCAGAAAGAGATTCGCGAAAGCAATCCTTACAGAAAATCCTACTTTCAGATAACGGAAGGAAAGATCAAGCCTCCAAAGGTTTCCACTGAACAGTCGGAAGCGTTTTTCAATGACTTCCCGCAACTTGAGGCAAAGGGCAAGGATCTCATAACGGCCAGTTCAATAGATGAAATAGCGGACAACTTTCGCACGAATCTAGGTACTGATTTTGGAGACGCCGGAAGCGTGATGGCAGAAAAGGACGCGACTGGAGAGGGGTGGGATCAATGGAACGTCGCAAGGTCCATAATCAAAGGATACAGAAAGTTCAATACCGATCTTAGAGAGGCAACCTACAAGGAGGCCTTGCAGAGGTCGAAGGTTGACGCACTGAAAGATTTCAGAATGAAGCGTCTTGAGGCAGAGGAAGCCGAGCGCATACGTCAAGTGAGAGAGGGTACGAAAAAGGAGCCAGTAAGAGCAAAGAAAGCTGCACCCAGGGTTGAGACTGCCGAAATGCGTGAAGATACCGCTCAGGCACCTAAAAAGGCTATCGTGGAGGAAAAGAAACAGGATAAGCCTACGAAGAAAGCTCAGGTATCCGAAACGAGAGTCAACGGCGGTGTGTTGAAAGAGACGTTTCCTGGATCTCAGGTGACGAAGAACGATACCGGGTGGACCGTCAAGCTAAAAGGCGGTACGGAGTTCGAAGTCATAATGACCGATGACATTCCCGTTGACGTGGATACAGTCATGCGTGATTATGGAGTTACCAGGAAAGAAGCGATAGAGATGGCGAAGCGTGGGGCTTCAGGTGCCGTAGTGTCTGCCGGAGTGTCGTTCAAGTTGTCTGATGGTACGATGGTGACGAGCGACAAGATTTCGGCCATATTGGACAGAGCGAAAGCAGACGAAGGAAGCGTAAGGCATGAGGGTCTTCACATAGCCAAGGAACTTGGTTTCTTTGAAACGAAGGAAGGTAAGAAGCTGTGGGACGCTTTGGAGTTCGAATACGGTAGCGAGGAGAACATAGCCAAGGCTAGAGAGGTATGGAAAGGTCAAGACGGACTGTGGGCGAAGATCGTCCAATTCTTCCATAGGTTGAAAGCGAGACTTGGTTTTGAATGGAATCCCGAAGCGGCGTTGAACGAAACGTTCACGGAAGAGTTCTGGGCTCAGGGTGCGTATGACTTCGAGAAGACGCCTATCAAGTATCAACTTGAAGATCCCATCGTCAGTATCAAAAACGAGGTTGTCGATGAGTTGCGCAATCTTCGCGGTGTTGACGCTTTGGAAGGTGTCGAGGCAGAGAGCCGTCAGCAATGGCTTGACGAGGCGGTAAACGTTCTCAGGCAAGACTATTCCGCAGGGGCAAGGTTGGTTGAGGAATTGAGAAAGAATGCGCGTATTCTCAGTGACAGAGAGACGGCGATTCTTCAGCTTCATTACAGAAACGAATACAACAAGTATCAGCGTTTGAGTGACGATCTTTTCAAGGCCGTTGACAATAGCGACGGTGCCGAGGTGGTCGTTCCTTTGCAGAGAGAGGTTGAAGCTCAACTTGCAATCATCACGGCGATAGAAGAAGCGACAAGAGACGCCGGGCGTGAATGGGGTCGTGCTGGTGTGGCTCGTCAGATAGCTTTGAAGAAGGACTTTTCTCTTGCAGGCATGGAGCGCAGAGCCAGAGCGTTGCAAGGCGGCAGGGCTCTTGACCGGGATCAGCAGGCAGAGATCAAGAAATTGTCGGAAACGGTAGAGAGGCTTGAAAAGAGGCTTCAGGAAGAATCGGACAAGGTAATCAATCTCGAGAGAGAGGCTAAGTTGCTTCGTCAGATGAAGGACGACACTGCTGCGGCACCGAAACGCAGAAGCGTTGCAAAGAAGCGCAAGGCGATACAGGACGTCGGCAACGTTTTGGCGAACCTTGGATTTGACGTCGCGAAGAAGACTGGTGGGATCAAGTTTCAAGTTGATGAAGACGCGACGGGTGCGGCCGGAGACGGCGAGATAATTCAAGAGTTGTATGACGCCGCAAAGACCATGGCCGAAGCGTTCAGAGAAGAGGGGTTGACAAGTGCGAGTTCTTTCATAGCGGCCGTTCGCGATCAGTTCGGCAGCGGCATAGCCGAAACGGAGGCTACGTTTCGCAAAGCGTGGGAAGATACGGTAGGTACTCTTGTTCTCGAGTCTGAGGCTATCGACGTCGACGTTGACAATCCTCGAAGCATCACAAGGGAAGCAAGGCGCATTCAAAGAGAACTTGTGGAAGCGGGAATCCTAGACCAGGACATGATAATCGACGCTGTTCATGAAGAACTTCAGACGGTCCTTCCCGACATGACGCGCAACGAGGCTATAGACGCCTTGAGTGCATACGGACAGTTTACGACTCCTTCAAGAGAAGAGATCGACGTTCAGCTTAGAGAGTTGAATGCGAGACATCTTCAGCTATCGAAGCATCTTGTTCTTGACGAATCAATAAGGCTGGCAAAAGAATGGCGTGAGGCTGGTCTGAGTGACGAAGAGATAGCACAGAAGTTGGTTGACGAAGGGTTGCAGTTGAAAGCTACGGGTATGCTTCGCGACAAGCCGAGCGACATCGTTCGTCACATGATAGCCAAAACAAATGAACTGAAGAAGGAATTGCCTCCATTGCCGGGAGCAGTCGAGGGACAGCTTCAAACGGCCCTTGACGCGGCTAAAAGAGCTACCAGGAACAGAATCAGCGATCTTCAGTGGGAGATCAGAAACAAAGAGCGTATCGTCAAGGAACGCAACGAGCTTAAAGCAGATCCGGAACTTGAAGCACTGCGTAAAGAGCGTGACGAATTGATGGTCGAACACAAGAAGATGTTCCCGTCTAAGGGCGCAAGTCTTGAGTCTCGGATCAAGGCTGCGGAAGCGGCTCTTGACAAGTCCATAGAAAGGCTTGAGAAGCAGATTCAAACGGGAGACTTTTCGCCTTTGGAAAAAGGAGAGCCTTTAAGCACTCCCGAGATAGACGCCAAGAGAGCGAGGCTCAAGGCACTGCATGCACAAAAGAAAGCGTTGCAGCCGAAAATGTCTCCGGAAGAGAGAGCGAGAAGGGTTTACGAGGCGAACGTACTTCGCCGTATTGCCGACTACGAAGAACGCATCAGAGAGCAGGATTTCGAGCCTCGCAAAAAGAAGGAGCCAAGAACTCTTTCGGACAACGAGTTGAAATTGAAGAAGCGTCTCGAGGACACGAAGCAAGAGTTTCTGAAAAAGGCTGGGGAATGGCATTTGGCGAATCTCGGTCTTGGCGGGAAGATTCTCGACTACGCCAGGGAAACGGCTCATCTGTCCAGGGCTCTTATGACCTCCATCGACTTGTCTGCCGTATTCCGTCAAGGTGGTCTGGCCGTCTACAGTCATCCGATGCTTGCCAATGAATCCGCAAAGAAGATGCTCAAGGCGTTCGTCAGCAAACAGTCTGCTTTCAACTCTGCCGAAGAGATCAAGAGCGATCCATTGGGACAGTTCGCGTTGACCGCGGGATTGAGCATAACGGATCAAAGCGGAAAGATAACTCGTCAGGAAGAGGCGTTCATGGGCCGTTGGTCCGAGAAGATTCCCGGTGTGGCAGGCAGTGAAAGAGCGTACGTAACCTTTCTGAACAACATGCGCTTTCAGCTTTTCAAGATGATGGTAAGCAATCTCGGCAAGGGCGGTCAAGCGACTCTTGATGAAGCAAAGGCGATAGCGAACTACATCAACATCGCTACGGGTCGTGCCAACTTCAAGATGTTGAACAATGCGGCTGCGAACATGAACACCATATTCTTCGCACCTCGTTACGTTGCGTCAAGGTTCCAATACCTTGCACTCCCGTTTTATCTTCCTTTCACGAATACCACTTCAAGAGTGAAAAAGGCCATCTATGCCGAATACGGAAGGACGATTGCAGGTGCGTCAATATTCATCGGCTCCCTGTTCGCATTGGCTGGATTGGCTGCTGGTGACGATGACGAAGAACCAACCTTCGAACTTGATCCAAGATCTTCCGATTTCATGAAGATAAAGATCGGTGATACGAGGCTTGATCCTCTGGCGGGTCTTCAGCAGGCGATAGTGTTCTCTGCAAGAATGCTTACGGGAAAGATCAAGTCAACGCAAAACGGAAAGGTGATAAGTCTTTCCGTAGGCGAAGATGAAAAGAGAAAGCCGTATTCAAAGACGAGAGCAGACGTTGCCGGGAGATTCTTGAGGACCAAGATGGGTCCGATACCGGGCGCGATAACTACGGCACTGAACGACATGACAGACGTGGTGGGCAAGAAGCATACGGTAAGCAGTCTTATGGGCGGCTTGTTCGTGCCATTGTCCATTCGTGAAGTTGCTGATTCGATCAAGCAACGCGGCATTCCCAAGGGAACTGCCATTTCCATCCTTGCGCTTCTCGGTATGGGTGTTGGTACTTACGGCAAGCGAACGCAGTATCTTGACGGCACAAAAGAGCAACGAGACGAGTTGTTCGACAAGGATCTCGACAGGGCTGAGTATGGTGACGGACCGCTGCCTTACGCAAGCCATATGACTGAAGAGATGCTTGTGAAATACGAGCAGGCTAAGTACGATCACCTAGTCAAAAAGGCTACCACTCTGGCTCGTAAAAAGCCCATGTTCAAAAGCAAGGCTGAAGCGTGGGAGAGAGACGTCGAGTTGGTCAAGGAATGGATCGACAAGAAGCTGGTCACAAGAGAGCAGGTTTTGGAAGCATATGCAAAGGCCTCCCGGTCCATGAAGGACAGGAAGGCCAGGGCAAGAAACATCGGCAGGCTCAGGAAGGTTCTGGGGTTGTAGTCTCCTTCTTCTTGAAGACGTACGTTCCATGCCAGCCGTCTTTGTAGTCTCCGGTGCAATCTCCAACTTGTTCACGGACTTGCTTGCAGCCATCAGTGTAAGTGAACCTGAAGCAACAACCTTCGCATCCGTCGTGCCTTGGAGATCTTTCCATGCGATATTCTTCTTTGTTCAGTTTCATTGCTTCTTGTTCAACGGGACTACGCCATATCGTTTGGCGGGGCTCATGTTCCAGTACCAATAACCGAGCGATGCCAAGTGTTTCAGCGACTCTTTGCGGTTTGCTTCGATCTCTTCAGGAGTCCTTTGATCCTTGTCTGCCAGCTTGCGATACTCGTCGTAGCTGCCTCTCCATTGGACGGTCCATTTCCCGTCTCTGCTGTTCGGCTGATAGCTCTGATAGTGTTCGAGGAAGGTTCCCTTGCATGGGTCGTACCAGGTTCTTCCATCGTGTTTGATGGCTATCCAATACTTGCCGTTGGTCATGACTGTGGGGTGTTCTTCTATGGTGACGTTCTCTTCACCGTAGAGAGCACTTGCGGCGCGGTAGTTGGTGACTACGCGATGCCGTTCTTCAATGTGCAGAAGCCAACGCTTGTCGCGCTTCTTGCCAACCTCGTCAAGCAATCCGAGTTCTTTGGGGGTGCCTGAGCGTATTGCCTTTGAGTTCTTGAACGGCCAGTGCGGTTGAACGAAAGCGCGTCTTGCCATGAACTGAGATTCGACTATCTTGCCGTCTCTCTCGACCCATGCCTGCATAGCGTCTCCTTTCTTGGCGATGACTATCTCGTATTTGCCGTCTCCCTGAGCGATGCCTGCGAGACAGGTTCCTTCGACTGCGTGTTGACTTGAGATCCCGTACTTGACAGTCTTGTAGACTGGTCCTGCACATGACGAAAGCAGCAGTATTGCCGCGATGGTTGCGAGTGTTTTCATTTGCTCGTCTCCTCTTGTGTTGTTTCCGTTTCTAGGTACTGTTCGGGGAATTTTCGTTCGTGTAGTTCTTCTGCCAGCGTGACGGGAAGAATCCTATCTCCGTTGATAAGTTCCTCTAGGTCGTCCGGAGTCTTTTCCATGTATTCTCCGAGTAGTCCCGCTATGTCGGCAAGGTCGTTCTGCAGCTTTTTGTTTAAGGTCCACACCTCCCTGTTTTGTTGAATGAGTTCCTGTATGGTTTCTATGGTTATTCCGAGTACGGAGAATCCCGGCGTCTCGTTTCCTCTGCATATGGGGCATCCTCCCATTATGCCCTTGCAGTAGACGCACTTGACGTAAGTGACGGATTGCGGATCGAGGTCAGGCGTCAGTGACAGAAGTACGTTTGT
>Ga0180432_10007055_pt1 | contig 14408 bp, 16 predicted proteins | sample SS_ome_10_FD_132414 | JGI IMG/M metagenome (GOLD analysis project Ga0180432, IMG submission 132414) | Hypersaline lake sediment archaeal communities from the Salton Sea, California, USA - SS_1_MS_2 metaG | ecosystem: Environmental > Aquatic > Non-marine Saline and Alkaline > Hypersaline >... | reverse complement strand
GTCCCGGCGGTGTCCGACGAAGTCCAGATAGAAGTTATACTCCCAAGGTTTTTGTCTCGTTGGTCTTGATTCCAGCTTGGTCAGACTGATATTCTTTGAGGCAAATCCTTTGAGTGATTCATACAGAGCTCCCGCCTTATGCTTTACGGAAAAGACTATGGAGGTCTTGTCGTCACCTGTAGGCGTAGCATCTTCCCGCGCCAGCATGAAAAATCTGGTAAAATTATTCGGGTTATCCTCTATTTCCCGCGCGATTATTTTCATATCATAGATTTCGGCGGTTCTGCCACTGGCAATAGCGGCACTATCCGAAAAGCCTGAATCTTTTATCATTCCGGCACTGCCGGCTGTGTCGACCGCAGGCATCAGTTCACAGTTCAAGTGACTTAAAAAGGTACGGCACTGGGCAAGCGCCTGCGGATGGGAATAGACCCTTCTTATGCCGTCCAGACCGACTCCGGCAGGGGCTATCAGGCAGTGGCTGATGCGGAGATTTACCTCGCCGCACACCATGAGGGGTGACTCCAGCATGAGGTCATATACCCGGTTTATACTCCCCTCCAGCGAATTCTCAACAGGGACAACCCCGAAAGGCACCTCGCCAACCTCCACGGCCTTGAAAACCTCCTCAAAGCTTTCGCAGGGACGGGCATGGATGGACGTCGCCCCAAAGAAGCTAAGGGCTGCATCTTCACTATAGGCGCCAATTTCACCCTGAAAAGCGACAGTTATCCCCTGCACCCTCTTGCAGGCGCCAATTATGCTCCGGTAGATATCCTCTATATCCCCCTGACTTACGTCTTTACTGCGGGCTACACTTCTGACGCCTTCCAGAACCTTGTGCTCTCTCTCTCTGTCCTCAATGAGTTTGTTCTGTGCTTTCTTTTTCCGTCCGATTTCTTCAGCCGTTTTTATCCGCTCACTGATAAGCTCAACTATCCGGGTATCTAAATCGTCTATTTTTTTTCTTAAATCACCCAAGCTCATTTTATTACACCCCTAATCAGTCCGGCTCTCATGGCAAAGTCGGCAAGGGTTATGGCCATCATCGCTTCAACCACCGGCACCGCTCTCGGCACGATACAGACGTCGTGCCTTCCCCCGACACTTATACTGGTGCTCTTCATATTTCGCATGTCCACCGTCTCCTGCTCTCTGGCTATTGAGGATGTTGGCTTGATGACAACCCTGGCTACGATTGGCATGCCGCTGCTCATACCCCCAAGTATACCGCCGGCATTATTTGTCACGGTAACTATCTTACCGTCCTTGACGATAAACGGGTCATTATTCTCCGACCCCTTCTTCCCGGCTGCCGAGAAGCCAGCCCCGAATTCAACTCCCTTAACCGCCGGGATGGCCAGCAGGGCTTTAGCCATGTCCCCATCCAGATTATCAAAGACCGGCTCTCCCAGGCCAGGCGGTACATTACGGGCAATGCCTTCAACCACCCCCCCGAGACTGTCCCCCTCTCCCTTAGCCCGTGTGATGAGTCCCGCCATCTCTCTGGAAGCTTCCGCATCAGCACATCTCAATGAATCCTGCTCGGCGTTCTTTTTTATTCCATCAAAATCCGCCGGCTTCGCCACTACGCCGCCTATTTCCACAGTATGCGCTACAATCTCCACACCCAACAGGTTTAAAAGTTTCTTGGCAACGGCTCCCGCCATGACAAAGGTGGCGGTAACCCTGCCGGAAAACCTGCCCCCACCCCGCCAATCATTAAAACCACCGTACTTCACGTAGGCAGTATAGTCGGCATGTCCCGGCCGGGGCTTAAACCTGATTTCTTCATAAGCCGTAGAATCAACGTCCCGGTTCCATATCAGCAGACAGATGGGAGCACCGTTGGTGAAGCCGTCGCTGACCCCCGAAAGAATCTCAACCCTGTCCGCTTCCGATCTGGCGGTAGCCGCAATACCCTCCCCCGATCGCCTCCTATCTACCTCCTTCTGGATATCTTCTTCAGTGATGGGTAGACCGACGGGACATCCATCTACAATGGTTCCCACACATCTGCCGTGGCTTTCGCCAAAGCTGGTTACAGTAAAAAGCCTGCCCAAGCTATTCTCCATCTATCTCCAGTTCACCTCCGACACTTTTCAGTAAATCCCAGAAATTCGGAAACGTCTTGGCGACACATTCGGCACCATCTATGGTGATGCTGCCGATAGTGGTGCCATTTATAGTAGTGCCGCCAATGGCGGCGCCGAGTACGCCAAAAGCCATGGCAATCCTGTGGTCGTTCTTGCTATCTATGACGACAGCCTCCGGCTCAGGTACAGCTTCATCCGCTGCCTGGCCTTCTTCAGCCTCTTTTTCCTTCTCTTCCGCAGCCGGTTTCTGCGTCATCAAACCCCTAATGGTAAGCCGGTCTCTATCCTCAGTCACGGTTACGCCGTCTATCTTCGCCAGCCCTTCCCTTACCGCCGCTACCCGGTTTGATTCCTTTATCCGCGCCCTCTCTATGCCGGTAAACTCGCTGGTACCATTGGCCACAGCGGCGAGAACCGCCATGGTGGGCAAGAGGTCAATACAATCGGAGAGGTCAGCATTTATTGCCTCCAGCTTTGCCTGGCTAACGGTAACAGAGTCCCTGACTATCTTGACCTTAGCCCCCATACTTCTCAAGAAGTCCAGTGCCACCCGGTCGCCCTGAAGGCTTGAGGTACTCAGGTTTTCAACTTCTATCTCCCCGCAAACAGCCCCCAGTGCCAGAAAATACGAGGCCGATGACCAGTCTCCTTCCACTTCGAATCTGGTCGGTTTGTATCTCTGTCTGGCTACCACAAATTTATCAAACTCGGTTTTGACATTTACCCCGAACTTCCTCAGGCACCTCAAAGTCATCAGTACGTATGGTTTTGATGTCATGGGAGTGTTCAGCCTGATGCTTACCTCATTCTCAGCCAGGGGAGCTACCATGAGCAAAGCCGATATAAACTGAGAGCTTATGTTTCCCGGCAGTTCCGTCTTGCCTCCCTTCAGGGTACCCCCCTCCACGGTTACCGGCGGCGTCGTCTTTCCCTCCATGGAGCATTTTACCTTCAGCTTCTTCATTGCCTCTATCAGCGACTTCACCGGTCTTTTGGATAGGGATGGCCCGCCGACCAGACGGCACGTGCCGGGAACCAGTGAGCAAATGGCCGTCATGAACCTCAGGGTAGTTGCTGATTCACCACAGAACAGGTCCGCAGACGGCGCCCGGAAAGTCTTTCCTATGACCCGCCATAAGCCATCCTCCCGCTGGACTTGAATTCCAACCTTGCTCAGTACATCTACGGCAGCGCCGGTGTCTTCACAGACCAGGGGGTCTACCAGCTCACTTTCACCACTGGTCAGGGCGGCACACATCAACCCCCGAATCGTCTGACTCTTGGAAGGGGGAACTCTAACCTTCCCCTTTACCTCGCTTTTGCTAACGGTAACTTTCATTCTCTCTTAGCTTCTTTATTATTTCCTCGGCAACCGAGTCAGTATCCAGTTTTGAAGTATTTATCTTAATATCGGCAGCCCGCTCGTAAAATGGACGGCGAAACCTTAAAAGCTCTTTTATTTGTGAAGCCCGGTCAGAAGTCGTGAGCAGGGGTCTTTCATTCTCGTCTTTTGACGTGCGCTTTAATATTACAACAGGTGATGCCGTCAGATAAACTATGACACATTCCTTTTTCAACCTGTCTATATTTATTTTATTGAGAACTATGCCGCCACCGCAAGCGATAACCGCTTTTTTCTTGCCAGCCACTTCTTTAGCGACCTCAATCTCAAGCTCCCGGAAACCAATCTCACCATCCTGCTGGAATATCTGGGGTATGGTCTTCCCCGCCTTCCGCTCAATCAGGGAGTCGAGTTCAAAAAAATCTCCGCCCAGCTTTGCCGCCAGCAGTTCGCCCACAGCCGTTTTCCCCGTCCCCATAAAACCTATCAGGGCGATGCTGGTCTTCATGCCCCTCCAAGAGCCTTAACGGCTTTCTTTCTCATCAGGTCAAACGGGGCCGGCTGCTCCGTCCATTTCTCAAAGGCCAGAGCCCCCTGCCAAGTGAGCATATCAACTCCCACTACGATTCGGGCGCCGGCTGCCTCAGCATCTTTCAGCAACTTCGTCTTAATAGGATTATACACTATATCAAAAACTACAAGCTCAGGTTTGAGCAAATCAGCAGGAACCGGGCTCTCTTCACTATTCGGACTCATACCCACGCTGGTGGCGTTAATCAGTATATCAGCCCCGGCCAGTGCCGCTGCCAGGTTCTCGAAACCGAGTTCCAAAACTCTGACCTCCATCTCAAAGTCCTCGAGAATCAGCTCGGCAATCACCTCTGCCCAGTCCAGCTCCAACTGCCGGTTAAGAATGGTCAGGTGCGCCCCCTTTTCGGCAAGGATGTAAGAAATCGCTCTTGAGGCACCACCGGCACCCAGAATAACAATGTTTTTCCCTTCCGGCTCACCCCCTCCCTCCAGTAACGCCCGCAGAAATCCGGAGGCATCGGTATTGTAACCCCTTAAGTTGCCATCATTATTCACTATGGTGTTGACCGCACCAATCTTCTCAGCTACAGGGTCCAGTCCGTCCAGCATTGGTATAATCGCCACCTTGTGCGGTATGGTAACATTCAAGCCCCTTATATTCAGGGCCCTGATGCCGTCAACCGCTTGAGCCAGCTCCTCTGCTCTTACCCGGAACGGAATATAGATATAGTCCAAACCAAGTTTTTTAAAGGCGGCATTGTGCATCACCGGCGACATAGTATGCTCTATGGGGTCGCCTATCACACCGCAGATTTTCGTTTTTCCCGATACGATGCTACTCTCCATTTTTCAGCATCCCGTAAATCTTCCTTAAATCCCTTACTGTCATCTGCCCCGGGGCAGATTCCCTGCCTTCTTCAATTGATGCATAGGCGAAATCGCCGCCAACCATCGGGCAGAGTACCCTGGAGACAACACCCAGAGGGCCCATGGCAAAGGAAACTACCCTTGCCTCCGGAAAGTCCGAGATGATTTGTAAAACCTCAAGGTTGTCGGCAAACCTCCGGGCGGTGGTAACCAGCTTGCAAATATCGGCGCCGGCCGCAAGTTGCCTCTGGACTATGTCTTTCATCTTATCCGGAGAGGGTGTCTCTTTCAGATCGTGATGTGAGAGGATGCAATCTGCCCCCGGTTTAATCAGCTTTACCGTTTCCGCCAGGTTTTCGGTAGCGAGCTCTATATCAATTTTGTCGGCTCCCAGTTCAGCAGCGCCGAGAAGCTCCTCAATTCTCTTGGCTTCACTCCCTTTCCAGCTACCTCCCTCCCGGGCACTCCTGTTGCAGGCTATCCAGGGTTTCTCCAGATGCTTGACCACTTCCTGCCAGCTATTGCCGATAAGGTCTATCCGAACTTCAAACAGGTCAACCTGCGGTTCAACTCCCTTTACCGCTTCCAGGTCATCATTTACGATAGCGGCACAAATCCTGGGGCTATTCTTTACCAAGAAGAACCTCCCCCAACAGAGAAGTAGTTACTTTGTCGCTGATAAAGGCATCCCCGATTGATTTAAGCAGAACGAACCTTATTCTATCCTGCAAGACCTTCTTGTCATGTCGCATTGCCTGAAGCACATCTTTAATATCGACATCTGGCATCTCCACAGGCAGTACGGCTTTCTTAATAACATCCGCCAGCCTGATTACATCACTTTCATCAAGCATTTCCATTTTGTTGGAGATTCTTGCCGCCGCCGTCATGCCGATGGCAACGGCTTGACCATGTTTTAACTGGAAATTTGAGACCGTTTCAAGGGCGTGGCCAATGGTGTGACCGTAGTTCAGGATACCTCTTAAGCCTAAGTCTCTTTCGTCATGTGCCACTATTTCGGCTTTAATTCTGGCAGTCTCCAAAACTATCTCCTCCAGCACGCCTGCATTAAGTGACATGGCTCTTTCAAGGTTAATATCAAGAAAGTTGAACAAATTTCTATTCCTGATAGCGGCGCTTTTTATTACTTCCGCCAGACCGTTGGATAGTTCGGCCTGGGGAAGGGTCTTCAGGGTATCAATATCAGCAACTACCATCTTCGGCTGATAGAATACCCCTATGTTGTTTTTCAATTGACCGTGGTCCACCGCCACCTTACCGCCAATGCTGCTGTCAACCTGCGCCAGCAGGGTGGTCGGTACCTGTATCAGTGGCACCCCCCGCATATAGGTGGCAGCTACGAATCCAGCCAGGTCGCCAACCACCCCCCCACCCAGGGCTAAAACAGGCGTTGTCCTCTCGGCGTAAAAGCTGGTCAACTCCTGGTAGAGTCTACCGGCGGTTTCTAAAGATTTCTGCTCTTCCCCCACCGGCACCTCCAGAATGGTAACCTTAAAGCCGGCATTGGTCAGACCCTGATTTAGAGCATCGCCATACAGGCCATTCACGGTAGTGTCGGCGACGATAACTGCCTTACCCGAAAAACCTTTTTCTTTCAGCCAGAGTCCTATCCGGGCAAGCAAGCCGGCACCGACGCGTATCTCATAACTGTTGCTGCCAAGTTCTACCTTTATTTTTTTCATTTATGTTATTTTACATTTACTTGGTAGCAGATGCAACCAAAATCACTCGAAGAAAATGTTGACAGACATTATGGGTTTATGCTCAATTATATATTTAGTGCTCAGGATTCAGTTACGGTTAACAGATTGAAGTAAAAACAGCAATCTGTTACTATATATAAGAATGGATGGGCTAAGGCTCATCCATTGTAATTGTGGGGATAGGAGAGAGGCATAATGCCGACTATTAATCAGCTTGTCCGTAAGGGGCGCAAGGTAGCTGCAAAGAAGACCAAGACACCGGCACTGCGCTATACTTACAACGCTTTGAAGAACAAGGTACAACAGGGAAAGGGTTCCCCGCAGAAGCGAGGGGTTTGTGTGCAGGTTAAGACAACAACCCCTAAAAAGCCTAATTCGGCATTGCGCAAGATAGCCAAGGTGCGACTGACCAATCACATGGAAGTAACCGCTTATATACCCGGTGAGGGACATGAGTTGCAGGAGCACTCAGTAGTCCTGATTCGTGGAGGCCGCGTCAAAGACTTACCCGGTGTCCGTTATCACATCGTCCGGGGGGCACTGGATACCAGCGGTGTGGCTAACCGCCATCAGGGACGCAGCAAATATGGAAGTAAAAAAACAAAGGGAAAAGCTAAGATTGCTTAGACTAAGGGGATAAAATGCCAAGGCGAGCCCGAGCAGAAAAGAGAGAAGTAATTCCTGATGCCAAGTTTCGCAGTGCAACCATTGCCAGCCTGATTGCTAAGGTGATGATGTGTGGTAAGAAGCGAACGGCAAAGGGAATCGTATATGGTGCTCTTGAGCTACTGGAACAACGGGTATCAAAAGACCCGGTGGCAGCACTGGAGCAGGCGGTAAGAAATGCCACGCCGCTACTTCAGGTCAAGCCGCGGCGTGTTGGCGGCGCTACCTATCAGGTGCCAGTGGAGGTTGAACCTAACCGTGGTCTCTTTCTGGCTCTGAGCTGGCTGATAAAATCAGCCAGGGCCAGAAAAGGCAAGACTATGATGGAGAGACTGGCTGACGAGCTTGTTGATGCCTTCCACGGGCAAGGAACAACTATCAAAAAACGTGAGGACACGCATAGAATGGCTGAAGCCAATAGGGCTTTTGCCCACTATAGATGGTAAGGGGTTTTTCCGATTAATAACAGTGTTAAAGTAAAATGTCCAATACCAGCGGGAGATAAGCAGATGCCGAGGAGTTTCCCCCTAGAGGACATCCGGAATATAGGCATTATCGCTCACATTGATGCCGGTAAGACTACCGTCACCGAGAGGATACTGTATTATACCGGGCGTACCTATAAGATTGGTGAGGTGCACGACGGCACCGCGGTGATGGACTGGATGGAGCAGGAGAGGCAACGCGGCATCACCATTACAGCGGCGGCGACTACCTGTTACTGGCGTGATTACCGAATCAATATCATTGATACTCCGGGACATGTAGACTTCACCGCTGAAGTAGAGCGCAGCCTCAGAGTGCTTGACGGCGGCGTGGTCGTTTTCGATGCTGTTGCCGGGGTAGAAGCTCAGTCAGAAACGGTATGGAGACAGGCGAATAGATATAAGGTGCCCAGAATCTGCTTTATCAATAAGATGGACCGTCTTGGTGCTAACTTCAACCGAACCCTGTCTATGATTGAAGCACGACTCGGAGCGACATCTCTGCCGATACAGCTTCCCCTGAGTGCCGAGGATTCTTTCCAGGACGTTATCGACCTCGTTGGGGAAAAGGCGTGGCGCTTCAATAGTGATCCTGACAGAGGACCGGAAGAGATCCCCGTACCGGATTCAGAAAAAGGCAGGGCTGCCGAATTAAGGCAGGCACTGATAGCCAAACTAGCCGAACATGACGACGATATTATGATAGCTTACCTTGAGGGCAACAAAGTCAAGCCCGATGAATTACGGCAATCTCTGAGACGGGTAACCCTGGAAAATAAGGGAGTGCCCGTTATCTGCGGCAGCGCCCTGAAGAACATGGGCATTCAGCCTCTACTCGATGCCATCGTTGATTACCTCCCCTCTCCACTGGACGTACCGCCGGTAGAGGGAGTGGATACCAGGACAGGTGAAAAGATTACCCGCCCCACCAGTGACGAAACTCCTTTCTCAGCACTGGCCTTTAAGGTAGTTACTGACCCCTTTGTAGGCCGACTGGTCTATTTCAGGGTATATTCGGGCAGGGTGAAGGTGGGGGCGCAGGTATATAACTCGGCTCGAGGCAGGAATGAGCGCATCGGGCGCCTGCTGCTAATGCATGCCAATCACCGTGAGGATGTAACCGTGGCCGACACCGGAGCTATTGCCGCCACATTGGGACTTAAGAATACCTTTACCGGCGACACCCTCTGTGACTCTTCCAAAGCAATACTCCTGGAGTCTATAAAATTCCCCGAGCCGGTCATCTCGGTTGCCATTGAGCCTAAAACCAGGGCCGACCAGGACAGGATGGGAGACGCCTTGCTGAAGTTGACCGAAGAGGACCCTACCTTTAAGGTGGCTTTTAATGATGAAACCGGACAGACTGTAGTCTCGGGTATGGGTGAGCTTCACCTGGAAGTAATAGCAAGCAGATTGATTAGTGAATTCAAGGTGGGGGTTAAGGTGGGCAGGCCGAGGGTCGCCTACAAGGAGACAATCACCATGCCGGTGCGGACAGAGGGAAAGTTCGTTCGCCAGAGCGGGGGGCACGGCCAGTATGGTCATGTCAATCTTGAGCTTGAGCCCCTGGAGCGCGGCCAGGGCTTTCAGTTTGTCGACGCCGTTAAAGGTGGCACCATACCGAAGCAATATATTCCACCGGTGGAGGCTGGCATTAAAGAAGCACTGGAGACCGGAATACTGGCGGGCTACCCCGTGGTTGATATTAAAGCTACCCTCTACGACGGTAGCTACCATGAGGTTGATTCGTCAGAGCTAGCCTTCAAGACGGCTGGCTCAATAGCCATAAGGGAAGGCTTCAGGAAAGTCAAGCCCATCCTTCTGGAGCCCATCATGAATCTGGAAGTGGTAACACCCGAGCAGTTTCTCGGTGATATAATGGGTGACCTCAACTCCAAGAGGGGGCATATCGGGAAGATTGATACCGAGGGGGAAACTTACGTGATTCATTGCCTGATACCCATGGCCGAATCCTTCGGCTATGCCACCAGACTCAGGTCATTAACACAGGGTAGAGCGACGCACTCTCTGGAGTTCCATAATTATGAGAAACTACCGAATGAATTAACCGACGAGATTGTGGAGAAAGCTTTAGGCAGGAAATATGGCTAAACAGAAAATCCGCATAAAACTAAAGGGGTTTGACCACAAGCTGGTTGACCAATCAGCTCGCCTGATCTTGGAGGCGGTTGAGGGTACCGGAGCTGTTGCTGTCGGGCCGGTGCCTTTAAAGACCCGCATCCAGAAATTCAGTGTCATTCGTTCCCCGTTTATAGATAAGGACTCACAGGAACAGTTTGAGATTAGAACCCACAAGCGTCTGATTGATATCGTCGAGACGACCTCTAAGACTATTGACGCCCTGACCAAGCTGAACCTGCCCTCAGGGGTGGAAATAGATATCAAGTTATGATGACTAAGTACAGATTGGTGAAGTTATGACCGAAGGGATTATTGGCAAGAAGCTGGGTATGACCCAGGTATTCCAGGAAGACGGCAAAGCCGAAGCACTAACCGCCATCGAGGCTGGCCCGTGCACTGTGGTACATGTGAAAACCACAGCTAAAGATGGATATAATGCCGCTCAGCTTGGCTTTGGGGAAGCCAAGCGGCAAAAGTCTTCCCGAAAAGGGCGTGCCCAGAAACCGGCGACATTCAAGTTCCTTCGGGAATTCGAGATAGATGATATTGAAACTACTGAAGCGGGGCAGAAAGTTGATGTCAGCCTGTTCAAGGCAGGAGACATGGTTAGTGTTACCGGCATCTCCAAGGGTAAGGGTTTTGCCGGTACGGTGAAACGACATCATTTTGCTGGCGGGCCCAAGACACACGGTCAGTCTGACCGCCACCGTGCCCCGGGCTCCATAGGTATGTGCACCACTCCCGGGCGGGTATTTAAAGGAATGCGAATGGCGGGGCATATGGGGAACCGGCAAGTGACCGTATGCAATTTAGAGATATTTGAAGCTGATCCTGTTCGTAACCTGTTGCTGGTTAAAGGGGCCGTGCCCGGGACGAGAAATAGTTTATTATTGATAAGAAAGTCCAAGAGGGGGAAGAAGTAAGGTGCAGGTTCCAGTTTACAACTTTGCCGGAGAAGTGGTCCGGCAGATTGAAATAAACGACCTTGTTTTTGCCGTGCCATTTAATGAAGCGGTGGTGCATCAGGTAATGGTCAGCCAGCGGGCAAACGCCCGGCAGGGAACTCATTCCACCAAAACCAGAAGCGAGATTGCCGGTAGCACCCGGAAGCTGTTTCGCCAAAAAGGCACCGGTTCTGCACGTGCCGGCAGCAAGAAGTCGCCGCTGCATCGCGGGGGTGGCATCACTTTCGGGCCGAAGCCGAGGGACTACCGACAGGAGATACCTAAGAAGATGCGACGTTTAGCCCTGCGGTGCGTCCTTTCAGCCAAAGCCGGAGACGGTGAGTTGAAGATCCTGGAGGAATGGAGTTTTGAAGAGCCCAAGACCAAGAAGATGGCGGAAATTCTGTCCGCCCTCGGCGTGGCTTCTTCGGCTCTGATTGTCACTCCGGAACCGGAGGAAAACGTCATTAAATCGGCAAGCAATCTACCGAGAATTAAAACAACGCCGGCCAATATACTTAATGTGCTTGACGTCCTTTCCCATAATATGATATTGATGACTGAGTCAGCGGTGCGTGTGGCGGAAAAACTATGGGGAAACGGATTAGCTCAAGGAGGTAACAATGCATCTGTACGAGGTGCTGCGCCGCCCGCTGATAACTGAGAAAAGCACTGACCTTCAAACCCGGAACAAATATGCTTTTGAGATAGCTATGAGTGCCAACAAGCCGCAGGTTAAGCAGGCTATAGAAAAGGCTTTTAAGGTCAGGGTAACCGGGATTAATACGATGACAGTGCCGGGCAAGACCCGGAGGGTGGGGCGGCGGCAGATTCAGACGCGCTCGTGGAAAAAGGCAATTGTCACTCTCCAACTGGGAGATAAGATAGAGTTCTTTGAAGGTGTCTAGTAATGAAGGAGGAAGCTGAGTGGCCTTAAAGATATATCGTCCCACCTCGCCTGGCCGGCGAGGGATGAGCGGGTACACCTTCGACGAGATAACCAAGGATAAGCCGGAGAAATCGCTGCTCGTTCCCATGAAAAAGCGGGCAGGGCGCAATAACCGCGGGAAAATAACTGTCCGCCATCGGGGCGGAGGAGCGAAGCGGAGACTCCGCGTGATTGACTTTAAGCGAGATAAGGCGGGTGTTCCCGGCAGGGTGGCAGCTATTGAATACGACCCCAACCGTTCCGCACGGATTGCGCTTATTTATTATGCCGATGGGGAGAAACGCTATATCCTGGCCCCGGTGGGTCTTAATGTTGACGACACCATAATGTCAGGCAGTGATGCTGAAATAAAACCAGGCAACGCTTTGCCCGTGAAGTCCATGCCGACAGGCACTCAGATACACAATATTGAACTGGAGAGAGGCAGGGGTGGGCAGATGGTGCGTAGCGCTGGCGCGGCCGCCCAATTGATGGTAAAGGAGGGGGAATATGCCCTGATCCGATTACCATCCGGTGAGATTCGGCGTATCCGCAGCGAATGTCAGGCTACTATCGGACAGATAGGGAATGCTGAGCATCAGAATATCAACCTGGGTAAGGCAGGACGCAAGCGACATATGGGATGGCGACCCACGGTAAGAGGTTCAGCCATGACCCCGCGTGACCATCCTCATGGCGGCGGGGAAGGCAGGTCACCCATTGGCTTGCCCGGCCCGAAGACACCATGGGGCAAACCGGCACTGGGTTATAGAACACGTAAGCCGAAGGCTTCAGACAGGCTGATTGTTAAACGCAGGGGCAAGTAACCAGGTAGAGAGGTAAAATGTCAAGGTCAACTAAAAAGGGACCAGCCGTTAATGAGAAATTAATGAAGAAAGTGGACGCGGTAATCCGGTCCGGCAAGAAAGCAGTGATAAAAACATGGGCGCGTTCGTCAACCATTCTACCGCAGATGGTAGGACTAACTATCGGGGTTCATGATGGCCGGAGACACGTGCCTATCTATATCACCGAAAATATGGTGGGGCATAAGCTGGGCGAGTTTGCCATAACCAGAACCTTCAGGGGGCATGTCGCCAGATCAGAAAAAGTTACTCAGGTGAGAAAGAGAGCTTAAACTCCAGGTTGCCAATATAAGCAGGAGACAAGGTGGAAGTAAAAGCAGTAGCTAAACATACAGGTCTACCAACCGGCAAGGTACGCCCGCTGGTAAATATGGTGCGGGGCAAAAAGGTGGATGAGGCATTGACCTTGCTCAGGTTCACGCCGACACCGAAGGCAAAGGTCATCGCCAAGCTGGTAAAGTCGGCGGCGGCTAATGCCGAGAATAATTTGCAGATGGACCCTGCCGACTTGAGGATTGTCCGCATCTTTGCTGATGAAGCTCCGGGTATGCGGAGGTATCGGCCGCGGTCCAGGGGGCGAGCAAGCCCCATACGGAAGCGTTCCAGCCATATTACGGTTATAGTTGCTGAGGAGGGTTAATTGGGGCATAAAGTTCATCCGACAGGTTTCAGGCTTGGGGTAATAAGGGACTGGCAGTCGAAGTGGTATAGCGACACACATTATGCTGAGTTCGTGCAAGAAGACGCTAAACTTCGAGAGACAATTAAGTCCAAATATCCTGAAGCCGCAATCTCCCTGGTGGAGATTGACCGCCAGGCAAAGGATGTGACACTAACTCTCTATACTGCCCGGCCCGGTATCGTCATTGGACGGGGAGGACAGCGGGTTGATGAAATGAGGCTTTACCTTGAGAGTCTCATCGGGAAGAGGATTCGCTTGAATATTCAGGAGATTCGGCAGCCGGAGCTTGACGCCTATCTGGTGGCTAGAGCGGTGGCGGAGCAGATTGAACGCCGGGTAGCCTACCGTAGAGCCATTAAGCAGGCAATCTTCCGCACCATTCAGGCCGGGGCTAAGGGAATAAAGATCAGTTGTGCGGGTAGATTGGGCAATGCTGAGATAGCCCGTCGCCAGACTTCACATCAGGGGCAGGTGCCCTTGCATACGCTGCGGGCTGATATTGATTATGGTTTTACTGAGGCACGTACCACCTTGGGTCGGATTGGGGTAAAAGTCTGGATATATAAGGGGCAAATCCTGCCCGAACCTAAGGTGATGGCAGTTGAGGAAGAACCGGCCGAGGCGGCAGCGACTGAGATTACCGAGGCAGCCCCGGAAGAGAAACCGTCTGAAGCAGTGGCTGAAATTACCGAGGCAGCGCCGGAGGAGGAGCCAGCCAAGCCAAGAGCAAAAAGAGCCACCAAAGAAGCCGCCTCTGCTGAACCAGAAGAGAAACCAGCCGAGGCAGTGGCTGAAATTACCGAGGTAGCCCCAGTGGCAGAATCGGAGGAGAAACCGACTAAGCCAAGAGCGAAAAGGGCGACCAAGGCAGCCGCTTCTGCTGAACCAGAAGAAAAACCAGCCGAGGCAGCGACTGAAATTACTGAGGCAACCCCGGCCGCAGCGCCGGAGGAGGAGCCAGCCAAGCCAAGAGCAAAAAGAGCAACCAAAGAAGCCGCCTCTGCTGAACCAGAAGAAAAACCAGCCGAGGCAGTGGCTGAAATTACCGAGGTAGCCCCAGTGGCAGAATCGGAGGAGAAACCGACTAAGCCAAGAGCGAAAAGGGCGACCAAGGCAGCCGCTTCTGCTGAACCAG
>Ga0180432_10007052_pt1 | contig 14410 bp, 8 predicted proteins | sample SS_ome_10_FD_132414 | JGI IMG/M metagenome (GOLD analysis project Ga0180432, IMG submission 132414) | Hypersaline lake sediment archaeal communities from the Salton Sea, California, USA - SS_1_MS_2 metaG | ecosystem: Environmental > Aquatic > Non-marine Saline and Alkaline > Hypersaline >... | reverse complement strand
CGGGCAGTGAACGGAGGCCAGGAAGGCCGACGTGAACGTCCAGCGAGTGGGCACGGGTATTCCCGACCGGCTGCTGGCTTCACTGAAAGCTCGGGCCTCCTGCCCGACTTTCCTGGGGCATAACGCCACAAAGCCAAGGTTTGTGACGTTCTGCTGATGCTCATTGGCGACATCCTGTCGCCGGATGGGGCTGGGGCTGGCTTCACGGAAAGACCGGGCTTCCGGCGGCACCCATTGTTGACGAGGGCGGGGATGCCCGTGCCCACACGCGGGCTAGGAATGCAGGCGGTTAAGCCGTAGGGCATTGGCGATGACCGACACACTGCTAAGGCTCATCGCAGCAGCAGCCAGCATCGGGCTGAGCTGCCAGCCGGTGCCCAGCAGCGGCACCAAGAGCCCGGCGGCGATCGGGATACCCATGGCGTTGTAAGCAAATGCAAAGAATAGATTCTGCCGGATGTTCCGCAGCACCTGCCGGCTGAGCCGGATGGCCCGCACCACCGCGGCCAGATCGCCACCGATCAGCGTGACATCGGCCGTCTCGATCGCCACGTCACTGCCGGTTCCCATCGCCAACCCGACATCGGCTGCCGCCAGGGCCGGGGCGTCGTTGACCCCGTCGCCCGCCATCGCCACCCGCCCCCCCAGAGCCCGCAAGGCGACGATCCGGTCGTGCTTCTGCCGGGGCGAAAGACCAGCCTCAGCCCGCGTGATGCCAAGCTCACCAGCCACCGCCGTAACCGTGGCGGCATGATCACCCGAAAGCATCACCGGCTCGATCCCCGCCTCCCGCAACTGGCCAAGCGTCGCCACAGCGTTTGGCTTGATCGGGTCAGCCACTGCCAAGAGACCGGCGGCCCGGCCGTCGATCACCACCATTATCACCGTCTTGGCCTGTTGCCGCAGGGGCTCGGCAAGCTGCTCAAGCTGGTCACGTTCCGCCGCCGACACGCCCTCATCCTCAAGCAGCCGGAGGCTACCCAGGCCGACCCGCCGGCCAGCCACCGTACCGATGGCCCCCGCCCCCACCACCGCCACGAAGTCTGCGCATCCGACGGGCTTCCAGCCGCGGTCGGTGGCGGCCGCGACCACCGCATGGGCCAGCGGATGTTCGCTGGCCAGCTCAACCGCGGCGGCAGCGGCCAGAAGCTCGGCGGCGTCGCCGAGCAACGGCTGGCAGTCGGTCAGCACCGGCCGGCCCACCGTCAACGTTCCAGTCTTGTCGAAAACCAGCAGGTCGATGCCCCCCAGCGTTTCCAGCGCCGTGGCGTCCTTGAACAGCACCCCTTCACGGGCCCCCCGGCCGACACCGACTACAATCGACATCGGGGTGGCAAGCCCCAAGGCACAGGGGCAGGCCACCACCAGCACGGCAATGCTGTTGATCAGCGCAAAGGCGAGGGCCGGCGGTGGTCCCCAGACCAGCCAGGCCCCGAAGGTCACCGCCGCCAGCCCCAGTACCACCGGCACGAAGACCGCCGCCACCGAGTCGGCCAGCCGCTGAATCGGCGGACGGCTCCGCTGGGCGGCCGAGACCAGGGAGACGATGCGGGCCAGCACGGTGTCGCTGCCGACCTGCTCGGCAAGCATCACGAAGCTGCCACTGCCACTGTTGATGGTGCCGCCGGTAACGGGGTCGCCGGGCCGCTTGGCAACCGGAACCGGTTCGCCGGTCAGGAGCGACTCATCGACGCTGCTGCTCCCCTCCAGCACCCGGCCATCGACCGGCAGCCGGTCACCGGGCCGCACCCGCAGCCGGTCGCCCTGCTGCACCTGGCCAATTGGCACATCGCGATCCCCGGTGGGCGTCAGCAGCCGGGCCGTTTCCGGCGCCAGTGAGAGCAATTCGCCGATGGCCGCGCCGGTCCGCTGCCGGGCCCGCAGTTCCAGTACCTGCCCGAACAGAACCAGCACGACGATCACCGCCGCCGCTTCGAACGAAACAGCGACCAGTCCGGTTTCACCGTGCCGGAAAGCTGCGGGAAAAATCCCCGGTGCCGCCACCGCCACCAGGCTTGAGCCAAAGGCGGCCGCCACGCCGATGCCAATCAGCGTGAACATGTTCAGCCGACCGGTGACGATGCTCCGCCAGCCCCGGGCCAGGAGTGGCCAGCCACAGCCCAAGACGATCGGCGCGGCAAACGCCAGTTGCAGCCACTGCGACACCCTGGGCGACAGCCAGCGGTCGACCGGCAGCCCAACCATTGGGCCCATCGAGACCGCCAGCAGCGGGATGGCCAGCACCCCGCCGGCAATCGTCCGCCGGGTCATGTCGACAAGTTCCGGGTCGGCGGCCGGTCCGGCGACGGGAGCAAGCGGCTCGAGGGCCATGCCGCAGTGCGGACAGGCTGCCGGCAGGGGCGAGTGCACCCCCGGACACATCGGGCAGACAAAGCCGCCGGCGGCAGCGGGCTCGGCCGACCGATCTGGCTGCGACGGGCGTGATGAGCAGCACGATGTGGACATGGTTCTCGGCAGAGTGGGTCTTGTCTGCCAACTCTACGGTACCGCTGCTGCCGACGCACCACGCCGGGCCCGCTTGAAGGGGTCGATGGTGCTGCCCGAGGGCCCCGGGGGCGGAGCATTGTCGGGACGGGTGAAGGGGAGCAGCTTGGGCCAGCTGAGGTCCATGCCCGGCCAGGCCATCCCCGGCTCTGGAGCAGCAGGAGGTGGGGCCGGCGGCGGGGGTGGGGTCGACCGGGCTGGCGACTGCCGCAGGAGGTCATCGGGCCGCGGAAAGCCCCCGGGAACCGCGGCGGCCGGGCGGACACTGGCACCACCAGCCCCGCTCCGGATCAGGGGACGGATGGCAACTGCATCGATGCGGGCCTCGCCCAGACCGGTCAGGGCAAAGGTCACCGTCAGCGGCGGTGGCTCTGCGGCCCGGTCGGTTTCGGTCGCCGCGGCCGGCGGCACAACCCGGTAGAGCACCAGGCGCCGCCAACTGTCTGTCTTGTTGACCCGTTCGGCAAGGGCCGGCCCACCGTAGGAATCAAAGACCAGCAGGCCGTCAACCGAGCCCTCCACCCGCCCGGGCACCCAGACCTGGGCCGATATTTCCAGCAGGGTTCCCGCGGCCGCCCGGATTGGCGGCGTGGTGATCCAGATCGGCGGCGTCTCGACGACCAACGGAGCCTGCTCCGGGTCGGCGGCCGCGGCGATCATTCGCAGGCTGCGTTCCCCTTCGGCCGGCCGGCGGGTTGCCAGTTCGACGCCGGTTTCGATTGTTGGAGAGGGCTGCACCACATGCCGCCAGCCGTTCTCGGCCAGCAGATCGATCCGTTCCATCCCGCCACCGACAAGCAGGTCGGGACCGGTGGTCGCCGTGGCCAACGCCTCGATCAGCCGCCAATGGTCGGGCAGGCTGGCCGCGGAGGCGGTCAGGGGACTGGCCACGATCGAACCGGTGGCGGTCACCCCCCGCTCCCAGAACAGCCGTTCGAGCTGGCCGGCTATCGCCCGCGATCGCTCCAGCAGCAGAACGGCCGCAGCCGGATCGGACTGCAGCACCGCCTCGGCCCGGGTGGCATCCCGCTGGGCTTCGGCCAGCATCTCCGTCACCGGAAGATGGCCCAGGGCCTGCCGGGGAAGTTCAGCCGCCAGGCGGCTGCTGCGGGCGATGGCTGCGGCGGCCTGTGAGCGGGCCAGCAGGGCTGCCGTCGGCGCGGTCCGGCGGACGATTTCCTGGACGTGGGCTGTGGCGGCCGGGTCGCCGCTGACGAGGATGACGGCTGCGGCATGAAAGTTGTCAAGCGTCATCGAGACCCCGCCGGTCACCCGGCGGTGGTCCAGCGGCCGCAGGGTGCTGTGGGTGATCTCCCAGGGCCGATGGGCCTCCGGCACGCCCGGCACCAGGAGTGTCAGTGGCTGCTCCTGACGGGGAATGTCGCCGCTGTAGTGCCGGGCCATCACCTGCCCGCCCTGCACCGCCCGCCAGACCAGCACCAGCCGCGACCGTGAGGCCTCGACCACCATGGCCCGCACATCGCGGTCACTCGTTTCGGCCGTGGCGGTAAATCGTCCGCTGGCTCCCCAGGCGGTAATCGGCTCAAGCTCGAGGTTCACCCGCTGGACTGCCGCGGCCCGGGCCGACGTGTCGGCGTCGGTGGCATCGAGCCGCCGCTCCGACCGGAACAGAATGCCCCGGCTGCCGGCCGCCAGCGTGGTGAAGGCGGCCCCCAGCAGGCTTTCCTCGTCGACCGGCAAACCGCTGCCGCCCGTGCCCGACAGCAGGGCGGCCTGGGCGGCAGTACGGGAATCGATTTCAGTGGCCAACGTCGCCAGCAGTGGCGTGCCCGGGCGGGCCAGCCGAGGCTGCTGCTCGAGCCAGGTGAGGTAGTTGGTCAGCTCCAGGCTGGTTCCCAGTACGGCCCGGTGGGCGACGAGCATGTCGATGTGCCGCGAGAGTTCGCGAAGGCCGGAGCTGGCCGAGGCGATCACCGGGCGTCCCTGCCGACGGTCGCAGATCCGCAGCCGTCGCACCTGTTCGGCCAGCCGGGGGATGTCCTCGGTCGACAGACCACTGCCCATGTCCCAAAGCAGCACGCGGTCCCACCGTTCCGAAAAGGCCGGCAGCTTGTCGGGCTCCCGCAGGTCAACCTCCGGCAGCGTCGGCGGCGGGCAGATGATCCAGATACCGGCCCGGGCCGCCTCGGCGAGCAGATCGGCCGACGCCGGCTCCTGCAGTCGCACGCAGTTGAACCCAAGCCGAACCAGGGCCGTGAGCGGCTCTCCGTTGTGGTCGACTGCCCGGGGGAAAAACGGCCGGCCGGCCACTTCCAGCACCCCGCGAACCAGCCCGGCGGCAGCCGCCGGAGCGGTTTCGGGCGGCGGTGGTAAACCGGACTGGCGGCTGACCACCGCCGGGGAGCCCGCCACAACCAGGCCTTCCACGCTCAGGTTGTCGAGTGAGGCGGTGCAGCGACCGGCCCCGAGCGGAATCTCCACCGCCAAGCCGGTGATCACCGCGGTGGCCAGCGAAACCTCGGGCCCGTATTCAGCTCGCAAGGCAGGCAGTCGCTGGGCCAGCAGCTCCGGCAGGCCGTTGATCGAAAGCTCCTGCCAGCGTCCGGTCAACCCGGCCGGCGGACCCGCCACGAACAATTCCAGCGGAACGCCGGCAGCGGTGCGGGCCTGCGGCAGCCGCACCCGGCAGGCCAGCCGGGCCCCGGGGTGATCGCACCGCACCCAGAGCCGGGCGGCAAATTCATCGATCACCGCCGCCTCTGCCAACGGCAGCAGCAGCTGAGCCAGCAGCGGCCGGGCAGCCTCCAGCACAAACGTTTCCGCCGCCGTGCCGGCATGGCTTTGGCCGCGTTCGATCTGCTGGCTGATCAGGCGGAGTCCAGCCGCAGGAACGACGGCAGCCCGTGTCGCTGGTCCCTCAAACCCCTCCACGAAACCGGCCGCAGCGGCCGGGCGGTCCACCCCCAGCAAGCAGCCACCGACGACTGCTGCCGGCAGCCACCACCTGAATGCCGGCCAGCGGTATCGAAGGGATCGGTTCATACCAGCAGGCAGCTCCGGGCAGTTTGGCCCGGAGTTCGCGGAAAATGGCCCATTCTCATCGTGCGGGACGAGGAGCTTGCAGCGGGCTTGTAGCAGGTGAGGCCGGCTCCACTCCAGAGGGGCTGATGGGAGGAAAACGCACTCGCAGGCAGGGAAAAAGTCTGACGCCGCAGGAAGCGGCACTGGCGCTGCCCCCGTCGGAGTCCTGGGAAGGCTGAGAGGGCTACGGAGTTTTGGGCGAGACGAATTCGCGGCCGAGCCGAAGAAGATTACGATTGGGAGAGGAATTCCTGGAATCATGCCGACACTCACCACCGAGGATGCCGCTGCCGCTGCCATCGACCTCGACCTGGTCGGGTCGGCGGAACTCGCTGAAGTCTGGCGAGAGTTGGGCAGCCAGGACGTGCCGATTGAGCAACTCGGTGCGGCAATGGTCCGGCGGGAACTACTGACGGGCTTTCAGTGGGATCGTCTCAAGGGGGGGTACAAGCAGGGGTTTTTCTTCGGTCGGGCAAAAATTCTCTATCAGGCCGGGGCAGGCTCGTTCGCCCGGGTCTATCGGGCCATGCACCTTGATTCGGGTGACATTGTCGCCGTCAAAGTGCTGCGGAAGCGGTTTGCCTCCGAGGCCGACAAGTGCGAACTCTTCCTCCGTGAGGGTCGCATGGGCTTGATGTTGCGACACCCGGGAATCGTACGGATCGACGATGTCGGCAAGGAGAACGACAGCAGCTACATCACAATGGAGTTCGTCGAGGGACAGACCCTCCGCGAGCTGGTGAAAATTCGGGGTGGTCTCGACCTGAACCGGGGGATCGACATGGCACTGCAGTTGGTCGCCGCGCTTGAATACGCCCATGGCGAGGGCGTGACCCATCGTGACCTGAAGGCCTCCAACGTGCTGGTCTCGGCGACGGGCCTGGCCAAACTCGTCGACTTCGGCCTGGCAAGTTTCGTGGAGGGCAAGGGAAAGAAGCCGGACGAGGTCGGCAAGCTCCGCACCGTCGACTACGCCGCGCTCGAGACTGCCGGCGGGGTTCGCGGCGATGATGTCCGCAGCGACATCTTCTTCCTCGGCTCACTCATCTACATGCTGCTGAGCGGCCGGTCCGCAATGCCAGAGACCCGCGATCGCTCAGCCCGGGCCGATCCGAGCCGGTTCACTCAGATCGATCCGCTGGGCAAGGTGGCCCCGCACCTGCCTCGGGATCTGACTGACATCGTCGGCAGGATGCTGAATGTAAAACCGAAGGAACGTTTCCAGACAGCGATCGAGGTCCGGCAGGCACTCGAGCCGATTCGCGTCCGGTATCAAGCGGCTGAGCAGCCGGGCCAGCAGCCGGGCCAGCAGCAGCGGGTGGCCCAGCCGGCTGCGGTGCTGCCGGCGGCAGCGGGGGCAGCGGCGGTGGCGGGGGGAGACAAGCCCAAAATCATGCTGGTTGAGGTCTCCGGAAAATCACAGGATTCACTTCGGCAGTTCTTTACCGAGAAGGGCTTCAAGGTGCTGGTCACCGAGAATCCCCGCCGCGCCCTGACCAGATTCGAGACGGTTCCGCGGCCGGCCAATCTGCTGCTGATGAGCAGCCAGATGCTGGGAAGGGATGCGGTCGAGGTTTTCAACGCCCTGGCACCCGATCCCTACCTCAAGAAGGTTCCGGCACTGCTGATCACGAGTGCCCGGCAGATGGAGCTGGCTGCCGAAGCGGTTGAGGATGACCTGCGCCGCGTCGTGACGATGCCCTTCAAGGCCTCAGCGCTGCTCAAACAGGTTCAGGACCTGATCGCCGCCGGCGGCTGAGGCTTCCCGTGTGGCCAGCGACTCAAGCCAGACCACCAGATCGGCGGCCAACCGCTCGCGGTCGAGGCTCTGTTCGGCCAGCCGCCGGGCAGCCTGCCGCTGGCGTGAGAGCTGCGGTGGGGATGCCGCCAGCTGCGCGATGGCTGTGGCGAGGGTCTCAGGCCCGGCGTCGGCGGCCACCACCCCCGCCTCCGCTGCCAGCACCATATCGGCCAGCTCACCCGGGCCAGCCAGCACGACGGCCAGCCCGGCTGCGGCATAGTCGCTGGCCACGGCGGGCAGCGGAAACCGCCTCAGCAGTCCCGGCAGCACCAGCCCGGCCTGGCAATCGGCCAGCAGGCTGACATACCGGGTGCGGTCGACCATGCCGTGAGGCTCAATCCGGCACGCCCCCTTCACCAACGGAGCGGCCGATTCCAGCCGGGGCATCCAGCGGCCGCCCCCCACCACCCGCAGCACGGCATTGACCTGGCGGCTGCTCAAGGCCCGCGCCAGATCGACCAGCCGCAGCAGGTCGGCCTTGTCATCCAGGTCGCCGCCGACCGCAATCGCCAGCGGCGACGGGGCCGGACTGACCGGCTGCCGGCCGTTGCGGCCCGGCGTCGGCACCCGGTCGATCAGCGGGGCCGGTGCCGCATAGTCCTGCACATACGAGCCGGTCGGCACCACCTTCAGCGGCAGCGTCGCGGTCTCGGATGACAGCAACTCGTTGGCGGTGGTCCGGGAGCCGGCCAGCAAAGCGTCAGCCCGGCCCAGCAGCAGCCGCTGCTGCCGGTCGAGAGCCGGAAAACGCACCGCCGCCACCAGCTTTGCCAGCCAGGCAGGGCCGGGAATGAGCGGCCGCAGGGGCTCGGGCCACCATTCGGTCACGTCCACCACCAGTTCAGCGTCAAGACGGTGGGCGACACGGATGGCCGAATCGACCGTTTCGGGAGGGGGCAGCGTGGCCACCAGCAGGTCGGGCCGTTCCAACTGTCCGGCTGCAACCGACTCGCAGGCGACCCGTTCGAAGGTTCGGGCAAAATCGCGATGGCTGGCAAACCGGGCCCGGCAGAATTCCTGCCGGTAGCGGCGGGCGGCAATCAGCCGGACATGAAAGCCCTCCTCGGCAAAAATCTGCAGCGGCGGCGTCCGTGGAATCCGCCTGGTGTGACTGAAACTGCTGGTCCACCAGATCACCTCATGGCCAGCGGCCACCAATGCCCGGGCCACGGCCCATGTCCGTGAGGGAAGCAGTCCCTCGCCGGGAATCGCCCCAATCGGATCGACCAGCCAGACCAGCCGTTGCCGCGAATGCCGCTGTTCGGGCTGCCACCGCTCGGTTTCAGCGGTGGCGGAGGGTCTGGCAATGAGGGGGGCGTGACGGAGCATCGCGAAATGGTAGCAAACCTCACATAAAAGAAATGGGCGGCCGTTTTTCCCGGAGCGTGACTTTCCCGCTGGCCGATGGCATACTTTGAGTGGTGGTGGTCACTCCGCCACCGATGCCGTCGGGCCGCTGTCAGGGGCCGGCTCGATGGCATTTTAAGGAACCTCTTCCATGTTCAGGCGGCAGCCGTGGCCGGTCCTTCTTTGGACCGATGCCGGGTTCAATTTTGGTGTGCCCACTTGGTGTCCGGCAGTCTGGCAGGGCATATTGAGGCTACCGCAGGCCGTCCGTCGAACGCCGGAGGGCGGCTGGCTGAGGTATGATTGCCTCGGGAGGGTTTCCCGACTGGCGGCCCGCGGTGACGATCGGCAACCGGGTCGGCGGCGACTGGTTTGCCGATCGGCGGCAGTCCATCTTTTGCGAACCGCGTTGGAACGGACAACACCATGAGCGTTGCGGCCTCACCAGAATTCGCCCACGTCGAAAAGCTGCTGAAGGTGGCTTTCGACAACCATGCCACCGAACTGCGGCTTTCGGGGGGCGTGCCGCCGATGCTGCGGATCAACGACCAGCTGCGGCAGCTAAAGATCAAGCCGATCCCAGCGGCCGAGGTGGACGGCCTGATTGCCGCCGTGATGCCCGCCGGTGCCGACCCGCAGAAGTTCGTCTTCGACTCTTCCCACGGCCCGATCACTGGGTCGGTGCTGCAGGTTTCCGGCACCCAGGTGCTGGTGCTGCAAAAGGCCGAGCAGCCGGCCAGCGACGACGGTGACATGCCGCTGGAACTGGACATGCAGGATGAGCAGCATGACGAGCCCGGCTCGGGTGTCCGGGTGCGTTCGGTCGAGGATGACTTCGCCATGCCGGAGGAGGCTGGCGGCACGATTCAGATCGACAAGCTCCTCACCGCAGCGGTGAAGGGGGGCGTCAGCGACATCCACATCACCGTCGGCCAGCCCCCGGTGTTTCGGCAGGATGGTGGCATGAAGCCGCAGAAGACCAAAGTCATGACGGCGGATGACACCAACGGCCTGATGAAGTCGATCACCCCTGAACGCTGCCAGGCCGAACTGGCCGAGATGGGGGGCACCGACTTTGGCTTTGCCTTCGGCGACATGGCCCGCTTCCGGGTCAGCGTGTTCAAGCAGCGGGGCTCGGTAGCGATGGTGCTGCGGCAGATTCCCAACAAGATGCTCACACCGGAGCAGCTCGGCGTGCCGGAGGTCTGCAAGCGGATGGTCACCCGGCCCCGCGGCCTGTTCCTGGTGACGGGGCCAACCGGCTCCGGCAAGTCGACCACGCTGGCCAGCCTGATCGACTACATCAACGGGAAATACGACCACCACATCATCACGATCGAGGATCCGATCGAGTTCTATCACTACTCGAAGAAGAGCACGGTCAATCAGCGGGAGGTCGGCACCGACGTGACCGGCTTTGCCGAGGCCCTGCGGCGGGCCCTGCGGCAGGACCCCGACGTGATTCTGGTGGGTGAGCTCCGCGACCTGGAAACCATCGAAGCGGCCATCTCGGCGGCCGAGACCGGCCACGTTGTCTTTGGCACGTTGCACACCAGTTCGGCCCAGGGCACGGTCAACCGCATCATCGATGCCTTCCCGACCAACCAGCAGGAACAGATCCGCACGCAGCTGTCGACGGCGATCATCGGCGTGGTCTCACAGGCGCTCCTGAAAAAGATCGGCGGGGGCCGGGTGGCGGCCTATGAGATCCTGGTGGTCACTCCGGCCATCGGCAACCTGATCCGCGAGAACAAAACCTTCCGGATCAACTCGGCCATTCAGACCGGCACCAAGCTGGGCATGCAACTGCTCGACGACCATCTGTTCAAGCTCTGGAAAGAGAAACTGGTTGCCGAAGACGACGTCATGTACAAGTCGCAGAGCCCCGACGACCTGATGAAGCGGATCGCCGACGCCAAGAAGGGCATCTTCGAGGACGAGGGCGAGATCGCCCGGCGGGCCCAGCGGGAACTCAGCTCGAGGTAGCACCATGGCACTGAAACGACTGGGACAGATCCTGACCGACCTCGGGCTGATCGACGACGAGCAGCTTGAGCAGATACTGGCCGAGCAGGAGGCCCGCGGGGGCGAGCTGCTGGGCCGGGTGGGCGTGTCGATGGGCCTTTTCAGCGATGAGCAGCTGGGCGAGGCGCTGGCCGAGCAGTGGAACACCCTGTTCGTCACGCTCTATGACAAGCAGATCTCCCACGAATTGATCGAGATCGTCAGCCGCACCATGGCCGAGATGTACCGGGTGGTGCCGCTGGAGCTGAAGGACAACCGGCTGACGATTGCCACGGCCGACCCGCAGAAGATTCAGATTGCCGACGAGCTGCGGGTGTTCCTCGGCTATGACATCGGCGTGGTGGTGGCGACCGACGCCGAGATCGACAAGGCGATTGAAAAGTTCTATTCCGGGACGATGGAAACGGTTGAGTCGATCGTCGAAGAGATGGAGACCAACAAGGATCTGGCCGACGCGGCCCGGGAGATCGGCAATGACGGCCCGATCGACCTGACCAGTGCCGAGGCGATGGCCGATTCGGCCCCGGTCCGCAAGCTGCTCAACCTCGTCCTGCTGATGGCCATCAAAGAGAACGCCAGTGACATTCACCTTGAGCCATTCGAAGATAGCTTCCGCATCCGCATGAAGGCCGACGGCGTGCTGCAAGAGATGGTGCCGCCGCCGAAGCACCTGTCGTTTGCGATCACCACCCGCATCAAGGTGATGGCCAACCTCGACATTGCCGAACGGCGGATGCCGCAGGACGGCCGGATCGAACTGTCGGTCAGCGGCCACCCGGTCGACCTGCGGGTGAGCGTGCTGCCGACGCTGTTTGGCGAGAGCGTGGTCATGCGGGTACTCGACCGGGGTGTCGTCTCGCTCGACCTCGACAAGCTGGGCATGGATGCGGGCATCCTGCGGCGGTTCCGCGAGGTGATGATCCGGCCCAACGGCATCATCCTGGTGACCGGCCCGACCGGCTCGGGCAAGACCACCACGCTCTACTCGGCCCTGTCCGAACTCAACGAGCCCGATGACAAGATCATCACCACGGAAGACCCGATTGAGTACGACATCGAGGGCATCGTGCAGGTGCCGATCGACACCGATTTGGGGGTGACCTTTGCCGCCGCCCTGCGGGCAATTCTGCGGCAGGACCCTGACCGCATCCTGGTGGGTGAGATCCGCGACGTCGAAACGGCCGAAATTGCCATCCAGGCGGCCCTCACCGGCCACATGGTCTTCTCCACCCTGCACACCAACGACTCCCCCGCCACGGTCACCCGGCTGCGGGACATGGGGGTGCAGCCGTTCCTGATCACCGCCACGGTCGAGGCGATCCTGGCCCAGCGGCTGGTGCGGCGGATCTGTGGCAACTGCAAAGAAGAGTTTGTGCCCGACTCTGAGACCCTGGCCGACCTTGAATTGACCAGCGACCAGATCGTCGGCAAGAGCTTTTACCGGGGCAAGGGCTGTGACAAGTGCAGCGGCACCGGCTACAAGGGCAGACTGGGCCTCTACGAACTGCTGATCATGAACGACGACCTCCGTGACCTGGTGATTCGCAACGCCTCGACCGAGGAGATTCGTGACCTCGCCCGCAAGGGCGGCATGGTCACGCTCCGTGACTCGGGGCTGTTCAACATGTTCGAGGGCCACACCACGCCCGACGAGGTAATTCGCGAGACGATTCTGGAGGCCTGACCACCGGCCCCTCCGCAGACCACCCTGACCTGATCGAGACGACCCCATGCCCACGTTCATGTTCGAAGCCATCGACGCGGCCACCGGAAAGGAGATCCGGGACACCGTCGATGCCGGCAACGAGAATGAAGCCCAGGCCACGATCCGGTCGATGGGCTACATGGTCACCAAGATCAAGGCCCAGAAGGCGAAGGGGGCCGCCGCGGCCGGCAAGAAACCGGGCCGCTCTTTTGCCCTGGGCAAGGTCAAGCAGAAGGACCTCACCCTGTTCACCCGGCAGCTCTCCATTCTGCAGGACGCCGGCCTGCCGATCCTCCGCAGCCTGAAGGTGCTGGGCGAGATGCAGCAGCCGGGCAAGCTCAAAAATGCCCTGCTCGACACCTGCGATGAGATTGAGGGTGGCTCGACCCTCTCCGAGGCAATGGCCAAGAGCCCCAAGGCCTTCGACCGGCTCTACTGCAACATGATCCGGGCGGGTGAGGCGGGTGGTGCCCTTGAGGTGATCCTCCGCCGGCTCTCGGAGTTCATGGAGCGGGCGGCCTCGCTTCGCCGCAAGGTGAAGGGGGCGATGGTCTACCCGATCGTGGTCGTCTCGGTGGCCGTCGGCATCCTGTCGTTCATCATGATCACGATCGTGCCGCAGTTCAAAAAGATCTTTGACGACTTCGGCAGTGAACTGCCGGCGATGACGCAGACGCTGATCGACGCCTCATCAATACTTGCATCGGGCACCGTCGGCGGCGGGGGTGATGACCCTGGCCGCCAGGTGCTGCCGGTCCCGGGCTTCTGGCTGATTCCGGCGGTGCCGTTTGCCTTCATGTATTTCATCAAGCTCATTCGAATGAGCAACTACGGTGCCATGGGCTGGGACCTGTTCACGCTGAAAATGCCGATCTTCGGCCAGCTGGTGGAAAAGAACCTGGTTGCCCGGTCCTGCCGGACCCTGGGCACCCTGCTGGGTGCTGGTGTGCCGATTCTGGAAGGGCTGAACATCACCAAAGAGACCACCGGCAACAAGATGTTCGAGAAGATGTTCAGCCATGTCTCCGACCGCATCCGGGATGGCGAATCGATTGCCGCCCCGATGAAGGAGGCGGCCGTGCCGCCGTTTCATCCGGTGGCGATGTTTTTCTGGACGCTGTTCGTGCCGGGCATCGGCGCCCTCTTGTACATGGGCAAGTACAAGAAGCCGATTCTGGACGACCTGGTGGTCAACATGGTGGACGTCGGCGAAGAGTCGGGCGAACTCGACACCATGCTTTACAAGGTGGCCGACACCTACGACGAAGAGGTGGCGGTGCTGACTGAAAGTCTGACGAGCCTGATGGAGCCGCTGCTGATCATCTTCCTGGGTGGTGCGGTCGGCTTCATCGTGGTGGCCTTGTTCCTGCCGCTGATCAAACTGATTCAGGATTTGTCATGAGCAATCGTTTTATGGGACCACGAGCGGGTTTACTGCACCCTCTGGGAAAGGGCCAAACCCACTCTCTCCCTCTTCCTCTGGGAGAGTGCCAAACCCACTCTCTCCCTCTCCCTCTGGGAGAGGGCCAAACCCACTCTCTCCCTCTCCCTCTGGGAGAGGGCCGGGGTGAGGGTGCCCCCCCCTGCGAAACCCAGCGACAGGTACCCCAACATCAAACGCGGCTCGCGGCTGCCCACGCCGCCCCGCCGGACGTTCGCTCCGGGCATCGTGCCCTCCGCTCACTCGACACTGGCTGGCGCTCCGCCATCCTGGCTCCGCTGGCCAGTGACGCCGGCAGAACGGCATGGGCAGCCCCTCGCGGGCAGCAACAAGTGGGTGACGAACGCAACTCTCTCCACCTCCCGTTGATAGAAGGCCAAACCTCTTCTCTCCCTCTCCCTCTGGGAGAGGGCCGGGGTGAGGGTGCTTTCCGCAGCACAATCAAAACCCCCAAATCACTCTCCGCCCAACCAACCCGAGCGGCCTTTACCCTCGTCGAACTTTTGGTGGTCATCGCGATCATCGGAATGCTCGCCGCACTGGT
>Ga0180432_10007051_pt1 | contig 14411 bp, 17 predicted proteins | sample SS_ome_10_FD_132414 | JGI IMG/M metagenome (GOLD analysis project Ga0180432, IMG submission 132414) | Hypersaline lake sediment archaeal communities from the Salton Sea, California, USA - SS_1_MS_2 metaG | ecosystem: Environmental > Aquatic > Non-marine Saline and Alkaline > Hypersaline >... | reverse complement strand
TGGTGGCCCTGATGAGCACGCAGGCCAAGCTGGGCCTGACGCCGTTTGACATCGCCGAGGCGGAGTGTGAAATCGCCACGGGACCTTTCATCGAGTATAGCGGGGCGCCGCTGGCGTTGGTCCACATGGAGCGGGCCATGCTGATGGCGGTGATGCCGCTGTTTCTAATCACGGTGTTCTGGGGCGGCTTTTCGTTCGCCTCCGTTGGGTTGGCGGTCGGCTCGGTGCTGAAATACGTGCTGGTGATCGTGGTGTTCGTTCTGGTGCGCAACACCAACCCGCGTATACGCATCGATCATGCGTTGCGGTTTTTCTGGTTTGGAATGACGCCGTTGGCATTGATCGCCTTGGTACTGTCCATGATTTAGCACAGACGTTTTGGCATTAGGGAGACGGGCACGTGACGCTTAAGACATGGGCCTTGAAAAAATCTATCTGGCTCTATCACGCCAACGTGGGAGCCTGCAACAACTGCGACATCGAAGTGGTCGACTGTCTGACGCCGCGCCATGATATCGAGCGTTTTGGGATGATGCTGGTGGGCAGTCCCCGTCACGCCGACGCCATCGTCGTCACCGGCATTTGCACCCGCCAGGCCAAGCCGCGTCTGCAGGAGCTTTACCGTCAGGCGGCCAAACCCTGCCTGGTGCTCTGCATCGGGGCGTGCGCGTGCACGGGCGGCATTTTCAGGGACTGTTACCACTTTGACGGGCCGGTGGACGAGGCCATACGCGAGGTCGATCCGGAGGCGATCATCGCGTATGTGCCCGGCTGCCCGCCCAAGCCCGAGGCCATTATCGCCGGCGCGGTCAAGGCGCTGCAGGCTATTCCTGATTGAGTCGGCGACGAGGAGACGGATATGGATGCCACGTGTAAACAATGGGTGCAGGACCTGGAGAAGCGGCTCGAATCGTTCCGGGTCAGCGTGGTGGCGCGGGGCAGCCGGCGTATTTACGTCGATGTGGCGCCGCAGTACTCGCGTGAGGCCAATCGCATTTTGTTCGAGGAATTCGAAGGACGCCTCGCCACGGCGACCGGTATGGACACGCCCTTACGTATCGAGGTGCTCTACCACTATTGCCTGGACACCGACGGGATCGTCGTGACGCTGCGGACCTGGACGGACAAGGATCAGTGCGAGTTGGATTCGGTAGCGACCCTGTTCGAGGGCGCCAACTTCATTGAACGGGAGATACACGACCTGCTGGGGGTACGTTTTCGGCACCATCCCGACCCGCGCCGGCTCATCTTGGCGGACAACTGGCCCGAGGGGGTGTATCCGCTGCGGCGCGACTTTGCCACCAGACGGGACCGCACGGAAACGCCCGAGTTTCTGCGTGAGTTGACCAGGGAGGTGACCACGCCATGAAACGCACAATTGTCCCCATTGGGCCTTTTCATCCCATTCAGGAAGAGCCGGAGTTCTTTCAGTTGACCGTCGAAGGCGAAACCGTGGTCGACGCCGACGTGCGCCTCTCGTACAACCACCGGGGCATCGAGCGGCTCTGCCAGGATCTGACCTACGATCAGATTCCGTTTCTGCTGGCGCGGATTTGCGGCATCTGTTCAGCCAGCCACCCCATGGCCTTTTGCCAGGCCGGCGAAGACCTCATCGGCGTCGAGGTGCCCCCCCGCGGCCAGTTTCTTCGCACGATCATCTGCGAGCTGGAGCGTATTCACAGCCATCTGCTCTGGGTGGGCCTGGCCGGGCATTTCATCGGGTACAACACCGTCTTTATGTGGGCCTGGAAGTACCGTGAACCCATTCTGGAGCTGTTCGAGCAGCTTCTGGGCAACCGCAACCATTACGAGAACTTCTGCATCGGCGGCTGCCGGCGGGATATCCCCCAGGACAAACTGCCGCTTATCAGCAAGGCCCTCGACGACGTCGAAGGTCCCGTCGAAATGTTGACCAAGGCGGTCCTGGACGATCCGGTGCTCAAGGTGCGTCTGGGCGGCATCGGCATTCTCACCGTAGAGCAGGCGCGGCGGTACTGCACCACCGGCCCGACCGCACGAGGCAGCGGCGTCAATATCGACGTCCGCCACGACGAACCCTACGCCGCCTACGATCAGATCGACTGGCAGGTGCACGTCCAGCCCGCCGGCGACGTCTTAGCCAAAGCCGTCGTGCGCCTCCTCGAAACCATGGAATCCATCCAGATTGCCCGTGCGTGCATCGAACGCATCGAGCCGGGAGCGTTTCGCGCCGAGGTGCGTGAGGTGCCCGAAGGCGAAGGCATCGGCCACGCCGAGGCGCCCCGCGGCGAGACGTTTCACTATGTCTGCTCGGACGGCACGAACTACCCGATTCGCTACAAGGTTCGAGCGCCGACCTACGTGAACCTGCCCAGCTTCAGGGCCAGCGTCATCGGACAGGAACTGGCCGACGCCATGCTGACGGTGGCGGCAATGGATCCGTGCTACAGCTGCACCGAGCGAATGGCCGTCGTCAGACCACGAAGGGGCGAGCAACGCGAAATCATCGACCAGAAAACCCTGCTCAAGATGAGCTGGGACAAGACCGAACGGATACGTCGCAACGTGTAATCAAGCGGTTGCCTGTAGACAGAATAGTCATGTGAAAGCAGAGCCATGAACCACGCAATGTTAGTCTGGATGGTGTTGGTACCGACAGCGGCGGGCGGACTGGCCTTTCTCTGCCCACGACGGACGACCTGGCTGGCCCAGGCATTGACCATTGGCGTGAGCGGCTTTCTGCTCGTCACGGCGACTCGCTTGTTCGGACAGGCCGGCCTCAGTTACCGCTGGGTGTGGCTGACGTCGGGTTCGCTGACGCTGGCTCTGGATCTGACCGTCACACAATTCGGCTCGGTGATCGCCCTGCTCATCGCAGCCTTTGGCACACTTGTCTCCGTCTACGTGGTGGCGTTCACCAAACACCGCGTGGGCCGCCACCACGCCTACATGCTCTGGACGCTGGCCGGGGGCATCGGCGCCGCGCTGGCGGGCAATCTGATCGTGCTCTTGCTCTGCTGGGACGTCACCACGTTAATGCTGTTTCTGTTGATCGGTTTGGGCGGCGACAAGGCCAAGGCGGCTGCGAGCAAGACCTTTTCCCTGCTGGGTTTTGCCGACTGCGCCCTACTCTTGGCGGTGGTCCTGCTGATGTTCGGTTTCGACGAGCCCAAGCTCCTGCTCAGCGAGTTGCGGCTGACCGTAAGCGGTTCGCCACTGGCCGCGGCCTGTTACCTGCTGGTCCTGGTCGCGGCGCTGGCCAAAGCAGGCGCCATGCCCTTTCACACCTGGATCCCCGCAGCGGCCGACGGAGCGCCCACCGACGTAATGGCATTCCTGCCCGCTTCACTGGACAAACTCTTGGGCATTTATCTCTTGGCACGGGCGACTCTGGAGTTCTTCCGCATCGGTCCAACCCTGCAAATGTTGTTAATGATCATCGGGGCCCTCACCATCCTGGGGGCGGTGATGATGGCCTTGATCCAGCACGATCTCAAGAAACTGCTTTCGTTCCATGCCATCAGCCAGGTCGGCTACATGGTCCTGGGTATCGGCACCGGCAGCCTGATCGGGGTGGCCGGCGCACTCTTTCACATGATCAACAATGCAATCTACAAGAGTTGTCTATTTCTAGTTGCCGGATCGGTAGAACGCCAGACCGGCACCACCAACCTGGATCGCCTGGGCGGGCTGGCCCGGTTCATGCCCTGGTCGTTCGCAGCATGCATCGTCGCGGCCCTGGCCATCTCGGGCGTCCCCCCGATGAATGGCTTCACCTCGAAATGGCTCGTCTACCAAGCCGCCCTCGACCCTTCCCTCGGCTGGGTCAGTACCCTGCTGGTGGCGGCCGCCGTCTTCGGCAGCGCCTTGACGCTGGCGAGCTTCATCAAAGTCATTCACAGCGTCTTTCTGGGAAGCCCCTCTCCGGAAATTGTGGAGAACCCCACTACCGAAAGCCCGGTTTGGATGACAGCACCCATGCTGGTGCTGGCGCTGGCGTGCATCGTCTTTGGCATCTTCGCGGCGCTGCCGCTGGCTAGCCTGGTGGTGCCAGCCCTGGAGACCCTGCAAATGCCGCACCTGCAAGAGCAACTGACCGCAGGCAAAATCTCCGCCTTGGGCACCATCTGGGACCCGGTGCTGGCCACGGCGTTGCTACTGCTGGCGTTCGTACTCGGACTGGGCCTCTACGCTTTGGGCAGCGGCTTTCGCGTGCGGCAAACGCGAACCTACGTCGGCGGCGAAGTGCTCCCCGCCTCGACCGGCCACTACAGCGGCACCGGCTTCTACAACAGCATCCGTACGTTGCCCGGCATTCGTGCCATCTTCCGTGACGCCCAACGCGAATCTTTCGACCTCTACCGCCTCACCGGCCGACTCGGCGGCTCGCTCGTCGACACCCTGAGACGCTGCCAGACCGGCGTGCTGCCCCTCTACATCAGTTGGGTGCTGCTGGGGCTGGTCGTCATTGTCGTCTATCTGGTCGGTCGCCCACCGGGACCGCCATAACAACGGAGACACATCATGCCCATCTTACTGGTGCTCATTGGCTTGCTCATCTTCGCCGCCCTGGCCGCCGTCGAGGCAAAGGAGCTCCTTTCCACCGTCATCTCCGTCGGTGCCGCCGGCTTGATTCTCTCGGTCATCTTTGTCGTGCTCGGCGCGCCCGACCTGGCCATTACCCAGGTCGTCGTCGAGGTCCTCACCCTGGTGCTGCTCATCCGCGCCGCCGTCATGCGCGAAGACTCCACCTTTGAAGCACGACGCGACCGGTTCGTCATTGCCGTCGGGCTCCTCGGCGGCGGCATCCTGCTCACGTCGGCCTATTTCGCCTTCGCCACGCTCCGGGCCTTTGGCCAACCCTCCATGCAACTTGCCCAAGGCTACCTCGACCAGGGCTTCGAGCGAACCGGCGCTGCCAACTATGTGATGGCTGTGCTGCTCGACTTCCGCGCCTACGACACGCTCGGCGAAGCAACCGTCATCTTCGCCTCCATTGTCGGTGTGTACGTTATCATCCGAAAGGTAGGAAAACATCATCATGAACGGCATGACACTCATCGTTAAACAGGTCACCAAGCTGGTGATTGGCTTCATACTGATGTTCTCGGCCTATATCATCCTCTATGGCCACCTGACACCCGGCGGCGGCTTCGTCGGCGGCGTCATGCTCGCCTGCGGCTTTATCCTGCTCGTCCTTGCCTTTGGCAAAACCTTTGTCAACACCATCCTCAGCGATCACGCCCTGACCGGCTGGGACTGTGTGGGGGCGCTGGGCTTTGCCGCCATGGCCCTGGCCGGCTACTACGCCGGCGCCTTCGCCGCCAACTTCCTGGCCCGACCCGGCACCTTCAAGCTCTTCAGCGCCGGCACGATCCTGCCCATCAATCTCGCCATCGGCATCAAGGTCGGCGCCGCCATGGCCGCCGCTTTCATCGCCTTGACCACCTTCCACCCCGAGCACGAGCCTGACTTGCGAGGAACCCTGTTATGAACTACGACCTGCTGCCCTATCTGCTCGCCATGACCGTCGTCGGCGTGGGCCTCTATGCCGTCGTCTGCAAACGCAACGTCATCAAGCTCATCGTCGGCATCATCATCCTCGACTACGGCGTCAACCTCTTCCTGCTGCTGACCGGCTACCGGCACGATGGCATCGCCCCCATCCTCACACCCCAAGCCGACCGCCAACAGTTTGCCGACCGCGCCGTCGACCCCGTCCCCCAGGCCCTCATCCTCACCTCCATCGTCATCGGCCTCGGCGTCGTCGCCCTCATGACCGCCATGGCCATCCGCATTCACGAAAAATATGACACCTTCGATCTCTCCCAAATCCACCAACTCAAAGGATAAACTGCAAGCCCATCGGGCCCCGGAGGCTCTGTTATGCTTGAACGCCTGACCAATCTGCTGCCCATCGCCGTGGCAATCCCGCTGGTGGCGGCTTTCGTGCTGCCCCTGCTCCAAAGGCGCGTAAACGGACCCCGCACCAGCCGCTGCCTGACCCTGCTCGTCGCCACGGCCCTGCTCCTTCTGGCGGCTCTCTTCATCACCCTGCCCGACACCACCTATTGGATGGGCAACTGGTCCCCCCACAGCGGCGCCATCGGCATCAGCCTGGTCCTCGATGGCCTCAGCCGACTCATGTTCTTCATCGTCGCCCTCATCGCCTTCGCCGCCACCCTCTTCTCCCTACGGTACATGACACGCTACACCGCCGAGCCGCTCTATTACTGCTTGTTCTGCCTCATGGTCACCGGCATGACCGGCGTGGTGCTCTCGGGCGACCTGTTCAACCTCTACGTCTTTCTCGAAATCGCCGCCATCGCCAGCTACGCCCTCGTCGCCTTCGGCACCGGACGCGAAGAAATCGAAGCCGCCTTCAAGTATCTCGTACTCGGCACCGTCGGCTCCGCCTTCATCCTGCTCGGCATCGCTATCGTCTACAACCAGACCGGACAACTCAACATGGCACTCATCGCCCAAAACCTGCCCCCCAACAGCTCCGCCGTCCTCATCGCCGCCGCCTTCTTCCTCATGGGCTTTGGCCTCAAAGCCGCCATGGTCCCCTTCCACGCCTGGCTGCCAGACGCACACCCATCGGCACCCGCCCCCATCTCCGCCATGCTCTCCGGTGTGCTCATCAAGGCCCTGGGCGTCTACACCCTCGTGCGACTCTTCTTCGATTGCCTCGTCATGAATCGACAGTTCGCCTATGTGCTCATTGTCCTGGGAGCCGCCAGCATGGTCATCGGCGTTCTCCTCGCCCTGGGCCAAGAAGACTTCAAACGACTCCTGGCCTATTCCTCCATCAGCCAGACTGGCTACGTCGTCCTGGCCGCCGGCATCGCGGGCGAAATGGTGGTACGCGCCAATATGGCCGTCGCTGCCCTCGCCCTCCTGGGCGGCCTCTTCCACCTCTTCAACCATGCCGTCTTCAAATCCCTGCTCTTCCTCTGCTCCGGCGCCACCGAATACAGCACCGGCACACGCATGCTCAAATCACTCGGCGGCCTCAAACAACGCATGCCCCTCACCAGCTCCTGCCTGCGCGTGGCCGCCCTGTCCATCGCCGGCGTGCCCCCCTTCAGTGGCTTCTGGAGCAAACTACTCATTATCATCGCCATAATTCAAGCCGGACATCTCTGGCTCGGCGCCATGACCGTACTCGTCAGCTTCATCACCCTGCTTACCTTCCTCAAGGTCCAACGACACATCCTCGACGGCACCCCCTCCCCCGCCGTCGCCCAGGCACGCGAGGTGCCCTGGTCCATGACCACCGCCATGATCCTCCTGACCACCATTTGTATTGCCGCCGGCCTCTTCTTCCCCTACTACAAAGACGCCCTCTTCCAAAACACCCAGGCGATCCTCTCCGGACCGCTCCAACTGACCGGCCCAGTGGCCGCGGGAGGCTCCCCATGAAACTCTTGCTCAACTTCCTCTCCCTGACCGCCATCTGGCTGCTGCTCACCTGGTCGCTCCAACCACAGCAGCTCCTCGTCGGCTCCGTCCTGGCCTTGCTCTTCACCGCCCTGCTACACCCCATCTATCGCGGCGACATGCCACACCTCCTACACCCCCTCCGCTGGTTCTGGTTCCTCGTCTACATCCTCTACTTCCTCTACTACTGCCTCCACGCCAACCTCGATGTCGCCTACCGCGCCCTCCACCCCGACGTGCCCATTCACCCCGGCATTGTCAAAGTACGCACCAGCCTCCACAGCAATATCGCCAAAACCTTCCTCGCCAACTCCATCACCCTGACCCCAGGCACTCTCACCCTCGACATCATCGGCGACCACCTCTTCGTCCACTGGATCAACGTCGTCAACAACGACCCCGAACAACAGACCGAAATCGTCGTTAAACGTTTCGAAAAACTGCTAAGGAGGGTCTTCGAATGATTATCCATATCGGATTATGGGTGCTCCTGCTCGCCTCCTTCCTCTGCCTCTACCGCATCTCCGTCGGCCCAACCGCCCCCGACCGCACCGTCGCCATCGACATCCTCGGCACCCTCATCGTCGGCTTCGTCTGCCTCTACGCCGTCAGTCGCCGACAGGACTTCTACATCAACATCGCCCTGGCCTGGGCCCTGCTCAGCTTCATCGGCACCGTCGCCCTGGCCAAGTACCTGGAAGGACGAAAATTCCATGAGTGAAACCATTGGCGCCATCCTCATCAGCATCGGCCTGGCCTTCGACTTCGTCGGCACCGTCGGCTTGGTGCGATTCCCCGATTTGTACAATCGACTTCAGGCCGCCACCAAGTGCGTCACCCTCGGCACCGCCACCCTCCTCGTCGGCGCTGCCGTCTACAACGGACTCTCCGCCCTCGCCGTCAAGGCCCTACTCTGCGCTGCCTTTATCCTGCTGACCTCACCCGTCGCCGCCCACGCCATCGCCCGTGGCGCCCACATCTCCGGAGTACGTCTCTGGCCCGGCAGCACCGGCGACGCCTACCTCCACCAGCGCGAAGAACAGGAATTGGACCATGCGAAAACCGAAACTACGTGAACTACGCGAGGCCATTACCTCACTATTGAGCCCCGCCTTTACCAGCCGATTCCCACACACACCAGCCCCCGCGCCGCCCGCCTACCGTGGCAAAGGAAAATTCAACGAGGACAAATGCATCGGCTGCACCGCCTGCGCCCAAGTCTGCCCCGCCGACGCCATCGAAATAATAGACGACCCCAACGCCACACCACCCCTCCGAACGCTCATCCGACACGACGATATCTGCATCTTCTGCGGACAGTGTCAAGCCTTGTGCACCACCCAAGAAGGCATCGAATGCACCCCCCAATACGAACTGGCCACCTTCGACCGCGACACCTGCGCCGTCTCCGTCCAAAAAGAACTCTTCCTCTGCAACATGTGCGGCCAGGTCATCACCACCAAAGACCACCTCCGCTGGCTCGTCGACCACCTCGGCGCAAAACGCTACACCAACCCCACCCTCATCCTCGTCGCCGAAGAACGCCTCAACCTCATGCCACCAGACCAAAACCCCCAACACAGTCACGCCGACCGCAGCCACATCATGCAGGTCCTCTGCCCACACTGCCGCCGACACGTCCTCTTACGCGAGGTGTGGGGATGATCCCCGCCGAATGGACCCAACGAATCCACACTCACTGTGCCCTCGTGGGTATCGGCAACCCCTTGTGCGGCGACGACGGCTTCGGCCCCTTTGTCATCAGCATCCTCCAACACAGAACTTGCCTGCACCTCTTCGACGGCGGCCTCGCACCCGAAAACCTCACCGGCCCCCTCCGACGCCTCGCCCCCAAACAAGCCATCCTCTTAGACACCATCCCCGCCAGCACTCCCCCTGGCTCGCTCTGCTGGATCGAACCCCAACTACTCCAGACCGCCACCTGCTCCACCCACGGCCCCTCCATCGACCTGCTCGCCACCTACTTGTCCCAACACTTGGCCATCCACGTCCACCTCATCGGCCTCGTCCCCCAACAAACCGCCCTGGGCACACCCCTCTCACAAACAGCCATACAAAGCGCACGGGAACTCGCTCAGTTCATCGAAACACACTGGCCCCCCAACAAAAAAGAATACCACCACGCCCGAGAGGATTCGAACCTCTAACCTTCGGTTCCGTAGAACATCTTGTAGCTTATAAGGCTATATAGAACAAGGGCTTATACGCGTTTTTTTGGGCCAAAATGGGGTTTACAACTGATTGACAAGTCGCTGAGCAAGTGAAAAACAAGTTACCATCAAGTGACGACTGACCCACTCAGTGACCCATTGAGGTTGTCCCGTTTGCCGTTGAAATTGGCCGTGCGGCTTGAGTAACTGCTGGTGATGCTACGCTACCTCCTGGTCAGTGTCAACGTTCTTGTCCAGCTTTTCGATCTCGTCGGAGTCGATCTCTCCTGCAGCTTTGTCGAGCAATGGCCGCAAAGGCCACTTGGCCCAGTGGGTTAGATCGCCTTGGCAATCACGGAGAGCGGGCATCAAATCCATAGGGACACGTTGACGGACTTGGTAGTCCAGGCGATTCCCCGCTCTGTCACCGCCGTAGATAAGGCAATGCAACAGGTCAGCGGCGCAGTCATCGCCACGACACTCGTGTTGCTGTCTATCTTCGTTCCAGTGGCGTTCATGGGAGGAATTACTGGAAAGATCTACCAACAGTTCGCTGTTGCCATCTCAGCGGCGGTTCTCTTCTCAACGGTCAACGCCCTGACCCTCAGTCCGGCGCTTTGCGCCACCATGCTCCAGATCGTCAAACCGAAGAAACGCGGCCCACTTCGCTGGTTGAACACCAGCCTGAACCGCGTTCGGGGAGTCTATATCTCCGGCAGCATGAGGATTGCTCGGCGACTGGTGGTCACCGCGATGATTCTCCTCGGCGTCATCGGTGGAGTGTATGGACTTTTCTCGCTGAGCTCGACATCCTTCCTGCCGGACGAGGATCAGGGCGTGATTTACGGGATGCTGCAGCTACCTGAAGGGGCAACCCGTGTGCGAACCGAAGCCCTCCTGGAAGAAGCGCTGTCGTCGCTCGAGGAGGAGGAAGGCATCAGCTATGTGATACATGTGACGGGCTTCAGCATGATAGGAGGCTTCGGTGAGAATGTGGCATTCCTCATGGTTGGCCTCGATAACTGGGAACAGCGAGAGTCCGCCGAGTTGAGCGTCACCAGCATCCAGCAGAAGTTGCAGAACCGCTTGGACGCGGTGCCGGGCGGGCAATTCAGCCTGTTCGTGCCGCCGGCGATCATGGGCTTGGGCGTAAGCGGAGACATGGACATTCGTTTGCAGGCCACCGGGGACGATGATCCCCAAGAGTTGCAGGCCGTGATGAACAACTTCCTAATGGAACTCAACATGGCGCCGGAGTTGATGTATGCCTTCAGTGGGTATTCCGCAAACGCACCACATCTCTATCTCGAAGTGGACCGCGTCAAAGCGTCTCTAATGCAAGTTCCGGTTGAGAGCATATTCACGGCGCTGCAAAACTATCTCGGTTCTCTCTATGTAAATGACGTCAACTTCGATGGACAGGTTAACAGAGCCATCATTCAGGCCGACTGGCCGCACAGAGCGGATCTCGATGCACTCGACAGAATCCATGTAGAAAGCGATGCGGGAGGCATGATTCCCCTGAGAAGTCTTGTGAAGATCAGCACAACACTCGCACCCCGCACGGTTGAGAGATACAACAAGTTCTCATCGGCGAGCATCTTCGCTTCCGCTCTGCCTTTTGCCAGCAGCAGCGAAGCGATGGATAAGGTTTCGGAGATTGCTCAGAGGTCGTTGCCGGCAGGTTACACCTTTGAGTGGTCAAGTATGAGCTATCAGGAGTCACGGACAGAGGGTGGCACTGTGGCTCTGTTCCTGATGGCGATTGTGTTCGGATACCTTTTCCTGGTCGCCCAGTACGAGAGTTGGATCATTCCCCTGCCGGTGCTCCTCTCGACGTCGGTGGCCGTACTTGGAGCCCTGGCTGGTTTGATGGTAGTGAAACTACCGCTCAGCATCTACGCCCAATTGGGCGTGATTCTCCTAGTCGGGTTGGCGAGCAAGAACGCAATCCTGATTATCGAATTCTGCAAGAGTCGCCGCGATGAGGGGCTCTCGATTATCGAGGCCGCCGCCGACGGAGCTAGGCAACGGTTTCGCGCAGTCCTTATGACGGCGTTCACCTTCATTCTTGGTGTCATGCCCATGGTTTTCGCCCGGGGGGCTGGGGCTGCTAGCCGCCAAGCGATTGGGGCGACCGTATTTTTCGGGATGCTCGCCGCCACCTTGCTTGGGATCATGCTGGTACCCGCACTGTATGTGCTGTTCCAGACGATTCGCGAGAAAGGGCTCGCCTCACGGCTCAGGAGTGCACCGAAGCTGCTTAGTGCAATTCTACTCCTGTTGCTGCCGTTGTTCATGGCTGGATGTCTCTCGGTAGGCCCCAACTACACGCGTCCCGAGCTCCCGGAGATACCTGGAGCCCAACGCGACACTACTAATTTGACCGAATGGTGGGACCATTTTAACGATCCCGTGTTGACCAATATAGTTCAGCGTGCGCTCAGCAACAACCGTGACCTTAAGAAAGCGGTTGCGCGAGTCCGACAGGCGCGCGCTCAGTTGGGGCGGACGAAAGCTGCCTTGGGCCCGACCATCGATCTCAATGGCAGCGTTACTCGCTCCGAATCCTCCGAGAACGTATCCGGTCCTACTGATGCGACCACCCTATACAGCACGGGATTCGATACCGTATGGGAGATCGATATCTTCGGCGGGACCCGGCGGAGTGTCGAAGCATCGTTGGCTGACTGGCAGGCGATCAGCATCGGGCTAGCAGATGTCCAGGTAACGGTTGCTTCGGAGACCGCACTGGCTTATCTCAGCATGCGAACCTATCAAAGGCGGCTGGCGTCGGCACAGGGCAGTCTTGAGGCGCAGCGGGACACCAACACGATCGTCCGTGACCGTTGGAGGGCGGGACTGAGTGATGAACTGGCGGTACAACAGTCGCGCTACAACCTTGAGAACACTCGCGCTGTCATACCGAGTCTTGAGGCTGGATACGAAGCTGCTCGCAATGCTCTCTCGGTACTGATAGGTGAGATGCCGGGCAAGCTCGACATCCCGAGCATCGACCATTCCCCCAAGTGCGACCTGGCGCTCAAAATGATTCCTGCCGACGTGTTGCGTCGTCGGCCAGATGTCCAACGCGCCGAACGAGAACTGGCCGCGCAAACTGCACGCATCGGCGTCGCAACAGCCGATCTCTACCCACGCTTCAGGCTCACCGGCTCGATCGGGCTGGATGCGCTGAAGTCTTCCGCCCTCTTCGAGTCCGAGAGCAGCCGCTACAGCATCATTCCCGGCGTCAAGTGGGCGATCTTCCATACCGGCTCAATCCGCAACAACATCAAAATACAAGAGGCCCTACAGGAGCAGTACCTCCAAGCCTATGAATCCACCGTGCTGATGGCCGTAGAGGAGGTGCGCAACGCGCTGTCCAACTACGAGCAGGAGCAACGACGAAGCGCGTCGTTGAGGCAAGCCGTCATGGCGGCCAGGGAGGCTGTGGTGCTGGCAACCGATCAGTATGTCAACGGGTTGATCGACTTCACAACTGTGATCGACGCCCAGCGGTCTCTTCTCGACTTCCAGGAGCGGCTCGCTATCAGCGAAGGTGCGGTGGGTCAGAATGCCGTACGTCTATACAAGGCTCTAGGAGGGGGGTGGCGACCCACGACAGGTCACCATGGCGGTAAAGATGGTGCGGAAGCTCCCCACGAGCAGTCAGAGGATCTACAGAGTGAATGACGTTTGTGAACCACTGAACCGACAAACCAAACCTATAGCTAGGAGTTGAACAGACAATACAAAATATAGATCTACGAAATGACCCCATTAAGAAGTCCTTCATGGTCTACCTATTACCCACTGTATCGGCAATGATCATCAAGTCGTTGCACATTGTCATTGATGCAGTGTTTGTTGGGAATGGCCTTGGCGCGGCCTCGGGGCGATCTCGCTCGCTGCACCATTCATGGTTATCATTAGCGCCATCGGGTTGGCGGTTGGGATTGGCGGGGCCGCACTGATGTCAATTCAGCTGGGGCGTGGAGACGAGAGATCTGCTCAGGGCGTTTTCTCGCAGTCAATGGTCTTTTTGTGCGGCTTGCTAATTGTGCTGATCACATTTCTCTTGATTGGGGTGGAAGGGATGATCTCGGCGATGGGAGCTTCTGGCACACTCGCACAAGGTGCTGCAGGATATCTGCCCGTGATGGCTCCGTTCTTCTTGTTTCAGGCAACGGGACTAGGGCTCTCCGTATTCATCAGGAACGACACCAATCCGGTGCTAACCATGATAGGCATGATCGGTTCAATTGTCGTCAATGTCACGCTAGACTACCTATTCATTTTCGTCTTCAAATGGGGGATCCAAGGCGCCGCACTTGCTACAGGCCTGGCTCAGGTCGCGATGTTCGCCATTCTGCTAACGCATTTCCGAAGTGGCGGGGGCCATTGAGGCGACGGCCTCTCAGGCAGGGCTGTTGATGATGAAGGCGATGATCGACGACGAAGTCGAACAGTTGGTCGGGTCAGGGGCCATCGCAACATGCCCCTGCTGCTGAACGCCTTAACGAGAATCGTTGACACCGAACAGGATGTAGCGTAATATCACTAGAAGTTACTCAAGCCGCACGGCCAATTTCAACGACAACCGGGACAACCTCAAAATGAGCCCAATATCAATAATTCCCTCAGCAGCATAACTCATCCCGTAAATTACAAGATTCGTCGCCACGTTGTGCTCGTGAACGGCCTCCAGTAGATGATAGGTTACGTAAGCCGCTGATGCCCCCAAAAGAAGGCACCCAAGAACCATCTTCCCCTCGGGATCGACGCAGTTCACCGAATTATTCATGCAGTATAGTTAGG
>Ga0180432_10007050_pt1 | contig 14412 bp, 10 predicted proteins | sample SS_ome_10_FD_132414 | JGI IMG/M metagenome (GOLD analysis project Ga0180432, IMG submission 132414) | Hypersaline lake sediment archaeal communities from the Salton Sea, California, USA - SS_1_MS_2 metaG | ecosystem: Environmental > Aquatic > Non-marine Saline and Alkaline > Hypersaline >... | reverse complement strand
GATTAGAGCCTTCTCTTCCGCGGCGGGGTAATGGCGTTTCTTGCTCATGAAAATCTCCTTGGCTAGGTTCGATGCTAATTCAAACCACGGAGAATTCCAGTTCCAAGGGAATCAAAACAGATGCCCTCGCGCCGGCAAGTGACGCTGGCATTATGCAGAAAACGAAGCAAAAGGCACAGCAAGTAGTCGTTGCTGGAAAGATTAAGATCGAGGAAATGAAGATTGGAAAACTGGAAACGGGAATTGGCAGGCAGCTAATTGACTCAAATGAAGAGACAATGGTGCAGTGTGATCTTACCTCTGACATTCTGGCTGAAATTGCTGACGCCAGATCGAAGGTTTCGGATCAGCAAGAGCAGGTCGAAAAGGTTGAAGCAGCTTTGGAATCCAAGAGATCCGAGTTCTGCGAGTCATTTGGCTTGGAACGAATAGACCGTGCGCAATCGCTCCAAGCGGAAGCTGCGCAAAGTCAGCAACTCATGACACAGAAGGAAGGAGAAGTCGCCGCACTGGAAAAAGAGTTGCCTGATGAATTGCTTCATGAAACGGATATACCAAGTGGTAGCAGGCTGGCAGAGTTGGTTGGGGAGCTTCGGCAGGCGGAAAAGGAGCTCCAGGAAACACAGGCGCATAGGCCACCTGTTGCCAGTGCAATGTCCTCCAAAAAACTCTACTACATAATCGCCCTGCCAATCGGCCTAGCTGGTTTGTGCCTCGTTGGGATAATCGTTGCGGCAATACTTGGAATTGGCAAGCGTGACTACGAAGCGGAATACCGGGCAGAAGCCGCCCCCCTCCTTAAGGGAGTCGATGACGCGCATGCGCTCTGGGAATCAGGAAAACAGGAGGAAGCGGTGGAAGCCTACATTCGCAGCATTGATAAGATAGAGGACAACTACAGCGTCCGAGAATGCAAGTTGAAAGATGGTACGACACTCGAAGAGAGACTCCCAAAACTCTACGCCCGAGTTATCGACTACCAAGCAGACAACGGCAATGATGTGTTCGCCGTTGAATACTGCAAGAGAGCATTCCGCAAGGACTTTACGCTGCTCCTCAAGTCAGACAAAGCCAAAGCCCTTTTGCCTCAAGCCAAACAAGAGTATGAGGGAGAAAAAGCAGAAGAGGCAGCATATTGGGTACAGCAACGACGGGAACGGGAAGCAGAAGAAGCCCGAGAGAGACAGGCTGGCGCCAGCAGACAACCCAGCACCAGAACAACCGTCCAACCTGACGGCGTCGAAATCAAAGGACGATTCGGTTCCGATGGCAGCTACTCGGGGACAATTCGTGGCGATGGCATCTCCGGTACGAGCCGTGTCAATGCCGATGGCAGCTACTCGGGGACAATTCGTGGCGAGGGAATCTCCGGTACGAGCCGTGTCAATGCCGATGGCTCGGCTTCTGGAGAATACACCGTTGACGGACAGAAGGTGCGGGCGAAGGTGAATCCGGATGGTAGTGGAAGCATTGAAGTAGGAGGACAGAAAATCAAGGTGCCCAAGCCACCCAAGCTGCCCAAACCGTGAAGTACTTAAAAGGGATTCCTCCTTTTCGAGCAGGCTGAAGAAATGAACCGTAAAGCCAAATGAGAAGGATACTTCGGTGCTGGGCAAGGCTTTATGAAGCACCCCCTAGGGGAGTCGAACCCCTGTCTTAGGACTGAGAATCCTATGTCCTGGGCCACTAGACGAAGGGGGCGTGGTCGGAAAATGTATCGGTCTGGAAGCCGTCTAATGTTGATATTTACCCGACCGGGATCACCGTGTCAATGGTTTCTCAACGCCAATAAACTTCGGTCGGTTGGCGTCTGGGGCGTGAGGTGGTCCGCGCCCCGGCGAGGCAGCAGCGGTCTGTCGGCCGTTTGCCATGCGAGCAACCCGCCCAAAAGGAAGGAAATCGCCAAACCGAGGACGAACAGCCACAACCACCGCCGATCCACCGCAGGCGCCGACGACGTCTTCATCAACGCATCGAGTTGCTGTGTGGCGGCGCTCCGGGAGCCGCTTGCCGGGTCCATCGGCGCCGAATCCCACGCGGTCAACTCGTCCGGCCAGCTTTCGTCGCTGAGGTCGTGATACAGCTTGCGCAATTCGCGCAACAACTCCCTGCCCGACGCCTGGCGGCCGTTGGGGTCCTTGGCGAGCATCTTGTGAACGACGCGGCAAAGCGGGGCCGGCAGATCGGGGCGGACGTCCTCCAACGCCGGGGGCTGTTTCTTCAAGTGTTGCACCGCCACCGCCAACGCCGTCTCCCCCGAAAACGGCGGAGAGCCGGTCAGCATGTGAAAGCACGTTATCCCGAATGAGTAGATGTCGCTTCGGGGATCGAGCTTCTTGCCTTGGACCTGTTCGGGGCTCATGTACAACGGCGTGCCCATCGTGACGCCCGCCTGCGTCAGGTCGCTCTTCTCGCCTTTTCGCGTGACGCGGGCAAGTCCGAAGTCGGCAACTTTGACCTCGCCGGAACGGGTGAGCATGATATTCTCGGGCTTGATATCGCGATGGATCACTCCCGCCTCGCCGGCCTTGGACAGCGCGGCGGCCACTTGGCACATGATCGACAATGAGTGCGGCAGATCGGGCGAACCGTTGCGGGCGATCCAATCGCGAAGGTCTTGCCCTTCCACGTATTCCTGGGCAATGTAGTGATACTGGTCCTGATGACCGACTTCGTAAATCTGGACAATGTTCGCATGGATCAGCGAGGCCGCGGCCTGCGCCTCCAAGCGGAATCTCTTCAGGTAAGTCTCGTCGTGGGCCAGTTCCGGCTTGAGGATCTTCACCGCGACCCGGCGGGCCAACTGCCGCTGCTCGGCCAGATAGACCTCGGCCATGGCGCCGTGGCCCAGACGCCGGAGCAGGTGGAAATTGCCGAATTGCCGACCGGAAAGGTCGGGTATCGTCGGCGTGCTCCCGGGTTCATGGCCGGGGTCGGTCATGGCAGTCACTTGTCGGCGGAAGAAACCATGTTTGCTATTCTCAAGTCGGACTTGGTAAGCCTAATGCCCAAATCAAGGGGTGTCAAGCGATGATGTTCGTACAGGTAAGGGAGTGGTTGCATCATATCTATTGCTCGGCAATAATGGACGTGGTATACAACTCCTTGGGGGGGCGATTCTCGCAAAGCCGCTATCCGCCAAGGTGCCGCCTCGCAACGCCTAGGATGATCGTGCCCGGCCGCCCGCGAGCGTGACCCATGCCCGACGACTTCGATCCATACTACACGTGGTTGGCAATCCCGCCGGACGAGCAGCCGCCGACGCTCTATCGGCTCTTGGGGGTGCGCACCTTCGAAGACAACCCCGAGGTGATCGAGAACGTCGCCGATCAGCGGATGGCCTTTCTCCGCACGCTCCAATCCGGCAAACGCAGCGATCTGTCGGAAAAACTCCTCAACGAGATCTCGGCCGCGAGGCTCTGCCTGTTGAACGAGCAAAAAAAAGCCGACTACGACGCCAAGCTCCGCGAATACATGCGCCAGAAGGCGGCCGGTGAAGAAGAAGACGAAGAACTCTCCGATACCTTGGTCGGATTCTTGGAACTTGTCAACACGGAGGAGGAAAAACCGGCCGACGAAAAAAAATCCGTAGTGCCGCCTCCCGTGGCCCCGAAACCCGTCGATGCCGACGCCGATGACCGGAAGCGCAAAATAATCATCGGCGCGGGCATTGCCGGCGGTGTCTTCCTGCTGTTGATCCTTGCCACTTGGGCGTTCCTCTCGAGCGATGGATCGGACGAGCACGCCCGATCGGTAACCGAGACGCCCGGAGATGCGCGAGAGGTTGCCACCCCGCCCCCGCCCCCGCCGCCACTGCCTCCGCCGTCCCCGCCGCCGGGTTTGCCGGGCGGTCGGCCCGATAACGACGACCGCCCCGCGCCGCCGCCCATCGGCGACTTGCCGCCCGGCCAGTGGGTCGACGCACTGAAATACGTAGACCCCAAAAGGGACCGCGTATGGGGCGACTGGACCCGCGACGGCGACGCGATTACCGTGGCGCCCCGGCTGGCCGCACGGCTCATGCTTCCCTTCGACGTTGGCGAAAACTACGACCTGGAAGTGGAATTCACCCGAAATAGCGGGGAAAACTCGGTCGTCGTCGTGCTGCCGCTCGGGACCCGGCAATCCAGTTTGCAACTGAGCAGTTGGAAAGAGAGGGTCTGCGGGCTGAGCAAGGGCAGTTGGTCGCGATATCCCCCATCGGGAACACCCTTCCCGCTGACGAACGGCCGCCGATACACCGTCTTGACCAGCGTCCGGGCACGGGGCAACGATGCAAGTATCCAAGTCTCGATCGACGGCAATCCTCTCATTGCATGGAGCGGCGAGACCGCGTCGCTTGGTATTTGGTCCGGGTGGAAAATGCCCGAGCCGGGACGGGCCGGTTTGGGAGCGTACGACACCTCGGTCACGTTTCATCGTGTCCGGATTCGGCTTCCCTCCGATACGTCACTGCCGGTCGAGCCATCTCCCGTCGAACCGCCTCCGGAAGGACCGGTGGTGGAATTGCCGCCGCGCGAGCCGGTTCCCCCGACTCCGCCAGCACCGAAACAGCCCGTCCCCTCCGCCGCCGCCCAACAAGAGGCCGCCCGCCAGTTGAACGAACTCTACGACGAATCCAAGGCGGACACGCCTTCCGCCAGGCTCCAAATGGCGAAGGAGCTGTTCGCGCTTGCCGGCGAGTCGCGGGGGAATCCGGCCGAGAAGTTCGTCATCCTCCACAAGGCCGCCAAACTTGCAAGCGACGGCCGAGATGCCGTCTTCATGCTCGAAATCATCGACGCCATGGCCGCTCAATTCGAGATGGATTCGCTCCGTGCAAAGGGAACCATGCTCAAGACCTTCGCCGAAAAAGCCACCGATTCGGTCCAGATCAGGTCGCTCGTGGCCGCCGCCCGACGCTACGCCGGCGAAGCCGCGGCCGCCGGGCAGTACGAATTCGCCCGGAGCATCGCCGCGGTAACGTTCCAGACCTGCCAGCGATCCGCCGGAAAGGCGTTCCGACGCGAGGCATTCGAGCTGCGGCAGGAGGTCCAGAAAATCTGCGACGACTATCAGAAGTTCCAGCAGGCGACGGCCGCGGTCCGGGACGATCCCTCCGACGCCGGTGCAAATCTTACCGTCGGCCGATTCTGCTGTTTTGTGCGGGGAGACTGGCAGAATGGGCTGCAGCACCTGGCCAAGGGCAGCGACGCCGGGCTGGCGGATCTTGCAAAGCAGGAACTCGCCTCGCCGAGCGGGCCGGCCGAAAAGCTCGCACTCGGCGACCGCTGGTGGGACGCCGCCGAACGCCGGCCCGAAAAGAAAGAAAAGGAAGCCATGGTGCGCAGGGCCGCACACTGGTATCGACAGGCGGGCCCCGGCCTCGGCGGCCTCGATAAGGCCCGCGTGGCAAGACGCCTCGCGGAAATCGCCGATCTCCTGCCCGACGACCCCACAGGGCCCCGAAACGGCCCGCCCAAGAAGGAAATCGCCGTTGATCTCGGCGGCGGCGTCAACATGGAACTCGTCCTGATCCGCCCGGGTTCATTCGTCATGGGCTCAGACGACGAAAGTGAAAGCGAAAAACCTCCGCATAGGGTCAACATCACCAGGCCTTTCTACCTCGGCAAATACGAGGTCACCCAAGAGCAATGGCAGGCCGTGATGGGAAACAACCCGAGCCGTTTTCCCGGTGCCCAAAAACCCGTCGAAAACGTCACCTGGGACGACTGCCAGGTCTTTCTGGCCAAGATGAACGCGAAGTCTCCCCCGGGTGTGAAGTTCTCGCTGCCGACCGAAGCACAGTGGGAATACGCCTGCCGCGCAGGCGCCGCGACTACGTGGCACTTCGGCGACGACGAGGGTCGTTTTCCCGAATACGGCTGGTGCCGAATCAATTCCGGCGGCGAAACGCATCCGGTCGGCCGGAAGAGGCCGAATCCCTGGGGACTGCACGACATGCACGGAAATGTCGTCGAGTATTGTGCCGATTGGTACGACGAAGATTACTACAAGAGGTCACCCGCCGGCAACCCGCCCGGTCCGCCTTCGGGCACACGCCGCTCCATTCGCGGCGGCGGCTGGTTCGGCATCCCGACCGTTTGCCGGTCGGCGACCCGCCGCTACGCCATACCCGACCGCGGCGACAGCCGCTACGGTTTCCGCGTGGCCGGGACCCTCCCGTAGGGTGCGTGCAACGCACCATCCGCGAGCCGCACGCCGGCTCGTGGTGCGTTTCACGCACCCTGCTCGAAGTCCAATCCGCAATCCGCAGAGATGTGGAGGCTCCGTGGAACCCCAGTCCTTCGGATACTGCCCCAGGGGCACGTAGCGGTGAAAACTGCTCCAAGGCCAATTCAACGGACGCGTGACATGGCCGTGCTTGACCGGATTGTAATGGATGTAGTCGAAACGGACTTCCAAATCCTCCTCTTCCAGCGCCGTGTGCTCCCAGAAACGTCGCTGCCAGATTTCGGGGTCGGTTGCAGCTCGCCCGGCTATCCAAATCGCCGGATCATCACCCCGCTTGCCTGCCCTTGCGGGGTGACACTCAAGTTGATGAAGCTGTCGCCGGGGGGCGTTTCGCCGTCGGTCACGGCGGCGACCGGGCACTCGGGGTCCGGGGTTTCGTAGTTGAGTACGGGCGGGAGACGCCCCGATTCGAAAGCGAGCAGGCTGGCCACGAGTTCGACCATCCCGCTGCCGGCGCCGAGATTGCCGAAGAAGCTCTTGGCCGCGGTGACGGGAATCGGTTCCTTGCGTCGGCCGAATACCTCGTCGATCGCCCTGGCCTCTTCGGCGTCGCAGGAGCGGGTGCTCAGGCCGTGGGCGTGGAGATGGCCGACGTCGTCCGGTTCGGCACCGGTGCCCCGCAGAAGGGAGCGAAGCACATTGGCCATCGCCTGATCGCGCCGGGCGATCATGTCCTTTCCGACGGCGGAGCTGGAGGCGCCCGCGACGACTTCGGCGTAGATGGTTGCCCCGCGGGCCTCGGCGGCGGCCAGTTCTTCGAGCACGACTACGCCCGATCCCTCGCCGAGGACCATGCCGGTTCGATTGCGGTCGAAAGGCCGGCTCGCCTTTGCCGGATCGGCCTCGCCGTTGGCCAGCTCCTCCTGCTGGATGGCGTGGATCATTTTCATCGGGTGGAGCCTGGTGCCGGTGGCCCCGGCGAGCATCATGTCGGCAGTGCCGCGGAGGATCGCGTTAAAAGCCTCGGTTACTGCGGCGTTCGAGGCGGCTTCGCGCAGCGTCAGCGAGTTGTTCGGCCCCTGCAAGTCGTTGAAGATTGCCAGGTGGCTGGCCGGCATGTTCGGCAGGTATTTCAACAGCCACAAGGGCGACATCTTCGGCATCCCGTCGGTGGCCCAACGCGTGAACTCGAATTGGCCCTCTTCGTCGAGGCACTGCTGGACACCTTCGATGAACTCATCGGGCACGGTGAGCATATAGTCGCAGCCGAAGGTGATCCCGGTTCGGACGGGGTCGGTGTCTTCGGGCCCGAGCCCGGCATCGCTCAGCGCCAGTTGTGCGGCGGCCACGCCCATCAGGGATTCGCGGCACATCACCTTCAGGCCCTTGCGGATGGTTTTCTTGTGCCCTTTGTCGAGCGGGCCGAAATCGTCGATTGCGCCGGTGAAATGAGCGGCTTCGGCGGCAAACCGGACGGGCAAGGCGCCGTGTGGAACGGCCGTCAGGCTACCCACGCCGCTGGTCCCGGTCGAAAAGGCATCTTGCAGGAACTCTTTCGTGCTTCCCAGGGGGCATACAACCCCCACCCCGGTGATCGCGACTCGTCGAGGGCGAGGGGTTGAGGCCATAAGCACACCCTGTTTTCTGCAAGCGGTTTCAAAACGCCAAACTGGTGAAACACCCTATTCTACCTTACTCTTATAACCAAGTCGAGGGAGAAGTCCCGCTGGAGGAGGTTGCCGGGGAATCGCTGAGACGGAATGGTCGTTAATAGCGTCCGCGATACCGTCGCGCCTCGCGTTTGGGCTGGCGGGTCACCCTGGGATTCTCAACCGGTTTGCCTCTGGCTTCGACAAAGACGAGCAGATCGGCCCGTGGGGCGGTTTTCGGCCCCGGCATCGGGATGCCCGGCACAAGCTGTTTCGCCTTCGCTTCCACCGGAATCGGCATGGCCACCATGCCCATGCTCACAAGCAGCACCTTCTCGACCGGCCAACGGAACCGCTCGTGAAAGCGGAACTGCGTGACCTGGGGCACTTCGATCTGTGCCCGCTGACGGGCACCCGGCATTGTGGGAACGTCGAGCACGATGGGCACCATCTTCTCGACCTGGTCGATGTTGCAGCGGATCGTAGCATCAATGGTCCGGCCGTCGGCCGAGATCAGGGGACTGAAGTCGAGCGCAAAACCTTCATCGACCTGGCCCGTCTTGGCCTCGAAACCCGGCCAAACGGTTGGGGTCATGGTGACATCGCGAATATACCCCCGCCCTCGCACCGACGAAACGACCGTTGACTGCCCGTTGTTCACCAGCATGTGGGGCGAGCTGTGAGCGCGGTAGTCGGTCCGGCGTTGCAGGTCGTTCAGCAACAGGGCCATGTTTTCCTTCTCGAGAACCCACGCCCCGATGCCGGGTGTCTGTACGTTGACCGGGTGCAACAATCGCAGGGCCTTTGCCCGCCAGTTTGGATTGTCGATGGTGATGACGCGCAGGCTGAATGTGTGCGTTTCCGCTTCGGAGTTGATGAACCGGTCGACGACGTCGGCCACGGTCGCCTGCATTTCGGGCGTATGATACACGCGTAGCGTGCGCTTCGTCGCACTGAGGATGCCCAACGGTTCGCCGTGCCATGCCTCGTAGCCGGTCTCGCGCAGGATCCAATCGACGATCGCCTGCTCCGGCCGCTTTGTCGAGGTAACGTGAAGTGTGTAGGGGCTGATGTCGTACTCCCGCCACACTTGGCCGTAGCCGTTCGGCAGGGCATCGGTCCCGTTTTTGACTCGGGCGACGGGGCGTCGAGTGGTGCTCGCCACTCGAGCCGAGTTCTTGGAAGCCGTTGCGGCCTGGCCGCTCGGACTTCCAACGCGTTGCCAATTGCCGGTGGAGGTCTTCTCGTCGTCGTTGCCCGCCTGGCCGCACGCCTGACCTGCCAAAAGAAAAGCCGCAACCGCCGCAAGCGAAAATCGTGCCAACATGCTTCAGCCTCCTTGCCGAAGAAGGGGAAATGCGAGTCCGGGAGAAATGCGGGGCGGAAGTATAGAGGATGGGGCCGGTTGGGGGCAATAGCAATAAGAATAGCAGAATGGGGCGATTCGGCAATGTTCAGCCGTTGCGGAGTTGCCCCAGGATGAGCGACCCGTTGTGCCCACCGAAACCGAAGCTGTTCGACATGGCCGTCCGGATGGTGCGTTCACGGGACTCGTTGGGGGTATAGTCGAGGTCGCAGGTGGGGTCGGGTGTTTCGTAATTGATGGTTGGGGGGACGACGCCCTGTTCGATGGCCTTCACACAAAGGATCGTCTCCACACCGCCGCTTGCGCCCAGCAGGTGTCCCAACTGGCTCTTGGTGCTGGAGATGCTGACGGTGCGGGCGTGTTCCTTAAGGACATCCTTGATGGCGAGTGTCTCCGTCTGATCGCCCAAGATCGTGCTGGTGCCGTGGGCGTTGATGTAGTCGACGTCGGTGGGATCGAGCCCGGCGTTCTGCAAAGCCTGCGACATGGCGTAGGCGGCTCCGACACCGTCCTTGTCGGGTTGTGTGATGTGGCTGCCATCGCTGCTGCACCCGTAGCCGAGCATCTCGGCGTAGATTCGGGCCCGGCGAGCCTTGGCATGTTCGAGTTCCTCGAAGATGAGAATCCCGGCGCCTTCGCCGAGCACAAATCCGTCGCGATCCATGTCGAAAGGGCGGCTGGCCGCCGGGGGATCGTCGTTGCGTTCCGATAGCGCGCGCATCGCCCCAAAGGCGCTGAGTCCGATGGGCGTGATCGTTGCTTCGGTCCCGCCGGTGATGAGCACGTCGATCTCGCCGGATTGAATGAGCCTCAAGGAATTGCCTATGGCGTTGGTGGCGCTGGCGCAAGCGGTGGAGACGGCCTCGCACGGGCCGTGGAATCCGTACTTAATCGAGAGTTGGCCAGGAGATGCATTGGCCATCAACTTCGGGATGGTAAAGGCGGAGACCTTTTCGGGCCCCTTGTTCAGCAGCCGGTTGTGCTGGACCTCGATGGTTTCGAGGCCGCCGATGCCCGTGCCGATGATCGCACCGCAGCGATAAAGGTCTTCCTTGCTGAAATCGAGGCCGGAATCGTTTACGGCGTCGATTCCGGCGACGTAGGCGAATTGCACGCAGCGGTCGAGTTTCTTGACATCCTTGTGGGGGAGGTAGTCTCCCGTGGACCAATCGGGGACTTCACTGCCAATGCGTGAACGGAAGCCGGAGGAATCGAAGCGTTGGATAATACGGACGCCGCTTTGCCCTTCGGAGATACGTGTCCAGAGTTCCTCGACCTGGGAGCCAAGTGAGGTTACCGCGCCCATTCCAGTTACAACGACTCGCCGTTTCATCGATGCCCGTCAGGAAGATCTACGATGTTACGTTGAAACGTTTTCCGAATCTTGCCCGGTTGCGGCGACAGCCATCTCAGGTATCGCCGTCTTCGACGGCTTCGGCGATGTAGTCGATAGCCTGACCTACCGTCTGGATCTTTTCTGCGGCATCATCGGGGATATTTATGTCGAACTCCTCCTCGAGTTCCATCACCAACTCAACCGTATCAAGGGAGTCGGCTCCGAGATCGTTGACGAACGATGTCTCCCGCGTAATTTGGTCTTTGCTAACGCCAAGATTCTCGGCAACAGCATCAATCACACGCTCTTCAACTGAGGCCACCTTGAGGGTCCTCCTAATAATCGCATGTACATCGAAGGGCCTTGTGAAGCCCTTCCACTTGTCCAGTCATGGGACCTTTCCCCGACGGGGACCGGTCTCAATTCGTCCGAGTTTTCCTGCAACTCCCGAGAAGATATAACGACTTTTGCTTGCCGTGTCTATATCTCCTGGGCGTATTTTTGCCCCTATTTCGTCACTTTTGTGCATGTTACGCACGTATTCAAGTTCCCGGGTTCATCACACTTGTGGCTGGGGGATCGGCCCCACGCTAAGGGCCCTCAGCCGGTCAGCCCTCCATCAATGGGCAACACTTGGCCGGTGATAAACTGGGCGGCGTCGCTGGCCAGGTACAACACCGCGTCGGCGATATCTTGGGGCTCGCCAAGGCGCCCCAGGGGGATCATTTTCTTGACTTCCTCGATGACTTCGTCCCCCAGTTTAGCCGTCATTTCGGTGGCGATAAAGCCGGGGGCCACGGCGTTGACCGTAATATTGCGGTCGGCCAGCTCCTTGGCCACCGTTCGGGTGAGTCCGATCACCCCCGCTTTGGAGGCCGAATAGTTGGCCTGGCCTGCGTTCCCCATCAGCCCCGAAACCCTGGCGATGTTAATAATCCGGCCCTGCCGGCCTTTCATCATGGGGCGTGCCGCTGCGCGGGTGAACAGGAAAGTCCCCCGCAGGTTGATGCCCAACACCGTGTCCCACTGGTCGTCTTTCATCCGCACGACGAGGCCGTCACGGGTGATTCCGGCGTTGTTCACCAGGATATGGAGCCCGTCCCACTTCTCGACCACGTCCTTGACGACCCGGGTCACGCGGTCGCTGTCGGTCACGTCGCAGGCGACGGCCTCGGCCGTACCGCCGTTTGCCTCAATGGCCTTGACGGTTTCGGCCAGCGTTTCGGCATCGACGTCGACGCAAGCGACTTGAGCCCCGGCGGCGGCGAGCGATTCGGCGATGGCGCGTCCCAAGCCGCGGGCGGCGCCGGTAACGATTGCCACCTTGCCGGTCAAATCGGTGGTGATCCGGCTCTTGATTTGGTCCGTCATGACTTTTCTTCCTCGAAGGCGTTCCCCTACACATCGACGCACTGACAGACGATTTTCCGCTCGATTCGCCGCAACAATCCCCGCAAGACGCGCCCGGGTCCCACTTCGTAGAACTCGTCAAATCCTTCCTCGAGCAAATACCGCATCGAGTCCTCCCACCGGACGGGGTTGAGGAGTTGGCGGATGAGCAACTGGCGGATTTCTTCCGGGTCGTCGTGGGGTAGGGCGTCGATGTTGGAAACGACGGGGATTTTCGGGCGTTGCATCGGCACGTCGGCCAGCACCTCGGCGAGTTGCTCGTAGGCCGGTTGCATGATCTGCGTGTGGAAGGCCCCGGCCACGGCCAGCGGGACGGCCTTCATTGCGCCGAACGATTGGGCCATCTCGGCGGCCCGTTCGCAGGCGGCGTTCGTGCCGGAAATCACGATGTTTTTTGGGCACAGCAGGTTGGCGATTTCGAGGATTTCCTCCCCGCGGGCCTTCTCGCACAGGTCTTCCACCTCGACCCGTTCGAGCCCCAGGATGCTGACCATTCCGCTGGGTATCGCATCGGCGACCTCCTGCATCACGGCTCCACGGCGCTGGACCAGCGTGAGTCCGTTCTCGAATTCCATCACGCCGGCAAAGACCATGGCGGTATACTCGCCAAGGCTCAAGCCGGCCGCCGCTTCGCACCCGAGGACCACCTCGGGCGACTCCGCCCGCAGGGACTCCAACGCGGCGAGACTCGTCACAAACAGCGCGGGCTGGCTGGCCACGGTCGAATCCAGCTCGTCGGCCGGCCCCTCGAAACAGAGCTTCGCCAGATCGTAGCCGAGGACTGCTTCGGCGCGGTCGTAGAGACTGCGCGCGGCAGGCAACGACTCGGCCACACGCCGCCCCATTCCCACCTTTTGGGCGCCCTGACCCGGAAAAAGGAACGCGATCCTGCTCAAGATTCGACTTCCATTACTTTTCGGCCCATGTAACTGCCGCAATTCGGACAGACCGTGTGTGACGGGACGGCCGTGCTGCACCGTTCGCAGTAGGTTGCCTGCGGAGGCTTTTTGCCGTCGTGGGCCCGGCGCTTGCCGGTCCGAGAATTCGAGTGTTTTCGTTTGGGAACGGCCATCGTATCGTTTCCATCTGTTGGGGCGGGTTTCCGGTCGGTCCTTCGCCCGGCAATGTGCCATGAAAGTGAACCGCATAGTTTAGACCCTCCCGCACCGTGTGTCAACGGGGAGGAAAGCTTACCGCGATCCGCCTTGCCGACAACGCAATACCGAAATTCCGCCTCTGCCCACTTCCCTCTGCCCTCTCCCCTTCCACCCCTTGCAATCCGCCCGGGTGTCGGCAATAATAAGTGCCTCCACATAGCTCTCTGGAGGGGCAGCTCTTGTCCTGGTGGATTCACAAGGGAGGAAACAATGGCCGAAAAGTTCGATCCGTACTACAAATGGCTCGGAATCGCGCCCGAGGACCAGCCGCCGACGCTTTACGCGCTCTTGGGCGTGCGGACGTTCGAGGAAGACCCCGACGTGATCGAGACCTGCGGCGACCAGCGGATGGGCCACCTGCGGACATTTCAGACGGGCAAACACTCGGCCGAGTCCCAAAAACTCTTGAACGAGGTCGCCAAGGCGAAGATCGTCCTGTTGACCCCGCAGAAGAAGGACGAGTACGACAAGCTGCTTCGTGAACGGATGGCCTTGGAATCGCAATCGGTCCTCGACGATGAATCTGCGTCACGCCATGAAGAAGTCTCGACGACTTTGGTCGGATTCCTGGAGGCAATTGAGCTTGCGAAGCTGAAGGAGGCTGCGGAGGAGGCGAAGAAGAAGGCCAAGCCCCGGGTGGCACGGGCTGCTCGTCAGCCCGTGTTGATGGGAGACAAGTCTGCACGGGCAGACAAGCTGCCCGTGGCACCCGCAGGTAACGGAGATCGGAAGTTGATGATCGGTGCGGCCATTGGGGGCGGTGTACTGTTGCTTCTGGTGATCGTTGTTCTCGCGGTAAAGTTCAGCGGCGGGGATCAAAAGGGTGCCACTGCTGGCTTGTCCAGCAGTGTTGTCGGAGAGCCCTCACGAGGCACTGCTGGACAAGCCAGCAGTGGCACCACGCCGCTTGCCACCCCACCGCCAAAACTTGCCCCGGATGAAACGCCCAAGAAGCCCGACGACGACTCCGGCAAGGACGCAAAACCCGAGCCGCCCGATGAACGGCCGCCTGCCGAAGCTCCGCCGCAAGAGAAACCGCCCGGCGAGACGATTGCCGAGAGTGGCACGACACTCCGTGCCGTGAATGACGGGACGGAGTCCCGTCCCACTTTGGATACGGAAACCGGCGGTGGTGAAAAGACGGTTGACCCCTCCGCCGCGGACGGCACACGGAGTGTGCCTGCTACTTTGAAGAAACTCGCCGTCCCGTTGCCCGCCGATCAACAGAAAATGGTGCAGCAGTTCGACGAGGTCTATAAGCTCTCCGAGAAGAGGACGCCGGAGGAGGATGTTAAGCTCGCCAAGGAACTCTTTGCGTTT
>Ga0180432_10007049_pt1 | contig 14414 bp, 5 predicted proteins | sample SS_ome_10_FD_132414 | JGI IMG/M metagenome (GOLD analysis project Ga0180432, IMG submission 132414) | Hypersaline lake sediment archaeal communities from the Salton Sea, California, USA - SS_1_MS_2 metaG | ecosystem: Environmental > Aquatic > Non-marine Saline and Alkaline > Hypersaline >... | reverse complement strand
CGATATGTCCCTGCTGGACACGCATCCAGATAAATGCAAACACATCCGGGTTTTCCCGAAGGAACCTGACCATGCCTGCATGTTCTGCATTTGGTCTTCCTGCCTGGACTTCAGAACTTGTAATTACTCCTGCATCAACAAGCATCTGCGTTGCAACTCCTTCTGCAAATGACATTACTATTCCGCGCTCTCTCCACTGATCCATTCTGAGGTCTGCCATATCTGAAATATCCAGCTGCTCTTTGTCTTCACTTACCAAAGTAGCATCAATCATCTCAATGCTTATTCCCCAAGGCCGGACTATTGCAAGCAGTTCCCGCTCTGCTTCAGTGCGGTCTGCGCTTCCTTCTTCAGCAGTTCTTCTTGTTTCAAGAAGTTCGTTGATCTCTTCAAGCTGTCCTGCCATTTCTCTACCATCATCAAGGAAATCATTCAGCCTTCTTGGATTGAGGTAGTGGCCGTTTCCTTCAAGAAGCGCAGTGAGCTGCTGCTCATTTCCTGGTCTTCTGTCAGTTGTTTGCGGAAGGGTATTTGGAAGGTGGAAAAAGAACTGTCTTCCCTCATCAGTGTCAGTTATCCAGATTGCATTTTCTTCTGATATATTGACTCCAAAGTCTCTTAGTGCTAATGCAATACCCTCTCTTATCTCATCTTCATTGGAAAGCATATCATAGAGAGGGTTGTAGATAAACCTCCATCCAAGGTATCCCATCGCTGCCCATGTTGCAAGCTGCGGCACCATCCTAACTGAATTAGATGGACGGAGCATTGCATAAGGTACTGATCCTCCAGCTCTTCTTGCTGCCTGGATTGCCCTGTAATACTGCATTCCTCCCCAATGAACGACTGGCTCATGCGCAGGCGCTCCACTTGCCCTGTGTCCAAACATCCATCTCCATGCTCCTGTTGCATACTCGCCTACTGTTCCACGTACTGTCAGAGAAGCTTCTCCTGCAAGTATTCCTGCCTGCTCTGAGATTCCAGGTATCAGCTGCTCCATTCTCGGGTTTGATAATTGTATTGCGTGGAAGTTTGCCCTCATATCAGGAGTTCTTACAGACCGAAGCATCCTTGCTAGCGGAGTTCCCATGTCAAAGACTACTTCAATGTTTCCTCCTTCTCCAATTGCCTGCTCAAATATCCTTTGCTGTCTTGGTCCATAATTCTCGCGTACTGCCCTTCCGACTCGCTCGCTTCGAAGGACAGTTGCAATCGCATCATCAAGGTTTCCTCCCTGGAGCATCTGCTCTGATAGGCCTCTTCGGACTGCCTGCGCAACAGGATCTCCTTCTGCAGAAATTCCTCTGATTGTAATTCTTGTTGAATTTCTGAGGGCAAGTCCTTCTGCGATTATCACGTCTCCTGAAATTGCTCCCCTGCTCTCAAGCTGGAGCAGAAGTGCTGCACGGTCTCCTGGACTGAACTCTGTTCCAAGAAGTCTTTCTGTTTGTGCAAGCGGACTTAGTGAAGCAACCTGGTCCCTTGATTGCTGAACCAGTTGCTGGTGCTGTTCAAATGCTGTTTCATGTGCTGTGTTTGCATCCTCGTGTGCTCTCTCAACTCTTCTAAGCCTTCTTCCTGTCAATCCTCTTGTTCTTGCAGCTTCAAGATTTGCTCTTGCTGTTTCAAGAGCCTGGCCTGTTCTCTGGACCCTTGCTTCAGAAGCCGCAAGGCCGGATTCAATCTCCGCAAGCCTTGCTGCTGCACTGCGCTCTGTTGCTTCTATTATCAATGTCACTTCTTCTGTCGTAAATGGCCTTGCATCAGTAAGCTCCATGTATGCTTCTGCAGTTCTGCTGCTTCCTGCTGCAGTCCTTATTGATCCTTGCGTTCTTGCAAGTGCTCTTGCAAGTGCAGGATCGCTTCTTGCTGCTGCTTCAAGGTGTGGCCTGAGGTTTGGAGAAGAATATAATTTTCTCAAAACTCCCTGATATGCGGCTCTGGATCCTCTTGGTCCGCTTGTTGCCAGGCCGTCTATCCTTATAAACAAATCAATTGATCGCTGCACGCTGTTTCTGGCCATGTTTGCAACTTCAGTTGCCTCTGCCCTTGCCAGAATCGCTGCACGCTCTGCTGCCTGGATCTCAGCTGCCGGCGCTCCGCCTGCTCTCAGTGTCTGAACATTTGCCTCTGCTGTTTCTGCTACCCTGTTTGCTCTTCCAATTACAGTATTGACCTGTTCAGGAGTCATGGTAATGTCTGAAATAATATCTCCCATTCTTGCCTGTGCATCTTCCAGTATCGCATCCGTATTTGGAGGCTCTGCTGCATTTCTTCTTGCTGCTCTTCGCGCTCTCCAGTCTCTTATCCTTCCTACTACTCTCCTGTACAATAGTGCTCCTCTGCCAACCTGTCTTGGCTGCTCACCCGGCCTGAGCACTCCTGCTTCAAGTGCCTGCGCGTTAAGTTCTGCCTGCTGCGCATCTGGCGGAGCAGGTTCCCTTGCTCCTGGTTCTCTTGGCGCCCTGCCACTGCCTCCGGTTCTTCTCTCACCACCAACACGACTACTCGCTCCTCCTGCCGGCGCTCCTGCTCCTGGTGGTGTTCCTGATGGTGGAGTAGCACTTGCACGGACAGGGGGCATAGTGGTCTCACCCATTATCCTTGGCTGTCCTGGAACTTCAATAACATATTCTGTTCCAGTACCGGTCCTGATGATCTCGAACTCCATTGTTGCTTCTCCTGCATTTGCCTCTGAAATCAATTCCTCAGGAACAGGTCTTCGAAGCGGTCCTGGATTATCTATTGTTCCAAACTCTCTCATTATTGCGCGGTTTGAAAATGGCGTGTCTATTCCTGTCTCAAGCGCATGCCTCACAGCCCTGTTTGCCAGGAGTGTGTCTATACTCTGGGCAGCACCCGGGTTTTCTGCTCTGATTGCATCAAGTCTTGCCCGGGCTGCAATCATGCTGCTTGTTCTTGCTTCTGCAGGTGTTGCTTCAAACCTGGCAAGCTCTCCAAGGAATGCTCTGAATCTCTCTGGATTTGAAATAAATGATGCAAGATCTCGAAGCGGTCTTATTCCACCCGGTCCTCTTGGTGGGGGTGGGAAGTCCAAGGTCCTGATTCCGCGAACCAGTGCTGCTTCTGCAAGCTGGTTCATCTCTCCTGCCGCAAGGGCGGTTCTGATGTTGCCCTGCTTCATGAGCTGCGTGATCTGGGTTCGGAGTCTTGCTGAAAATCCTCCGAAGATTTCAAGCGCAATAGGGTTCTGGGCGCGAAGCAGCCTCATGAATCTGAACATGGTGCTCGGGTTTCCAAGCTCGCGGGCTCCCATCACTTCTGGCGGAGCTTCTCCAAACTCCCTTGCAAATTCCCTTGAATAGATTCTTGCCTGGGCTCTTGCTGATCTTGCAACTATCATCCTTCTTGCAGCAGATCCTCCCATCAGTGCCCATGGGAAAAGCCCAAGGCCTATCATAAGAGCTGCATTTGTGGTATCCCCTCTCTGGTAAGCCTGATAGCCGTGGTAGAATGCATATCCTGAGAAGAAAGTTGCAATTCCAAGATTCGCAACATTCAATCCAGTTGCAATTCTTGTCATTCTCACTGCATGTGTTGTGGCTCCAGCTGCTCGGGCCGCAAGTGCTGCTCTGCCTACTCTTGCAGCAGCACCCATCAGTCCGAGACTGACAACTACGAGTCCTGCCATTGCCCAGCTTTCTGCTGATGCATGTCCATGAACCCTGTATTCAGTTACTATCTGCTCTGCTGCCATTCCAAGGAATATTGCTCCTGAAACATACGGACCAACTACAGGAATGAATGCAGCTGCAAGTCCAGCACCAATCAATGCCCACTGAAGTGCCTGCTGGTTTCTCTGGACTGTCTGCTGCATTACTGTCATTATTGATTGTGCACGCTCCAGCGCAGCTGTTGCAGTTTCTCCTGGATTTTCGTAGGCATATCTAAGCTGGCTCAGTACTTCGCTTTGTGCTCTTGCATAATCAGTTGTTATCTGCGCTGCTCCGCTTTGCGGAGTTGCAAATATTGAAGTCTCAAGAAGAGTTGCAATCTGCCCTCTTCTGTTGAGCTCCTCATCACTTACATTTCCAAAGAGGATCTGATGATATGAACTCATATGTGCGGATCTGTAGAATTCAAAGCCCTGCATTCTTCTCTGCTCATCATATGCACTTCGAACTGCCTGCCTTCCGCCAAGAACTTGCGCGAGCCCTGGTGCATGGGCATGGAATATCTGTGTTGCCATTGGCGAGTTTTCTGCAAGGTATCCCATAAGTGCTTCCTGCCTGTTTGAGATTGCCAGCATGTATGCCTGCTCCGATGCTTCGAAATCATTTATCAGTACTGCTCTTCGCGCTGCAACCAGCTGTTCTGCACATTGGACAAGTCTTGCTCCTGTTCTTGTTGCCACTTCACCATGTGTGCTCAGAACAACCTGCCTGTATTGTTCATTGAGTGCAAGCTGTCCGTTCAGGACTGCAAACGCTCTTGCAATTCTCGCTTCCCTGCTCACTTCTCCAAGGAATTCTCCAAGCTGCTCTTCGGGGAATGCTCCGTTTAGGCTTCCCTGCAGGCTCTCAAAATAGGATAGTGCCTCTCCGGTCAGGCGCGGCATCACATATGTTGATGTTGCCTGAAGCGAGCTGATATAATGGATGAGTGCAGTTCTTCTTGCTTCAAGTCTTGTTATTGCTGCTCTTCTTGCTGATAGCTCTCTTGCTGTTGGCGCTGGCACTCCCTCAGGAACATTGTCATAGAGATTGCCGATTTCAACAAGCATCCTGTTTACTTCAAGAAGCCTGTCCCTTGCACTCTGAAGGTTTTGCTGTCTTATTGCCCCTGCTGTGACATGTCCGAGCCTGGTATTGAACCTGTCAATTACACGGTTGAATGCTACCATGTTTCCTGTTGAGGCAGCGGCTCTAAGTGCCCTTGTGAGCTGCCTTAATGTCCTTTGCCCGCGAAGTCTTGGATCAGCTGTGGCAAAGTCTCTTTCATATCTCCTGATATCTGCAAGAGCAACGTATCCTTCATATCTTCCTCCTGTCCTTGCTCCAAGTGGCAGCTGCCCTCTTGTATCAGATTGTCCGGCAACCCAGTCCTGTCTTCCCATGATCCTCTCTTCAAGCTGCTGAACTCTTGTGAGCAGGACTTCAGTATTTGCAATTCTCTCTGATCCTGAATCAAACCGCTCTGCTGCAGCAGCGTGCTGCTCCAGTGTCTGCGCATTGATCTCCATTTCAATTGCTTCGAGCATCTCCTGCCTTCCCTGCACATATCCTTCTGTTCTCTGTCCAAACCTTGTTGAAAATAATGCATATCTCCATCCTTCTCTCTGTCTTCTCTCAGGACCTCCATAGTAGTCCCTGGCATACTGAAGAATTGTATGTGCTCCATTGAAGTCCCCCTGGCTTGCCCGCTGTCTTGCAGCTTCAAGTGCATCACGAATCTGGTCCTGCCCAAGTTCCCTCTCTGCAGTCAATGCTTCAATTCTTCCAGCTTCGCGCCTTACATATGCGTTTTGCGCAGCAGCATAACTTTCTACAAATCTCTGCTCAATCGGCTCATCTGCAAGTGTGAACCGCCCCTGCCTTGCATAGCCCATTATGCGCTCCATTCCCTGGAGGAAAATACCGTCAGACTCATCTACTGATGTTATGCGGTCTCCTCTTCGAACCCCGAGCCTTTCAACTGCCTCGCTATACATTACAATGAATGTCAGGATCCTTCTTGCTCTTGTAAGATTTCCCTGCTCAATGAGATCATCAACATGATCAAGATTCTCAATTGCAACTGCTTTTTGTGAGAATCTTCCCCAGGTTCCTATCCTTGTCCGCAGCTCTCTTGCTGTTGAAGAAAATTCATGGCGAAGCGTTCCGTCATGGAACTGCTCGCTGCTGTCAGCTCCGGTAAGCTCTGCATCAAGCGCAGCTTCCATCTGCTCTGCTCCTGCAAATGCTCTCCACCTTCTCTGCTCGCCGATTGTTGTGTATGTGGTTACCATGTCAAACAATCGCTCTGCTCCTGCAACATCGCCATTTAGGAGCCTTAATCTTGCAGCCTGAATTGCTGCTCTTATCCTTTGCCTCTTTGCTGCAGGGCCCCTGTTCCTGTATCTTGTCTCAAGCGCATCCATATCTGCTCTTAGCGTTGCAATTGTCAGGGTGTCCTGGAACCTCTGTGCCATTGCCGGCGTGAATGCGATTCTTCCATCAATGATCCTGTTTATCTCCTCGTAGTTGTCAAGGTATCTTCTTCCCTGTCCGTTTGCAATCTGCTCAAGAAGGCCCATCATCATAGAGAGTCTTGCAATCTGCACCTCACTGGAATCAAGTGCATCAAGTGCTCTCTGGGCATACCATGCAGCGCTATATTCTGCCGGCGCTCTTCTTGAAGTTCCCCGGAGCTCTACTGCCCTCTCTCTCAGGTCATCTACTTGTTCTACTTCAGTTCGTGGCTGCTCTACTCCTGAGAGTACATGGTATCTCTGGATCAATCCTCTTGCCTGCTGAAGATCAACTGTCCTCTCCCTTCTAAGTCTTGCCAAAAGTGAATCTATCTCCTGCTGAAGAGTCTGGATTGCAGCTGCTCTGATCCTGTCCTGTGCTACATCTGCAGAAATCAGTTCCAACTGCTCCCTGCAGTGTGTGAGCGCTTCTATTGTTTCTGTTCTGATTAATGTTTGTGCGGTCTGCAGGTCCTCCGTAAACTGCTCAATAAACTGCTGGTCTGCTATTGCATCTTCCTGTGAGTATATCACTCCCTCTCTGGCATCGCGTCCTCTCTCAATGATGAACCTGTATCCACGATCTCTGATTACTGATGCCTGGGAGCCTTCTATTCTGCTGAGCTGGGGAAGGCGCGCGAGCATTCTACCAACTGCCAAAATGTTAAGACCTCTCTGGTTGTTGCGAGTTCCAATATCTATGAGCGCTGATTCAAGCCCTTGCAATACTTCATCCGGAAGATCCTGGCTTTCAACTCCGCTAACCTGCGCATTTGTCGGGGTCCCTGCAAGAAGCATACGCATTCCAATATCGTAAACCTCTCCGATTCTCACGATCTTTTCTCTTGCTTCTGCAAGTGACCTCACTGCATTTCCTAGCCTTCCTTCATCTGCTTCTGTAACTGCCCTGCCAATTACCTCGTTTATCATTTCAAGCTCGTTTGCATATCTCTCTCCAAGAATCGGGACAGAAGTCAGATTCATCCTCTCGACTGTTCTCCGGAGCCTGTCTGCATCGCTTCTAACTCCTTCTGATGTTCTTGCATCAGGACTTACCCTCATCTCTTCTGCATAGACAAGCAGTTCCCTGATCTGCACCTGGACTCTCTCAAGGCCGTCTCTGAGTTCCTGCTCCTGCCTTGGACTTACTACTGTTCTGATTGGTACAATAGAAATTGGAAGTTGGCTTTCTTCTACTCTTTCCGGTCTTCTTCTTTGACGTTCTGCCATAATCTTCACCTATGAATATGTTTGACAAATTAGTACAAAGTCGCGCAATCTGTCCATGCGGGCCTTTTCATCCTCTTTTCCCTTTGTCCTGAGGGCTTCCCTCTGCCAGCTCTCAAGAGCGCCATGGAAATTTCTGATCTTTACAACCTGGGGAAAAATATTGTCTGGCTTTTTTGGTGCAGCGTCCCATTTTGCAAGAAAACTCTCCAGAGAATTAAGCGTGCGCCCTACACGTTTCATTGTTTCTTCTTCAACAGAATTAATATCCAGTTTTTTCGGAATTTTTTTCACATTTGATTTGCGTGAAGGTTTCTTTTTAGACATAGACACACCTATAAAAAAGTATGCCGAAGCAACTTTATAAATGTGGCTTTGTCCCTATTGATTATATTAGTATAGAAAAAAGTTAGGAAAAAAGAAAAAATTTACTCTGCGTTTCTGTTTGCTCGTGCGAAGGTCATGATGTGTGACGAGAGTCCTTTTCTGGCGCGTCCCGGATCAAATTCAACTTCTGTTATCTCTTGGCGAGCTTCTTCGCCTTCGCCAACATTCGCCTTTGTTACCTTCACTCCCCAGCCTCTTCTCAGCTTTGCGCTTCTTTTGCTGGTTCCCTCAAGCACTCTCAGCACTTCTCCCTTGACTGCGGCTTCGGTTCGGACACGGTCTCCGCCATACAGCTTTTGCAAAGCTTCCTGGTCTCCATACAACCTGTCGAATGTTACATCAAGGAACTCTGTCCATTCTGTGAATCTGGTGTCTTCGTAGAATTCCTGCACTGCCTTGCTCTGCTCTGACTTTGTCGGACCTGCTTTTGTTTCAGTAGACTCCATGTCTTCTGCACTGATTATATATCCTGCATTGATTGCACCTTGCGCGCTCTTTCCTCTTGGTTCAGTGAATGGGTCATAATCGCTTACTGATCCGCCAGATTCCTTGTGCCGGACAAGAAGCTGTACGAACTGGTCTGATCTTCCCGTGTTGATCTTGTAGAGGGCGCCGTTCTTGGTGAACTTCTCAAGAAGCTCCCGGACGTCTGTCTGTGCAACAAATGCATCTTTTGAAGGCTGCAGTCTCAGGTTAAGGGCTTCCATTGTTTTTTCTGACTGTCTCATCCTGTATTCTGTTTCACAGTCCTCGTCCCATCCGCTTTCTCCTGCCTTTGTCATAACCTTGGCAAATGTATCCTCCATTGTTTTTTCTGGAACTTCATCTGAAAGCGGGTTAGGGCTGCCTTCGGTTGAAGATATTTCAGATCTCCATGCTGCCATGAATTCATCCCTGTGCTCTGTTTTCAGGTATCTCCTGGCCTCGCCGCGGTTTACAAGCGGAAGCACGAGTTTTGTTACCATTGCTTTTTGCGCAACTGCAAAGTCAACATTGTCATCCCCCTGGATTCCGAACCTGTCCATTGCCTCATCCTGCTGTTCAGTGATGAGGAATCTTCTTTCATTCCAGGTGATCATGTTCTCGGTGTCGCGAAGGTATGCACCATCAATTGTTGCACCTCCCTCTTCGCCTTCTTCTCCCTGCTGGTTTCTAAGATAACTGACAAATTCATCTGACTTTCGTCTGTTGAGTTTTAGTCCGTCTGTTATCTGTTCAGTGTCCATCTCAAGCAAACAACAAACAGGCATGAGCTTGTTTGGCTCCCATCCTTCATCTGTGACAAGATCCGGTGCTTCAAACTCTGCAACATCATCATCATTCTCAAAGCTGAATGGTGCTGCCTTGCAGCTTCTTGGAAGCTCTTTGCTCTTTCGCATCTTTGCAGTTGAACATGTCTCTGGAGTATCAATATCAAGTTCCCTTGGTTCGCTCAATACTTTGATAAGCGATCTCCTCTCCTGGAAGAATCTGAGAACCTCTGGATTTTCTGCAACCCACTCAAGATTCTCTTCGCCCTGGATTCCATATTCATTCCTGTAGAAATCTTCCCCACGGTCAGCAAGTTTTGTATAGTCATCCTTGCTGTCATTGATGATCCTCCTGTGGGTCTGTGGTGTTGGAACAGAAGTTACCCATGTCCATGGCTGGTACAATCTGCTGTGTCCATCCCATCCGAATTGGCCCTGAGCAACACTTGCACTGTAATGCTGCCATACACTTGGAGATTCCTTGTATCCATAAATTCCTGTTCCGATTATGTATCCTGCTACAAGTGCATGTATAAGTCCGACATGCCATCTCCTGAGGTCGAACAAACCAAACATCCTGTATGTTTTCTTTTCCGGTTCGCCCGGCTTTGGCTCATGTCCTACCCTTGGAATGACCTGTCTTCTTTCTCTTGAAAACAAGTTCTTTACCAGTGTTCTGGCTGTTGTGATTGTGTATATTTTTCCTGCTACCCATCCGACCACATCAAGTGTAAAGAATGTCCTGTAGAAACCATGGGCAACTTTGTCCCAGAACCCTTCAACGTTCATGTGCAGCGCTTCAACTTTTTCTCCGGTCTTTTCCCAGATGGTCTTTGCAATGACCCACTGAGTCTCGCTGATGTCTCCGATCTCCATGATCGAGCCATCCTGGAGTTTCTTGATTGCAATTCTTGCTGCTTCCATGGCCGGATATGCATATGCATTCTTGAATTTTTTGCACTTGCCATCAACATAATCCTTTGGAAGATTCATGTTTGCTGTTGCCTTGATTATCTTTTGAAGCTCCTTCTTTACTTCTTCAGGAAGGTCTGATGCCTCAACATCTGCTTCGAGCTTTTCCAACCTTTCATTGAGCTCTTCCAGCTCCTTTGCAAATGATTCCTGTGCAACCTGCTCCATTGTTTTTGAAACTTCCCGGGTCTCAGGGTTTATGCCCCTCTCATTTTTGACTGCTTCAATCAAAGATTCCTTTTCTTTGAGAGTCTCTTCAATATCATCCAAAATAGATGCGATCTCAGGATACTTCGCCCATTTCATTTTTTCAGGCACTCTCTTGAGATCCTCAGCACCGCTTGCTTCAAGAAGCTTTCTTCTGAATGCCGTTTCAAACTCTTTTGCCTTTCCTTCAAACAGAGCTCTTTTTGCTTTGAGCTCCTGATAAGCGTCATTAACTACTTTATATGCAGCAACAACCTGCCCAAGGGCCTGCTCTGCAGCTTCAACCTCGCGGTCAAGGCCTTCTTCAAGCTGTCTTACCTGCTCTACCTTGTCACCGACAATTTCTCCTTTTTCTCTTGCCTGATCTATTCTTTCTTTTGCATCTGCTCTTTTTTGCTCTGCAGCCTGCAGCACTGCCTGGGCCTGTCTCAGCTCAGGTTCCTTGTCTCTCACAGGTCCTTCTGCAGCTTCAACTTCCGCCTTGCTGACTTTCTCAAGTCCAAGACCCGGAACTCCTGTTTCCTCATGGATCTTGTTTGAAGGAGTCTCCATGACTTCCTGCACTATTCCTCTAAACTCATCAACAGTTCTCTCTATTGGCTCATTTGATTTCTGCTCGAGATATGTATCAACATAATTAGGATCAACAAGTGCTCTGTTGACTTTTAATTTTGCATCTGTGGTAAGGGACTTTCTCTCAGCAAGCTGCTTCAGGACACTTCCAATGTATTCTCCTTCTGTTCCCTGGCTTTCTGTTTTTGCAACATTTTCCAAAAATGCGAAGAACGCTTCCGGAGGTGATGGACAGTCTGCTTCCCATCCTCCCCAGAATTCTGCTTTTCCTCCTCTTACCATCACTGATTTCAATCCGATCAATGAAACATATAAAATATCAAGATCATCTGCTGACAATTCCTCAACAGTTCTCTCCCTGAGCATCTTGGCAAGCCTTTCTCTTACCTTGACCATCTGCTCCTTGTATTTCGGACTTACTTCCTCAAGCGGAGTTGGAAGCTGGTCCTGGTTAGCGACAATTGCAATGAACTGGTCCTGGCACATTACGGTACGAATCAGATCATCTGAAGTTTCATATCCTTCTGCCCTGACGTTTCCTCTTCGAAGTGCATTGATGAGTATCTTGTTGAATCCATGGAGCCCTGCATTTTCAACATCTGCAGTATCTGAACCTTTTGTTGCCTTTCCCTTTGCCTCTTCATGCTCATCGCGAACAGCAAGCCTTGCCCTCTCTTCATCTGCGGCAATTGCTGCTTTTCGTGATCTTGAAAATGGTCTGTTTCCCCATGCCTTTTTTGCTGCTCCACCTACTGCTCCAGCAGCTCTCCTAAACCTTCCTTCTGAAGGATCTCTCGTCTGTGCGTGTTTCATACCAGTGCTATCCGCCATATTTACACCTAGTTATCATTATTTCTCAATTATACTCTGTAGTATAATGTGGCTCATATTCTTTTTAAATGTATTTATTTATGGGGTTTCGTGCAAAGTACAGAATTAGATAATTCTCTCGATTATTTTCTCTGCATCAAAGGGCTCCAGCTCGTCGTAGCCCTGCCCTATTCCAACATAAATTATAGGGATTCCTGTTGCCCTGTTTATTGAGAGCATTGTCCCACCTTTGGGGTCACAGTCCAGCTTTGTGAGGATGACCCCATCTATCCCGATTTCCTTGTTAAATGAGGATATCTGCTCGATTATTGCATTTCCTGCAATGCTCTCGCCAATATATATAGTCATATCAGGCTCAATTACCCTGGTCATCTTCTTCATTTCATTGATCAGGCTGATGTTTGTATCCTGGCGTCCTGCAGTATCAATCAGAACAGCATCAATTCCATGTGCTTTTGCATAATTTGCCGCATCATATGCAACAGACGTGGGGTCGCTGCCATACTCTCTTTTTATCATCTTGACGTTCAATCTGTCTGCATGCACCTGCATCTGTTCAATTGCAGCTGCCCTGAATGTGTCTGCAGCAGCAAAGACAACTTTTTGGTCATTGTCAAGGAGCAGCTTTGCAACCTTGGCAATTGTTGTTGTCTTTCCAGCGCCATTGATCCCGAGAAATACTATCTTCACAGGCTTGCTGGATGATTTGACGCGCTCGAGAATGTCAAATATGTTCTCATTTTCCAGCATGTCAACCAGTGTTTCCTTCATTGTCTGGCTGATAAATGAGTGAAGCTCATCCTTCTTGATTTTGCTTCCAACTAATTTTTCACTAAGTTCAGTTCGTATTGCTTCTGCGACAGAAAGCTCGACATCTGCTTCAAGCAGTTCCAGTTCAAATTCTTCAAGAAGATTTTCAACATCATTTGAACTTATTTCAACTTCCCTTGTGATGAAACTTTTAATTGCGCCAAGCGCGCCAACCTTTATCCTTTCCTTTGGTTTTTCCTTTGGAGCTTCAATCTCTTTAGGCTCTTCAATTTTTGGTTCTTCTTTTGGCTCAATTATCTCTTCTGCTTCCTCAGGCTCTGGAATTTCCTCTTCAACTTGAGGAGCCTCTTCTTCAATTACTTTTTCTGGCTGTGCAATTTCTTCTTCAGTTTGAACAGCCTCTTCCGGTTTCTCAACTATTTCCTGCTTCGGCTGAATAGTTTCTTCTTCAATTTCCTTTGGCTTCTCAACCTTTTCCTCTTTTGGAGGAATAAACTGGACAGGCTCTTCGACCTTTTTTTCTTTAGCAGGTGGTTTTTCAATATTTTTTTTAGGAGCAGGTTTTTTCTTTTCAGGTTCTTTTTTCTCAGCTGCTTTTGGTTTTTCTTTTTTCTCTGGCCTTTTTACTGGTTCTTTTTTTGGAGCCTCGACTTTTTTTACTTTTTCTTTCTTTTCCTCTGGAGGCTTTTTCTCCTTTGGTTCTGGCTTTTTTTCTTCCTCGGTTTTAGTGAGCTTGTCAACAAAACCTCCTATCTTTTTCTTTAAAAAGTCGAACATTTTTCAAAACCCTTTTTCAAATAAATTAAAAGGTTAAAAAATTAGATGTAGTCTTCCCTGATGTTTTCGTCTACTCTCTGGCTGATCTTGCTCTGTTGCTCCATTGTCTGAAGCTGGCCTGATGCATCCTTGAGTTTCGTTGCGATTTTGTTGAACTCCTCGGTTAATTTTGCAACTGCTTTCTTTGTTGCTTCAACTCTTTTTTCAAGCTCAACTTTTGCATTTTCTTTTTTCATTTCCATCAAGTACTGGGCTCCGATAGGAATAAGCACGTGTTCTCCTTCTACCGATCCCCGCACAAGCGCGCCACCGCCAATTGGTACAAGGGCCTTTTCATTTTCAAGCCCCTCAACTGCCTTGAGTGCATTTGTAAGATCCACTGTTGTGAGGCTGATTCTCTCAGTCTCACGCTTGATCATCTGGATCTGTTCTTTGTAGACTGCAAGCTCATAATTGAGCTGCATCCTGCTTTGTTCTGGTGTAGTCATACAAGATCAACCTATGCCTTCTCTACCTTCTCAATGCTTATCCTGTTTCTCTTAACGCCATTGTGAGATCCAAACAAAGCATATGCTTTGTCCCGTGCTGCATTTTCAGTTGGTGCTTCAATTGTTTTTGAAAATGCTCTTTTTTCCTTTCCAAGCATTATGGTTCCGCTAATATTGAATTCCATCTCGAGCCCTCCGAATATTATTTTATCAGACCAAGTGCCTCTTCGACACGTCCAAGTTCAAATGCAGTTGTTGCTTCGCCTGCTATGTACCCATGGCTGTTAACAACAACTCCATAACTTACATATCCTGTTCCAGTATTAATTGTTCCCTTATTGCCAGGAACCTTGAGAATCTCCTTGAGCTGCTCCATTTCCTTGCTGCTTGTTTTGAAATGGGCCAGAAATCCATTGTTGGTTGCTATGCAAGAGCTTCCAACAGTACTGTGTCCTGCAATCATCATTGGAACAAGTTCAACGCCAAGCGCATCCTCCATTTTCTTTACTTCTCTCTTGTCAAGATGCGGATTTACTATCCCTGCCTTGTCGTTTGCTGCAATATTGTTGCCATTTGCATTCTGGCTGTCTTTTGAAACATAAACATTGAGACCGCTTTTCTTTATCTTGTCTATTTCTTCCTGCGCTATTACGTTTGGAAGAATTATTCCATTTGAATTCATAGCAAGATATATGCCAAGAAGGTTTGAATCAGAGATTCCCACCTTGATGATTTCTGTCT
>Ga0180432_10007048_pt1 | contig 14415 bp, 9 predicted proteins | sample SS_ome_10_FD_132414 | JGI IMG/M metagenome (GOLD analysis project Ga0180432, IMG submission 132414) | Hypersaline lake sediment archaeal communities from the Salton Sea, California, USA - SS_1_MS_2 metaG | ecosystem: Environmental > Aquatic > Non-marine Saline and Alkaline > Hypersaline >... | reverse complement strand
CGGTCAATCGCACAGTTGGCCCCCATCTCCACGTCATCCTCAATCACCACCCCCCCGTTCTGCGGAATCTTATGGTGCACCCCGCCGTGCGTCGCGTACCCGAAACCGTCCTGACCAATCACCGTACCCGAGTGCAGCGTCACCCGATCGCCAATCGTACACCCGTCATAAACCGTCACGTTCGGATAGATAATGCAGTCCGAGCCAATCTTGCTGCCCGGTCCTATCGTGCAGTTGGGATATATTCGCGTCCGATCCCCAATCTCCGCCTCACCCGAGACCACCACAAAATCGTGAATGTCAACGTCCTGGCCCACCTTGGCTGAATCCGCCACGCTCGCTCGCTCGCTGATGCCCACCTTCTCGTGCTCACGGTGGCCGTGCAGCAACACCACGATCTGCATGAACGCGTAATACGGGTCCGAACACTGAATCAACGTTCGCTGCTCGTCCGCAACATTCGAACCCACAACAATCGCCGCTGCCCGCGACGTAGGCATCTCCTTCTCATATTTCGGATTTGCTAAAAAACTAATATCGTCAACCCCAGCCTCCGTCAGGGTGGCGGCGCCGCTGATAATCGTCGCTCCGTCTCCCACGACCGTGCCCCCGACATGCTGGGCCAATTCACTTACCGTTTTGCTCACGCTGTTTACCTTTCGCTTTGTTGGGCGACAAGTGTCGTCTCAAAAAGCAATTATATACACCCTTGCTCGCGAGTCAATAAACTCTGACCTCCGATCCCTTGGATCCACCTGCCCCGCCTGCCCGCCGATAGGAACCCGGACTGCCCACCCCCTAAAGCCCCTTCGTCAGCCCCTCACACATTAAGTAACAAAAAGTAATTGACTCTCTTGGGTAACCCCCTTAACGTATAGGGTGTGGCTGTTTAACTCTAAAAGAGCCCTGCATTCGCAAGCAAATGCCAAAAGCCGCCGGACCTTACACGTGTAATTGCTCCGGATATGAGTGCCCAAAAGGGTCTCGCCTTGGCAACTCGCCGAACAACCGGCACCTACGGTGGTCCCCCGCGGCGGGCGTGCTTCTGAGATGAATCCAAACAGGAAGCTCACACCAGGCTTACTCGCCTGCTATACGTCCTTACGCGCCAACGTCAGTCTCGGCAGCCAGTAAGCCCTCCCAAGCACGCAGCGCCTCTGAGTCTAACATGTGCACTGTCGTCTGCAGCTGCTCATGCCACAAATCATTCTCAGCCGCCCTGCCACGGACACACCGCCTCAAGGGCAAGCGTCCGAACATGACCCGACGGCTCTTCTGGAGGAACGCCTATGGACAAACCTGTCACCACAAGTCGTGGGCCGTACACATGCAACGAGCCTGTATACGCGCCCTTTCACGAAATAGTCTGCTGGGGAAGGAGGTGTCCTGATGAATCCAACTAAACGGTTGATGCCGACACTTATTGTGTTCGGCTTGCTCTGTTGGACCGGTGCCCTGCCGGTCGGAGCAGTCACGATCATTTCTCAATCGGCCAACACCGACATTGTTCTTGGGTTGCCCTATTGGGATTTAGAGTTTGAAAATCCGCTGCTGGGGCCGGAAAAGGTCCAGGGCTACGATATCGTGGAATGGCGCGACGCCGATTATGCCGCGGGCCCGCCCCGATGGTACGACGACTGGACAGTGTCACACCCTGGCGAAATCGACGGGGCCGCCACAGAGATTTGGATGCGCCGCGCCGGGCATTCTATCTCCACCGTAACGACCCTCATGGGCAGTACCGTTTCCATCCACCTCCAAGGTGACAACAACGACGGCATCGCCCAGGTCCTCGTCGACGGTAACGAAGTGGCCCGATTGGACATGTATACCCAAGCTGGCTCTCAGACCGCCTTGGTTATCGTCAAAAACCTGCCCTTCTATACCCACACGATCACCATCAACGACCTGGGCATGGGCAGCAGCTTTGGTACGGACGTAGCCACCCTCGGCGCAGCCGTGCTACGCAGAAGACTCAAATGGTCTCAGCCACCCGTGCCCGGCCAGCCGGACAACGTCTTCTATGGCTGGAACGAGGAATCCGTTTACAACGCGTGGCAAATTGTCGCTGACGACTGGGTCTGCGATACACCCGACCCCGTCACGGATCTCCATTGGTGGGGCTCCTTCATCAACTGGCGCGAATCGGAACTACCGATTGAAATGCTGCCTATAGGCTTCAAGATCACTATTTGGACCGATGTACCCGCCGGCGTCGATTACCCCTGGAGCCACCCCGGCCAGGTCATACACGAAATCGACTGCACCTACTACAACCACGAATTTGTCGGCTGGGACTTTGACCCACGAACCGGCCTGTACGAGGCGTGTTTCCGCTTCGATTATTGGCTCGAACCCCATGAATACTTCCATCAGCAACCCGGAGACAACATCTACTGGGTCAGCATTGCCGCCGTCTACGATGCCACCGGTATCGCCGCCCATCCCTGGGGTTGGAAGACCAGGCCCCGTGACCTTAGCTCACCCGCCCCGGATGATGCCGTTCGCATTCTTGACCCAGTCGCCCCCGTCCTCGGCGTACCTTTCGTCATGGGCGATCCCATCTGGTGGCCCACCGAGGATCAGTCCTGGGACATGGCCTTCGAGCTCTCCGCTTCCAAATTTGTTCCCGAGCCAAAATGGGCCCAGGCACCCCACCCGCCAGACGAAGGCTTCGACGCACCATCCGACTTCTGGTGGAATGAAGACACCACCGTCGAAAACAAGTGGGAACAACTGCCCAACCCCCAACAACCGGGTCTGGATGCCTTCGACTGGGCGAATGACGAGGGGACATATTATCGCACCATACTCGCCGACGACTGGCTCTGCGAGGGTGGCGTGGTCACCGATTTCCACTGGTGGGGAGCCGTCGAAGACCCAGGCGCCGGGTTGGAAGCTTTCGAGCTTAGCATTCATGACAATGACCCGCAACCATGCCTGCCCCTGGAGCCGGCGCTTCGGCTAATGCACGTTCCCATCACCAACGTCACAATTACACCTACCGGTGTTTTCAACAGTGTCGGTCTCGAGATAATGCGTTACGATTACATCCCGCCCCGAGGTTACTGGTTCTACCAGGAACAGGGCCAACGGTATTGGCTCAACATTACCGCCAAGTCGGTAGATCCTCGCCAGCCTTATCGGTGGACTTGGCAGGAACACAGTCGTTTGGTTACGCCAATTCTCTGTCCGGCGTCCGAATGGAACGAACCTAGTGCAGCGCCGTTCTGGCAGCACATCTTCTGGCCGGTCGCTGACACCTACAGCGATCTGGCCTTCCGTGTCACTTCTCAGGGCGAACCGCCTCAAGAGGTCAACAAGGTTGTCGCCGATGACTTCATTTCCGACGGGCGTCCCATCGAGGCTGTTCGTTGGTGGGGCAGCTACCTCGACGAAATGTATCAGCCAGAATTGGCCGCACCGCCGCACATCGTCGACGGCTGGTTCCTGAGCTTCCATCACACCAGGGACAACACGACCTGCCCACCTGACGCCTTGGCAGGCGACGCACCCAGCGTACTCGGCGTCTACTTCGCACCCGCCGAAAAGGTCGAAATCGTACCCTTGGGCTACCCCGATTGCCTCGGCCACGAGGTCTACGAGTACAAGGTCAGTCTCATCGACTGTTGCCTGCTCTGCTCCGAGCCCGACCCACGCTCGACAGTCGGCCCGCCATACCCTGCCCAACCAGAGGCGTTCTTCGAATCTGCCGATTTCGCCTACTGGCTTGATGTGCAGGCAGTTGTCGGCGTCACCTGGGACGCAGGCGGCGGCTGCACCTATGAGGACCGCGTCCTGACGGGCAATCTGCCGTCGGCCAATAACCCGGACGGCCACTTCTGGGGCTGGCACACCAGCCCTGATGCCTTGCTCGAAGAGGCGTGCACTGGCCGCATCACTGACGTGGCGCCCTACCCGCCGAATTGCTGGAACTACGGCGGATGGGACAAGCAGCCCTGGCTCTGCCCCGTAGGCCCCGCCGTGCCCCCGGTCAACATGAGCTTCGAGCTCATTACCACCGGTGCCCAGGAGTACATCAAATGGTCGCAGCCGCCCGAGCCCTACTTACCCGAAGACGCCATCAATGGCTGGGACGAATACTCCCTCTATGACACCCAACAGATTGTCGCCGATGACTGGTTCTGTGATACCGACGAGCCAATAGCAGACATCCACTGGTGGGGCTCCTTCATCGGCTGGTCCGAAATCGACCCACCGACCATGCCCGACGCCTTCCACTTCGCCATCTGGACCGATATCCCCGCCGACCCCGGCGCGCTTGACTTCAGCCATCCCGGCCTGGTCCTGTGGGAGCACTACGCCACCGACTTCAAGTGGGAGTTTGTTGGCTGGGACTGGGATCCGCGAGACCCCTCCGCAGCCCCTGAAGCCTGCTTCAAGTTCCATTACGACCTGCCTCTCGACCACTGGTTCCACCAGGAGCCCGGCCGCAACATCTACTGGCTCAGCATCGCTGCCATGTACCACGATGCCTATCAGTGCAACTGCTTCCCCGACATGAACTGCGACGGCGTGCTCAATCTCTTGGACACCGCCGCCTTCCAGCTCGCACTGACTGACCCCGCCGCCTACATGAGCACCTACCCCGGTTGCGATATCAATCAGGCCGACCTCGACTGTGACGGCGACATCGACAACGACGATCTCGTCATCTTCCAGTGTATACTTGCTGGCAATCAGGATTGCTGCGAACCCTCCACCAGAGTCCCCCATCCATGGGGGTGGAAGACCAGACCTCGCAACCCTGATTCCCCGGCCCCTGATGACGCCGTAAGAATCTTTGAGCCAACCGCGCCTGTCCCCGGCATGACATATCTTGCCGGGGAACCCATCTGGTGGCCCACACAAACAGACTCGTGGGACATGGCCTTTGAACTCAGCGTTCCCGGATGCTTCTTGACCGCTGACCCCCTCGAGTATCAGAATTGGCTCAACTGGGGCAAACCTCTTAACTGGTGTGGACCCTGCTGGCGCTGTGGCGACGTCAATGGCGACTGCGCCGTGACCTTTGGCGACGTCTCCATGACTTTCACCCTCTTCAAAAACGGTGATACAACCGGCTACGGCGACACCAACATGGACGGAGCCCTGACTTTTGGCGACGTATCACGCGTGTTCACCTTATTCAAACAAGGATCGTCTTGCACCGGACCGTGTGCTTGTCCTTAACACCCACAACCGTCGCCCTCTGACCTGACTGGGCGACCTGACCTCTTAACGGTAGCGGCCGCGAGTGGGAGGGATCGCGGCCGTTACTTCTTTCGTACCCATTGCCCGACCCCACCTGCCTCTATGCCTGCCCAACACCAACCCCAACCCTCCGGCCACCGCAACCAACCAACGACTTGCTCAACCCACCCCAACAACCCCCCAACCCAGGATTTTTCAACGCACCCGAATTACACAAGTGGGGCCTCTCGAACAGTTTAGGCTCTTTGCGGGTCAAGAATTACCCCCCACTGTTTGATTGGCCTCGCTGGCCTGACTACAATTAATAGGAAAGGCAAAGGCGATTGATAATGCGTCGCCCCGACGGTGGGACCTGCAAAAAGCACCACAAGGACACGTGGAAACCATGGACCCAAATAGCACACAGGGAGACAATACCATGGCCTACCAATTCCCACAAATCCTATACAGCTACGACCGTTTGGAACCCTTTATTGACGCCAAAACCCTCGAATTGCACCATCTCGGCCAACACCAGCACTACACCGAACGCCTCAATGACCTCATGGAGCGATTCTCCGCCTTGGCGACCAAACCCCTCGAAGAAACGGTTGCCGATATCCGAACCGTCCCCCAACGGGTCAGGCAAGAGTTCCGCAACCTGGCCGGCGCCCACCTCAACCACAGCCTCCTATGGCGCGTCATTGGCCCGCCCAAAGACCAGGGCCCCTCCGGCGGCCTGCTCACTGCCATTACCGCACGCTTCAAGGGATTCGACAGATTCCGCAACGCCTTCGAACAAGTCGCCCTCGAACGGTTTGGCAGCGGCTGGGCCTGGCTCTGCCTCGACCATCATGGTGTTCTCGAAATAGCCAGCACCCCCAACGAAGACTCCCCCATCATGCTGGGCCTTAACCCTATCCTGGGTCTCGATCTGTGGGAACACGCCTACTACCTCCAGTATCACCGAGCTCGTCATGCCTATGTCCACGCCTGGTGGCATGTCGTCGATTGGGGCCAAGTCGATCAACTCTACCATCTTAGACGTGAATCCGTCCCCTTCCGAAGCTGATCGCGAAAAACTCGCATCTGTAGAACCACCCCCAAAGACGCCCCCTCCTGCCCACGCAAAATAAACACACCACGTGCAGGCAAAGTCTAACAACGGGGAGGCTCTCGACGCCGAGCCACTTCGCTGCGACCTGCCAACGCAGCCTCCAGGCCTTCCTCCACCATCTTCCCCCCCGCTGCCTGGCCCGATTGAGACATTTCCTTACGCACCGCCGCGACAATCTCATTCGGATAGATGTCTCTTAGCGAAATCCCTCGCTGGCCCGCTCCCGGCAATGTGCACCCCCGACCCCGCAGCATGCTCTCGTCCACCGTCGACGCCTCGCCTTCTACCAGCAGCACCAGCCGCCGCCCCAACGCCAACGCCAACTCCGCGACCGCTCCCGGCCCGCTCACAATCACGCTGCAAGAACTCACTGCTGCCTGCACTTCCGACCAGCTCGCACAGGCTTTCTCCGCTACATAAGTTTGCCCGGCTATGCTCTCTTGAATCGCCCGAGTCTGTGGCGCACCTAACAGACGTACAGGCAAGTAGTGCTCCGACAATAACCCGATGGCCTCAACCCAATAGTCCGCATCCCACAACACGTGAGCCCCCTCACGCACCTCGCCACAAACATTCACTCCGACCATCGCCCCTTCATCCCCAGAAGCCTGCGCTGCATCTGACATCTGGAGCCTCGCCCGCTCACCTCGGTAGCTAAGCCCGCACAATCCGAACAGTTGACGCAGCGGGTGACACCGATCACGCCCCTCCACCCCTGGCATAACCCGCTCAAGGAAAACAGCCTCACTGTCCTCATCCAACGGCAGTGACCGCCCCTGACGCAAATAAAACCCCTTCTTTGTCTCCGCAGTCAGAAGGTTCGTTATCGCACACGCCCGCGCGTCCAGGTCCAAATTGTACACCACCTCAAACGTATCCATCTGACACCGCAGAATACTGCCGGCATCGTACCCCAAAGGCTCATCCACCCACTCGCTCAGCAACTCCGGGAACGCACTCAAGTACACCAGGTGACAGTTGGGATCATCCGCTTTCAGCCGCGCCACTAACGCCCCGCTACGTATCGTCTCCGCCGGGTCCGAAAGCTGAATCATCAGCACATTCCGGCTCCGCGGACAGTACGCCGCGCACCGACAGCTATCTCCCGTACGCAGGTGCACCTTACACGCCCGGTCAGCACGGTAATGGACACAATCATAGGCTAGTTGTTCTATTCGTTCAGCTCGGTGCATGGTCAGCTCCGCCAGGTTGAATGCCGCTGCAAAGGCCCAGCGCACTTTCAGCCATTCATTCTATAAAACCTTATCGGCCAGCCACCGAGATTGGCTTGACGAAGACTCGCCACCCACCGCTCTAGCCCGCGTTTTTCATCAACGGCTTTTCTGCACGATTGAATGGGTCTGGGCGGCACCGCCTGACGCAGCGGCTTTACGTTGCTGACGCTCCACCGCTTGAGGCTAGCCCTCTGACTTTTTCGTCGCGACAAGTATGGAACGCCTTACTGCACCACAGAATACCCCCCTATCGACAGGCACCGCCCCCGCTGCCAACATGCCGCACCTCGACCCGCCAAGCCCCCTCACGGCAGTCTCTAGCCTCCCCCCCCCCTCCGGCCACTATTACGATAACACAATATTTAGCAAGCACTTACAGCAGGCAAGACACGCCCGCCGCCCCCACGACACCCTCAATCCCCACCCGCCAGGGCCTGACACCTCAGCCCGGCCCGCCGCTCAACGCTTGCGCTACACCCTTCGCATACCATCAGCATGGACACTCCCCGTGCCCCAGCCTGAGGCGCCCCTGCCCACGCCGACGCACCCTTCCGCCTTACGGAAGCGACTCGAACGTCCGCTCCAGTTTGACTTTGGTAATCATCATCCCGCCCCGACTCTTACGCTTGTCTCCCTGACGGGCCCGAAAAATCTCCTCTTCCAGCAGAATCAGCTTCGCTTCCGTATTCGTCACGTCCCGCCGACAAACTCCATCGCTCACACTGAACAACGCTTCAGTATCCGCCTTGAACTCCTGCATATCGCTCTCCGAACGAATCAGCAAACGCCCCGGATCCCCAGGCTTCGGCGGCTGACCCCAACCTTCCGGACGCTGATACACCGGCTCGCCCGTCCCCTTCACCTTCACCACGGTCCCCGCACCCTCAAGCTCCACTGGCCCCGCCTCGAACACCTTCTTCACCGCTTCTGCCCGAATCATCACGTCCGGCACCGTGAAAAGCGCCTCGCTGACGCCCCCTGCCGCTACACCGCTCAACATGAAATGACGCTCGTGCACGTCCTTGATTCGATCTTCCGTAAGCACCAACCCCACAATCGAGCCCCCCTTGCCCTCGGCCAGCCCCAGCTTCGCCCGAAGCTCATCCACACCCAACACCGCCACCACCCGACTGTCAGGCGACAGCTTGATCCGGTACGACTCACCCGACAACACCGGCTCGCCCTCGTTGGTCGATTCCGTCTTCTCCGGCGTGCTGCTGTAGCTGCCCGTGTTCACCTTCTTCTGCAAGCGACGTGTATCGCTGTACTTGACCTCCTCGAACGTCACTTCAATCGTTGCCACCCCCGCCGCATCGACCTCCATCACCTTACGCACCAACACCTGTTCCAGCGTCGTGTCCAGCCCGCTCGGCAGCGTCGGCTCCTCGTCCGGATACTCCACCCAATTGTCGTACGTCTGGTGCCGTATGTAGTGAATACGCTCCGCCTCGCCACTCTTGAACTGGTACGTCAACGCCGTAGAATTGTTGCACCCCACTAGCGAAATGGTGACTAGGCCGATCAGGGCCAGAGCGATTCTCTGTGTCATGGCTTGCTCTCCTGGATGGTTCTCAGATTCATGGTTCCAGTCGTTCAATCGTCGTGCTGATCACGAACGAACTCTTCTTGCGATTAGGATTCTTCTTACCATAGCCCCGCCCCATGCCCCGAAGGCGTATCTCCGCACTGTACTTCTCCTCCGCCGACACCAGATAACCCTTGTCCATCGCAAATACTATCTCACCTGCCAAGTCGTCCGGGTCCCGAGGAGTCGCCGCACCCTTGACCGTTCCTCCCACTATCTCAAAGTTCAACCCCCCGCCATCTTCCGTCCCAATGTACTCCGGCAGCGACTCGCTTTCCGTCGGCGACACATCCATCTTCATACGCGCCACCCGCCCTGTCGCCCTCTCCTCCACCTCCTCTAGCCTTACCGTCTTCTCCGCCAACGCCGAACCCGTCTGCACCCCTCGCACCACTCCCGCAACCCGCCAGCGACCATCCGCCTTCAATGCCGCCGCATCCACCTCACGCAGCACCTGTGGCAGAACATACTCACGAAGGTTATGCGACGAAAACAGCAATGACAGCTCCGCACCCCCAAAATTCGTGTTCTCCACCGGCTCGCTACGGTATGACTCTAGCCGCCCGTCCACGTCAAACACTTCCAAGATCTGACCCTGATCGTCCACACGTACACGATAACCCGTCTTGGCTAGCCCCCCAAACGCACGGTCGTATTTCGCCTGACGCGAAATATCCCCAGCGGCCTGCTCCCCCCCCGCCTTCGGCGAACCCGCCACCTCGTCTTGGCTGTCATAACGGCACTTGATCGTCATGCTACGCATACTCGCCTTGATCGACTCAATCGAAATCCGCATCGTCGCTACCCCCTTATCATCGACATCCTCGACGTGGTGCGCCAGAATCATCTCCACCTCGCGATGGTCAATGTCCGGCATGAACATGTTCAGCGAACTGACCAGCGTGACTTTCTGGCGATACTCATCCCCCTCCGAAAGACGCAGTGCGGGCTTCTCCGACAAAGAACAACCAACCACTACCGTACCCAACAACGACAAAAACACAATAGAATGAAGTTGTCTCATCGCTTCTTAGAACCGCTCTTTCATGAATTGAACCGTTTCGGCGAAATGCGACCGCACACGCAACGACCTCATTTTACGCACTTCCACCTCAAAATGCAACCGATTTGATGCCTCGGCCAACCACCGTCCCTTCACCGCCAGCTGCAACAGTGCCGACGCCGCCCCAACCCTACAACCTCAAGACAAGTTGCCTCGCCCCAAAAAGCACCTTGCTAGGCGCCCTTAGGCTTCTTCAGCTCCTGCGCCTGCGGCAGCTCACGCAGATTGCTCAGACCGAACACTTCCAAAAACTTCTTCGTCGTCCCATAAAGCAAAGGCCGCCCCAACTCCTCCGCTCGCCCCACGATCTTCACCAGCCCCTTGTCGCACAACTGACGCACCATCTCACCGCAACTTACCCCACGGATCGCCTCGATATTCACACGCAATATCGGCTGCTTGTACGCCACGATCGCCAGCGTCTCCAACGCCGCAGACGACAGCTTCGTCTCACTGCGAACTTTCACCAGCTTGCCCAGCCACGGGTTGTACTGGCTCAACGTCAGCATCTGGTACCCCCCCGCGATCTCCTCGATCCGAAACGCACAACGCATCTGCTCGTACTTCGCGTTGAGCTCTTCAATGTGCTTCCGCGCCTCGCGAACCCCACCCACCCCCGCAATATCCACCAGTTTGTGCGGCGTCACCGGCTCGTCCGTCGCGAACAGCACCGCCTCCATCACGCTCGCCACGTCAATTCCCGAATCCGCCCCCGACGACTCCCCATCAGCCTGCCCCGTCGCCGCCTCCTCTGACTGGCCCGACCGGTCAGCCTCTGACGCCCCCGCTGCCTCCGAGTCCGCTTGCCCCGCAGCGTCCCCCTCGTCAACCGCCGCTTCCGCCGCCTCTGCTCCCTCGCTCACTGCCGGTTCAGCTTCGCCCTGCTCTTCCTGCCCGCTCGCCGCTTCTTCGCCATCCGCCTCGACTGACCCTGACGGCGCACCCTCCACAGGCTCCCTGTCGGCTTGCTCCCCCCCGCAAACACCCTCCGGACACTCGCCCGCCGCCTGCTCCTCGACCACGTCCTCACAGGCCTCCGCCGCCCGCTCTGCTTTTTCACTCTCACACATACGCCACCCAATCCCGTTTGCTTCGTAAACTACATGTAAAGCAGCGATTATGACAAATCCCCTCCCCCAAATAAAGCAAATTCTCCCCTGCACCAGGAAGTGCTTCAATGCCAGTAAGATAGCACCAGTCTGTCATCCCCCCGCAGGCGACAACCCAGCATTCCGTGTCACACCCATCTTGCCCGCCCTTCTGCCGTGTCGCGGGCATCTTGCCCGCGTATAAAACATCCGTCGCCGCAGGCGACACCATCCCTTATCCCTTATCCCTCCCCCTCTCTTGCTTACTCTTCATTCATAACTCATAACTTCCTCCCACGCCGCCGCCACGCCGTACCCCCCCGAGGCCGGCTCGCCCGGTCAATAGGCCCCACCAGGCTGTTCATCGCCAGTATCGCCGCGTAACACGGAATACCCATCGGCGTGTAGAGCCGAAACACCATCGTCATCAAACCCGCCCCCGCCGCAAAAATCACCTGCCCACGCCTCGTCATCGGCCGCGACGACATATCCAGCGACATCACGCACATCCCCAGCAGCAACCCACCGCTGAGCAGTTGGTAATTTGCATACGTAAACCCTACCGTAATATCCTCCGCCAGCACAGGCAGCGTGACCGCCAGCTCGCCCGCCCCATCCGCCCCGGCATTACACACAATGGGCAAAACCATCGCCGATACGTACGCACTCAGCAAGAAAAACCCCGGCAATTGCCAACGCACATACCCCCGGTACACCAGATACACTACCACCAGCACCAGCCCCAACCCGCACGTCTCCCCCACGCCCCCCGGCACCGCCCCCAGAAGCGACTGCTCCACCGGCGGCAAATGCTTGAGCAGATAATCCGCCATCTGTGCTGTCCCGTCCACAAAATCCAGATCACTCCAGTCACGCAGCACCGACAAAGGCTCCGGCAAAATATATCCCGCTGCCCTGCCCCCCGCCTCTCCGCTGAACCAGTCCACTCCGAACCACTGCTCCAAACGCGCCAAAGGCCCGGCCGCATTGCCCCAGAAAAGATGCTCCCTATCCAACAACGCCCCCTCCGTCGGCGAACACCTGCGACCAAAAAAAAGCTCCACCACCAACCGCCCCACCAATGCCGGCTGCCACACATAGTGCCCCTGCCCCCCAAAAAACCACTTGCCTAACAGCACCGCCGCCCCGACCCCTATCACCACAATGTACCAACTCACCGTCGCCGGCAACGTCAACGCCACCAGCAACGCCATCAACAGACTATGCGCCATACTCCCTGGGGTGTGCACGTGCATCAGACGTCGCCCCACATGCTCAGCCACTCCCCCCGCCACCAACGCCAGCAACATGATCTTCACCGCGTGATAGCCAAAAAACATCCACCCCGTCAACGCCGGCACTGCCAACACCCCCAACTGCGTCGCCATAATCCGCCGCGAGCTCTCCGGCGCCACCCGAAACGGCGGCTGGGACAAAACCCATTCCCGTAACACAGGCGACCGCCCGCTCGCATCGCCCCCCCTCAACGACTCTACATTACCTATGCTGGAGCCATTAACTCCCATGATGCACCTGCGACTTGATCATCCGGATATATTCCATAATACGCAAATGGCTCGGACATACGTGCGAACAGATACCGCACTCGATGCACGCGTCCAAACCGATCTCCCGCGCCTGCTGGTATTGGCCCAACTCGCCCAACTCCAAAAGCCGCGCCGGATCAATCCCCGCCGGACAGTCGTCAATACACCACCCGCAACGAATGCACGCCTGAGGCCTTTGACGCGGCGCCTCACGAATCGCCGTGAACGACTCGCTCGTCGCCGAAACCACCGCCTCCGCCGCCTCTTGCTGAACAGGCCCTGCGCCACGAGACAAAATTCCCCAGCTAAACAATCGGCCAGTAAGCGCAGGATCTGCTTGCTCGCTGTTGTACACATTCCGAATCTGTTTAACGTACTCAAAGCCCTCATCCACGCCAGCCTTAAGCTCAGGCGTAAGGCGCTGAAGCTCGGTAGCCAGAGCCTCGGGATTGATGTTGTACTGAATCGCTCGCATAGGTGGCGCCGGTAGGAAATCACCGCCAAAGGCGTCCCCCTCCATGCGAAGCCAGTTGGTCGTAGACGACAACGCGCTGGGATTATTTGCCTTAACCGCCTCGATTTGCTCAAGGACTTTTTCCGTGTTTGCTGGGGTAAAGGTTTGCACCACCGGAGTCGCAGGCTTCCCTCCCGGCCCTTGGACGAGCAGCGGACTAGGTAAATTGTGCGCTCGCGTGCCTTCTGGAGCAGGTTGAGCGATGCGGCGCCCAACGCGAATCGGCGGCAGAGCCGAAGAAAAAACTTTTAACCCGGCGAGCCCAGGAATGATTTGAGTGGGATCCGGCGCAAAAACATCAGCAAGAGTTGCAAGTTCCGGGGATCCAGTCACCTCCAGAACATTCTCCCCCAAGAACGAGCCAAGCGCGCCAAGGGGCTCCAAAAAGCTGCCAGTCGCTTCAAGGGCTCTCATGCCCTCTTCTGTGCGGGGCTCATACATCAACGCTCTTTGAATTTCTTCTACCCGGTCCCCCGCCTCTCGGACATCACCAGTGCGCGCTAGCTTAAACAAGCCTTCCAACCCCGCAGGCACTGCGCCAAGAAGGACCGAGCCAATGGTTCCAGCCGCCTCCAAGCCGCCCAAAACATCAGCGCCGGTGATCGAATCAATTTGAGGACGCTGAGTACGCCCGGCTTGGCCCTGGGGGCGCTGTTGAAGCTCAGCCAGTTTCTGGTCAATCAAATTTATTGCTGCAGGATCATAAGTCCCAAAAACATTGTCTTCAGGATCCGCCCCTTCAGGCGCAAGCATCATCGTCGAGGCGCCCTCTCCGTCCTGATAGAACGGGCTCAGACCTTGATCAATTCGCTCCATGGCGTGGGCACGGGCCTTCTCAATGATGCTGAACGGTGGGCGCTCGCGCTCAAGGTCCAGGTTCGCAATCGTGTCGATCTCTTCCTGGGTCAGGGTCGGGACCAGGAGCGGATAGAAGCCCTCCTCCGAGCCTGGCTGGCCCACCGAGACTTCGGTCATGGTGCGGCCAGAGACGTTATTCCGGATCGGGCCTAAGAATCCACGCTCGGACTTGATCGTTCCGTCTAACCGGCGCATGTATGCCGGGACATCCTCCT